>Ga0209066_10000820_pt1 | contig 44002 bp, 39 predicted proteins | sample All_14_2_FD_187198 | JGI IMG/M metagenome (GOLD analysis project Ga0209066, IMG submission 187198) | Freshwater microbial communities in response to fracking from Pennsylvania, USA - Allegheny Zone_MetaG_DW_15 (SPAdes) (version 2) ... | reverse complement strand
GTCGTGCTCGCGCTGTGCACTGCGGGATCCCAGGCCTTCGCCCAGGATATCCGCGAACGCACCATCCGCTTTGGCTATGGCCTGAATGAAGACAGCGTGCAGGGCCGTGCCACCGCCTTCCTGACGGAAGAAATGACCAAGCTGTCCGGCGGCAAGATCAAGCTGGTCGGCTATGGCGCCTCCACCATCGGTTCCGACATGCAGATGCAGACGGCGCTGATCGGCGGTGCCCAGGAAATGATGGTGGGTTCCACCGCCACGCTGGTTGGACTGGTCAAGGAATTCGGCGTCTTCGACTTCCCCTTCCTGTTCAATGACGAGAAGGAGGCGGACGCCGTCCTGGATGGCGAATTCGGCAACAAGCTGCTGGCCAAGCTGGACGAAAAGGGCCTGGTCGGCCTGACCTATTGGGAAAACGGCTTCCGCAATCTGACCAATGACGTCCGCCCGATCACGAAGGTGGAAGATCTGGGCGGCATCAAGCTGCGCGTGATGCAGAACAATGTCGCGCTCGACGTGTTCAACACGCTGGGCACGAATGCGGTGCCGATGCCCTTCTCGGAACTGTTCTCCGCATTGGAAACCGGTGTGGTGGATGGTCAGGAAAACCCGGTCGCCACCATCGACAGCTCGAAATTCTACGAGGTGCAGAAATATCTGACCCTGACCCGGCATGTGTACAGCCCTTGGGTCGTGCTCGCCTCTAAGAAATGGTGGGATGGGCTGAACAAGGCCGAGCAGGACGTGGTCCGAAAGGCCGCCATCGCTTCGCGCGATTTCGAGCGCAAGGACAACCGCGCGGGCGGTGACAAGTCGATGCAGATTCTGAAAGATGCTGGCATGGAGATCAACACCATCGCCGACGCCGAAATGAACCGGATGCGTGAGAAGGTGCAGCCGGTGATTGAGAAGTTCTCCAAGGAATATGGCTCGGAACTGTCGAAGGAGCTGTTCGCTGCCATCGCCAAGGTTCGCGGCGGCTGATCGGCCTTCCACCTTACCTGCCGGAAGCATACGGGCCCCGTCACCGGGGCCCGTATTGTTTGATCAGGAGCCGGCCGGCTTCCGCCGGAAATAGCGATAGACGGCCCAGGCAACCAGCAGAACGGACAGGCCGATGAAGATGCCGCTGATCGGCCGTGTAGCCAGGACCGTGTAATCGCCGCGATACAGGGTCAGCGTGCGGCGCAGGCTGGATTCCAGCATCGGCCCCAGGATCATGCCCAGCACCAACGGCGCCGCCTCGAACTTCAGATAGGCGATCAGGCAACCCAGCGCCCCGAAGAAGATCAGCACGAACAGATCCACCACGCTGTTATGAACGCTGTACACGCCGATGCAGATGAAGGCGATGATGAAGGGGTAGAGCACAGAATAGGGAATGGTCAGCATCCTGATCCAGATCCCGATCAGCGGCACGTTCAGCACCAGCAGCATCAGATTACCAATGGCAAAGCTGGCGATCAGCCCCCAGAACAGATCGGGATGCGATGTGATGACCGACGCACCCGGCTGGATGCCATGGATGATCATCGCCCCCATCATGATCGCCATCACCACATCGCCCGGAATGCCAAGGGTCAGGGTCGGGATGAAGGCCGTCTGCACCGCCGAATTGTTAGCCGATTCCGGCCCGGCGATGCCTTCGATGGCGCCCTTGCCGAAGCGCTCCGGATGCTTGGAAAGCCTGCGTTCCATGGCATAGCTCATGAAGGAAGCGAGCAGCCCGCCCGTCCCCGGCAGCGTTCCGAAGAAGGCACCTATCCCCGTGCCGCGCAGCACCGGCCCGACGGACCGGCGCATTTCATCACGCGTCGGGATCATGGAACGGAAGGTCACATCCCGGGCGATGGTCTTGCGGGCCTGCAGGAATTTGGCGTTCCGGATCACCTCCGGCAGGCCGAATATGCCCAGCGCCATGGCAACGATGGGCAGGCCTTCATACAGCTCGTCCACGCCATAGGTGAAGCGCATCAGCCCGGAATGCACATCGCGCCCGACCAGCCCCAGCAGAACCCCCAGCCCGATCATGGCGCCGGCCCGCAGCGGCGATCCCGATCCCAGCATGGAAGCCGCGACCAGCCCCATCAGCATCAGGGCAAAGAATTCCGGCGCGCTGAAGACCAGGGCCAGTTCCGCCAGCGGTGGCGAGAAGATCGCCATGATCACCATGCCCGTGATGCTGCCGATGAAGGAGGCAAGCGCGGTGGTCAGAAGCGCCACGCCCGCCCGGCCGTTCTGCGCCATCGGATAGCCATCCAGGCAGGTGACCGCCGCCGTCGGCGTACCGGGCAGGTTCAACAGGATCGATGCGATGCCACCGCCATAATTCGAGCCGTAATAGATGCCGGCCAACAGGATCAGCGCATGGGTCGGGTCCAGGCCAAAGGTCAGCGGCAGCAGCATCGAAATCGCCGCCATGGCCCCGATGCCCGGCAGCACGCCGACAAAAGTGCCAAGGGTCACGCCAATGAAACAGTACCAGAGACCTTCGAAGGACAAGGCGACGCTGAATCCCAGCGCCAGATTGGAGAGAAAATCGCTCACGGTTGCCACCGCAGAAGATGAACCTGGATATCAAGCCCCAGCCAGAAGATCAGGGCGCAGACGATGGGCACCGCGACGGTAAGGATCAGCTTGTGGCGCATGGAGGTCTGGCTGTCGGCCAGCGTCGCCAGAAAGACGCTGACCGCCACGGCCGGCAGCAGCCCGAAGCGTTCAATCGTCAGGGCGAAACAGCCCACTGCCGCCAGGATCAGCAGCAATGGTTTCCATGACAGGCCGGTCGTGGACGGCTCATTGCCCCGCGCGGTCAGGCGCTGTTCGAAGACGATGCCGCCCCCGACGAGGATCAGGAACAGGCCGATGTAAAAGGGGAAATAGCCCGGCCCCATGCGACGGGCGGAGCCAAGCTCGAAATTCATGGCCTCGATCATCGCCAGCACCCCGACCAGGATGACGAAGCAGCCCGCGAGGACATCTATTCTTGTTCGGGATATCACGCCCACCTCCCTAATCGGTCGCAGACGGACGACTTGGCACGTGTTCGCCAAAGCCGCCCGTCCCGAACCGGATATGCGATCAGTTCTTGGGAAGGCCCGCCAGTTCCACCAGCCGCTCGGTCGTGGCCATCAGGCGAACCAGCGCCTGATCCACATCCTGAGGCGAGGCGCGCCACACCGCCGTGCCGCTGCTGGCCAGGAACTCGGCCGTCTTGGGCATGTCCACCACCTTCTGGAACATCCCGTTCAGGGCAGTGACCACCTCATCGGGCGTGCCGGCAGGAACCCAGGCAGCCCACCAGGCCAGTTGGTCGATATCGAGCCCGCTTTCGTTCAGCGCCGGAATATTGGGCGTCACCGACAGGCGCTCCCCCGCCCCGGTTGCCAAGGCCCGCAGGCGGCCTTCGCGCTCATTCGCCACCGTATTGGCCGGGTCGGTAACCGCGAAGTCAACGGCCTGCGACACCAGATCCGGCAGCACTTCGGCGAAGGACTGATAGGGCACCTCGACCGGCTTTGCCCCCAACTGCTCCAGATACTGCGCGGCCAGCAGGCGACCCGAGGAGTTGGAAATCGCGTAGGTCGCCTTGTCGCCCGCCTGTTTCAGATGGGCGCTCAACTCCTCGATCGTCTTGAACTTGGACTGCGCACCGACAGAAATGTAGAAGGCCAGCTTGTTGATGCCCGCCACGCCACGAAACACCTTGCGCGGATCCAGCGGCGGATTCTTCCAGGAATAGTAATTGATGGCCGTGGCACTGCCGCCATGGATATAGACCGTATGGCCATCGGGTTTGGCCTTGGCGACATATTCCGAGGCGATATTGCCCGACGCGCCAGGCTTGTTTTCCACGATCACCGTATGCCCGCTCATCGCGGCCACTTCATTGGCGTAATAGCGCACGAACACATCCGCACCGCTGCCCGCCGGATAGGCCGACACGAACACGATTGGGTCGGAGCCCGGAAATGGAGCCTGCGCCATCGCCGTGGCGGCGAAACCAGCCCCCAGCAGTGCAGCACCTGCTACAACGCGGCCGGAGCGCCGCATGAACCACATCATTCCTAACATCATGATTCTATCCTCCCTGTGTTTTTTGCCTGTCTTGACGGCCGTCACGCCCTGTTCCCGGCAAGCGTCGACCAAACCGCATCCCTGCTTGTTTCGCGAGCCGCAGGTAACAATCGATCGGCCATCGGCGGCACTTCGATGGCCGATCGTCACGGGCGCGCGCCTCAGCCCTGCAGCATCCACTGCCCGGCCGGATCGCGGCCCAGCCGATTGTCGGCGCGCAGGGTGTCGAAGATGGCAAAGATCTCGCGCCCATCGCGCGTCCCGATCGCCGCCATCAATTCGGCATAGGTTTTGGGTCCCGCGGCCAGGGCCGCCTCGATGGTGGCAAACCGTTCCCCGGCGATCACCGGTGGCTGCGGCACCCTTGCTTCCAGCGAACGGCCCATCTCGACCGGCATGGTGCAGTCAAAGCCCGCCTTCGTGCCCACCCGTTCCCCGCGCAGCGACGGGTCCAGCGGCAGGGTGCGCATCCCTGTCTGCATCACGAAGTCCCGGTCGGCCTGGAATCGCGTCGCCAGGGCCCAATCGCATTGCTCATCGGAAAAAATGTCGATATCCGGATCGAAGACGAAGACATGTTTCACATTGCCCAGCGACCCGAAGGCAGCGGCAATCGCGTTGCGTGCCTCGCCCGGCACACGCTGGCGCATGGAAATGCGGATATTGCACACCCCGCCGGACGAGGTGGTGGCATAGACATTCAACGGTTCGCGGATGGCCGATTCCAGCGCCCGCCAGATCGTCACCTCGGTCCTGAGCGCCATCAGCTGTGCCGCATCCGTGCGGCCGAGATGGGCGCCAGAAATGGTGGAGGTCTGGAAGATCGGGTCGCGACGATGCGTGATCGCCGTCAGATGAAAGACAGGGTTCGTCTTCACCCCGCCATAATAGCCCAGGAATTCCCCATAGGGTCCTTCCGGCTCGACATAGCCGGCCCGATCGAAATAGCCCTCCAGGATGAATTCCGCATCGGCCGGCACCATCAGATCATTGGTCACGCATTTGACTACCGGCAGATCTTCGCCACGCAGCGAGGCCATCAACCCCACCTCATCGACCGGAATGCGCATCGTCGCGGCGATATGGTCCACCGGATGCGAGCCGACAATGAAAGCGACCGGCAGATGCTCACCGCGCGCCACGCTCTGCTCATAGATGGCGCGCAGATCACTGGGCGCCACCAGATCGACGCCCGCCTCCCGTCGCCCACGGATCATCAGCCGGCGCATCCCGACATTGGTCAGCCCGGTCCCGGGATCAAACACGATATCGGTGGAGGAGGAAATGTAGAGCCCGCCATCCAGGCCATGCTGCAAATGGATCGGCAACCGGCTGAAATCCGCCTGCTCGCCGGTCAACACCACCTGCTGGGCGGGGGCGTCCGCCGAAGCCACAGCGAACCTGCCCTTCGGATTGGCGAGACGTCGGCGCACCTCCTGCAGAAGATCGCCGGGCGTGGTGCCAAAGGCCAGCGCCAGAAGCGCACGGCTGCCCGCGACATTGCCGACCAGCGGCGCGGCTTCCGGACCAACCCTGTCGAAATAGACAACCCGCTCCTCGCCCTCGCATTGGGCGGCAATATCGGCCAGTTCCGTCCTTTCTTCCACGCGCTTCATCAGCCCGGCCTGCTGCGCGGCAGCGAGGAAGCTTCGCAGGTCATACCGTGAAAGCCCATTCTCGGACCTGGTCTCGAACACTGTCATCCCCCGAAATCCTTCCCCGTTGTTGCGCACGCTTCCAGGCCGTCCGGCATCAACCCTCCCGGCGATAAGCGCCCAGGCCCGGGCGATAGCTCTTCTCGTCCAGGAACTGGGTCATGCCCTGCTGCGACCCGTTTTCGGGATCGTTCAGCTTGGTCTGATCGAATTTCGCCATCAGATAGTCCAGCGAGCTGTCCCAGCTCATGGCGCGCACATGATGATAGGCGACCTTGGCCGAGCGCAGCACGGTCGGGTTCTTGTCCTTCAGCTTGCCGGCCAGTTCGATGGTCTTTTCCTGCAACTGGTCCTTCGGCACGGCGAAGTTGATCAGCCCCATATCGGCGGCCTTCTTGCCGTCGAAAGTGTCGCCCGTCATGATGTAATACAGGCTGTCGCGTTGGTTCATGACCATGGACACCGATTTGGTCACGATGCCGGCCGGGATGATGCCCCAGTTGATTTCCGACAGGCCGAACACCGCGCTTTCATCGGCGATGGCCAGATCGCAGGCGATCATGAACTGGAAGGCGCCACCGAAGCACCAGCCATTGATCATGGCGATGGTCGGCTTCGGGAAATACATCATCCGGCGCCACTGCCAGGCGGAATTGTTGCGATACAGCCGCTCGCGCTCGATGGCGGGCCAGCCAGCCGGAATGCGGAAATATTCCTTCAGATCCTGGCCGGCGCAGAAGGCTTCGCCGGCGCCGGTGACGATCATCACCTTCGCCTCGTCGCTTTCTTCAACCACATCCAGGATCGCATTCATTTCCCGGACCAGGCCCGGGCTGACGGCATTGCGCTTGTCCGGGCGGTTCAGGGTCACCCAAGCGATGCCGTCCTTGATCTCCAGCAGCGCGTTTTCGCCATAGGCCAGCGGCATGGAATTGCGTTCATTGCCCATTTCGTATCTGATCCCCTACAACTACCGTTCCTGTGTTAATAATAAGGATTCCTGATAATGTCAATTGAGGGTGAACTCCGGCTGGACCGCAAGGCCCTTCGCCCCCGAAGCCTGTATCTGCTGTATATCGCCGCCCACGCCCTGCGCAGCGAGCTGGAACAGAAGCTGCGGCCGCTGGGCATTACCGGTGTACATTATTCCATCCTGGCGATGATCGAATCGAATGGCGGCATGTCGTCCACGGAAGTTGCCCGGCGCTTCTTCGTGACGCCCCAGACGATGAACGAGACGATCATCGCGATGGAACGGCAAGACCTGCTGAAACGGCACAAGGACCCGTCCAATGCCCGCAGCAGGATCATCCGCCTGACCAGCCATGGCGCGGAAACCCTGGCCACCTGCGAAAGCCTGAATGACGACGTGGAAGCGAGCGCGTTTGCCTGCCTGGAGGATGCGGAGCTGGCCATGTTGCGTCGCCTGACGGACCGGGTCTTCACCGCCCGCCTGAAACGGGATTAGCCGACGCCATCCTTCATGCCGGCCTCGGCCCCACGCGATGGAGTTTTCAATAAGGGCTCCGTAATATTACCGGAGAAAATCAGATGAAATTCTCCCGCCATGACTGAACAGACGACGCGCCGGTCACCCCCGTGACAATTATTCCGTGGGGTATGCTTGCATGCCTGCATGGCTTTCCGACATGATGCGGCTAGCAAGGTCGGGAAAATAACTCCGATCCGCCAACAACATACATCCTAATGGGAGAATTCCGGGACCATGCCGCATGAGACCCCGCTGATCACTACCATTGTTGCGGGTCTTGGACTTGCTTTCGTGTTCGGTACCCTGGCGCAGCGGCTACGCATGCCCCCGATCGTGGGCTATCTGTTCGCCGGCATTCTGGTCGGGCCGCATACGCCGGGCTTCGTTGCCGATCAGGCGCTGGCGCCGGAACTGGCCGAGCTTGGCGTCATCCTGCTGATGTTCGGCGTCGGCCTGCATTTTTCCGTCAAAGATCTGATGTCGGTGAAGTCCATCGCCATCCCCGGTGCGGTGGTGCAGATCGCGGTGGCGACCGCACTTGGCGCAGGGCTGGCGATGCTGATGGGCTGGACCACGGGGGCCGGTCTGGTCTTCGGTCTTGCGCTGTCGGTCGCCAGCACGGTGGTGCTGCTGCGCGCCCTGCAGGAACGCCGCCTGATCGAGACGGAGCGCGGACGGATCGCCGTCGGCTGGCTGATCGTGGAGGATCTGGCCATGGTGCTGACGCTGGTGCTGCTGCCGGCGCTGGCCGGGCTTCTGGGAGGCAATGAGTCCGCCGCCCATGCCGACCCTCTGGCGGCGCGGTTCGGCCTTGGCCTTTGGGGTGTGCTGGGCATCACCTTCGCCAAAGTGGCCGCCTTCGTGGCGCTGATGCTGATTGTGGGCCGGCGCATCATTCCCTGGCTGCTGCACTTCATCGCCCATACCGGATCGCGCGAGCTGTTCCGGCTGTCGGTCCTGGCCATCGCGCTGGGGGTGGCCTTCGGCGCGGCCAAGCTGTTCGGCGTTTCCCTGGCGCTGGGTGCCTTTTTCGCCGGCATGATCATGAGCGAATCCGAACTCAGCCATCGCGCGGCGGAGGAAACCCTGCCCCTGCGCGACGCCTTTTCGGTGCTGTTCTTCGTGGCGGTCGGCATGCTGTTCAATCCGATGAGCCTGGTCGAGGACCCGCTGCCGATCCTGGCAGTGCTGTTCATCATCCTGATCGGCAAATCGGCGGCGGCTTTCCTGATCGTGATTGTCTTCAAACATCCCGTCGCGACCGCGCTGACGATTTCCGCCAGCCTGGCCCAGATCGGTGAATTTTCCTTCATCCTGGCAGAGTTGGGCGTGCAGCTTGGCCTGCTGCCGGAACAGGGGCGCGACCTGATCCTGGCCGGGGCATTGCTGTCCATCGTGCTGAACCCCGTATGTTTCCGGGTTGCGGACTGGCTGCGCCCGCATCTGGAAAAGCTTGGCCCCTTCCGCCCGCCGGTGCCACCGGCCAGCGCCGCCGAAACCGTGGCCGCACCGGAAGCGCCGCCCGCCGTGGAACCCGATCTGCCGACCCTGACCACGCAGCAGGACCATGTGGTGCTGATCGGCTATGGCCGGGTGGGCGGCCTGGTGGGCGAGGCGCTGTTGGCCGCCGGCAGGCCCTTCCTGGTGGTGGAGGATGCGGACAAGCGCATCGCCACCCTGCGCGAACAGGGTATCGAAACGATCATCGGCAATGCCGCACGGCCGGAAATCCTGTCTGCCGCCAATCTGGCGGGGGCGCGCGAATTGGTGGTGGCCATTCCCAACGCCTTTGAAGCGGGTCAGGTCGTGAGCCAGGCCAGAGCCGCTAATCCCGGCCTGCATATCATCGCGCGCGCCCATTCCGATGCGGAGGTGGAGCATCTGACCGGCCTGGGGGCGACCATCGTGATCATGGGCGAGCGGGAAATCGCCCGCGGCATGCTGGAGGAGATCGCGCGCAAGCGCGCGCCCGCGGCCGGGACGGAGCCGGCTGGAGAGAATTTTTCCGCCGACCCGCCGGCGGATGCTGCGCAGCAGGATGGAAGGCCGGGGGAATGAGCCCCCCGGCTCTCCCACCGATAGGCTATGCCGCGGTCCGGATCAGTGGTGCTTTTCGTCCTGACAGGATGAACAGCGCAACAAAGCCGGCACCGGCCGCGATATTCGCCAGCAAGATCCAGCCACCCCAGCTCGGCGGCAGCAGCAGGATCGTGCCCAGCAGGCCATAGACCAGCCGCATGGCCCCGGTCATCGGCGCCCGGGCGAAGCCCACCGCCGCGATGGAAATGGCCGAGGTTCCCAGAAAGGCCGTGACCGCCGCCTCAAGCGCCCCCAGCGCCGTTCCCCCCAGCAGCAGTTCCGGCGACAGGGCAAACAGGAAGGGGATGATATAGGCCACCCAGGCCAGCTTCACCCCTTCCATACTGGTCTTCCACATACCCGCCCCGGCGATGCGGGCCGCCGTGATCGACGCGAGCGCCACCGGCGGCGTCAGCATGGACAGCATGCCGAAATACAGGATGAACAGATGCGCCTGCATCGGTGCCAGCCCCGCCTTCACCAAGGCCGGCGCCAGCACGGTCGCCAGCACCACATAGACCGCCACGGTCGGCATGCCCATGCCGAAGACGATGGCAATCACGGCGACCAGCGGCAGCAGGATGAACAGTTTCCCGCCGCTGTAGGCGATGGCATCCGCCGCGATGGAAAAGCCCAGACCGGTCATGCTGATCAACCCGATCACCAGGCCAGCCGCCGCTGTGATCAGCAACAAGGGCCCGCTGGCCAGCCCCGTGCGGGCAAGTGCGTGCCACAGCCGCAAAGGGGTCAGCCTTTGCCCCTTATAGGGGATCACGGCGCAGACGATGATCAAGCAGCCCACCGCCGCCAGCGCGGCCATCTGCGGACGCGCCTGGAACAGGGCAAGCACGGCGAACAGTGCCAGGAACGGCAGGACGAAATGCATGCCCTCGCGCGCGACCTTGCGCAGGCGCGGCCTGTCTTCCCGCGCGATGGCCCCGACATCGTCGCGCGCCGCGATCCGGTCGACCTGGAACAGGATGGCGGCGAAGTACAGAATGGCCGGCAGCGCCGCCGCCACGGCGACATCCAGATAGGGCACCTGCAGATAATCGGCCATCACGAAAGCGGCCGCCCCCATGACCGGAGGCAGAAGCTGGCCGCCGGTGGATGCAGCCGCTTCCACCGCGCCCGCCACAGCCGGGGTCAGGCCGGTGCGCTTCATCAGGGGAATGGTGACGATGCCGGTTCCAGCCACGTTCGATACGGCATTGCCGGAAATCGTCCCGAACGCAGCCGACGCCCCGACGGCGGCCTTGGCGCTGCCGCCCCGGAACCGCCCGAATACCGCAAGGCTGAGATCGGTCAGATAGGTGCTTCCACCCGTTACCAACAGCAATTCGCCGAACAGCACATAAGGAATGACAATCTCCACCGCGACGCGCAGCGGCAGGCCCAAAAGCGCGTTCGGATCGGTCACCAGATAGATCGCCCAGCGATCCCAGGGGGTTTCGGGAATGCCAAGGGCCGAACCGTAGAGCGCGGCCAGGCTGAACAGCGCCACGATCAGCACGATCGGCATTCCGACCGACCGCCAGACCAGGAAAAGCAGCCCTGCCAACACGCCCGCACTCAATCCCGTCAGCCAGGCCGGCCGCAGCGCCGACAATACCATCAGCTGTGGATAGCGCTGCGCCACCACGCCCATCAGCACCAGCAGCAATCCGGCCGCCAACAGTGCGATGCCCTGACGGGTCCAGCTCTTCGTCCCCGGCAGGGTCAGGCAGACCATGGCAAGGGCAAGCCCCATGGCAACGGCCAGCACCTGCTCGTCAAACGGTGTCACCCCGACATAGCGAGCCATGTCCAGAATCCAGCCCAACGACACCGCCACCAGCAGCGCGCCCAGCAGGGCCGCCACGACAGAGGTCAGATAGCCGCTATCGGACACCTCGCCCATCTCCGGCTGCATCGCACATCCCCCATCCCTGATATCCGCAAGAACCCGGGCGCGGATCGGAGAGACCGAACCATGCCCGGGGACACGTCGCCCTACCGGCGCCTACTTGCCCAGCACTGCTGCGGCGGCCGGGTGGGAGGGGAGAGAGGGATAGGGGCGCGTCACCGTCTCGGCGGTCAGTTCCTTCAGTACCGGATTGGACGCCGCGATTTCGGACGCCTTGTCGCGCAACAGCGTCGCGACATCAGCCACGATCTTCGCATCGACCCCTTCGCGCACCATCAACACATAATCATAGGCCATGGTCGGCGTTGTTTCCTTCATGCCGACAATCCCGGCCGTGCCCGAAATGGTCATGATATAGGCTTCCGGCGCCACGGCCTGCATACGCCCCACCGCCTCGGCCGAGGTGTCGAAAGGCAGCCAGCGGATACCACCCACCGCCGCATCGGCTTCCACCACGGCACCACCGCGCAGCGCGAACAGCGTGGCATCCACCTGGCCGGCGGTCAGGGCCGTCACGCCATTACGCACGCTGGCGACCGGGACCAGTTCCACATCCTTGGGCGTCACCCCGCCATTGGCCAGCGCCCCTTCGAAATAGGGCAGCAGGCTGGCCTGCGCGGGCACGCCCCAGGCCATGCGCTTGCCCTTCAGGTCGGCGATGGTCTTGATGCCGGAATCGGCGCGCACCATCAGCCCGACGGGGCTGGGCAGAAGCGGGGCCACCAGCTTCAGCGAGGTCTGTGCCATACCTTCGAACGGACCTTTGCCACGAATGGCATCCCCGATATCGGGCGTGACCAGGGCCGCCATATCCAGCTCGCCCGCCCCGAACAGCGGCAGGTAGGTGGATGGGCCGCCGAAGGACTGCACCGTCGCTTCGATCCCAAGTTCCGATTTGATGGCCTGGGCCAGGGCAGCATTGACGCCGTAGTTCTGGGAACCCTGCTGACCCGCGCCGAAACGCAGGGTCTGGGCTTCGGCGGTTCCTGTTCCAATCGAAAGCAGACCGATTGCGGCAAAAGCCATGGTGAAAACGGATTTGAACATTGTGCATCCCCTGTTCTGTTCAACAGCCCGAAGGCGTTCGAGATGGTCCGCCCCTTGTGCATCCCACACACATTCCCGCACCGAAGTACGGATCGTACGGACGTCTTATTGGTTGGTTTTTGATCGGAAATAGGAATAACCGGTCGAACCAAACCTTGTTTATGGTTCAACCATAGTTTCAGAATTTTCTCGGGGCAAACGGTTTTATCGCCGGAACACCGGCCCAGGCTGCAGCGGCTCACACATGGACGCACGCCATCGGCACGCGCTGCGGGATTGAGAAAAACCTTAGGTTCGGAAAGATACCGACGATTGCCCGTCGGCGGGGATCAGGCCGCGAAGGAGGACGCGTTGATCCGTTCCAGGATGCGCTGCTGCACCATCTGCAAATGGGTCCGCATGGCGGCTTCCGCCGCTTCCGGATCGCGCGCAGCGATCGCCTCGGCGATCGCCCGGTGCTCGCTGTCACGCTGGGCTGTCCGCTTGGGGCAGTTCGGCTCGGATTGCGAGGGGATGCGCACCCGCGCATCCACGCCCACCTGACGCAACAGCTTGTAGAACTCGATCGCCAGATAGTTCCGGGACGCAGCCGCAATCGCCAGATGAAAGGCCAGATCGGCGGCGCCATAGGATGCGCCGGGCGAGGTGGTGGCGGCATCGCGGATGCGCGCAATCTCCAGGGCCGAGGCCCGGATGGAGGCGACCCGCGCCAGCCCCGGCTCCAGAATCATGCGCAGTTCCAGGACTTCCATCGGATTGGTCAGATGGACCAGTTGCTCATCCACCCGGCTCGGGCTGGTGGCCGGACGGCCACGCGACGGCGGCAACAGGGAACCCGTTTCCCGCATGGTGGACAGGGCCTTGCGCAGCTGGTGACGCTTGATGTTCAGCCGTTCGGCAAGCTCGCGCTCGGGCGGAAGCCTGTCCTCCCGATTGCGGATATCCGAGATCGCCTCGATGATCTCCTTCACATCCACCGGCCCGCCTCTTGCGTTACCCGTCCTCAAGGACCTCTCCCCAGCGCTGCATTCTTTCTGCACAACGGCCAGTATTCGCGCGCAACCCGCACTGTACCGGGACTCGCCTGCTTTTCCATCACGGGATTACGCGATGCGTGCATCACGCCGCCGGCATTCCCGTGGTCTGGCGAAGCGGATCGGGTCCGTACCGCCCGCCCTGCGGCATCTCATCCGCTTGGGCGAAACGGCTGCGCACTGTAGCCAACAGCAGATTGGTTGACAACCCTGGTTGAAGAATGGTTGGCTACATGGACCGGCCCCCGATCTCAAGGGCGGCTGGTCACCCTTTCTTCACCCGTCACGCGGATGCCACGCCGGCATCCCTGCCCTTTCCATGGAGAGTCTGGCCGCATGAGCGCAGCGAAAACCTATGACTATGTCATCGTCGGGGCCGGTTCGGCAGGCTGCGTGCTGGCCAACCGGCTGAGCGAGGACCCGTCCGTATCCGTGCTGCTGCTGGAAGCCGGCGGCTGGGACAAGGATCCCATGATCCACATCCCACTCGGCTGGGGCAAGATCCTTACCGAGCGGCGGCATGACTGGATGTATTTCTGCGAGCCGGAGGAAAATGTCGGCAATCGCAGTGTGGAATGCGCCCGCGGCAAGGTGATCGGCGGCTGTTCCTCCACCAATGCCATGGCCTATGTGCGTGGCCATCGCGGCAATTTCGACGAATGGGCGGCGATGGGCCTGACGGATTGGTCTTTCGACAAGGTTCTGCCCTACTTCAAACGCCAGGAAAACTGGGAAGGCGGCGAGACGGCATTTCGTGGAACCGACGGCCCGGTCAACACCCAGACCTGCCGCTATCAGGACGGCATATTGGGCGCCATGCTCGACGCCAGCCGGGAGGCAGGATATCCGCAGGTGGAGGATTATAACGCTGCGGAGCAGGAAGGGTTCAGTCGCCTGCAAATGACCATCCGCAAGGGGCGGCGCAGTTCGGCCGCGGAAGCCTATCTGCACCCGATCCGCAACCGAAAGAACCTGACCATTCTGACCGGCGCCATGGCCACCAAGGTGGAATTGACCGGCAATCGTGCGACGGGGCTCACCTATTCCCATCAGGGCCGGATGCATCAGGTCAAGGCCGGGCGCGAGCTTCTGCTGGCCGGCGGGGTGATCAACACGCCCCAGCTTCTGATGCTATCGGGCATCGGTGCACCGGAGGAACTGGTGGCCCATGGCATCGAAACCAGGATCGCCCTGCCGGGCGTCGGCAAGAATCTGCAGGACCACCCCTCGGTCATTCTGATGTTCCGCCGCAAGACGGCCAGCCCGTTCCTGCGCATGATGCGCGCTGACCGGATTGCACTGGATTTTGCGCGCACCTATCTGACCGGCAAGGGCTTTTCCGCCGATGTGCCCGGCGGGGTCGTGGCCTTCCTGAAAAGCCGGCCGGACTTCGCGGTACCGGATGTACAGATCCTGTTCACCGCCGCCGCCCTGCCGGCCTGGCCCTATTTCCAGCCCTTCAAGGCGCCCTTCATCGACAGCTTCGCCATGCGCATCGTGGCGGTTCAACCGGAAAGCCGCGGCCGGGTCGAACTGGCCTCCGCCGATCCCTTCGCCGCCCCGCTGATCAGGCAGAATTTCCTGGCCACCGAACAGGATTGGGCCTCGCTGGTCGCAGGTGTCCAGGTCGCCCGCGATCTGGTCAGGCAGCCCGCGCTTGCGTCTTATGTGGATGCGGAAACCTTCCCGGGACCGGGCTGCGACAGCGAGGAGGCGATCCGCGAGCATATCCGCAAGACCTCCATCACCGTGCATCATCCGGCCGGAACCTGTCGCATGGGCGTGGATGACACTGCCGTGACCGATCCCGAACTGCGCCTGCGCGGCGTGGACGGATTGCGCGTGGTTGACGCCTCGGTCATGCCGAAGCTGACCAGCGGCAATATCAACGCGGTCGTGCTGATGATCGCCGAACGTGCGGCGGAGCTGATCAAGGCGGAAGCGAAGCAGCGTATCGCAGCCTGAGCGCAGAAAACGACCATTTTTCAATTGGTTGAGCACCCCCGGCCGCGAGCACACCCATCGCGCCGGGGGTTTTCATTTTAAAATTTATCCCTGTTTTCAAATCGTTAGCTTTTCAATTCGCAGGTTTCGACCACCGTCGCCCTGGGTCGTGGAAATTTCACGATCCGGCATGATTTTCTCTATTGTATGACCAAATCATGATGATATGGTTGCCGTGGTTGAATAAAATCCCGAACAAGGAGGTCAGCTGCGATGACCGTCGCGCAACCGGACACCACACATGGCAGCAACAAGTCGGCTGCCCTCAAGGCGCTCTATGATGAGATCGCCGCCAAGAGCTTCTTCCCCTTCTGGGCCCAGAAGGGTGAAGTGGCCCATGATGAGATCGAGCAGCTGATGGCGACCTCGCGCGCCGTGCCCTATGTCTGGTCCTATACCGATATCGAGCCGATCCTGAAGCGGGCCGTCGAGCTGGTGACCATGGAAGACAGCGAGCGGCGTTCGCTCGTCCTGGTCAATCCGGGCCTGGCACCTAAACGCGCCTCGGTCTCGACCATGTACACGGCCTACCGGCTGAACGACGCCAATGAAATCATGCCGCCGCATAAGCATTCGGCCAGCGCGGTACGGTTCGGCCTGACCGGCCGGAACAACTTCACCGGGGTGGAGGGCGAGAATATCGTCTTTGGACCCGGCGACATGGTGCTGACCCCGAACGATGCCTGGCACAACCACGGCACAGTTGGGGGTGAGCAGGCTACAAACCTTTCCGTGCTGGATTTCCCGCTGGTCGAATTGCTGGGCGCCATCCATTTCGACCACCGTTACACCGAAATGGAAAACGGCAAGGAAGTGGTCAAGAAGGTCCAGACCGCCCGCTACGACGCCAACCATTCGCTGATGGCCTATGGCGAAGGCGGCATGCTGCCGCGCTTTGCCGACCATCGGCGCGGCGGCGGCAAATCCTCGCCGATGTGGGTCTATCGCTGGGAGCGGATGGAAGCCCTGCTCGACCGCTTCAAGGATTACGACGGCGATCCCCATGAAGGCATCGTGATTGATTATACCGACCCGCTGCGCGGCGGCCCGGTCTTCAAGACGATCAATTTCTACATCCAGATGCTGCGTCCGGGTGAAAAGACCCTGCCCCAGCGGGAAACCGCCAGCCTGTTGTTGGCCCCGTTCAAGGGTAAGGGATATTCGATCATCGACGGCAAGCGCTATGACTGGAGCCAGTTCGACACCATCGCGGTTCCGGGCGGTTCCTGGGTCGAACATGTGAACCCCTCCTCCACCGACCCGGTAATCTTCTTCGGTGCAACCGACGCCCCGACGCAGCGCGCCCTGCTGCTCTATCGCCGCCAGGGCCGCAACCAGGCCGGTGATCTGATCGAGTTCAGCTGACACTGATACGGGCGCGCGGGGCCCTCGCGGCGCGTTTCGCTGCCGCCCCTCTCCCTGGCTCTGCGCGCTCGTACCTTGTTTCCGAAAGGACATCCGTTTTGCCTTCCGCGTTGAACACCAAGCATATCGCCCATATCGACTGCGACGGTGGCGGTCAGGTCTGGGTCGACGGCAATATTCTGTATATCGGCCATCAACGCCCGCCATCGGGCACCACGATCGTGGACATTTCCGACCCGCGAAACCCGCGTGTTCTGCTGGATCTGCAGGTGCCGCTTGGCTGGCATTCGCACAAGGTGCGTGCCAAGGACGGGATCATGGTCGTCAACCATGAACGCTTCGGTGGAAACGGTCCGGCCGGGTTCGGCGGCGGTATTGCGATCTATGACACGTCGAAACCCGCCGAACCGCGCCTGATTTCCAAATGGATGACGCCGGGCAAGGGCGTGCACCGCTATGACTATGACGGCCGCTACGCCTATCTGTCGCCGACGGCGGAAGGCTATGTCGGCAATATCGTGATGATCCTGGATCTGATCGATCCCGCCAATCCCGTGGAAGTCGGCCGCTGGTGGATTCCGGGCCAGTTCGTCGGCGGCGGCGAGGAATATCCCTGGGACGGCTATGTCGAACCGCGCTGCCATCACCCGATCCGGCGCGGCAACCGGCTCTATGTCAGCTATTGGCATCACGGGCTGTTCATCCTGGACATTTCCGACATGTCGAAGCCAAAGCTGATCAGCCATGTGAACACGAAGATGGCTTTCCCGCATCCGACCCATACCTGCCTGCCCTGGCCGACCAGGCTGAAGGGTCGCGACATCATGATCGTGGCGGATGAGGATGTGGGCAAGCTCTACCCCGCAGCTCCGTCCTTCGCCTGGATTTACGATATCACCGATGAACATACGCCGATCCCGATTTCCACCTTCCAGGTGCCGGGGCTGGATGTGGATGGATCACCCCAGCCGCCGATGACGGGCTGCCACCAGCCATCGGAACGCTTCACGGGCAATACCGTGGTGCCCTTTGCCTGGTTCGCCCAGGGGCTGCGCCTGGTGGATATCGCCGATCCCTTCGCGCCCAAGGAAGTCGGCCATTTCATGCCCGATGCCGCAACCGGGGTCGAACGCGCCTGTTCCAACGATGTGACGCTGGATGACCGCGGGTTGATCTATCTGGTCGACCGTGTGCGCGGCGTCGACATCATCGAAACCGATCTGTTCTGAGGAGCCCAGCCATGACGGACCGTATCGAAAAATCGCCGACGCATTACGCAATCGGCAACAAAAACCCGAACCTGCCCTTCCATCCGGCGGTGCGCGCGGGGGATTTCATCTTCGTCTCCGGCCAAGTGCCGAAGGATGAGAACAACGACATGATCGACGGCACGATCGAGGAAGAAACGATCGCCACGCTGAAGACCATCGAACGCATCATCGCCCAGGACGGCGCGACGCTGGAAGATGTGGTCCGCATCACGACCTATCTGCAGGATACGCGCGATTTCGGGCGCTACAACAAGGCGTTCCAGTCGATGATCGGCAACGCCATCATGGCCCGCACCACGGTGGAGGCCCGCGCCGTCATCAATACCAAGATCGAAATGGACGCCATCGTCTACAAGCCGCTCGCGAAGTGACCCGCGGTTGAAGAATCACGTCGAAACAAAGGGATGTAACGATATGTACAAGCTGTTGGGCCGCCAGACTTCCGGCAATGTCCAGAAAATCATTTTCATGCTGGAACAGCTGGGCGCGGGCTACACCCGCGAGGATTACGGCCGCCAGTTCGAGAATACCACGACGCCTGAATACAAGGCGATGAACCCGACCTCAAAGGTGCCGACCCTGATCGACGGCGATGTGGTGATCTGGGAATCCAACACCATCCTGCGTTATCTGGCGGCTGTGGCCCCGGGCGGCGACAAGCTGACCGGCGCCAATCCGGCGGAAAAGACCGAGGTCGAGCGCTGGATGGATTTCCTGCTGGCCGCCGTCAATCCGGGCTATCTGGCCGCCTTCAAGGGCGCCAAGCAGACCCCGGAAGAGCGCGCGCCGGAATATGGCGCCCTGGTCAAGGATCTGGCAGCCCAGCTGGCGATCATCGACAAGCATCTGGACGGCAGGGACTTCCTGGCGCTGGGCAAGCTGACCATCGCGGATATCGCCTGCGCCTCCATCCTGCAGCGCTGTGCCGCCTTCGACATCGGCCGCCCGGCCCTGCCGAATCTGGAGCGTTGGGTGGCTGCCATGGAAGCCCTTCCGGCTTTCCAGGCCGCCTACAAGACCAAGAAGTGACGACCATGCGCAGCACGGCCCTGATCGGGCTTGGCACCATGGGTCCTGGTATCGCCGCGCGCCTGGCGCGCGGCGGTATCCACGTGACCGCCTATGATACCTCCGCCGCCGCGCTGGATCGTGCGCCGGCTATGGTGGGCGTGGCGGCCGGTGCGCTCGACCGGCTGGGCATCAAAGCCCCGCCAGCGGGTCCGGGCCGGATTTCCTTCACCGCGTCGCTGGAAGACGCGATCCGGGGCGCCGATCTGGTGATCGAGAATGTGCCGGAGAAGATCGAGATCAAGGAACAGGTTTACCGCGCCATCGATCCCATGCTGGGGCCTGACACCATTGTCGTGTCTGACACCTCCGGCATTCCGATCACGAAGCTGCAGGCTTTCCTGTCCAGGCCCGAGCGCATGGCGGGCATGCACTGGTCGAACCCGCCGCATATCATTCCCATGATCGAAGTGATCGCGGGTGAACACACTGCGCCGGAAACGGCCGAGGCGGTGCGCGCCCTGATCCGCAGGCTTGGCCTGCTGCCGGTGACGGTGAAAAAAGATGTGCCGGGTTTCGTGGAAAACCGCGTGCTCTACGCCCTGCTGCGCGAAGCGGTCGATCTGGTCGAAACCGGTGTGATCGAGCCGGAGGATCTGGACACCTGCGTATCCTGGGGCATCGGCTACAAGCTGGCCGTGATCGGCCCGATGCGCCTGTTGGATATGGCGGGACTGGATATCTACACCTCGGTCGCGTCCTTCCTGAACCAGGATCTGTGTGACCGCAAGGATATGTCGGCCCTGGCCCGTGACAAGGCCGCGCGCGGTGAGTTCGGCATGAAGTCCGGCAAAGGCATGTTCGACTACACGGCCGAAGAAATCCCGGCGCTGCAGGCCGAACGGGCTGCCAAGCTGATCGCCATTCGCAAAATTCTGGAAGGGAAAGAGGGGGCGTGATGGATCAGGACGCGGATGCCGAGGACCGGCCACGGCCCCCAAGGCCCTTGCGGTGGAAGGAAGCACCCAGCCTGATCCTGGGCGCGGCCGTGCTGTTCGTGGTCGGCGTCAATGTGGTCAATGCCACGGGGCGCTATTTCTTCGGCATGTCCTTTACCGGTGCGGACGAGCTGATGGTCTATACCGTGGTGTGGATCGTCATGGCCGGTACCGTCCTGTCCATGGCCAAGCGCAGCCATATCAGCCTGAACCTGGTGCCGGGCTATCTGCCGGCGCGCTGGCGCACGCTTCTGTTCGCAGGTCACGAGCTGATCGGCCTCGTGGCCTGTGCCTATGCCACCCATGCGGCCTGGCTCTACACCACCCGCCTAGCCCGTTTGGGGGTGACCAGCATGGGGCTGGGCATGCCCATGGTCATTCCTCACGCAGCCCTTCTTCTGGGTTTCGGCGCACTGGTGCTGGTCTGTGCCTGGCTGCTGCTGCGCGACCTGCTGGCCTTCATCCGCAATGACGGCCATATCGGCATGGGAGCGCGCTAACCATGGTCTATACGCTCCTTCTCCTGCCGCTGGCCCTGCTGGCGCTGGGAACGCCGATCTTCCTGATCTTCCTCTGCGCGGTGACGGTCACCTTCGCGCTGGTTCTGCCCATTCCGCCCATTGCCCTGCATCAGACCGTGTTCGGCGGGCTGGACAATTACGCCCTGCTGGCCGTGCCCTTCTTCATCTTCGCCGGCGAGTTGATGGGCGGCAGCGGCATTGCCCGCCGTCTGGTCAACTGGGTGCTAGCGCTGACCGGGCGCATTCCCGGCAGCCTGGGTGTAGCCACCGTTGGCGGCGCCGCCGTGATGGGGGTGATTTCCGGCTCCTCCGTCGCGGCCGTAGCAACGCTGGGCAAGACGCTCTATCCCCGGCTGGTCAAGGCCGGCTATGGCGAAGGCCGGTCGGCGGGGCTGCTTGCCTCTTCCGGCGCCATCGACATCATCATCCCGCCCTCCATCGCCATGATCCTGTATGGTTTTGCCGCCGAACAATCGGTGCCGAAGCTGTTCCTGGCCGGCGTGCTGCCGGGCATTCTGATCGCGATCATGATGTGCGCCCTGATGGTCGCGGTTGCGATCCGCCTGGATATCCCGCGTACCGAACGCTTCGATGCGCGCGTGGTCTGGAAGGCCAGCAAGGAAGCCGCCGCCGCCCTGATGATCCCCGTCCTGGTCCTGGGTGGGATCTATGGCGGCGTGTTTTCGCCGACGGAAGCCGGGGGCTTCGCCTGCCTCTATTCCATCATCGTGGCGCGCTACATCTATGGCAGCATGAGCTGGACGGACATCCTGCGCACTGCCGCCAGCTCCGCCATGCTGTCGGCGCAGCTCTTGATCCTGGTGGCGACGGCCGGCGTCATGACCTGGGTTCTGACCACCCAGGGTGTGCCCCAGGCCATCATCGGCTGGATGCAGGCGCTGAACATGACCCCGCTGATGTTCCTGCTGGTGGTCAACATCTTCCTTCTGATCGTCGGCGCTTTCCTGGATCCCACCTCGGCGATCCTGGTCTTCACGCCGCTGCTGGTTCCGATCGCCACGTCGCTGGGCATCGACCCGATCCATTTCGGGGTGGTGATGACCGTCAATCTGGCCATCGGCATGTTCACGCCGCCCTTCGGCATGAACATCTTCGTCGCCCAAGCCGTCACCGGCCTGCCCGCCCATATCGTGTTCCGGGGCGTGCTGCCGGCCATCGTCGTCCAGCTCATCGCCTTGCTGATCATCACCTATGTACCGGCATTGTCGCTGGCGCTGGGGCATTCCGTCTAAAACAACAGGGAGTTTAAAATCGATGTTCACGAAATTCGGCCGTACCGTCCTGACCGCCCTGTCCGTATTGCCGCTGCTGGCGGCCATGGGACAAGCGGCCAGTGCCCAGGTCACGATGAAGCTGGCTTCGGCCACCATCAACGATGTGCAACATGAATGGCAGAAGGAATTCGCCAAGGAACTGGCCGCGCGCATTGGCGATCAGGTCAAGACCGAAATCTATCCCGCCAGCCAGCTTGGCCCCATTCCGCGCATGGCCGAAGGCGTACTACTGGGCGTGATCGAGGCGTTCACCACGCCGACCTCCTTCATGAGCAATGTCGACAGCCGCTTCCAGGCCTTCGACGTGCCCGGCCTGTTCAAGACGCCGAAGGATGTCGACAACGCCATCCACGATCCGGCCTATCGCCAGCATCTGGAAGAGATGTTCCTGGACAAGGGCATCCGCGTGATCGGGGCGATCTATAACAGCCCGACCGTGATCTTCACCACCAAGCCGGCCGACAAACTGGAAGCATTCAAGGGGCTGAAGGTCCGCACCTTCGCCTCGCCCTTCCAGATCAAGCCGATGGAACAGCTGGGCGTGATTCCGCTGCCGCTGGCTCTGTCGGAAGTGGTGCCGCAGCTGCAGGCCGGCAGCCTGGACGGCATGCTGGTGGGCATGCCGATCCTGACCGCCTTCAAATATTACGACATCGGCAAATACATCACCGATCTGCGCTTCGCCGAAATCGTGTCGGTGACGGTGGTGAACGAGGACTTCTTCCAGGCCCAGTCCCCGGCGATCAAGAAGGCGATCATCGACGCGGGCCGCGCGGCCGAGACGACCGTCTTCCCCTGGGGCGTCGCCAATGTCGAGAAAACCTACAAGATCTGGGGCGACAATGGCGGCCAGATCCTGAAGCTGTCGCCGGTGGAACAGGCCAAGATGGAAGCCGATTTCGCCACCCTGGCCAAGTCGCTGGTCGATGGCAATGCGGCCCTGAAAGCGGAATACGAGAAGCTGCAGGCCCTGGTCGCTGCCAAGGCCGGCAAGTAAATCAAGACCCTGTCGACGTGCCTCTGGGCGGTTCTTCGGAACCGCCCTTTCTTTTTCAGGCACGCGCCCCACCGCCACACGGGATCAACTGCCGCTCACGCCGATGCGCCCGCGCCGAGATGGACCGCACCCTGCGGCTGGCCTCATCGAGCGCCCGGGGGACCAGCCGGTCGACCTCGTCTGCGGGATGATTCCACACCGCGTTCACGCCGGGCACGGATCGTCGATCGGGCCGCCTGAATGGCGATGCCAAGCGACAGCAGCGTGGCCAGGGCCAGCAGGGCCTTGCTGGCCGCGGACATGGCGCCAAGGATCAGCCAAGCATGCATCATGGCGGCGAAAGCGCCCAGCCCCGCCAGGAACAGATGCAGGGCAATCCTTATCGCGGGCCGCAGCCTGCGCCGCAGCAAAGCGATCAGCGCCGCCCCAACCAGACCGGCCAGTCCTGAAAGCCCCCAGGCCGAGAACGGCGTGGGGGCCTGCAGCAGCAGCGCGTCGGTGATGTCTTCCGGGCTATAGAGCCAAAGCCCCGTGATATGGGCCACTGACAGGCCTATGATCGTTCCACCGAGCGCGGGATGCACCCAATTGCCCAAGCGCCTGCGCAGGCCGGGCAGCGCAAGCAGGGGCTGGATGGGGAACAGGCACAGCGCCAGAACGCCGCTGAGCGCCCCGAAGATCCAGATCGCCTCGCGACCCTGTTGCAGCGGCGACAGGGCGGCGGTGGCGAAAGATGCCACCGCCAGCAGAACGGCAAGGATGACCGGAACCCAAAGGAGCCATGGATTCTTACGAAGCATTGCGCCCAGTCGGCTTCAGCACGAAATCGACAACCATCCCTTCGGTATCGCCGGGCGCCAGCACCGGGCGCAGGAATAGCGGCTCATATTCCGGCTGATCGACGGCGATATGGATATGCAGCTGCCCGCCCATCGGCCGGATTTCCGAGAAGGGCATGACATAGCGCCCTTCGGCATCGGTCAGCGTGGCACCGTGGTTGGACGGGTCGCGCTCGCCGCCGCGATCCGTGGCGGACCACAGCTTGACCGTTACCCCAGCCAGGGGCGCGCAGCTTCCCGCCTCCCGCACCGTGCCCGAGGCGGTCCAGCCGATCCCCAGATTGTCCACCAGCGGCACCTCCGCCCGGTAATTGTTCCGACCACCGCGCATGGTCTCGGTCGCCGGGCAGTCGGCCTGGGCTTGGGTCTGGGCCTGCGCCAGGGCCGGAGCCTCGAAACCGGCCAGCAGGGCCAGGGCGATCATGGTCGGCAGAATCGCTCGCATCCGTTCATCCTTGTGCTTGGGTCCGTGCATCACATCAGGGGGATGGGCGGCCGCCGGAATTCCGCAACCCGACGACCGCCCTGCCGTTACCCCTGGCGCAGGTACTTGTTGAACCAGCCGATGGTGCGATCCCAGGCCAGCTGGGCTGCCGCCTCGTTGTAGCGCGGCGTGGAATCATTGTGGAACCCGTGGAAGGTCCCTTCGTAGGTATGGGCTTCATAGGTCGTGCCGGCCGCATCCAGCGCGGCCTTATAGGCGGGCCAGCCACCATTCACCCCATCATCGGTCTGGGCGAAATGGAACTGCACGGGCGCCTTGATCCGCCCGACATCGGCCGGGTTGGCCTGACGGCCATAGAAGGGAACGGCCGCCGCCAGCTCCGGATAGGCGACCGAGGCCGCATTGGACACGCCGCCGCCATAGCAGAAACCGGTGATGCCGACCTTGCCGCTGACATCCGGATGCTTCGACAGGAACTCAACCGCCGCGAAGAAATCATTCATCAGCTTGGCCGGGTCGACCTGCTGCTGCAGGGCGCGCCCCTCCTCGTCATTGCCGGGATAGCCGCCCTTGGGGGTCAACCCATCGGGGGCGAGCGCGATGAAGCCCGCCTTCGCAACGCGGCGCGCCACATCGGCGATATAGGGGTTCAACCCGCGATTCTCATGCACCACGACCACGCCCGGCGCGATGGTTGCGGCGGCCGGGCGCACCATATAGGCCCGGATCTCGCCATGGCCGTTGGGCGAGGGATAGGTGATCCAGCGCGCCTTGATCTCCGGATCATTGAAGCTGACCTGTTCGGCCAGCGCATAGTTGGGGCTGAGCAGCCCCAGCACCGCGGCCGCCGTCAGCCCGCCCAGCGTGAACTTGCCGGCGCGATCCAGAAACTCCCGCTTCGTGATGCGGCCATGCACGTAGAAGTCATACAGCTCCAGCAGCTGGGGGCTGAAATCCTCGGCAGTCAATCGTCTGTCTTGGACAAGCATATCACCCTCTTCCTCCAGGCGGTTTTATGGCGATGCGGCAGCCATGCAGGGCAAGCCGACCGGAAGAAGCCTGGGTGCTGCATACCGCCGGGGCAAGTGGGCACACTGTCGCGCACGGGATCGTGAAGGGGGGGCGTGCCGAAATGCGGGAGGGATCATGCTGCATGGCATGATGTTCGGACGCAGGCTCTGCTCGTTTGCGGATGGGCAAGGTTTTGCTAAGTTCACCCAAGCCAGAAGCCGAGAAGCAAGGATGCCACTTTGGACATTAGCAAGCCACCGCCGGAAATTGGCCCGCACGAAGGGCGGGAGCTTGAACTGATGCTTGCCCGCGTCAAGCCGCTTGCATATTTCTCCGAGCTGGTCCGAGCGGATTTCGAATGGCCGGACGACGCGTTCGAACCACATGTCCGCGCCGGACGGATCATCAAACGGGAATTCATCCATCGGGAAATCCTGATGGGTGCCGAAGAGGTGGTTCGTTCGGTTTATTTTGCCCTGCCGGGCGAAGAATGGCGCATCGACCAAGCCCATGCGAACCGTGTGCGCGGATACCGAAATGGGAGGGAAACGGAACAGGATTCCCAGGAAATGGGGGACTTGCTCGGCTATACCAACCACGAGATCATGGTTTTCATCTCATGGCGGTCCGCCGTCAGGAAGGCCATAAGCGACGGGGCCTGGACCCCGCCGCGCACATCCGAATAAGAATTCTACTTCGACCAACAATCGGAACAAATTTTTGGCGAATAGACGCCGCCATGCTTCGCGCCGCATATCGCGCATGTATCCTTGGTTGTTGAAAGATTGGCGCGCCCATCAGGATTAAACCGGAAACTTCTATGTAATTGCCGTGTCTATATAATTGAAATGGCGCCCGCTTTCCAAGAACCAACATCCTACGTCAATCAGTATCCAGTTGAAGGCGAACTCAACCATGAAAATAGTGCAGCGCGTTCCTCCTGCCTACTGGCGTGCCTTCCATCGGACTAGCAGCACGTCAATATCGGGCAGTGCCCTTTGTTCAATCGCGGTACATACCGCACGGCGTGCGAGGGCGAATGCGAACCCCAGTTCTTCCGCCTCTGGGGTGTCGCCAGCGTGAACCGCTCCGCCGCGCGCTAGGTAGCTTGCCACGATTTTGGGATAGGCGCGGTCGCGTTCCGACCCGGGCGCGTACAGATACGTTGCGAGTCCTTTGCAAACGCGATCCGTGATTTGCTTTTGTCCCGGACGCAAAAGCGCCTCTATCGCGGCCCAAGCGATTAGAATTCCCGAACCCGCGTGCGTGACGTTGATGACGCTATCCAGAGTCCGCATGACGCGGTTGAAGATCGGGTCTTTCATTAGCTCGCTCGCCGCAAGGATGTGGTCGCGAAGCCAATCCAAGTCAGCCAGAGAGAGCGGACGAAAATTCGCGGTACGCAGTTGCAAAGGGTGGAGCTCAACCGGAATCAAGTGTGCCGCTTCCGTGTTCTTCGGCACATCCTGAAAAGGCCTATCCGCGATCACCGCCATGAGGACTGGAGTTGCGAGGCGAAGCCGTAACAGTGCAGTCGCAAACCAAAGAGTACTGAGGCGATCAAAGCCAAGCGACAGCACGCCAGGGGCGAGCGAGAGTTGCACCGCAATCTCCATCCCTTGTTCTCTCAGCGCCGCCCATGGCCCTGGATGCGGCGCTCGTGGCTCGCTCGGCGGCGAGAACGCCATCACGGCGGGCAGGATCACATGCGCGAATGTCTGAGAAAGCACGAGTCCCGACACTAACTCATATCGCTCGACGGGCAGCATCAGCCCCGCTATGCCGCCGAACAACTCGTCTGTATTTAAATCGAATGCAGCTCTCGGCGGCTGTACATATTCGCCTGCGAGTATCGCCCTGGCGTGGCGCACCAAACTGCCATACTTCGTTGACTCTCTGTCTGTCATGGTGGCCAACGAGCTTAAGTTTCTCGCACGGTCGGGACTAGCCGGTTGGTCGATGCGGTTTAGTGACACTGAGAGACACAGGGATGACCAAATCGTGACCAAAACCGCCACGCAATGATGCATTAAACTGAAATTGGTGCACCCGACACGATTCGAACGTGTGACCTTTGCCTTCGGAGGGCAACGCTCTATCCAGCTGAGCTACGGGTGCATCGGGCCGCCCCAGACGGGCAACCGGGTGGCTTTATAAGGTGCCTCACCGCGCGAGGCAAGAGCATGCTTCGCTTATCCTGCCGCCGCCAGCAAGGCCGCATTGCCGCCGGCCGCCGTGGTGTCGATGCTGACCGCCCGTTCGACCAGCAGCCGTTCGGGATCGCGCGTCGAAAATACCAGCGGCAGGATCGGCCCGGCCCGGCCGGCCAGCGCCTGGCGCAGCAGCCTTACCCCTTCGGCAGCGCCTTGCAGCGCTAGCGCATCGAACCCGGCGAGCCCGGCCAGGAGGTCGGGCGATATGGTCCCATCCAGCCACAGCAAGGGCAGGCCGGCTGCCTCGACCAGGGGGGCGGGGCAGGGGCCGACGACCAGGGCCGCATTGCCCAAGGCCAGGGCTTGGGCCGCCTGGGCCAGGGCCGTGGCCGGATCGGCCAGCGGGTTTCCATCTTCCCCCAGGCTGCCCAGGCATAGCACCGTGCCGCGCGGATGCAGCAGCAGCCGGTTGCTTTCCCCGGTCGGCCCGGGCAGATCGCGCGGGTCCATCTGCACCTGCCCGGCCTGCTCCAGCGCCAGGCCCGCTTCACCTGCCATCTCCGCCGGCAGGCCCGCCAGCCAGGCGCGCAGCCGCGCCGGCCTGTCCGGCAAAGCGGCCCAGCCCGGCTGCGCCGTGCCAAGCTGGTCCAGCGCCATCGCCAGCTCGTCAACCGCCAGGGCCGGGCCGGTGGGGGAGACTGTTGCCTGTGGAGGCTGCCCCGTCCCGCGCGCGGCCAGGAAGCGGTGCAGATAGAACGGCCCGCCCGCCTTGGGGCCGGTGCCCGACAACCCCTCCCCACCGAAGGGCTGGCTGCCCACCACCGCGCCGATCTGGTTGCGGTTGACATAGATATTGCCGATCCGCGCCCGCCCTACGACGCGGGCGACGCGCCGATCAATCCGGCTGTGCAGGCCCAGCGTCAGGCCATAGCCGGCGGCGTTGATGCGATCCACCACCGCGTCCAGCGCCTCGGCCCGGAAACGCGCCAGATGCAGCACGGGGCCGAACACCTCCCCCTCCAGGCTTTCGATTCCGTCTACCGCGATGATGCAGGGGCCGAGGAAATATCCGGCAGCGGGGGCATCCAACCGCTTCACCAGACGCCCCTCGTCCGCCGCCCGGTCGATATAGGTGGTGATGGCGTCGCGCGCCTGTGCGTCGATCAGCGGGCCGATATCGCTGCTCAAGGCCCAGGGATCGCCCAACACCAGCGCATCCATCGCACCCGTCAGCATCTGCAACAGGCGGTCGGCCACCTCCTCCTGCACATAGACGATGCGCAGGGCCGAACAGCGCTGCCCGGCCGATTGGAAGGCGGAGGCCAGGATATCGCGCACCGCCTGTTCCGGCAGGGCGGAGGAATCCACGATCATGGCGTTGAGCCCGCCCGTCTCGGCGATGAAGGCGGCATCGGGCGCGCCATGGGTGGCCAGCGCCCGGCCGATCCGCTGCGCGGTGTCGGTCGAGCCGGTGAAGCACACGCCGTCCAGTCCCGGCAGGGCGGTCAGCGCCGCACCCACACCCGGCCCGTCGCCCGGCAGAAGCTGCAACACATCGTCCGGAATGCCCGCCGCATGCATCAGTTCCACCACGCGGGCGGCGATCAGCGGCGTCTGTTCCGCCGGCTTGGCCAGCACGGCATTGCCCGCGACCAGCGCGGCTGCGATCTGGCCGGTGAAGATGGCCAGGGGGAAATTCCAGGGGGAGATGCAGGCGAAGACACCGCGCCCGGCCCTTGGCCCCTCAGCCGCCGCCAGACGGCGCGCCTCGGCCGCGTAATAGCGGCAGAAATCCACCGCCTCGCGCAGCTCCGCGATGGCATCGGGCCAGGTCTTGCCCGCTTCGCGCGCCAGCAGGGCGAACAATTCGGGCGCATGGGCTTCATAGGCATCGGCGATCCGTTCCAGCAGGGTCGCACGCCCCGCCGTCCCCAACCCGTTCCAGGCAGGGAAGGCTGCAAGTGCCCGGTGATGGGCGGCCTGACAGCCCGCCGCATCGGCCGGATGCATCCAGCCCACCAGATCATCCGGATCGGCGGGGTTGCGGATCGGCACCCCCGGCCCCGCTTCCTGTCCGGCCTGCCATTGCGCCCGACGGAAGGCTTCGCGCGCCTGGTCCAGCACCGCGAAACCTTGCCGGTCGCTGGGGTCCCAGCCCCTGGAGTTCCGCCGCATCGGGGCGAACAGATCATCCGGGGTCGGGATGGCCGGGTTGGGCGAAGCACCATCGGCAAGCACCGCGAAGGGATCGGCCGCCACCGCCTCCGCGGGGACTGCCGGGTCGACGATGCGGTGCACGAAGCTGGAATTGGCCCCGTTCTCCAGCAGGCGGCGCACCAGATAGGCCAACAGATCACGATGTTCGCCCACCGGGGCATAGATGCGGCAGCGCAGCCCTTCGCGGCGCACCAGAATCTCATGCAGCCGGTCGCCCATGCCATGCAGGCGCTGCACCTCGAACCCATCCCGGTCGGGCCCGGCCATGGCCAGGATCGCCGCCAGCGTATGGGCGTTATGGGTGGCGAATTGCGGATAGATGCGGCCGCGCGCCGCCATCAGCCGCCGGGCGCAGGCCAGATAGGAGATGTCGGTATGCGCCTTGCGCGTGAACACCGGATAGCCGGGCAGGCCCAGCGCCTGGGCGCGCTTGATCTCGCTATCCCAATAGGCGCCCTTGACCAGCCGCAGCATGATACGCCGGTCATGGGCCTCGGCCAGCGCATTCAGCCAGTCGATCACCGGCAGTGCCCGCCGGCTATAGGCCTGGACCACCACGCCGAACCCATCCCAGCCGGCCAGGGCCGGATCGGGCAGGACCGCCTCGATCACCTCCAGCGACAGTTCCAGCCGGTCCGCCTCCTCGGCATCGATGTTCAGGCCGATGCCCTGCTCGGCCGCCAGCCGGGCAAGCTGCAGCAGCCGGGGCACCAGCACCGCCAGCACCCGGTCGCGCTGCGCCCATTCATAGCGCGGGAACAGCGCCGACAGCTTGACCGAGACACCGGGATTGGCGCGGATATCCTTGCCCTGGGCGGCCCCGCCCGCAGCAACGATGGCGTCGGCATAGGCCGCCAGATAGCGCAGCGCATCGGCTTCGCTGCGCGCGGCCTCCCCCAGCATGTCATAGGAATGGGTGTAGCCCTCCCCCTCCCGCCTGCGGGCGCGGGTCAGGGCTTCGGGCATGGATCGGCCGAGCACGAACTGTTCCCCCAGCTCACGCATCGCCGCCGCCATGGCGCGGCGGATGACCGGTTCGCCCAGGCGGCGGATCGCATCGCGCAGCACCCGGGCCAAGGCAGGATCGCTCGCATCCTCCTCCATCACCCGGCCGGTCAGCATCAAGGCCCAGCTCGACGCGTTGACGAGGGAGGAGCTGGATTGCCCCAGATGCCGGCCCCATTCGCCGGGCACGATCTTGTCGGCGATCAAATCGTCCATGGTCAAGGAATCGGGCACGCGCAGCAGGGCTTCGGCCAGGCACATCAGAGCCACGCCTTCGCGGGTCGACAGCCCGTATTCGGTCAGGAAATTCTCCATCAGGCTGGGCGAGCCAGCCGCCCGCACGGCCCGCACCAACTCCGCCCCCTGGGCTGCAATGTCCCGCCGGGCATCAGCGGACAGATCGGTCCCTGCCGCCAGGGCTTTGACCAGCTCCGCTTCCGGCGCGAACAGCCCGGCACGCAGGGCCGCACGCGCGGCAGACAGGGATTCCACGGCGGAAGGCACAGGCGGCATCGCATCACCTCTGGCAGGATGGTGTCATATCGGCAGTGTGCCGCCCGCTCATCCATGCTACAGCTGGATTTTTTGATCTGATCCCGATATTTTCACGGATAAATTCAGAAAAATGGTGAATTCCATGGAACTGACCGAAATCGACCGGCGCATCCTGCGCGAAGTGCAGCGTGACGGGCGCATTGCCGTGGTGGAACTGGCGGAACGCCTGGGCATTCCCGCCACGACGGCGGGCGAGCGGCTGAAACGCCTGCAGCGCGACAGGGTAATCACCGGCTTCCGGGCGGAGATCGACCCGGCGGCGCTTGGCCTGGACCTGCTGGTCTTTGTCGAGGTGCTGCTGGACAAGACGACGCCGGAGGTGATGGACCAATTCGCCGCTGCCATCCGGCGCGTACCGGAAGTGCTGGAATGCCACATGGTGGCGGGCGGCTTCGATTTCCTGATCAAGATCCGGGCGGAAGACATGTCGGCCTATCGCCGCTTCCTGGGCGATCGGCTCTGGACCATGCCGGGGGTCAAGGAGACGCGCACCTATACGGTGATGGAGGAAATCCACTCCGCCAACCGCCTGCCGATCCGATAATATAGGCCGTCCGTCAGCCCGAGGTCGCGGTCCTGGCCTTGCTGTCCACGACCGGACTGGCCACGACCTCGCTGTCCGGAACCGGGTCACCCGCGACCGGGCGGACGCGGCGCCATTCCGGATCGATATCGGGCCGGCCGAAGTAATACCCCTGCAGATAGTCGATGCCGGCTTCACGCAGCAGGACGGCTTCTTCCTCCACCTCCACGCATTCTGCGACGGTATCGAAGCCAAAACCCTGCGCCAACCCGCGCAGGGTCTTGATGAAAAGTTGGTTTTCGGTGTTCTGGTGCAGATTCTGCACAAAGGACCCGTCGATCTTCACCACATCGACCGGCAGCGATTTCATATGCCGGAAGGAAGTGAAGCCGGCACCGAAATCATCGAGTGCCACCTTGCAGCCCAGGTCGCGCACCGCCGAAACGAAACGGGCGGAGACGTCGAAATCCTCCATCGCCGCCGTCTCGGTGATCTCCACAATCAGGCGGTGGGCGATTTCCGGCCGCCCATGCACCGCCCCCACCAGACCGCGCAGCCAGGACTGGTCGGTAACCGTCAGGCTGGATACGTTGAGCGCCAGCATGACATCGGGATGGGTGAACAGATCCTCGATCGCCAGCTCCAGCGCGCGCTTGTCCAGCAGGCGCATCAATCCCAGCTTTTCGGCGACCGGCACAAAGTTCGCGGCCGTCTGGATCGTGCCATCCGGCTGGGTCAGACGCAGAAGCGTTTCATAATAGGCGATGCGGCCGGTGCGGGCCTCGATCACCGGCTGATAGGCGAAACGGATGCGCCCAGAATCCAGGGCCCGCAGCACGGATTCGCCCGTCGCCATGTTTTCGCGCTGCTGGCGCCGCTGGTTCTCGGTCAGTTCGAACGCGACAAAACAATTCCGGCCCCGGCTCTTGGCCTCCTGCAAGGCGCTTTCCGCTGCCGTCATGCTGTCATGGGCCGTGCGCACGACCAGCGGAAACAGCGCCCCGCCAATCGACACGGTGATCCGGATCGGATTGACCGGCGTTTCCACCGGCGCGCGGCGGAAGGCTTCCAGAATCTTGTCCGCCGCGACCTGCAGCCCTTCCATGTCGCAATTGGCCAGCACGACACCGAACCGGTCCCCACCGATGCGCCCGACCGTATCGGTCACGCGCAGGCAGCGTTCGATGCGTTGGCCCACGCCGACGATCACCGCATCGGCGACCTCATGCCCGAAACCGTCATTGATCATCGAGAGCTTGTCGATGCCGATGGCGATATAGGCGCCGGTATCCTTGTAGCGTTCGGTATAGGCTATGGCATGCGACAGCGCCTCGCGCAGGCGCGAGCGGTTCAGATGCCCGGTCAGCTCGTCATAATTGGCGCGGCGTTCCAGCACATGCTCGCGCATCTTACGCTGGCCGATGGTGCGGACCACGCCGGTCAGCTGGATCGGGGCGCCCTTGTCATCAAAGGTCGCCCGCCCCTTGTCATGCACCCAGGCATGCCCGCCGGAGCTGGTTCGCAGCCGATATTCGCATTCATAGGCGCCGCGCTGTTCCAGCAGGGAGTTGAGCGCGTGGAGCCGTTCAGCCTGATCCTCCGGGCTGATTCGCTCATTCCAGTTCTCGCCCGTCATGTGCAGGAGCCGGCCGCGCTGATCCTGCCCGGCAATCCAGGTGACATCACCCGCCAGAGTCAGCTCGTCGCTCTGCAGGTTCCAGACATAGGCAGTATCGCCCGCCGCCTGGAGACCGAGGGCCATTACATCGTCCAGAGTGGAACCGTCCTTTTTCATCCGCTGGAACTACGTCAAACTAGGCGCCCCGTTACAAGCTAAACCGAAAACGTATTGGAAATATAGCAAAACTTATGTGGGTCCGCTGATGGGCAAGTAACAGGCGAAATGAAGCCGCGCGATACCAAGCCCCCGAATGCTTCAAGTTGAGCTTTTTGACCGTATCTATTGCCGGGAAAAATCCGTGGCCTGCAGCGAGACACCCTGGGCAATGTCATGCGCTGCGCGATGGCCCAGCACATCCCCTTCTCGGCCAGGGGCAAGGCCATCGGCCGGGCGCAGCCAGGCCAGATCCTGCGGAACGAGCAGATGCCCTTCCGAAATGGGCCGCACCGTCGCGATCGATCGCCGGATCTCCGGCCGCAGGGCCGATTCCGAGGGTTGAACGATTTTTTCGCCCGTCCCCAGCATGGCTTCCGCCGCCCGCAATCTTTCGACCATCAGGCGCATCGCCGCCGGCTCGGCGGAAAGCTGGTGATCGCGGAAATCCGAGAAATCATTGGCAAGCGTGAAATGCTTTTCGATCACCCTTGCCCCGGCCGCCAGCGCCAGGATCGGCGCTTCGATTCCCATCACATGGTCGGAATAACCCGCCGTACAGGCGGGGTAGCGCTGGGCCAAGGTGGCCACAGCGGCGATGTTCGCCTCCGCCGCCGGCACCGGATAGGCGGAAACGCAATGCAGCACCGCCAGCCCCGGATCGACCCCGTCGGACAGCCAGCGCGCCTTGACCGTCGCCACCGCCCGGTCGATCTCCACCGGCAGGCTGGCGCCCGTCGACAGGATGACGGGCAGACCGCTGGCGGCCGCCTTCTCCATCAAGGGCAGAAAGGTGATATCGCCCGAGGCGATCTTGAGCGCATCGCAGATGCCCGCCAGAAACCCCGCGCTTTCCAGATCGAGCGGGGTGGAAATGAAATCCAGCCCCAGCGCATGGGCCTGTTCCGACAGCATGCGGAACTGTTCATAGCTGAGCTCGAACCGCTTCAGCCTGGCGAAGCGTTCGGCATGGCGGGGGGAAATGAACAGCTCGGTCCTGTAGGTCTGGAACTTGACCGCATCGACGCCGGTGCCGGCCGCCGCATCGACCAGCCGACGCGCCGTGTCGAAACTGCCCTCGTGATTATTACCGATCTCGGCGATCACATAGCAACGCTGGGGGTGCAGGCTGGGCGGGGAGATGGGCATGGCTTACAAACTCCCTCGGTCAATCATGGGGCCGGGTCGCCCGCATGGACGCCCGTTCGCTGAAGCTGCCGTACCATTCGGCCAGACCCGGGCGCGTCGCGCGCCAATCCAGATCGGGAAAGCGGAAGTCAAGATAGCCGCAGGCAACCCCCAGCGTGATGGCCGCCAGCCCGACCCGGTCGGTAACCGGCGCCGGATCACGCTCGAAATAGTCAAGCCCGGCGCGGATGGCGTCATACTGGCGCAGCATCAGCGGGTCGCCCGGGCGGTCGATGCCGCGCCGCTGGTCCAGCCGCAGCGTCAGACCGGCGTCCAGGATGCCATTGGCCACGGCATGCAGATGCAGCTCTTCCACCGGGGCTTTGCCATCGGAACCGGGCAGCAATGCCGGACCGTCATGCAGCCCATCCAGATGGCAGCAGATCACCAGCGAATCCACCAGCACCCTGCCATCATCCAGTTCCAGCGCGGGAATGCGGCATAGGGGGTTGATCACGCGGTAGCGCCCGTCATCACCCCAGACTGCGGTCGGAACCAGCTGTAACCGGTCGGCAAGGCCCAACTCATGGGCGGCAATCAGAACTTTGCGCACATAGGGCGAGGCGGGGCTATAAAACAGGCGCATCCATCCACTCCGATCCCATCGGTCTTCACGGCCCCGATTTATGGCCCAATCCGCCCTGCTTGGCGAGGGGTGGATCAGAAAACATCCTTGCGCCGCCGGACTTCGGCGAACACGTCGACGGCGGGCGCGCCCTTCATCCCGATGGCGGCGGCAAGGCCGGGATCATCGGCCCGCAGGAAGGGATTGGTGGCCTTTTCCTGCCCCAACAGGCTGGGAATGGTGGGCCGCCCGGCCGCGCGGGTTTCGTCCACCTGCTTCGCCCGGTCGCGCAGGGCCGGATTGCCGCCATCGACCGACAGGGCGAAGCGGGCATTGGACTGGGTATATTCATGCGCACAGTAAATCCGGGTGGAATCGGGCAGGCCGCGCAGGGTGGACAGGCTTTTCCACATCTGGGCCGCGGTGCCTTCGAACATCCGCCCGCAGCCCAGCGCGAACAGGGTGTCGCCGCAGAACAGCGCGTCCTCCTCCTCGAACCAATAGGCGATATGGCCGCGCGTATGGCCGGGCACATCGAACACCCTGGCCTGGGCCTGGCCGAATTCCAGAATATCGCCATCCCCCAGCGCCAGATCGATACCGGGAATACGGTCGCGGTCGGCTGCCGGCCCCACGATCTGGCAACCGGTCGCCGCCTTGATCGCCAGATTGCCGCCGACATGGTCGCCATGATGATGGGTGTTCAGAATATGGGTGATCTGCCAGCCGCGCCGCCCGGCCTCCGCCAGGGGAGCCTCGGCAACGGCCGGATCGACCACCGCGGTCAACTGGCGCTGGGGTTCGTGCGCCAGATAGACATAGTTGTCGTTCAATACGGGGATCTGCACGATTTCCAGCATCGGTTCGTTTCCTTCCTGGTCGGATGGATCAAAGCTAACCGCATTCATCGGCGAATGGAAAGGGTCCCCGGCCGGGTTGGGCGTCCGGGTCTTCCGTGCTATTCAGGGTCGCCGCGCTGGAAAAACGCGTGGCTGGAAAGAAAGGATGCCCACAGCGCGATGTGGACCGATGTCGTCGATCTGAATGCCTTCTACCGGTCCCGGCTGGGTCATGCCGCCTGTCAGGTGCTGCGCCGGCGGCTGCGGCGCATCTGGCCGGATGTGAAGGGCATGCATGTCATGGGGCTGGGTTACGCCACGCCCTATCTGCGACAGTTCCGGGGGGAAGCAGCCCGGGTAACCGCCACCATGCCCGCCCATATGGGCGTCACCCGCTGGCCCCGGCTGGAGCGCAATGCCGTCTGCCTGGCCGAGGAGACGCACCTGCCCTATCCCGATCTGTCCATTGATCGGCTTCTGATCGTGCACGCCATCGAAAGCTCGGAAAATCTGCGCCTGCTGATGCGGGAAATCTGGCGGGTGCTGGCCCCCGAAGGCCGGCTGATCGTCGTGGTGCCCAACCGCCGGGGCCTGTGGGCGCGGCGTGACATCACCCCGTTCGGTCATGGCAAGCCATTCAGCCTGCGCCAGATCGAAGCGATGCTGAATGCCTCCATGTTCGAGATGACGGGGGCTGCGCGCGCTTTGTTCATGCCGCCGATCGACCATCCCTGGATCTGGCGATCCGCCAACGCGTTCGAGCGGATCGGGGCCGGCTGGATGGATCGGGTGGGCGGCATCCTGATCGTGGAGGCGATCAAGCAGGTCTATTCCGGCAATATGGTTGGCGCCAAGGCCCGCCGACGCATCCTGCTGCAGCCATCGCTGGGGGCCGTGGCACAGGTCATCGACCCGCTGGCAACCGATCAGCCTGAGGACGCACAGGACCGCCATCCCGGACAGCTTTCCGGAAGTCAGTCCGGGGATTGACGCGGGGCGCTTCGCCGTCCTAGTTTCGCCGCGCATATAGCAGGGGTGTCCCGTTCGCCGGGGCTGAGAGCGTGGAAGCGATCCACGAAACCCTTCGAAGCTGATCTGGGTCATGCCAGCGGAGCGAGCCGAATGTTCTCAGGAGCACAGATTTCCCTTTATCCGATGTGCGACGACTATGTCGCGCGCATCCTTGGCGCCCTGTCGGCGCTGGATCCCTATCGCGATCGGCTGCGGATCGAAACCGATGATGTGTCGACCCTGCTGGTGGGCACGCCGGACCTGGTCTTCGCCGCATCGCGCGACCTGTTCGCCGCGGTCGCGAAAACCGGCGTGCATACGACGATGAGCCTGCTCGTCTCGCGCGGCTGCCCGGGGGAGCCGGACGACCCGATCTGCCATCCGCCGGAAGGGGGGTTCGCTGCCCCGCCCGACCGCGCGGCGATGCTGGTGCGCGTTGAACGGGCCGACGACATCGACCTTCCCATCGCGGCCCAGTTCGCCCTGTTGCCGCTTGGCATGGGCGAGCATATGACCCCGATCTATGACTGCATCGGCCTGCTGAAGGACAGCGGCCTGTTCGACAGGCCCAAGCATTTCTGCAGCAAGCTGAAGGGCGATGCGGGCAAGGTCTTCGCCTTGCTGGAAGCCTGTTTCGAAGGCTTCGGCGCGGCGGAAGGCCATCTGGTGCTGAGCGCCACCGTGTCGGCCAATTCCCCGACGAAATCCGCCTGATCCGAAGTCGGGTCGTGCGGATGGGGACCGGGGACAGGGCCTGCTGGGCTGCCGTCCGTCACCATCTCCGTCGCATCGATCCGCAATTACACCATGAAAGGAATGATGCCATGTCCCTGTCCGAAGACGATGCCCTGCCGGCCCCGCGCAAAGGCTGGTCGCTGCGCGAAATCACCACGCTGATCGCGCTGGGTGCGGTATTCGCCGTGCTTTATCTGGGCTGGGTCCAGCTCTGGCTGGTGGCGCAGGCCGCCATCGGCCCGCTGGCGATGGATATCGTCTTCGGCTTCTGGTTCGTGGTGTCGATCATCGCCGCGCGCATCCTGATGAAGCCGGGCGCGGCCCTGCTGTCGGAGGTGCTGGCGGCGGGTGTGCAGATCCTGATCGGCAATCCCGCCGGGCTGCTGCTGCTGCTGACCGGCCTGGTCCAGGGCGCCGGGGCGGAGGTCGCTTTTGCCGCGACCCGCTGGAAGCGCTGGGGGCTGGGCGTGTGCATCGCATCGGGCGCCACCGCCGCGGTGGCGAGCTTCATCTACACCTGGATCCGCTTCAACTATGGCGCTTTGGACCCAAGCCTGGTCGCCAGCATGGCGGCCCTGCGCATCGCCAGCGGCGCGATCCTGGGCGGGGTTCTGGGCTGGCTGATTGTCGAGGCACTCTATAAGACCGGCGCGCTACGCGGCCTGCCCATCGATCTGGCCCGGCGCGGGGCCGGCCAGGCGTGACGATAGCGGCGATCCGCTGGCAGGGCGTTTCACTGACCCATGCGGGCCAGACGCGCCCGGCCTTCGGGCCGTTGGACCTGACCCTGAACCCCGGCGAACGTCATCTGCTGCTGGGGCCTTCCGGCTGCGGCAAATCCAGCCTGATCCAGGCCCTGACCGGCATCGTTCCGGTCAGTCGGCCGGGTCGGGTTTCCGGCAGGCGCAGCCTGTTCGGGCAGGTCAGCACCTCGCGCCCGCCCGCCGTCTGGGCCGACCGGGTCGGCGTGCTGATGCAAAGCGCGGAGGAGGCGCTGACCGGCCTGACCCTGTGGGAGGATACCGCCTTCGGCCCGGAAAGCCTGGGCCTGCCGCCCGATGTGATCGCCGCGCGGGTGAAGGCGGCTCTGGACAAGGCCGGGCTGTCACATCTGCCGCCGGATCGCCCGACCTTGGCCCTGTCGGGTGGGGAACGCCAGCGTCTGGCGCTTGCCGGTGTGCTGGCGCTGGAGCCTGAGCTTCTGGTGCTGGACGAACCCACCGCCCAGCTTGACCCCAAGGCGGCCCGGCTGGTGCACGGGCTGGTGGCCGCAATCACCGCGCCACGCGCCTGTCTGGTCGTCGACCACCGGCTGGATGGGCTGATTTCCGCCATCGACCGGGTAACGGTGCTGGACGCGTCCGGCCGCATGCTGGCCGACGGCGAACCGCGTGCGGTCTTCGCCAGCCATCGCGCGGAGATGCAGGCGGCCGGTATCTGGCGACCCTTGGCCGTGGATGCGGCCCATGCCCTGCAACAGGCGGGGATCGACCTGACCAAAACCCCGCTGACCATGGCGGAACTTGTCCAAAGCCTGAACCGGGACGAAACAACGCGGGCGGCCGTGCAAACCTGGCTGGCCGGTCGCAGGCCGTCGCCCCGGCCGCCGGTGCAGGCCGTCCCCATCCTGTCGCTGCGCGCGGCCGATATCGCGCCCGCCCATGGCCCCGTGGTGCTGCGGGGCATATCGTTGGATATCCGCCCCGGCGAGCGGATCGGGCTGGTCGGCGGCAATGGGGCGGGCAAATCCAGCCTGGCCGCCGTGCTGGCCGGGTTGCGCAGACCGCGTGCCGGAACACGGCAGGGCGCACCGGCGCAGATGGTGCTGCAGAACCCGGAACATCATGTGCTGAAACCGTCCGTGCGGGCCGATCTGGCTGACGCGCTGAAATCGGGCGATTCTACCACGGCTCTGGAAACCCTGCTGGCGCGCTGGTCGCTGGGTGCGCTGGCGGAGCAGCACCCGTTCGAACTCAGCCAGGGCCAGAAGCGCCGCCATTCCCTCGCCCTGACCGAGGCCGGCCCGGCGCGGGATCTCTGGATATTGGACGAGCCCAGTTTCGGGCTGGATGCCGCCGCGACCGACGCCCTGGTCAGTGCACTGGACGGGCTGGCGGATAGCGGCCGGGCGATGCTGCTGATCAGCCATGACATGGATCTGGTGGCCCGGCTGTGTGACCGCGTGGTGATTCTGGGCGAAGGCGGCATCCTGGCCGACGGCCCCGCCGACAGGCTGCTGATGGACAAGGCCCTGTTGCAGCGGGCGGGGCTTGCCCGGCCGGAATGGGCCGCCCTGGCCGACTGGCTGGTCCGGCCATGACAACGACCCTGCCCCTGCGCCGCGTGCACCCTTTGGCGAAGCTGGCCCTGGCGCTGGTCTGGCTGGTCGCATTGACCCTGGTCTTCGATGCCCGCTTCCAGGCTGCCTGCATTCTGGCGGTGCTTGGCGTACTGCTCGCGGCCGACCGGGCAAGGCCACGGGATATCCTGCTGGTGCTGATCCCGTTCGCCCTGTTCGGCTCGGGCTTTCTGTGGAGCCATTGGCTGCACCCCGCCGCCATCGCGGATTATGCCGACTCGGTGGGCGGCGCGTCTGCCCGGCGCGGCGGCGATGTGGCAGCAGCGATCATTTTGTTCCTGCGCGCCATCGCCTATGGCAGCGTCTCCTACGCCTTCGCGTGCACGACCGATGCCGGCGATCTGGTGCGCGCCCTGATGCAATATCTGAAACTGCCGCCCGCCTTCGGCTATGGGCTGTTTTCCGTCAGCCAGTTCCTGCCTGCCCTGCGGCAGGAGGCGGAGGCCATGCGCATGGCGCGCGCCCTGCGCAGCGGCAAACCCCTGCGGCGCATTCCCACACCGCGGGAAATCGCGGGCATGATCCTGCCGCTGATCGCCTCGGCCCTGCGACGGGCGGACCGCTCCGCGCTGGCGATGGAACTGCGCGGCCTGGCCCCCGGCCGGCCGCGCAGCCTGGCCAGGCGCCTGCGTTTCCAGCGTCGCGATCCGCTGTTCCTGCTGGCCGGGCTTGCGCTGCTGGCGGGGCTTTACGGGCTGGTGGAAATCGTCTGAGGGCGGGAAGATAGGGGTAGAGCCAATGTCCTATACGGCACGCGCAAAAACCCATCATTGATAGGTTATTGACGCCTACCGCACGAAACGCTATCAATCCGAAGCGTCGCATTTCGGTTTCTCGCCGCTGCTTCACGATACTCGGTCGACGTCCTTTTTCTCCTCTTCGATTGCTCGTGGTCGAACACCTCCAGCGACGAGACTGCGAAGATGCCAACGGTCGTTTCCAGTGGGGGATATCGTGTGGTTGTTCGCCCCAATGATCACGCCCCGCCCCATGTTCATGTCCTTCATCCAGACGGGGAGGCCATGGTCCAGATAGACCATCCGGTTACGGCGGTTGCCCTTCTGTCGGTGTCGGGCAAGTTCAAGTCCTCCAGCCCCATGCGCGCAGATGCCGTGAGGCTGGTGAAGGTGAACCTCGTAAGATGTATCAGCCTGTGGGAAGAGTTACATGGTCCAGTCCGACGAAGATAAGCTGATCGACCAGATCATTGAGCGTGATCTGGATGCCGCCATTCAGAAAGGTAAGGCGCTCGACCTGCTGCCCGCAGCCCAGAGCGTGCGTTATGATGACAAATCCGGTCGGGTTGTCGTCGATCTGGACAATGGCTGCATCTTTGCTTTTCCGGCAAACCGTGCGCAGGGTCTGGAGGATGCGACGGCGGAGGACCTGTCCCGGATAGAAATCTGGGGCGCAGGGCAGGACCTGTTTTGGCCCCGCCTGGATGTCGATCTATCGGTTCAGGGTTTGCTGGCAGGCCTGTTCGGCACGAAGGCTTACATGGACAAACAACGGGCCGCGAAAGCAGGGGCAACAAAATCGGTGCGGAAATCAACGGCCGCCCGCCAGAATGGCGCCAAGGGCGGACGCCCCCGGAAAAGCGCCTGAACCTTATGGCGAATAGGGCGCCGCCACATCGCTGGTCTTGGCCTTAAAGCGGCAGAGATCGGCCACGATGCAGCGCGCGCATTCCGGCTTGCGCGCCTTGCAGACATAGCGCCCATGCAGGATCAGCCAGTGATGGGCATGGCGCATGAATTCTGGCGGGATGCGCTTCACCAGCCCCTGCTCCACCTCCAAGGGCGTCTTGCCGGGCGCAAGCCCCATGCGATTGCCGATGCGGAAAATATGGGTATCGACCGCCATGGTGGGCTGGCCGAAGAAGATGTTGAGCACGACATTGGCCGTCTTGCGCCCCACGCCGGGCAGGCGTTCCAGCGCCTCCCGGTCGGGCGGAACCTCCCCGCCATGCTCGCGGATCAGGATTTCCGACAGGGCAATCACATTCTTTGCCTTGGCATTGAACAGGCCGATGGTCTTGATGTGCTCACGCACCCCTTCCAGCCCCAGGGCCAGCATCTTTTCCGGCGTGTCGGCGATCTGGAACAGGGCGCGGGTCGCCTTGTTCACGCCCACATCGGTGGCCTGGGCCGACAGCACCACCGCCACCAGCAGGGTGAAGGCGTTCACATAATCCAGCTCGCCCTTCGGTTCCGGCTCGCGCGCGCGGAACCGCGCAAACATTTCGGCGATCTCAGCCTTGGTCATCCGGGCCATGCGGGCCAATTCCCCTGCTTGCAAGATCCTGATCGGTTGCGGAGGTTCCGGCAGCCTCCGCCAGCAGCCAATCCCGGAAGGCCTTGATCTTGGGCCGGTCCCTGGCCTCCTTCGGGCAGACGAAGTAATAGGCAAATTCGCCGGGCAAGGCGATATCGAATGGCCGAACCAGCCGCCCATCGGCCAGGGCATCGGCGGTCAGCACCGAACGGCCCAGCGCCACCCCCTGCCCGTCGATCGCCGCGCGCACGGCAAGGTCGGAATGGCTGAACCAGGGTCCGCGCTCCACATCCACTCCCGTCACCCCCGCCTCGCGCAGCCACATCGCCCAGCTGGGATGCATATCGTCATGCAGCAGGGTGTGATGGCGCAGATCCTCCGGCCGCCGCAGGGGGCAGGCCGGATCGCGCAGCAGGGATGGGGCGCAGACCGGCGTATAATTCTCCGTCAGGAAACGGATGGAGACCAGCCCGGGATAATCCCCGTCACCATAGCGGATGCCGGCATCGACATCCTCGCGTGCGAAATCCACCAGCTTCTCCGTCGCATCCAGCCTGATGTCGATCTCCGGATACAGCCTGCGGAAACGCGTCAGGCGGGGCATCAGCCAGCCCCCCGCGAAGGAGGGCAGGACGGAGACGGTGAAGCGCCCCGTCGCCTCCGCCACCTGCAGCGCATCCACCGCCTTGGACAGGATGGCGAGGGCATCGCGCACGGCGGGCAGGAAACGCTGGCCTTCCGGGGTCAGCTGCAGTGCCCGGTTGAAACGCTGGAAAAGGCGCACGCCCAGCGCGTCTTCCAGCGTCCTGATCTGATGGCTGACCGCCGCCTGTGTCACAAAAATTTCTTCTGCGGCTCTGGTGAAGGACAGATGCCGTGCAGCGGCCTCAAACGCCCGCAAAGTGGACATGGGTGGCAATCGTGCAGCCATGATTCGAATAAATTCTGCTAATGCGAGACATGAGATCATATCCTTTGTCACCCGGCGCGCAAGGGCGCAAATCTATGCCCGCAGAGGATGCAACGCCCAGGACAGGACGGAGATGGAGATGAGCCAGCTTCACGCGGAACGCAACAGGCCCACCGATTGGGGCGGGATGCTGCTGGGCTGGGGCGCTCTGGCCCGCCTGCCGGCGATCTGGCGGGCGCGGCTTGCCGAACGCCGCCATATGCGCCAACTGGACGAGCGGCTCCTGAAGGATATCGGCCTGGACGCCGATGTGATCGAGCGGGAAACCAGCAAGCCCTTCTGGCAGGCGTAAGTTCAGGCCGGAACCGCTTCGGCGAAGGCCAGGCCGTCCGCGCTTTTCTTGGCGCGGGCCTTCAGGGCGGCGGCGGAGCGTGACAGGCTTTCCAGATCGCGGATTTCCGCAGATGCCGCCACGATGGCTGCGCTGCAGCGCAGCAGCGGGGTCGGGCGCATTTCCCCATCCCGGCCCTTCGCCAGGATCCAGCCGCGTTCGCGCGCGTCATCGTCATACAGCAGCGCCGCCTCCTCCGCGAAGGCATCCGTGACGACGCGAACCGTCTGTACCACGCCCTCCAGCGGCAGGCCGGTGAAGATGGCAACGAAATCATCCCCGCCGATATGCCCCAGAAAGGCCGCGACCCCGCCGGCATGGGTCCGCATCAGCTCGGCGAAGGCCAGGATCGCCCGGTCGCCCGCGCTGAAGCCCAGCGTATCGTTGAAGGGTTTGAAA
>Ga0209066_10000819_pt1 | contig 44077 bp, 60 predicted proteins | sample All_14_2_FD_187198 | JGI IMG/M metagenome (GOLD analysis project Ga0209066, IMG submission 187198) | Freshwater microbial communities in response to fracking from Pennsylvania, USA - Allegheny Zone_MetaG_DW_15 (SPAdes) (version 2) ... | reverse complement strand
GCTGGGCACGGCTGGGCAAGGCAAGGCAAGGCAAGGCAAGGAACGCGGCTCGGCATGGCGGGGCGTGGCAAGGCAAGGCTCGGCTCGGCGGGGCAAGGCAAGGCAAGGAACGCGGCTCGGCGGGGCGGGGCGTGGCAAGGCAAGGCTCGGCTCGGCGGGGCAAGGCAAGGCAAGGAACGCGGCTCGGCGGGGCAAGGCTCGGCAAGGCTAGGCAGGGCAAGGCTAGGAACAAGGAACAAGAATTGACGTCAAAACTGACGTCAGAAATGAGGTCACTCAGCAATAAAAACCAACAACCACAAGGGGACCAAAAATGAACCAGTATCAAGTTGAAATCACCGGGCAAACACCATTACTCATGCACAACGACAACATCTCTTTTTCTGAGAAGGTGACGGCATGGGCGAAAGACCCGGCAAACAAGCCGAACTCGGTAGCGGGCGATGACCGGACCCCGGCGTGGACATGGATCGGCTACCTGTACCATGACGGTCGGGAATTGGGGATGCCGAGCGACAACCTCATGACCATGCTCCGGGAAGGCGGGTCGAAGATGATCAAGCGGGGCAAGGAAACCTACAAAAAACAGACGCAGAGCGGCATCATGCTTGACCAGCAGCAATGGCGCTTGCTCGTGAAGGGCCAGCCGATATCGCTCGATCCTATCCGTGACCTGATCGGCAACAACGATTTTCTGGCTCATCTGGAGGTTTCGGAATCGCTCGGGTTCGAGCTGTTGGTCAAGCGGGCGGCGATTGGTCGGGCGAAGCATGTACGGGTTAGGCCGATGTTCCGGGAATGGACGCTTGTCGGCTCGCTCACCGTGCTTGATGAGGAGTTGAGCGGGTTGACGCTGGATGTTTTGCAGCAGGTTTTCAACCTCTCCGGGGCTCTTTGCGGCATGGGCGACTGGAGACCGAGCAGTGGGTCAAGCGGGACGTTCGGTAGGTTTATCGCTGATGTTAAGCCGATGAAATAACGCGGCGGGGCTCGGCAAGGCTCGGCACGGCGAGGCATGGCGAGGCGTGGCAAGGCGGGGCGTGGCAGGGCATGGCAGGGAACGAGGCGAGCCACGGCTTGGCGAGGCGAGCCACGGCTTGGCGAGGCGAGGAACGCGGCAGGGCGAGGAACGAGGCACGGCGAGGCATGGCGAGGCGGGGCTCGGCGCGGCACGGCAAGGCAGGGCTCGGCAGGGCCGGGCGAGGCAAGGAACGTGGCACGGCGAGGCAAGGCAAGGCAAGGCCAGGCTTGGCATGGCGGGGCTGGGCAAGGAACGTGGCACGGCGAGGCAAGGCACGGCAAGGCAAGGAACGCGGCGTGGCATGGCACGGCAGGGCGAGGCACGGCTTGGCGAGGCGAGGAACGCGGCAGGGCGAGGAACGAGGTGATTTGTGGGTCCATTTTTGGGCCAACTGTTGAAGCGAAAAGCCAACAACCAAAAGGAGCATGAACATGAGTAAACTGTATTTAGGTGGAGTACCGACAGAGCTGGAAGTAAGAGCATTACGGGAGAAGTACCAGTCACTGAAGATCGGCGACAAGGTGCCGCACGATGACATTGAAGCACTGATCGGTGCTCAACGGAGAACAAGCCGATACATGGCCGTTGTCAACCGCTGGCGCAATCTGGAAGAGAAGGAGCACGGAATTGTCATCGGTCCCGACACTCCGAACGGCTACAAGGTTTTGAGTGACAAAGAAAAACTGACGCTCTCGACATCGAAACTGAAGTCGGCCGGACGCTTTGCCTACCGATCGCGCAAGGTGGCCGAACGGATCGACGTTTCCAACCTCACCGAAGAACAGCGGAAAGATTTTGACCATTCTAACAAGACGGCGGCTGCAATTATCATGGCGTCACGGCTGAAACCTGTCGCTGAGCTGCCGGAGCTGTAGCCATGACCATGACCATAGGCCGTATCACATGGGACTCGTGCGAAAAATGCGTGCATTTCGACGACGAGATGGGCTGCCGGCAGATAGACGATCTGGAGATTGTCGAGGAAAACGGCATGGTGGTCTGTATTACCGGAGAAGAAAGCGACGGGCTTGACGTGCCGGATTGGGAGCCGTGGGAATGAACGCGCCGATATCAAACAAAAACGGCTCGACAGCGGGAACTGTCGAGCCGAAAAACCAAACCAACCAAGAGAAGTATACCACAAAGCTGCGGTCTGATCAAGAGTGCGCGTATTGGCCGGATGTGGTGCCGGAGAAAGACCGGACAGGAGAACGGCAGGGTCGGTTACTTATCCTGCGGCCGATGTATCTCAAGCGCCGAAGCAGGCGCCGCGAGGGGTCGCGGTGGCACTATCTCGCTATCTGTGATTGTGGTAACGAGCACATCGTCAACCAGGCAACGGTAATGTCTTGTGGCTGTGCCAAAAAGGATAAGCTGAAACAGAATCAGCCATATGTCCCGGCCCCAGCGAGGCCGCGACCGGGTACATGCGTGCTCTGGCCTGACGCTATGCCGGGTAAAGATGTTGCTGGCCAGCGGCACGGCAAACTGACCTACCTGTATCCCTACGGGCGCAAGTACACCGATAAATCAAACTCATTTTTTTGGTTGTGCGAGTGCGAGTGCGGTGGAGAGAAGATCACCCGGGCGAATGGGGCGCGGTCGTGCGACGACTGCTACCGGGAAGCAAAGAAAGGAAAAAAGGCGAAGTACCAGAAGTCGTATACAAAGAGCACATCGAAGAATTACGAGGCCGAGCGTGACCTCGCAATTTTCGACCGGGTAACGCACTGCATGAGGCACGACAAGCAGTTTATCTGCGCTCGCTACCATGAATGTCAGTGGGACCGGATCGAGAACAAGGCGCCGTCGGCTCGGTGGGTTGAGAGCGGCGGCAAATGCTACGAGATGAGCGAGGAAGAGAAGGGGTTTGAGCTGTTAACCGATCGATGGAGATTTCCACAAACTGTATAGAGGGGACCGAAATGACGAAAAACGAAAGGATTATCGAGTGCATACGAAAGGTGGCCAGTGCATACACCGCGCTGGAGGTGGCAAAAAGCGATTGCGACGATGTAATTGATAGCGAGATTGAGCTTGCGGTAGCGGAATGTTCTGAGCCGATCACCGGGACCGACAAGAAGAATATCAAGCGAATCGCAAAGGCCATCTCAGGGCAAAAGGTGTCCGGGCTGATCGACGAAATTGGCTCTATATCTCCGATCATCGCCGACATGTTCCCCGGTTCAGACGGTGACGACGAATGAAACCAGGCCGCTACGCAGGACTATCCAACCACGATTATCATCGGTCGGACGGAATCAGCAAATCAGCGCTGGCACTGCTCCGCAAGACCCCGGCACACTATGCAGCAAAATACATCTACGGCGCATGGGAACCGCCGACGAAACCGATGATGATAGGCTCGGCGTTTCACACGCTGGCACTCGAACCGCATCTGTTCGATGTCGAGTTCGCAGTCGCGCCTGCCGTTGACCGGAGAACCAAAGCGGGAAAAGCAGAGCATCAGTTATTCATCGATAACTCGGGCAACCGGGCTGTCATCGACCTTGCCGACTACGAGCTGATCCAGAACATGGAAATGGCTCTGCGGCGGCACACTGGCGCATCGTATCTGCTGGATCAGATGGGGATCGCCGAAGAATCGTTCTACTGGACCGATGAGGCAACCGGCTTGCTCTGCAAGTGCCGACCTGATTGGCACATCCCCGAGCGGCAAATCCTCGTCGACCTCAAGACGTGCGAGGACGCATCGCCCGAGGGATTCGCCCGTACCATCTACAACTATTCATACTATCTCCAGTCTGGCTACTACCTCGACGGGGTATCGCAAGTCCTGGGGCAGCAGTACCGTACGTTCATCTTCGTCGCCGTGGAGAAATCCCCGCCGCACGCCGTGGCAGTCTATCAGCTCGATCAAGACGACATCGACAAAGGCAAGCGCGAAGCCGCCGACCTGCTGCGGCTGTTCAAGTGGTGCTCGGATCGCAACGAGTGGCCCGGGTATGGCGACGAAATTCAAACAATCATGATGCCCAAATGGGCACAAGCCAAGGAGATCGCAATTTATGAGTAATTTACCAGCACAAAAGCAGCCGACAGCGGTCGACAGATTGAAGATGGTGATTGCGTCACCATCGGTACAGGAGCAATTCGCAAACGCGTTGCGGGATAATTCCAGCCTGTTTGTGGCCAGCCTGATAGACCTTTACGCCAGCGACACATACTTGCAGAAATGCGAGCCGCGGCTTGTTGTACTCGAAGCGCTCAAGGCCGCGACACTCAAGCTCCCGATCAACAAGTCGCTCGGGTTCGCCTACGTGGTCCCGTACAAAAAACAAGGGGTTCCGGTCCCTCAATTTCAGATCGGCTATCGGGGGCTCATTCAACTCGCCATGCGATCCGGGATTTACAGGTGCATCAACGCCGATGTGGTTCTTGAGGGCGAGCTCAAAAAGATCGACAAATTATCAGGCCTAATCGATCTTGACGGGGTGGCAATCAGCGACCTCGTAGTCGGGTATTTTGCCTATCTCGAAACGACCAACGGATTCCGCAAGACGCTCTACAAATCACGAGATGACATCGAAAATCACGCGAAACGATACAGTAAAGCATGGGAACAGGAAAAGAGCCCTTGGCATTCTAACTTCAATGAGATGGCAGTCAAAACGACATTGAGGATGTTGCTCGGAAAATATGGGCTGTTGTCGGTTGAGATGGCGTCGGCGATGGACGAATCGGATGATATGCGGGATGACGTGTGGGATGTGCCATTGGTAGATGACGACCCTGTTGTCGACATCAATGCCGAGATCAAAGCGTCGAAGCATCAGAAGGTCGATATCGACGTGAAGCCCGAGCCGGTCCAGCCGCCGAAGAAAGAGGCAAAGCCGAAACCGGAGCCGGAGCCTAAGAAGGATCAACTGCCCGAGCAGCCAGCACCGGAACCAGAACCGCCGCTGGACGAACCATCGCCAAAACCTGAACCTCAATCTCTCCCGGTAGACACCAGTGCCATCCCTCCACAGATCGTCAAGGAATTGAATGAGATCGACGGGAAAGACACCGTCGACGCGCTGGACACATGGGCCTATCGGCATCATAAGCGGGTCGAAAAGCTGCACGGTGAGGCATGGACGAAATTCATTATGGAGCACGTTGAAAAGCGGCGCGCCGATCTGTCCAAGGGCAATGGCGAGGTGCCGATGATCGCGTGTCCTGAAGCTGGCGGGCGGCCGGTTGCAAAGAGCGATTGCGAACTGTCGGAGTGCTCGAAGATGTGCCCGGCTTTCAATGTCGGCAAGGCATGACCTGAAATGCGGATAATCAGGGTTTTCCCCCGTCGGACGACCGCGACGCCTGACGACGTTATGGCCAGGATAAACTGCCAGCCATCAATGTTCGACGAGGCCGACGAGATTCATATATCTGTGGCATTCACTTGGGATATCCCGATAGCAGAGAGACTGGCGGTGATGTGGAAACACGTCGCCCCTGTGCGGATCGGCGGACCGGCCATGAATGAACCGGGTGGTGATTTTGTGCCAGGGCGATATGTGAAAAACGGTTACGTACTCACTTCAAGGGGTTGTCCCAATCGTTGCTGGTTTTGTCAGGTGTGGCGGCGAGAAGGGGCAGAGGTCAGAGAGCTGCCGATCACCGAGGGGTGGAATGTACTCGACGATAATCTGCTGGCGTGCTCCGAGGCTCATCAAAAGTCGGTCTTCGCCATGCTCGCAAGCCAGAAATCCAACGGCCATCGGATTGAGTTTACCGGGGGGCTTGAGGCCGCTCGACTGCAAGACTGGCATGTCGAAGAACTGCGAAAGCTAAGGCCGAAGCAGATGTTTTTCGCCTACGACACGCCTGACGATCTTGAGCCGTTGCGGGTTGCCGGCCAGATGCTGCTTGACGCCGGATTCACCACGACAAGTCACTGCCTCAGGGCCTACGTCCTCTGTGGGTACTATGGTGACACTTTCGATGCTGCGGGCAAGAGGATGCATGAAGCCGTGGACGCTGGATTTATGCCTATGGCTATGCTGTATCGAGATGCAGAAGGAAAGAGAGATAGGCAATGGGCCAAGTGGCAGCGGCAGTGGGCGAGACCGGCAATTATGGCCAAAAAAAAATAGGTGGTGAAATATGACCAATTTTGAAGACATCGAAAAAAATGTGGTTGAGTGGAGCCTGGAGACGTTTCCGAATGCCACGGAAGAGGTCCTTGCGGACAAGTTTGACGAAGAGGTTGAGGAATTATTCGGGGCGACATGTGTCTATCCAGTCCAATATTTTAACCGACATGAAGAAATCGCCGACGTGTGCATCGTCGCCATGCGAGAGTTGCACGAGGCGGGTACGTCTCTTGCTGAAGTGATCGGCAGAAAACTGGAGATCAACCGGCAGCGCGAGTGGGGGCCGGAAGAACCGAATGGCGACAGGGTGAGGGTGCGGTAATGGACTATCAGGAGTTTTTGCAATCAAAAATCATCCTCAACAATCGGTCGGGGTTCGAGATTGATGACAGCGATATCCATAACCTACTATTTCCCCACCAGCGCGACATTGTCAGGTGGGCAGTCAGTGGCGGGAAGCGGGCGATATTCGCTTCGTTCGGGCTCGGCAAATCGTTCATGCAACTCGAAATCATGCGGATCATCGGCAAGCGCCAGGGCGGCCGGACGCTGATCGTGTGCCCGCTCGGGGTTCGGCAAGAGTTCAAAACCGATGCCGGCAAACTCGGAATCGATATCAAATTTGTAAAATGGTCCGACGACGTCGGTGGCGATGGGCAATACATCACCAATTATGAGAGCGTGCGCGACGGCCGCCTCGACCCTAACATGTTTACGGCGGTTTCGCTCGACGAGGCTAGTGTTTTACGCAGTTATGGGTCAAAAACGTACCAGGAGTTTTTAACGCTGTTCCAGCAGGTGAAATATCGCTTTGTCGCCACCGCTACGCCATCGCCGAACCGATACAAAGAGCTGATCCATTACGCCGGGTTTCTCGGGATCATGGACACTGGCCAGGCCCTTACAAGGTTTTTCCAGCGCGATAGCCAGAAGGCCAACAACCTGACACTCTATCCTCATAAAGAGCGAGAGTTCTGGTTCTGGCTCAATTCATGGGCGATCTTCCTGCAGCGTCCGTCTGACCTTGGATATTCCGACCTCGGGTACGACCTGCCGAAGTTGCACGTGCATTATCATCAGGTTGACGCTGGGTTGAGCTTCAGGACTGATCGAAACGGACAGATGTCAATGTTCGGAAATGCGGCCCTGTCGATCCAAGATGCCAGCAAGGAAAAGCGGCGCAGCCTGGATGATCGTATCGACAAGATGCTGGAAATCATCGGCAATTACCCGGGAGAGAATTTCATTATCTGGCACGACCAGGAGGTGGAGCGGCACGCGATCAAAAAGGCCCTGCCGAAAGCATCTGAGGTTTACGGATCGCTCGACCTGGAAATCAGGGAGCAGAGGATCATCGACTTCTCCGAAGGCAGGACACAATACCTGGCCACAAAGCCAATTTTGAGCGGGTCAGGGTGCAATTTTCAGCGGCATTGCCATAATGCTATCTATCTAGGAATAGGATTTAAATTCAACGATTTCATCCAGTCTCTTCACAGGATACATCGGTTTCTGCAGGATGAAGAATGCCACATTCATATCATCTACACGGATACCGAAAAACAGGTGTTGAATATCTTGCAAGAGAAGTGGCAACGACACAACGAAATGGTGGAGAAAATGAGCGAAATAATCAAGGAGCACGGCCTTTCAACGATCAGGATGGCGAGCGAGTTATCACGGTCGATAGGGTGCAAGCGGGTCGAGGTTGAAGGAAAGAATTACCGGGCCGTCAACAATGATTGTGTTGATGAAACGCGATTGATTGAGACGAACAGTATTGATCTGATTCACACATCTATTCCGTTCTCGAATCACTACGAATACAGCCCATCATTCAACGACTTCGGCCACAACGAGAGCAACGATACCTTTTTCGATCAGATGGATTTTTTGACACCGGAGCTGCTGCGGGTGTTGAAGCCGGGCCGGATCGCAGCAATCCACGTTAAAGACCGCGTCATGTTCGGAAGTGTCACCGGATACGGGATGCCGTCTATCGATCCATTCCACGTTACCTGTATTCAGCATTACCGGCGGCATGGGTTCATCTACATGGGCATGATTACGGTGGTGACAGACGTTGTTAGGGAGAATAACCAGACGTATCGCCTGGGCTGGACCGAGCAGTGTAAGGACGGTTCAAAAATGGGTGTAGGATGTCCTGAATACATCCTCCTGCTGCGGAAATTGCCGAGCGACACCAGCAGGGCCTACGCCGACGAGCCGGTGGTCAAAAGCAAAGATGAGTACAGCCGGTCACGCTGGCAAATCGACGCTCATGCGTTTTGGAGATCGTCAGGAGATAGATTTTTGTCGGTCGAAGAGCTGCGGCAATACCCCATCGATCATATCAGGAAACTCTTTAAAAAGGCGTTGATTGAAAACATCTACGACTACGAATCACACGTCAAAATAGGCGAAGAACTTGACGCTTCAGGATCACTACCATCGACATTTATGTTGCTCGATCCTCCATCGCATAATGAGGATGTTTGGCACGATGTTTGCCGTATGAGGACGCTTAACGGGAACCAAAAACAGAAGGGTTTGAATAATCACATTTGCCCATTGCAAATCGATATCGTTGACCGGATAATAAATCGATACAGCAATCGCGGAGATGTTGTATATGACCCCTTCGGAGGACTGTTCACAGTGCCTTATCGTGCCGTCATGCTCGGTCGATATGGGATAGGTTGCGAATTAAATCCAGAGTATTTTACTGACGGGTTATCGTATCTCAACCAGGCCGATCGGAACGTTTCAATGCCGACGCTTTTTGACGTTGAGCTGGCCAGCGAAGCAGCGGCATAAACGATTATCGAGGCCTGATAATGTCGAGTGAAGGATGGGTCAAGCTGCATCGAAAGCTGCAAGATAATCCGCTATGGAAAGACGAACCATTCACCAGGGGGCAAGCGTGGGTCGATATGATACTGATGGCCAATCACGCCGATGGTTACATCAGGATACAAGGGATGAGGATAGACGTAAAATGCGGCGATTTGGCGTGGTCCGAGGTCAATCTCGCACGTCGCTGGAGGTGGTCGAGAGGCAAGGTCAGAAGGTTCATGTTAGAGTTGTCTAACACTTCGATGATAACTCGAAAAAATCATCAAAAAACGGACAAGCGAAAAAACATCATAACAATCAATAATTATTTCAAATACCAGCTTGCAAACACAGGCGACGGTACAGGCGACGGTACAGGCGACGGTACAGGCGACGGTACAGGAACAAGAAGAATAAAGAATGAAAAGAAAAAAGACATGTGTGCAAATGCGCCGAAAAAGCCAGCGCATTGCACTCCCCAGAACGGAGAAGCATTTGACCTCTTCTGGGAAGCCTACCCAAAAAAGCGCGACAAACTGAAGGCAAAAAAATCATGGGACAAGATCAAGCCGGATTCGGAACTGACACAGCGCATTATCACAGCCGTATCCCTCCATGCCAAAACAAGAGATTGGACCAAGGAGGACGGCAAGTACATCCCGATGCCGTCGACGTGGCTGAATGGCCAGCGATGGGAAGACGAAATTCAGCCGGCAGCGACAGAGGACGAATGGCAATGATGCAGATGGAGCAGGCCCTTGTTGGCTCATTGCTCATGGCGCCAGACAGGATCGTCAAGATAGCCGATGTTGTGCGGCCTACAGATTTTATCGACAACCGGGCGCAGGTGGCGTTTAGCACGATCATGACCGAATGGCAGAGCAAGCGCCCTGTCGACCTGGTGTCAATCGCTACAAAACACCCGCAGATGGTCGCGTACTTGTCGGAAGGATCGTCACTGGCATTCCCTCCGGGCATCACGTCCTACGCCTCTGAGATCGCAAGTGCAGCCAGAATGCGCCGAATCAAGACCGGGCTGTCGGCGGCTGCGATGTCGGATGACGCCGACGCAATGCTCTCGCAGGCGATGGCGGTCTATCAGCACGAAATGCGGGCCGGTAAGAAGGCGCCGGCAATACCTGAGGTTATGCAGCGGGTGAATGAGTACATCAGCGCCAATCGCTTTCGCGGCCGGGTCGGGTATTCGACCGGGATTGACGCTTTCGAACAGCGATACATCCGGTACATCCCTGGCCACATCTGGACGGTAGGCGGCTATACATCGGTCGGGAAGACCGCGTTTATGGTGCAGCAGATATGCAACCTGCTGAGGGCCGGGGAAGAGCCGTCAATCTTGATTGTCTCGACCGAGATGACCGAAGAGCAGGTGGTAGCGCGGATTATTGCCAACTTCACCGGTATCTACTCGGGCCGCATCCTTGCCGGCAATTTTCGCGACGCCGAAGAAGAAGACGCGGCCGAAGCGTTAAAGCAGCGCTTGCTGACGACGAAGCTGGCGATCTACGACGACATCTACCGGCTGGAGGATATCGAGACCGCATTTCGCAAAGCGGACCTTCAGGGAGGTGTCGATATCGGCTTCATCGACTACGTGCAGAACTGCCGATGGCCGGAAGCGAAAAGCCAATATCAGGAACAGTCGGAGATGGCAAAGCGGTTTCAGTCGCTGGCAAAAGCTGTGCGGGCGACGCTGATCTGTTTGTCGCAGGTGAGTAACGACGTGGGGCGCGGGAATACCGACAACCTCGAATTGAAGGGCGCCGGGGAGTGGGCCGCTGTGTCGGACATTGGGTTGATGCTGACGCGGCACAAGACCGAGAAACACCGGTTGAGGTGCGAAATCAAAAAGAATCGGCATGGGGCACTGGGTGAAATGGAGTTCGAGTATGCGGCCGAATATACGCGGCTGGTGCTGAAAAACTAAGGAGAATCTAAATGCCAGAAGAAACATTTGCGGAAAGAATGGCTAGGGTGCGGGAAGAACGGGAAGACGCCGGAGTGACCGTAGTAGTTGACCACAACCTGCTGAAAAAGGCTGTTGCAGATCCCACCAGCAGGGCAAAGGCAATGCGGGCGATGTGCTTCCAGTGCATGGGCGGGACGATTGACAGCCTGCCCGACCCTGGTTGGAAGAGGCTGATCGGTACATGCACGGCGAAACAGTGCGCCTTGTATCCGTGGAGGCCATACCAAAACATGGTCGATTCCGCCGACGAGAATGAGACGGGAGACTAAGAATTTTAACGATTGCATGGTTGCGTGTAGGTCAGGATGGTTTGAGGTGAAAATTGAAATTTGACGCAAAAATACGAGATGAACAAGAAATGCTGAACCGAGTAATGATCATTGGCAATTTGGGGCGCGATCCTGAGATTCGCTATACGCAGGCAGGGACCGCTGCCGCATCCTTCAAAGTCGCCACAACCGAGCGCTTCAAGGGCAAGGACGGCCAGATGCAGGACCAGACCGAGTGGCACCGGGTAACGGCCTGGGGGCGGCTGGCCGAGATCTGCGGCGAATACCTGCACAAGGGATCGAAGGTCTATATCGAGGGCAAGCTGCAGACGCGGAAATGGACCGACAAGGACGGCGGCGAAAGATACACCACCGAGATTGTGGCGCGTGAAATGAAGATGCTCGACGGGCGGAGCGGTGGAGAATCGGCACCACAGGAGCAGGAATACCATATTCCGCACTCTCGGGCGATTTCTGACGAAGTGCCATTTTAAAAAAAACAGGCAAAAATACACCGCCATTCAATTTTCAACCAAAGACGAGCAAACACTCGCACAAGGTATCGAAAATCACGTGGCGGTGGAAAATCAGGACAAATAGGAGGTGTTTAAGATGAACGAACAGATGGGCATCGCGGGGAGAGACAACCGTGTGGCAACACTGGCGCAGGCCGACGAGGGAGGAGATGGAATCATGAGTAACGAAATTGATGTAAAGGCCCTGCTCGCATCGCATCAAGAACTGTTGGAGATCGTAAAAGAATTTTCATATATAATGGAAAACTCTCATGGTGTTGATGGTTTTCACCTGAACGGTGAGGTGGCTGATTGGGACGATTTCGACCTTGTACTGGACGGGGCAATTGACAGGGCTGAAAAACTGGGAGAAGGGAAATGAGAGTGGTCGTCAAAGTAGAGATCCCGGATAGCCAATACTGTAATGGCTGCGCTTTAATCGACGCCCCATATTGCAGATTGTTCGATTGCCAACATCTGAAATCCAGGCGTGATCCATGTACTGATGATGATGTTTGGTGTCGGGTGACATGGATTAAATGTGGTGACTGTTTAGCGTTAGTTGGAGGAGAATAGATGTTCTGGAAAAGAACGTTAAAGAAGGCCGTGCTGTGTCCGTACCATCAAGAGAAAACTGGATCGATGGTAATCGACTTTGCCGATAATACGTTTCGCTGTTACGGCTGTGGCACGACGGGTAAGATCGAGATGACGGTGAAGTTTATTCCTGATAACGGACATCAGCGGTTTATCAAATATGAGACGAGATGATAACCATTAAGCCAAGGGTAAAAGCAATCGACATAAGCGTTACGTCGTCACCAGTCGTAACCAGAGAGCGAGGTAGGCCTCGGCAACGGCAACGACAGCGAGTGTTGTTAAGAGATGGCTACCTTTGTCAGCCATGCTTAAGGGATGGAAAGATTACAGCAGCGCGTGAGGTGGACCACATCATACCGCTGTGCGATGGAGGTAGCGATAGCGATGATAATCAGCAGTGCATTTGCCTTGAGTGCCATTGGGAGAAGACCGAGCGCGAGACCCGCGACCGGTTGGGGTGATGGTTGTCTCATCTGCCGGGGAGGGGCGGTATGATCGCTGGAGCCTTTAAGCCTGGAGACCACTTGCGCCCCCACGCAGGGATTTAAGACCCATTGTATGAACATTTGTATAAATAATTTTGAAGTGGTATAATTAAAATTGAATATTTTATCAAACCGAATGAAAAGTTCAAAACAGGAGGGCAAAAATAATGCCAAGGGGTGGGTATAGGCCAGGGTCTGGCCCGGCAAAAGGGACAAAATACAAGAAGAGAAAAAGCGATACCGAGAGTGAGATTGTCAAGCAGGTGATCGCCGAAGAAGTAAAAAAAGAGCAATTAACTCCGCTTGAATTTATGCTCAAGATCATGAACGATCCGAACGAATCAAAAGCTGATCGAATGAGAATGGCACAAGCGGCGGCCCCATTCGTCCATGCAAAAGCCGGCGAGAAAGGAAAGCGGGATGAACGTGAAGAGGCAGCGAAGAAGGCGGCGGGCGGTAAATTCTCTGCCGGCGCTGCTCCCAAGGTGGTTAACATCAGCGCCGGAAGAAGATGATTTGGTCTACATCCTGCCCAGATTGGGAGCGCCGGATAATAGCCGGGGAATCCTTGGTTCCATGCCCACCACTATTCCCTGATTATGCCGAGTTCGCGCTATCTGTGTTCAAGCAGCTCCGCATCTATGATGTACCGGGCCAGCCGACCATGGGCGAAGTCTGCCGGCCGTGGGTGTTCGACTTCGTCGCCGCGATATTCGGCGCCTATGACCAAAACGAAGGTAGGCGGCTTATCTCCGAGTTCCTGCTGCATATCGCCAAAAAGAACACGAAATCGACAATCGCTGCGGGCCTGATGCTGACGGCGGCAATCATCAACTGGCGGCCTGGAGCCGAGTTTCTGATCCTGGCGCCGACGATCGAGGTTGCCGGAAACAGTTACACTCCGGCGCGGTGGATGATCAAACTTGATGAAGAGCTTGACAGTCTGTTTCATGTCCAGGACCACCTGCGGACCATCACCCACCGGGAGAATGGCACCGTGCTGAAGGTGGTGGCGGCCGACAAGGATACTGTTTCAGGGAAAAAAGCAACGGGAGTATTGATCGACGAGCTGTGGCTGTTCGGGGAAAAACCAAACGCCGAAAATATGCTCACAGAGGCCACAGGAGGGCAGGCGTCGCGGCCGGAGGGGTTTACAGTCTATCTGACGACGCAATCCGACAAGGCGCCGGCCGGAATCTTCCGCAAAAAATTGCTCTATGCCCGCGGTGTGCGCGATGGGTCGATCCAGGATCCGGCCTTTATGCCGATCTTGTACGAATTCCCCGGAGCAATGGTGCGGGAAGAGGCATATAAACTGCCGGAGAACTTCTACATCACGAATCCAAATCTCGGGCTGTCGGTGGACATCCCCTTTATTGAGCGCAAGTTCAAGATCGCCGAAGAGGACGGGGAGGAATCGATGTGCGGTTTCCTGGCGAAACACCTGAATGTCGAGATCGGACTCGCCCTGCGGTCGCAGCGATGGGCCGGGACTGATTTCTGGGAATCGTGCGCCGGGAATGTAACACTGGATGACATCATCACCAACTCAGAGGTAATCACGATCGGCATCGACGGCGGCGGCCTTGACGATATGCTCGGGCTGGCGGTGCTCGGGCGCGATGCAGATACGCGTGAATGGTTGCTGTGGACGCGGGCATGGATACACCCAATTGCTCTTGAGAGGCGAAAGTCGGAGTCAGGGCGATATCGTGATTTCCAGCGAGATGGAGACCTTGTGATTGTCGACGAGATCGGGCAGGACATTCAGCAGGCCGGAGATATTGTGCAGCGGTGCGACGACTCCGGGCTTTTAGATCGGATCGGTGTCGATCCATCCGGAATCGGTGATATTGTTGATGATCTGCAGGTTCGGGGGATCGAGCACGACCGCATTGTCGGTATTCCTCAGGGCTGGAGGCTAAACGGAGCGATAAAGACGACCGAACGCCGGGTCGCAGAGAAGGTTATCAGGCATGGCGGGCAGAATCTGATGAACTGGTGCGTCGGCAACGCAAGGGTAGAGCCGAGGGGTAATGCGATCCTGATAACCAAACAGGCATCTGGAACGGCTAAGATAGACCCGTTGGTGGCTGTTTTTATGGCCGTGGCGTTAATGGCGATGGACCCTGAGGCGCGGGGTGGCAGGTCGGTTTATGAAGACAGGGGGATTTTGACAATATAAATTCCGATAAAACGGAAAAAAATGAAAAATAATTCCGCAAAACAGTAAATCTTGTTGTAATTCCGCAAAAACGGAAGTATGATCTGCGCTAGATGGGTTTTCTACGATCGAGAAAACTCGGCAACCATACGGCCGGAATATTGAAAATACTCCCCGATTTACTTGCACTTTTTGGCCTATCCATGCTTGGATACGGCCTTTTTTTGCTTGAGCCGTGGCTCGCTTTCACGGCATGCGGGGCGATTATGCTCTGCGGAGGGGTGTTTCTGGCTACTCCTGAAAGGCGGAAAGAGCAATGAGCCTTCTGGCGAGAGCGATCGAGCACCGGTCAACCATCTCGCATCCCCGCGACCCGGTTATTGCCGAGATTTTCGGCGGATCGGCCAACACCGCGGCCGGGATTGCCGTCACGCCTGATGTTGCGATGCGCGAAGCGGCTGTTTTTTCCTGTGTTCGCGTCCTTGCCGAGAGTGTTGCACAACTCCCCCTCCACGTTTACCGCCGGCGCAAGAATGGCAACGGCAAAGACCGCGCCGACGGCCATCCTCTCTATGATATTCTCCATTCCCGACCCAACCGACGCCAGACAAGTTTCGAGTTCCGCGAACTGATCACTGCAACCACTGCACTCCGCGGCAACGCGATCAGCCGGATTGTCCCGACCGGCGGCTCGGCTGTCGGCGAATTGATTCCGCTTGAGCCTGACCGGGTTGCGGTGTTCCGTACCAGCGATGGCCGGCGGGGATACAAATATTGGCCGGAGAGCGGAAGGGAAGAGGTCCTGCTTCAGAATGAGGTATTCCACGTCGCCGGGATGTCGACCGATGGCGGCTACACCGGACTATCTCCGATTTCCTACCACCGTGAGACGGTCGGGGCGTCGCTGGCAATCAAAGAGTTCGGGTCCCGGTTGTTCCGCAACGGCACCCACATCGGAACCATCATCGAACATCCAAAAAAGCTCAACCAGTCCGGGTTCAAGAACCTGCAGGAAAGCCTGGATCGCAACTTCGGTGGGGTGGTCAACGCCAACAAAAGCATCATCCTCGAAGAAGGCATGAAGCTGTCGAAGATCGGAATGACCGCGGAAGACGCGCAGTATCTCGACAGCCGCAAATTCTCCCGTTCGGAAATAGCCGGGATATTCCGCATCCCGCCGCACATGATCGGCGACTTGGACAAGGCCACATTCTCGAATATCGAACAGCAGAGCATCGACTTCGTCACATCAACGCTGATGCCGTGGCTGGTGCGGATCGAACAGGCGATATCACGCGACCTGATCAGCGATGCAGATCGGAGCCGCGGCTACTTCGCCGAATTCTCGGCAATGGGATTGCTGCGGGGCGATGCTGCGGCCAGGGCCGCATATTACAAGTCGAGATTCGAGGTTGGGAGCATCACCCCGAATCAGATACGGGCGCTGGAGAACGAAAACCCAGAGGAAGGTGGAGACACGGCATTCGTCCCCCTTAACATGATTCCGATCGATCAGGCCGGAAGGCCGGATCAGCCCGCGAAGCAGGGCGGGGAGGTGTAAAATGAAGGATGTTGAACGGCGGACGATGACCGTTGATTTTAGAGTCGAGAAAAGAGCCGATGAGCCACCTAAAATCATCGGTCATGCCGCTCTATTTAATACGCTGTCGGAGGATCTGGGAGGATTCAGGGAACAGATCGCTCCAGGCGCTTTCTCCGAAGCGATCGTGCAGGACGATGTCAGGGCGCTGTGGAACCACAACCCCGACCACATCCTCGGCCGTAGCATCGCCAAGACACTGTCGCTAAAAGAAGACGCACGCGGTCTGGCAATCGAAATAACCCCGCCTGACACGCAGCTTGCCCGCGACCTGATGACCAGCATGGACCGGGGTGACGTGACGCAGATGTCATTCGCATTCTCGGTCAAGCCGAACGGCTCAAACTGGGGTAAGGGTGACGACGGCGCCGATATCCGCACATTAACATCTGTTCATCTTTATGATGTCTCCCCGGTGACATATCCGGCCTACACACAGACCGATGTCGCCGTCCGCAGCCTGCAGGAATGGAAAAAACAGCACGAACCGCCGCCGGACTACAGCATCCACCGCCGCCGGCTGGAGTTGTTGGAAATAGAATAGTTGTCAGGCACAGGGCCTGATGCGATGGCCGAAAACATAACCATAAGAGGTAAAACCATGGCCGATTTAAAAGAGCTCAGAAACCAGCGTGGCAAGGCCATCGCCGACGCCCGCGCAATCCTCGACAAAGTCGAAGCGGGAAAACGCCAGATGACCGACGAGGAAACCACACAGTATAACAATCTCATCGCCGAATCGCAGCGACTGAAAGACCACGTCTCCCGCGAAGAGCGGCAGCAGGAACTTGACCGCGAAGCCGCCGAGCTGGAGATCAGGGGCGAACCTGGGAAGAAGAAGGAGACCGCCAGCACGTCTCCGCTCGGGACCGACGAATACCGGGCCGCATTCGTCAAATTTTGCGCATTCGGCAACGCCGGACTTAACCAGGACGAGGTCCGTGCCCTGTCGGCCGGCACCGGGACGCAGGGCGGTTTTCTGCTGCTGCCGGAGCAGATGGTCGGGCAGATTCTCAAGGGCATCGACGATATGGTATTCATCCGCCAGCGGGCTACCAAGTTCTCGGTTCCGAGTGCCACCAGCCTCGGCATCCCGACGCTGACCGCTGATCCGGCCGACGCCGACTGGACAACCGAGCTGGCTACCGGATCGGAAGATTCGACCATGGCATTCGGCAAGCGCAATCTCTATCCCCAGAAGCCGCTGGCTAAGCGGATGAAGATTTCCAACGAGTTACTGCAGCGGCTGCCCGGGATCGAGGGCTTTGTCCGCGACCGCCTCACCTACAAGTTCGGCATCTCCCACGAAAAAGCGTTTCTCTCCGGCACCGGGGCCGGCCAGCCGCTCGGGCTGTTCACGGCTAGTAATGATGGCATCTCGACCGGCCGCGACGTGAGCGAGGGTAATGAGGCCACATTCCCGACATTCGACGGGTTGATCGCCGCGAAATACACGCTCAAGGGCCAGTATTGGAACCGCGCCGACTGGATGTTCCATCGCGACTGCCTGAAGATCCTTGCCAAGATAAAGGATGCAGATGGACAGTACATCTGGCGCGAGTCGGTCAGGGCAGGAGAGCCGGATATGCTGCTCGGGCGACCGGTTCATATGACCGAATATGCTCCGAACACCTTCACCACCGGCCTCTATGTCGGGTTGCTGGGCGACTTCTCCTATTACTGGATTGCCGATGCCACCGATATGACCATCCAGCGATTGGTCGAGCTCTACGCCGAAACCAACCAGACCGGGCTGATTGGCCGGATGTCGTCCGACGGGATGCCGGTGCTGGAAGAGGCGTTTGTCCGCGTGAAACTCGGCTGATAACCGAAAACTACCAGGAGAACAATAATGAACCTTTCCTCCGAATTGAAGATAGATCAGGTGCTCGGCTACTATGCCGCTGGCACCACGAAACGGACCTCCGATATCGTCGATATGGCGAATTACGAGGGCTGCATCTTTGTCGCCGAACTCGGCACCATCATCGCCGGCGGGACGCTCGATGTGTATGTCGAGCAGAACACGGCGAACTCGACCTCTGGAATGGCAACGCTGTCCGGCACCGCGGCCCACACCGTCACCGCCGCCAACGCTGCTCTGGCCAAATCATGCATCGTGGTTGATGTTCACAAGCCGCGGGAGCGGTATCTTCAGTGCAACATCACCCCGGCGGCACAGAATGCCGTAATCCTCGGTATCACCGCTATCCGCTACAACGGACGAGTGATGCCGGACGCGGCCGCCACCGCGCTGAAGACTACCATCCTTGCATCTCCGGCTGAAGCTGCGTAATCAATTGCCCCGGTGAATAACCGGGGCGTTGTGATGGGGATTTGAGATGAAAGTGCGAATGAAAACAGCGATGGCAGGGCCCGGATACAACGCCGGTCCAGGGGCCGAGATAGAGGTGCCGGACAAGATGGGCTCCGATCTGGTCCGGGGCGGATATGCCGTTGCCATCGCTGAAACTGCGACCATTGAGCCGCCGGAAAACGCAGCAATGCCGAAACCGCGCAGGAGAGGTAAATTATGAGTTACCAGAACACTAAGATCTATGGGGCGCATGGCGGCGGCGAAATGACAGTCGCCTCCGGCGGGATCGTCAATTTTGAATCAGGGTCGATCCCGGTCGGGGTGGCGCTCAACCTGCGGGTAAGGGCTACCACAGCACAGGTAAACGCTGGCCTTGAGATCCTGCCGGAACTGACAGGGTACAAGTACAGGTTCACCGATCTGACGATGATTGCCATCGGCGGCGCGGCTCAGACCGCGACATCGGTTGACATCGTTGCCACCAGTGGCGGCAATGCAGTAAGGCCGTTCGTTGCCGCTGTCGCCGCTTTGACTCAGAGCGCAGTCGTCAAGCCGAACTCGGCCAACGTCACCGTATTGGCTGATGGCGCAAGTTTTGTTGCCATGGACGAGGGGACGGCTGTTTATGTCTCGAAGCAAGCGGCAGGGAGCAACCTGGCCACTGCTACCCATATCGACGTTATCCTGACCTACATAATCGAGGCTGCGTAATCCATGCCGCTGCGATTATCTCAGTGTTCAGCCCCGGCCGCCGAGCCGATGCACCTGACCGAGGCGAAATTGCACCTTCGACTCGCAGCCGATGCGGCCGGTGCTGCTGCGTATGCCTCAGAGGATGCGCTGCTCAGCTCTATCATCTCGGCTGCGCGGTCGGTGGCTGAAACTGAGACATGGCGAGCGCTGGTACTGCAAATATGGGATCTTTACCTCGACGCATGGCCGAACAGCGACGAGATCGAGATCCCGTTGCCGCCGCTGCGCCTGGTTGAGTTTGTTCACTACACCAACACCGATGGCGTAGTGAACGCGATGCCGACTGACGATTACGATGTCGACACTTCGAGCATGTACGGCCGGGTGGTGCTTGGTTATGGCAAATCATGGCCATCCGATACGCTTGCGCCGATGAATCCTATTCATATCCGGTTCCGATGTGGGTATGTGGCGCCATTTTCGGTCAACACCTCAACCGATACCATCACTGCTGCCAACCATCCGTTTACCGATGGCGACGTGGTTAGGTTGTCGGTGTCGGGCGGCACGCTCCCGGGCGGGCTTGCGGCGCTGACCGATTATTATGTGCGGGATGCGATCGGTAACACATTAAAACTGGCGGCGACCGCCGGCGGGGCGGCAATTGATATTACCTCGGCAGGGCCGGGACAGTTTTTCATCGGGGAGATTCCGGCCGGACTGATGGTCGGAATGAAGCTGGTCGTCACCGACCTCTACGAAGAACGAGGCGATACGGTGATTGGCAAGTTCTCCGGTGAAGGTCCGGCGATGTTGCCGCGGGCTGCATCGCACTATTTCGCTATGGAATCGGCAAAGAGGATGTGATGGCTGGATTCCGACTCAACCCCGGCGAACTGCGTCACCTGATCACCATCGAACAACCGAGCGCTTCGCGGAGCACATCAGGCGAAGTGGTGAACACCTGGACGACGTTTGCGACGGTGTGGGCAAAGATCATGCCGATCCGGGGGCGAGAAGCGGAAGAATCACGGCGCGAGACCGGAAAAGCCGAGGTGCGGTTCTGGTGTCGATATCTGGCTGGGGTGACTCTGGGGATGCGTCTGGTTCGCAGCGGTCGGTATTTCGATATCACGGCGATCATCAATATTGATGAGCTTGATAAGTGGCTCGAAATCTCCGCGGTGGAAACGATATGATCAAGGCCAACGTCCGCATAGATTGGTCCGGCATGGACGACCAACTTGACGCGGTCAAGGACGCCATCGCGCAGAATCTCGATATCGTCGCCGACCTGGTGCAGAGCGAAGCGAAGACATCATCAGCTTTTGCCGACAAGACCGGGATGCTCAGGCGCACCATCAGAAAAAAGAAGTCGAAGTTCGAGGACGGCGGCTATATCGTCGAATCGAGGGCACCGCACGCTCATCTGGTTGAATACGGCCATGTAAAAATTGCATGGGGCCGGGTAACTGGCGAGCGGGTCCCGGCGCATCCGTTCATGCGGACGGCCAAAGAGCAGGGTGTTCGTAAAGCCATTGAGCTATTCAAAAAATGAAGACGGTACTTGACGGGCTCTATACCAAATTCACCGGATCGGCCTTATCAACGGCGATCGGCGGCCGGTATTTCCCGATTCAGGCGCCGGTCGGCACGGCGGCCCCGTATGTGGTGGCGTCGATCATCTCAGAGGTTCCGAGATATGAGCTGTCGCATACCTGGAATGATGTACTGATTGAAATCTCGGTATGTGCCACAGACGCAACGACAATGCACACGATTTCCGAGCTGGTTTTTACCTTATTTGACGAGTGCCAGATAACGCTTACCGGGTACCAGCAGGTCGGGCCAATGGAACGTGATATCGCCCAGCCGTTAATTGAGGATGGGGTTTACCGCTACATAATCGAGTATCATCTACTCCTGAAAAAACTATGATAACGGCGAAAGAACTGTTAATGTTGTTGGTTAGGACGGCAAAGCATTTTATCGCTCTTGCTGAACAGTTGTTGAAGGAATCAAGACCAAATTAATAAGCACTATCCCGCCCTCTCTACGGACACGGCCGGACGGTTTGCCATCACGCTGATGATCAGCCTCATGGGTAACGCAAAAACTCATGAGGTATCACAATGGCAACTCCGATTGTCTGGAAAAACGTAGCCGTAGCGATGCAGTCGGCCCTGGCCGCATCGAAAGCCATCACCGGCATCACCAAAGCCAATCCCGGCGTAGCAACGAGCGTCGCGCATGGATTCTCCAACGGCGACATCCTGTATCTGACCATCAACGGGATGCACCAACTCAACGAGAAGGTGGTCAGGGTGGCCAATGCCGCCGTCGACACCTTTGAATTGGAAGGCGTCGACACCACTTTGTTCGATACCTTCACCTCGGGCGGCGCTGAAGAGGTAACGCTCGGAACCTCCATCACCTCTGCGACATCCATCTCCGCTTCCGGTGGCGAGTTCGATTTCATCGACACGACCACCATCCACAGCAACGCCAAAAGCCAGATTCCGGGCCTGCCATCGGCCATCTCTTTCAGCATGGATCACATCTGGGATATGACCGATACCGGTCAGGCGGCTATGAAACTGGCCTCTGACAACCAGGCGCGGCGGGTGTTCAAATTCACGTTCGGCACCGGCGGCAAGGTGTTGTATTTCGCCGGATACGTTGGCTATACCGGTCTCCCAGGTGGCCAGGCGCAGGGTCTTGTGACGACTTCGGCCGTTATCACGATGAACGGCACCCCGACCTACTACGCTTCTTAATCAGGTGAAAACATGCTGAAAATCACACCTGATCCGAAGTTCACGACCGAAGTAAAGGTTACTGTCCCCGGCCAGCCCGAGCCCGCGACTGTGTCGCTGACGTTCAGGTACCGGACCCGCAAAGAGATGCTGGCCTTCCTCGAATCCGAGAAAGAAAAGCAGCTCCCGGAAACCATCGCCAATGATGTAGTGCTCGGCTGGGATGGTTTCGACGCTGAGTTCAGCAAGGAAAACCTGGCGCTGTTTCTGGAAAATTACCCGGCCGCGGCCATGGAAATCTGGGTCGAGTACAACCGGCAACTGTACGAGAGCCGCGTAAAAAACTAGAAGCGGCCGCCGTCGAACTGGTCAGCGGCGGCCGCTCGGTTGAAGAGGCGGCGGGGAGATTTGGCCTCCCAGCTGACCTGGTGAGCGATTCAGAGCAGTTCAGGCATTCGGCCGATGGCATCTACCCGGACAACATGCAGACTGTCAGTGTGTTCCGGGGGATGCTCACCCAGTGGATCATGGGCCCGGCAGGGCCGGTCGGATTGAATTACGTACCTCTCGACCGGGTGATGAGGTCGAGAGGGATCGACCCTGACGACGAGATCGACGTGTTTGAGGGGTTCCAAATCATGGAACGGGCGGCGCTGCAATCCATCCGGGAAGATCGGGAGAGTCGATGAAGATACCTGGCGTATACGTTGAAATAAAGGGCGACTCGACCCAGCTACAGAAGGACATGGGCAAGGCCCGGCAGATCGTCACTGAGTCGGCCAAGGGCATGAGCAATGCCCTGAACAACGCATTGTCTCCAGGCCAGGTCGGCGGCGGCACCAAGAAGTTGATCGCTGACCTCGGCACCCTACAGCGATCCTCGAAAGTCACCGGCGACACCTTCGGCAAGCTCGGCGTCGACCTCGGCAAACTCCAAAAACTGACCGGCACGACCGGTGCGGAGTTTCAGAAGCTGCAAACAAAGATGCTGCAGACCTCGGCGGCGAAGGGGCAGGAGACCGCGCTGCGGAACATTGCCAAGTCTGCCGGGTTGTCATCGACCGAAATTAAGAAGATGGGCCATCAGTTCGGCCTATCCAAAGCGCAGATAGCTGCCGTCACGTCCAGTATCGACAAGTCCAGCAGATCATTTTCCGCTTTTGGCGGTGTCGCAAAGACCGCAATCGCCGCCCTGTCTATCGCTTCTATTGCCTCAGTCGGTCGGCAAGTGCTCAATATTGCCGATCAGTATACTCTTTTGGAATCGCGCCTCAAGCTGGTTACGACCGGGGCGGAAAACCTCACCAGTGTTCAAAAATCACTCTACGAGATCAGCCTCCGCACCCATCAGGGAATGGGCGGGACGATTGAACTGTATACCCGCATGGCTCGCTCGACCGAAACCCTCGGGACCAGCCAGGCCGACCTGCTGACAATCACCGAATCAATCAACAAGGCTATCCTGGTATCCGGTGCAAACGCGACCGAGGCCGGGGCCGCGCTTATCCAATTATCGCAAGGTATCGCGTCCGGGGCGCTCCGGGGAGAAGAACTTAACTCGGTGATGGAGCAGACACCGCGTCTGGCGAAGGCTATCGCCGACGGCATCGGGGTGGATATCGGCCAGCTCCGGGCGATGGCGAAAGAAGGCAAACTTACCGGCGAGGTTGTTACCAAGGCGCTGCTGTCACAGAAAGACGCCATCGAGCGCGAATACTCGCAGATGGCGACCACCGTATCGCAGGCGTTCACCGATCTGCGGACGGTGATCGAGTCGATTATCGCCGAGACCAACAAGGCCAGCGGGGCGACATCAGGGATTGTCGAGGCGGTGCAGAATTTGTCCAGCACGATCGACAATAACCGCGAAGGAATCATCAGCCTGTTTACCGAGATCATCAACCTTGGCAGCCGAGCGGTAGAGATCGTCGGTAACATCGGCAGATCGCTTGAAGGGCTCCGGGCGGTGAAGGCGGGCGAGTTGTCTTTCCTTGAATATGCCACCTCGAATGCCGAAGAGTTGGACGCCGCGCTCAAGAAGATCGTCCCTGGCGTCTCCGAGGTAAATAACAAACTCGCAGAACAGGCGGAAAAGCGAAAGGATGTTGCACAGTCATGGGCTTTTACTCCCGAACAGCGAAAAGCGAAGCAGGATGAGCTGAAGGCCATCGACGAGTCGATTGCCGCGTTGAAGACCGAAAAGAACACGATCGAGGCCACCGGCAGCGCATACGTTGATTCATGGCATCAGCGGCCCAAGAACGTAGCCGCAGTTACCGCCGCAGAAACGAAGCATTTTAAGGCCGTGGGAGGGCTGTCGACCTCTGCCGGCGCGGCCCAGCGCAAAGAGGCGCAGCGGACATACGATACACAGAAGCAGCTCGCCGAACGCCTGACCGACATGATGGCGAAAGAGTCAATGACTCAGACTGCCTACGAATTGCGAGAGCTGCAGAATCGCAAGGCCGCTGACATGGAAGCGGCCGGGGCCAGTATCGAGCTGAAAAAGCAGGTGACGACCGCCTACGCCGCCGAAGAAGCAAGACTCACCATGCTGGTAAGGGCCGGTGTCGATAAGCGCAGCGCGGCTGAATGGGAATCACTCGACAAGCTCGAAGACGGGTGGCAGAAGTTCGCACGGGGCAAGGTAGAAGCAGACGAGCGGGCTTCTGGCGATATCGCCGAGAATGCCGAGCAGTCGACATCGGTAATCGTGTCGGAGTGGTCCAACGCGCTCGGGTCGATTCAGTCGTCGCTGGCTGACATGATCTACGATTTCGACTTTTCGATGGACAGCATCCTCGACATCTTCAAGAGGATGCTCGCGGAGATGGCCGCAGCGATCATCATGAGCGGCATCAAAAAGCTGTTCATGGGCGAATTTACCGGCTTCGGAGATTTCTTCGGCAGTCTCGGCAGCGGGGTATCGTCGCTGTTCAGCGGAGGATCGGGCGGATCGGGCGGAGGAGTTGGAACAGCGGGAACCGGAGCAGTGTCAGGATGGGGCATGGTCGGCGGGGGGCTGGCCCTTGCCGGTGGTGCTTACGGGCTGTACTCCGGTGCCAAAAATATGAGCAATGGCAACTCCGGAGCAGGAGCGGTACAGCTCGGTCTCGGGGCGGCATCGGCCTACAATGGCGCGGTGACACTCGGATTGGTCGAAAAGGGTGCGGCTACCGAGATGGCGAAAAGCCTCGCGGGCAAGGTCGGGATTGAAGTCGGGAAAGAGGTCGGCACGGTGGCCGCGACATCGGCGGCTACATCGGCGCAAGGCGTCATGGCCTCATATGGGATGGGTTCGGCCTCGTCGTCGCTGGCTGCTGCGGAGTCATCGTATCTTGCCGGTCAGGCGGCGACCACGTCGTCGGCTGCTGCCGGGGGTAGCGCTGCAAGCGGCAGCATGGCGGCAGGGGCAGCGGCTGGTGCAGCATATGCAATCCCGATCGCTGCTGCCGCGCTGGTCGCTACCGGATATTTTGCAAAACAGAACCGTCCATCGGCATCGGCTGAAATTGACGAATACGGCATTACCCCGGACATGCTGGTACAGTTCGCAAGCGGAATGTCAGATGTCCAAGGGTCGATCCTGTCGACGGTGCCGACGTTGTCGAAATACAAGACTGCTTCCTATGATGCCGAATCTGGACTTTTGACCCTGACCAGATCAACATCTACGCTCGGGCTGCAATTCAACGAGACAGCCGCTGCTGGGCACCAGTGGAGTACGGCGTTCAACGTTAGTGCAGCCGAGATGCAAAATGCGATTGATGGGGTAACTGCCAGCACCGATAGTATGGAGAACAACATCAACGATCTAGGAGGAGCGCTGTATAAAGCGGATAATGCCGCGTCAGAACTCACATCCAGCACCGGCTCGATGGAGAGCGACATATCGTCAGCGGCGTCTGATTTTAACTCCCTTGGGACCAAAATCCGTAATGCAGCCGATGACGTGCAGCTCGCTAACGGGAGGTTTGTATCAGCATCGGATTATATCAGGATGCTCTCTCAGGGTGTATGGGATTTAGCCGACACGGCATACGATGCATCCAAGGTGATGTCGAGAGCCGCTGGCAACATGGCTGTTACGGAAACACAATCAAACGAGAACAGCGCCGGTGGATATATCGGCTACGCTGGCGGGGGAATGCTCCAGGGTGGGTCCGGGACAAGAGATGATTTGTATCTCGGCACCGTCAACGGCAGGCCGCAGTTGGCAATGGGCCGAGAATATATCATCAACCAGAAGTCAACCAAAAAATACCGGGCGATCCTCGACCTGATCAACGCCGACACCTACGCCGCTGGGGGGAACCTGGGAGATATGATGGCCGGGGTCAATACCACGATTTTTGACCTCACTCATACCGATTATCAATCGTCGGTTCGGCGGGTGAATGTCGAATACGACGAGCTCATCAAGGCCCTGAAGGAAGCCAAAGCGACACAAGCGCAACTCACTGCTGCCGAGCGAGCGCGTAGTCTGGAACTTGCAGAGATCGACAAACAGCGGGCGGATACCCTAAAAAATCTTACAGATAATTTAGGCGACAAGAAAGCCGCCCTCACCTTGAACGATACACAGTTTGCGCTCAGAGATATCAATAAAGAATATGCCGATCTCGCAAAGAACATGAAGGAGAACGGGGCTACAGATTCGCAGATAAAATCCGCATATATGATAAGGGAGCTGGAGAAGGGCAAATTGTTCGGCCCGAACAGCGACGCGGTGAAGGGGATTATGAAATCGACCACCTACGGACTGACAACGATCGGCATGACCCCGGAACAGAAAGAGATTTACGACATCAAACAACAGCTCGCAGAAGATATCAAAGCGGCGAAGGAGTATGGAGCATCTGCATCCCAGATCGCAAACATTCAAAAATTGGCAACCCTGCAGATTCAGGAAATCACCTCGGCGAAATTCAAGGAAGCCAACGCATCGCTGAAATCGTTCAAGGATCAAATGGCTGGTATTGCCGACGAATCGACAACGACCGATGTCGCTATCGGCAAGCTCAACGGCCTGCTGGCAAATGCCAAGAAGGGGAATTTTACCGGGCTGGATAAGATTTCAGACATCCTCGACGACATCAAGATCAACAAAGAAGATTACGCAACTGCCGCCGATTATGCGCGGGCCTATTGGGGGGTAATGTCCACTGTCGGAAGCCTGGAGAAGATCACTGGGAAAGCGGCAGGGTTGCCTGAGTATGCCAATATGCCAGCAATCAACCCCAGGGCTGTTTTTGGCTCAGGCTCGGCTGAAAGCAAATTGGTCGAAGAGCTGAGAGCGGTAAAGCAGGAGATCGCAAGCGGTAATCTGGCAATAGCAAAGAGCACGTCGAAGACGGCCGACAGCCTCAGGCGGATTGAATACGACGGCCTTTACCTCGACGCGGGTAATCTGTAATGGCACTGAGTGTGTTCTATAGGGCGCTGAAAAGCCGGATTACCGAGCTGGCACAGCAGTCAAAACTGGTTCTCGGCCAGGGTATCATGCAGACCGATATCGGCAATCGGGCACTGGTTATCCCGACCAGTGCGACGACCGCCATGACGTTTTTGCCGCTCGAAGACTCGTGTATTTTTAGAATGACGCTCGGGGCGACCCAGGTAATATCGGCGACCACATATACCAAGGTTGCGCTCGATACGCTCTCTTTCGATTACTCGGGCTGTGTCGACATTGCCAATTCTCAGTTTACCGCGTCGGCGGCCGGGATCTATGAATTTGCCTGTGCAGTGCATTCCACCGATGCAACCAGCCAGACAAGGCAATCGGTTCTGTTCAAAAACGGGAGTTCGCTCATTGTTTTGCACAGGGCAACCTCGGCAAGTGAAAACATCGTCGCCACATCGTCAGGCCCCATATTGCTTGCCGCCGGCGATATCATAGACCTCCGCTGTTATTTCGGGACCGGGCAAACGATACCAATTTCACCAAGCACATTTTTGGCCGGGAGGCGGATCAAATGAAGGCAATCAAACCGGTATCCGTAACCGACACGAACCTCCTATCTCACTCTGTTGCTGAGACTGAAACCGGGTTGTCTGCATGGTCGGCGGCGACGACATACACGGCCGGGCAGAGATGTTTCATGACGACCGGTGTCCACAAAATCTATGAGTCGATTGCCGGCGGTAACATCAATCACAATCCGTCAACGACTGATGGATATTGGATCGAGATAAGCGCAACGAACCGCTGGAAAATGTTTGATCAGGCTGTCGGATCGGCCACATACTCAACGTCAAACATCGTCGTCAAGTTTGCCCTTACAGATAGCGACTATACCAACTCGGTAGCGATCCTCGATATCTCGGGCGGTACTGAAGTTGTGATCGAGGTGTTGAGCGCTGCCGATGCCGTGCTGTGGACTGCAACGCACTCACTGATCTATTGGGCTGAAGACGTAGTACCTGACTGGTACTGGTACTTCTTCGCGGTCGGCGACCCGAAAACCAGCCTCGTTGTAACCGATATCCCTGTCTATTATGGCTCCCGCCTACAGGTGACGGTAAAGACAACGACCGCGTCACTGTATGTCGGCACGATCGTTTACGGAAACGCAGTGTCCATCGGCAGCTCACAATGGGGCATTGGGCTGGGGATTGTCGACTACTCCAAAAAAGAGACCGATGTGTTTGGGGTGACAACGGTATTGCAGAGGGTCTACTCCCGGACAATGACGTGCGACTGCCAAATCGACAACAGCGAGATTGACCATGTCTACCGGCGATTGGCAGAACTCAGGTCAACGCCTGTCGTGTGGATCGGCGGAGATGGCAAGCAGTCGTTCGACTACATGACAATTTACGGATTTTACAAGACATTTACGATTAGCATCCCCGGCCCGCTGAAGAGTCACGTTTCGCTCGAAATCGAGAGCCTGACATAAGGAGATATCGACATGGCAATAACACCATTACCGAGTGCACCGAACAAAGCCATCGACACGACACAGCAATTTGCCGACAAGGCTGACGCCTGGGTGGCAGCGCTCTCGACCTTTACGACCGAAGCGAACGCGCTGCAAACCGATGTGAACAACAAACAGACGACCGCTACCAACGCAGCCAACACGGCAACCGACCAGGCGGGGCTTGCCGTGGCCTCGGCAGCTTCTGCAATCGCGGCGCCGGGCACCAGCGCGACGAGCACGACATCGCTGGCCATCGGCACCGGGTCAAAGACGCTGACGGTCGAGGCCGGGAAAGATCTCGTCGTCGGCATGGCGGTGATGATTGCATCAACTGTCGCCCCGGCCACAAACTGGATGCACGGAATCATCACCTCGTACACGTCTGGGACCGGGGTGCTCGTCGTGACGGTTGATACCATCGGTGGCAGCGGGACGATTGCCGCATGGACGGTGTCGATCAGCGCACCTGTTGTGGCATCGCTCGGCGCCGGGCAGACTTGGCAAGATGTCACCTCTACGCGGGAACTTGGCACAAACTATCAGAACACCACGGCAAAGCCAATAGTGGTAAATGTTATGGTGACGACAGCAACGACTGGGTCACATATGCTTGAGGTGTTTGTGTCGTCTTCAACGCCTCCCACGGAAAACGTAATCACCGAAGTATATCGATGGGATAGCTCATGGCTTACGATGGTCAAGACGGTGTCAGTGGTTGTTCCCTCTGGCCATTATTATAAGGCCGCGCAGACTGGGAGCCTGGCGAAATACAAATGGAACGAACTCCGATAACCAAAATCAACCACTGGTGATGAAATGAGAAACATACTGATCGCAATCGCAATCCTGACACTCGCAGGTTGCACGGCGAATATCCGGATGACTGATATCAACATGGAAGCCGGGGGCGATATGTACGTCGATGCCAGCGGGGCGACGAATCGGACAGATACCGGGCTTGCTACGGACGCCGATCTGTCCGAGTTGGTGGACGTTGCCAAGGACGCGCTGAAGGGAAAGGCATCCGGCATCATCGACACCGTCAAGGACGTGCTCGGAGGCGGCGCTGACGACCCCGAGCCGATCGCCGTTTCCCCCCCTGCTGGAACGATCGAGGAGGTGGATTGATGGCTGATATGCTGCGCCTCTGTTTTGCCCTGCTGCTGCTGGCATCGCCGGTCGCCGCGTCAGCATCCCTGGAAACCTGCGTCCGCTCCTGCCTTGACGACACGGTGGAATCTCCGACGACGCCGGCGCCGGTGTCTCCGGTCGCTCCCTGGGTCGGCAAACCGTTTCCGCACCCGGTGACATTTGAAAACGATTCCGACCAGGGCAACGGGTCAGCGGCGGTCCTGTTTCGCACCTTGTCGGATGCCGACGTCGTCGCCGTGACCGTCAATGGTGAGATCGCCAGGAAGGGCAAACCGTACAAGGGCGCACCGGTGTTCCTGATGAGCAAACCGGGAACGGCCTACCCCCGGCCGCTGTCGATCCTGATCACGACGAAGGACGGGGCGATGTGGTCGGCATCTTCCGGATCTGCGACCACGGCAACGCCGACCGCGCCGGGCGAGTACAAGAACAAAACGACATACACCAGCTACGGAGTCCGCAACGGCGGCCGCCAGGCATGGCGGATTCCGAAGGGTGGCGATGAGCTGGGCGGGCCGGTCAAGTTCGTGTTCTCGTCCGGCAAGTCATTCACGGTCGCCAATCCGCTGAAAAACTGCCGCGACCAGGAATCGTGCAGCCGCAACTCCAAGGCGGCAATGTACGGTTTCGTCTACAAGCCTGGCATCGGCCCCAACGGCGACGGAGACAACGACACCGGCACGTCCCACGGCGGCATCTATCTCCATGCCCCGTATAAGGATGGCAGCAAAACCGTGACCATGTACTGGTGACCTCATGACGACCTGTAAAGAATGTGGGCATCGATACAAAGGCAGCTATTGCCCCGTCTGCGGATGGCCGGCTGATAATGATGATTGCGACGACTGAGGCTGACCTTTAATCCCTGGAGGGGATTATGCGAGTGATTGCTGAGGATAGTTTGCAGATGAGCGGAGCGGATGAACAAGGGGTCAGGACGGTGAAGGATAGATATTGCAAGGAGCACGGCGCCTGTTTCGTCTTCGACTGCAACGGGCGCAGGGAAGGCGGCTGCGATCGGTTCAAGCAACTGCCGACAGGCGTCAAAATCTGCCGGGGATTGACAGCATAATGGCCGGGTTCTGGCGGGAGCAAGGCAAGCGGGTATCGCGGTCGAGCGGATGGTCGGCGACGCGGGCGCTGCGGATCAGATATGATGGCGGCCGGTGCAGGGCGTGCGGGCGGAAAATTAACCTGCAGGTGCACCACATCAAGCCTTTTCACCTCGACCAGACGATGGAACTCGACATGAGTAACCTCATCACACTCTGCGGCCGCTGCCACATCCTGCTTGGGCATCTCGACAACTGGAAGTCGCACAATAGGCAGGTGATTTTCGACACCATCACAACCCGGAGGCGGATCGAGGATAGGCCATGAAGAGATGCAAGGTCAAGTGCGGCAACGCGAGGCTGACCGCACCGAAATGGGTGGAGAGGCTATGGCCGAGCGACATGGAGCCGAGCGAGTGGCCGACATTCTGCGGCGCCGGAGACGGAATCGGAGACGCGCTTGTGCCTGACAAAATCCGTGGCGTCAGGATATCTCCAGCTTGCTTCATTCATGATATTGGATGGGCGACGAGCAAAGAGACGGTATCGTCATTTCTTGCTGAAAACTGGTATCTGGCGTGGAATATCAGGGCCTTGATCGTTGCATCAGAGTTGGCATGGTGGAAGCGAGAACTGGCGGTAATTCGGGCGTGGGCGATATACTTCGTTGCCGTTTCGACCATCGGGATGTTCGCTTTTGATCCGCTAAAAACCACCGACGAAGAGTACCCGCTCGACAATGCAATCGTCCGGGCCAGACTGCGGCGGCTGGCGAATGCGCGGATCGGCATTGCAGATACCGACCCGGAAACCCTCACCGACGACACGGAAGGAGCGGCGATATGACCGACTCGCACTTTGACGTGCAGACCGAGGCCGATATGTACCACCAATACGAGCGCAGGCAGCGCAGTCTGACAGACGCCGATATCGAGGCAATCGCCGCCGCCGTGGTCAGGCTTCAGCCGCATTCATGCCGGTTCACCGGGATCAATAGCGAGGATCTCGAAGCGAGTGTGAGATTTCACAAGACGGTTGACCAACTGATGTCGGAGACGGGATCGACGATACGAAAAACCATCATCGTTGCCGGAATCGGCGGGCTTATATCGTTGCTGGTGCTCGGCATATACGCGAAAATAAAGCAAGAAATCGGAATACAATAATCATCAATCATAACGAGGTAAATCATGGCTGGATCATGGGCAACACTGGCGAACAGACAGGGATATCTTTACAACGCGCTGAATCGGCCGATCGGGGTGATTCAGGAGGCAACGGCGGACGCGGCGGCGGCGACCTTCCCCGATACCAATTTCGCCGGATTGTCGGGGCTGGTGACGGCGATCGATGTCGAATTTGATACCGGAGTCACCCCGGACACAATCACCATCACGCCAAAAACCATCGGCGGAATCACGCTGAAAACGGCGACGACATTGACCGCGTCGGGCAGGATCACATTCTCACCGCCGGTCGACGTTTGCGGCGGGTTGACATTGGATATGACCGGGACGGCAAACTCGGTGAATAGTGCGAAATTCAAGGCTGTCGTGCTGGTGCGATGATGGATGATGCAATCCTGCTGCTACTGATGGCCGACATTGAGCCCGCGCCGGTGACGTTTACCGGCGATCCTGACGTGACCTTCGACGGTGACGGAGACGTTTATTTCGGAGTGGAATAATATGAAAAAACTATTGATTGCAGTGTTTTTGATACTCGCTACATCTCCAGCTTTTGGCGCAGTCGAGCTTGACGCCGACAGTAACGGGGCGACCGATATCGGCAAGGGCGGGACCAACGCAACGACCGAAGCCGGGGCGAGAACCTCTCTCGGGGTCCCCGCTACCGCCGCTACTCTGGCTGGATCCTGCACAGTGGGGCCTTGCCTCGACGGAACCAGCGACGGAGGAGACCTCATAAAGCTCTACGGCCCTGGTGGGTTCTGGACATCCCTGCAGGCCGGGAACGCGGCGGCCAACCGCAACTGGAGGCTGCCGATTGATGCTCCGCCCACAGCCGGGACTACTCGATTGATCAACGTAGACGAGAACACCCAGATGGGCCTCGTCGATCCTGCATCCCTGACGGCAGTAACGGCGACGGGCTTCGATGGCAACCTCGCTGTGACAGACGACACACTGCAGGAGGTAGCGCAGAAACTGGATGATCTCTCAGTTACAGGCGGATATACAAACCTCACATCATTCCTCACCCAGACGGCATGGAGGGTATTCTACTCTGATGGGTCGGGCGATGTGAAGGAATTGGCGCTCGGTGCTGATGGCGAGTATCTGAAGTCGAACGGTGCGGCGGCTGCACCTACATGGGCAACTCCAGCCGGTTCAGGGGATATGGTCCTTGCCACGGCCCAGACCGTCACCGGGAAGAAAACCTTCGAGAACTCTGACCTTGCACTTCTTGGTTCAAGCACTGGGGCGACTACCTTCGCTTCGGCAAATGCCAGTGCTACAGATTATATCTCCACCTTCCCGGCATCAACCGGAACAGTGGCTTATATTTCTGATACGGCCTATGATGCGACGAGTTGGAATTCTGTAACGGATACAGCCCCGACAAAGAATGCAGTCCGTGACGCACTTGAAGCCCTTCCTTCACTGACCATCCAGACTACAGCAATCACTACCGGAGCAAACAATATCCTCGGCTCGGATTACGGACTGATTGCCGATACTGATGGGGACGGGTTGCCGAATAAGGTTGACTTGGCCGCTGCTGGCACGGTTCAAGTTGATTCCAACGGAGTGGTAAGCTCGGTTGCCTTTGCCTCTTCTTCTGATATTAATACCGGAACTGATACGACAAAGCCTGTGACAGCAGATGCACTGTCTGGGTCGAACCTGGGGATTGAGCCAGTTGGCTGGATGATTAAAAATTCAGCGACCGCTACCGCTGTAGCAGATGGCACAGAGGCGTTTGTGGTCCCGGCAGCAATGAACGGCAGAAATCTCGTAGATGTGACCGCCGCAACAGCATCACCAAATGGGGGGACAGGTGGATCGACAACGGTTGTCATTCGCAGGGTCCGCACGACTGCTGCGATGGGAGACGCAACAAGTCAGTACGACCTGACTTTTTCTACCCCGAATGTAACGATTACATGGGACGGAACAGGTACAGACCCAGGAATAGTAAATACCGCTGCATCATTACAGGCGGGTGATGAGGTAGATATTACAGGATTCGCCACTGCTGCGAACAACGGGCATTGGACGATTGCTACTGTAGGCACCAACTATATCACGTTCGCAAATGCTGCGGGGGTTGAGAATTTGGACGATATCGGAGTAACCATTACTCCGACGAAACATCGTGATATGACCAGCACCGGAGCAACAGTAGCATATACCGAATACAGCGCAAGCGACGAGACCGTGGATACAGGGTACGACGATATCGCAACAGGTGACAGAATCTATGTAGATGTGACGGGGATAACGACTACAGCCGGGGCGAAAGGACTGTCTGTTACATCATCATTCCAGTTGCCATAAGGAGTTGCTAATATGAAACGACTAATAGCATTATGGCTGGCGGTGCTGATGTTGGCTGCACAGCCGGTACAGGCGGCGGTGTGTGTGGGGTTTGGGCAGGCTCCTGCCGGGGGGGCAGTCACGCAACGGCGATCACCCACAGGAGATGTAGATTCCGTCTACACCATGTCCTCTGGCACGACGCGATGGGAACTGGTAGACGACTCAACTGACGGAACGCATGATACTGATGGTACTTATATATCCAGGGCCGATGCGGTGGGTACTCAGCGATTCTCTTTTCCAGCCTTCTCCATTCCTGCCGGGGCCACTGTCAACCATGTCAGGATAGTAGCATACGGGCAAAAATCTGCCGGAGCGTCCCTGACTTTTCGTCACAATATCTGGATAGGGGCTACTCCGACTCGTTACTACGGGACGTACACCGACCTACCATCAACGACCTACATCCTGACCGAGCAGGTCTGGGCCGTTAATCCAGCAACCACAGCGGCCTGGACAGCAGCCGATATTAACGGAGGAACAAACTATGTTCATTCTTTCGAGGTTGGGTGTGGCTCAGTCTCGGCGGGTGAGGCAGTACGGTTTACTGAGGTCTGGATAGAGGTGAGTTATGAGACATAATCTGCTCTTTGCGCTCGTTTTATTGTGGGTATTGTTTCCACAGGTTGTAAATTCCGCTATTCATGGCACCACTGGCCTGCCATTAACAGGAACAGGCTGGACAGATTTTGCTACTATGGTATCTGGGGGCGGGTACAACACTGCAAGGGTTATTTTTGTGGATAGTGTATCAGGGGATGACGGGACAGCCCAGGCTGACACCCTAGCCAATGTGACGTTTGACTCCAATGGCATATTCCAGAGTGCTGGGACTATCCATCCGTACCAAACGCTCGCCACAGCTTACGCTCAGATGAGAGCTGATGAGCCGGATATAATGTTGCTCAAGCGAGGGAGTGAGTGGAGTACGGGACTGGGTGTGACCTACCTCAAAAGTGGAGATTCACAGACTACTCCACACATCATCGCTTCTTACGGGCCAACTGGAAACAGGCCCAAGCTGACGGACATTCTGTTCAATACCAGTAATGCAAGTTTTGTTTTTATTTCAGGACTGCATTTTTATTCCGCCAATTGGACAACTGCCGCTCGCGCCCTTGATATCCGCTGGCTGGCAAGCTATCAGACTTTTGAGGATTTATATATTGAGCAGAAGGCTGGAGATATCGTAGCAGGAACGGTGGGAAGCAGTACAAATATAGCGTTCAGACGATGTATCTGGTTACACAATGCAGCTCATGATGGACAACTATTTGCCTCTGGAACAACGAATCTATTATTGGAAGAAAACATCTTCAGCACTCCGTATGATGAATCCTATACCAATATGAGCAGGTATGGACGGCATTTATATTTTTATTTCTCCGCAGACAAAAATCTGCAACTGCGCGGTAACATCTTTTTTGCCTCTGATAGAGAGGGGGCAGACCTCCGGTGGGGCGGGGTGGCAAACAACAACCTATTTATGCAGAGTTTTTTAAGGATGGGTGACGAAGGTACAGGAACAAGAGAAATAGCATCGGGGAATATTTTTAATAATGTGCTACTGGAAGCAAGCCCCAGGACAGGAGTGGGGACCCAGATGACCATCATAGCGAACGATGGAACAAATATTTACAATAACATAAAATCGGACAATTCAGGCGGAATAAATATTATGCCGAATTTGGACGCAACCCCCGCGCTTCCTCTCGCCAGAAATATCGACATCTACGACAATATTGTCTCAGGGTATCCAGCCGGCAACGGTACAGGAATATATTTTTCCTCGCTCCTTACAGATCTTCTCAACCTGACAATCACGGGGAACGATTTACAACTGCTCAATGGTAATGGAGCAGATGCGTTAATCGGGATACAGACAGCGCATCTTCCGTATGCCACATTTGCAAATAACAGATATTACTCCACGACTGCTGATGCTGACTGGTTCAATCAGGGGACGTATGCCCAATGGATCACGGCAACCGGAGAAACAGGATCATCAAACGCCGCAGTAACATACACCGACCCATCTAGGACGTTGCGGTCATACAATCAAACGCTTGGCGGTACAGCCTCAACCGAGGAGTTTATGGCTGAAGCCCTCAACCAATCCCGCCAGAACTGGAGACCTGAGTACACAGCCTGCGCCGTCAATAATTATATCCGCGAAGGGTTCGACAAGGATGCAGTGTACTGCGGATATGAAAATGCCCGCCGCTACGCAGTCCGGGCCGTAACCAACGAATAGCGCCCGCCACGCCTCTACACAAAGCGCACCCCGGATGGCCTCTTCTTGCAACCGTATCGGCATGATGATATAATTCAACATCTCTTCTCGGTCTCCGGGCGGTCCGGGGATCAAACTAAAGGAGTAATATGAAAAGATTACTTATTACACTGATGCTTTGCCTTGTCCCTGTATGTCTGCAAGCCGCGACCATAACTAGAAGCATACCATTTAGTTGGTCTTACACAGCAGAGGCATAGGCAGATATAACTGGATTTGAGATTTACCAACTCGTCGGGACGCTGCCTGAGAAAGCGGTGATCAGCAAGATTCCGAAGACGGCAAGAATCGCCACAGGGACAATCACGTATGACACCGGAGCCATCAATAGGTTTTATATCAAAGCTTACAATGACTCTGACCATGAACGAATAGAGTTTTCTGGACCAAGTAATACCGTGAGAATCCATGCGACTCCCGGCAATTTTAAGCGCAATTAGCATCCTGCTGCTATGGACATCGGTGGCAATGGCAACCAGCATCCACGTAACCTGGGGCTACACTCCACCGATGTCCCCAGCAGTCACTGGCTACAGGCTGTACCAAGAGGGAGTGCCGGTGTGCTACGGCTCCGGGCCTGCGCTGCAAGAGATGGATTGCGAGGTGAAGTTGGTTAAGGAAGTTACCATCTACACCTTGCCCGCCACCTTTGCCGATGGCACGGAACGCCCGTACAGTGCACCGTATGCTTTTGATCAGAATGGGAAGCTGCTGGCTCCGTGGGCGTTCAGGCGATGAATTATCAAATCAGCGCATTCCTCGACACCATCGCGTGGGCTGAGATTGGGCCTGACCTGCTGGCCAAATCCGACGACGGATTTAATGTCATCGTGGGCAGCACCCCAGCCCGTCCGTTGTTGTTCTTTTCCTACGCCGACCACCCGCGCCGGTCGATGATTGTCAGGCTCGGCGGCCGGATACTGCACTCAACAGCGGCCGGCCGGTATCAGATCCTCGCCCGCTATTTCGACCACTACAAGCGCACGCTCGCCCTGCCGGATTTCTCCCCGGAATCGCAGGACGCAATTGCTATCCAGCTCATCAGGGAGTGCCGTGCTATCAGTGATATCTCCAACGGCCGCTTTTACGTCGCTGTGCACAAATGCCGGTCGAGGTGGGCCTCGCTCCCCGGCGCCGGGTACGGACAGCCCGAGAAACGCCTCGCCGACCTGCGAAGAGTTTTCTTGCAGGCCGGTGGATTCATCGCCTGATCGTTGCCCGCTACGCCTCTGTCGATTCATCGGCACGCGCACCACAGCGGGCCTCTTTTTCAATCATCCTCATCAGCATGGCAATAGGCTGGCTGATCCATCTCTCCCCCTGTTCCCATTTCCGCACCGCCCCGAGGCTCACCCCGAGGCGGTCTGCCATACCCTGCTGGGATAGGCGCAGGGTGGCGCGGATTTGCTTTAATTCGGAGGGGGTCATATCCAATCCCCTTTTTTTATCATCTCGCACGCCGTTTCTTTTGATACTCTCCGCTTCTTTTGCGTTCCCGGAGTTGTAATCCACCAGATTTCACGCCCAAGGGAATCATGAGAGTTATACAAGAGCATCATTCCCCTTGGGGAGACATGGTTCTCATAGTATTTCTTCATTTTATCCTCCATCGCCGGGTATCCGCCCGGCTCGGTTGGGGTTGTCAACTGCAATATGCCTTGCGAATACCCCAGGTGTTGCCGTCGGGGTCCAATTGTACGCACGCTCCACCGGCGCACCTGCAGTCCTTAATGCCGCAGAAATGTTTGTAAATCTTGCGATATTGACCTTTCGACACGACATACATCCCTTCGAACTCTTCTCCAGTTATTCTTAAGGAAATTGACTGGCTGTTATGAAAATTGTTTATCCCGGTTGGCTTGTATTCTATTAACATGGTCATCCTCCGTTTCGTGGGCTTGATTGCCCTGTTTCCATTTGGGGGTTATCTTCTGCTCCATTGCCGAGAAATTTCATGCCAATCTTTATTTTTGTCGGACACGACAGACGGGTGGATTTCGTGTTTACAACGTGTGTATGCTTGACTGAGTTGTTGTAAATAATCGAATGCTTCATCCGGTGAAGAAAAATATGCATCAGAATATTCGATCCTTACCGAACGTCCAAAAACAAAGTCGTTTCCGTCATCTTCAAATGTCATTTGAACCTTGCCACACGCGTCTACTGTCCTCTCGACAACCATGCAAAGAAATATATCAGGTTCGCCATTACGACATATTCTGCCGATATTTGTTGAGGCGTAATATACTTTTTGTCCTTTTTTAAATTTCTTTTCCATATCGTCCCCCTTGATTGTTTCGGCCTTATGGCCTCATCAGTGTAAGCGTTGAACTTCCAGACAATCAGATGGAATGTTAATCCCCCTTCGGCTTCTCGGTTAACTTCCGCCTTTGCTTCCGGCCTCTCTCCGGGTCAATCTCCCTTCCTCTTTCTTTATTTATATACCCCATTGGGGTATATTGCAAGGGAAAAAATGCACTTTTTATTTTTTTCTTCTGGTAACACTGTTACCAAATAACGATATAAAAATACGAATTATTTAAACACGTTATGGATAAATCGGATGACGGCGGTAAGGTTATTTTATACGGCGCAAGATATTATTTTTGCTTTCTTTTTTCTCTCGCTATTCTAAAATCCCTTCCGAAAGTTTTGTTTGCCATATTTTATTTAACCATATTAGATATTTATTTGTCTATTACTCTAACTCTATCACTTTTTGTGAACACAACGCAACCTTTTTTAATTATCTATTCACGAAAAGTTAAAAATAGTTGTTGACTGTTTAGATTTTGCCGTGGTATAAGTTATTCACAATGGGGCGGATAAAACAAGTTAACATATCGCAATGATGATATTTTTTTGCCCTAAAAATTAACTTTTGTAAACTATCATGCAACTGATATCACCAACTATGATTCACTATTTACTCAGGGGAGAGCGTAACCTGAGTTTTGAGAAGGCGAAGATCGTCGGGAAGAAGACGGGAACGGACCCGATCATCTGGATTGATCCTTCAAGGGTCATGGAGCGAAAAGCGGCATGGGGGGCCGCGTTTCCGAAAAGGGGGAAGAAATCATGACGAAGAACTATGTCCCGGAAATTTACCTGAAGGAAAAGCACGGACAGGTTTTCACGGCCTCGTTGGATGTCGCCGAGAAATTCGGCAAGCGGCACGACGATGTGTTGAAGAGAACGCGAAAGCTGATTGCCGAATCTGGAGATTTTGGTCTCCGCAATTTTGCGGGCGGGTCATACCTCGACGAACAGAACCAAAAGCGTCCGATGTTCTACATGACACGCGCCGGATTTTCTATCTTGGCTATGGGTTTCACCGGGAAAAAGGCCCTCGAATGGAAAATCAGGTACGAGGCCGCTTTCACCAAAATGGAAAAGGCCCTTCTATCCCGATCAGAACCGCGTTGGTTGGATGAGCGAAAGACAGGAAAACTGTCACGCCGCGAAGAGACGGACGCGGTATCTGATTTCGTCGAATACGCAAAGGGCCAGGGATCGACAAAGGCCAACTTCTATTACAAGCACTTCACAACGGCAACCTACCGGGCGCTGTTCATCATCGAAGATCACTTCAAGGTTTCATTCCGCGACCTGCTAAATGCTCGCCAACTTCGCAAACTATCAGTAGCCGAAGATATTATCACCGATGTCATCCGTGATGGCATGGCCAATGGCCTCTACTACAAAGATGTTTTTCAACTGGCGAAGGTAAGGCTCGAATCCTACGCGGCAAGCGTCGGTATCACTCCGGTGATATCTCCGGCAGCGATGCTGCCGATGGCCTCAACTGCTATCGAGGCCCGGCCATGATCAGTCCAGACAGCAGCCCAGACCTCGCCCGGCTCATCTCCGGTATCGAGCGAGCAATCTACGACCTCGAAAGCAGCATCAAACGGCAGATGCTTCAGCGTGATGCACTCGCAGCCCTGCTGCCGCGCCGGGGCCAGGGAAAGAAGGTGGCGTTGCCGACACTGGAAGACCTGAGACGGGGGAAAAAATGAGACATCCAAGCCTATTGGTACTTGCCGCAGGCTGCTTCGCCATCGCCGCTGCGCTCTCCCTGGTGCTGTTCGAGGACGATATCCGGGCCTGGGCTGAGAGAGCGGTCGGGTACGAAGAGATGATTGAGATGGAACTCAACCTTGGAAAACTGGAGAAAAAACAATGACGGACATAGTTACCGGATACAAGGCAACTGACAAAAATATGCAATGTCTAGGATTCCAGTTTGAACTTGGAGTTTGGCATAAGCACGATGGAGAAATTGCTATGTGCGAGAGCGGATTTCATTTCTGCGAATTTCCGTCCGGACCGTGGGCTTTTTACAGCGATAAAGGGACGAGAATTTTTAGAGTTGAAGCGCGTGGAGTTTTAAAGGGCGAAGGCCCGGGGGCCGACCTGAAACATGTCGCTATGGAAATCAGGCTGGTTTCGGAGATTTTCCCTAACGGCGACGGGAACACCGGCAACTGGAACACCGGCGACAGGAACACCGGCAACGGGAACACCGGCGACGGGAACACCGGCAACAGGAACACCGGCAACAGGAACACCGGCAACTGGAACACCGGCGACGGGAACACCGGCAACTGGAACACCGGCGACAGGAACACCGGCTACAGGAACACCGGCAACTGGAACACCGGCGACAGGAACACCGGCAACTGGAACACCGGCAACGGGAACACCGGCAACGGGAACACCGGCGACGGGAACACCGGCTACAGGAACACCGGCAACGGGAACACCGGCGACGGGAACACCGGCAACGGGAACACCGGCTACAGGAACACCGGCAACGGGAACACCGGCGACGGGAACACCGGCAACGGGAACACCGGCGACGGGAACACCGGCAACAGGAACACCGGCGACGGGAACACCGGCAACAGGAACACCGGCAACAGGAACACCGGCAACTGGAACACCGGCAACAGGAACACCGGCAACAGGAACACCGGCAACAGGAACACCGGCAACTGGAACACCGGCGACTGGAACACCGGCAACTGGAACACCGGCAACGGGAACACCGGCAACGGGAACGCTACAGATAGGTGTTCAGGATATTTTTGCTCAAAAAAACAACCAGTAATGATGTTCGATGAGGTTGTTAAGGATGAGTCAAAAATAGACTGGGAGATGGCCTATATGTTGGCTGACAGACTGACAAGAGACGATGCCTTCGAGTATCAAGAATTCGCTTCTCTGCCTAACGCAACGGAAGAGAAAGTAAAAGCGCTACATGAGACGCACATTATGCGCAGGAGGGATGCTAGATGAACATCCATAAATACCTATCCAATAAAAGGCGCAAGTCGATTTATCGGAAGCTCTCCGAGAAGGCCATTGAATGGATACTCCCGCGCATCATCCCGGTGCTGCAATCAAGCGGAGTGATCGCTGTCATGGCAATCATGATCATCGCTACCATGCTGGTTGTGGGCACCTACTACGGCGCCGAGGTGGTCGAGATCGCAGCGGAGGTGGTGAGATGATGTACACGCCTGATCTGCTCACCGGATGGATCGTTACCCGGCTGCTGCTGGTCGCTGTAGCCGCTATCGCGATCACGGCGGCAATGATGGTTATCGGCAACCTGCCATGATCGATCACAATCAACCATAACACAAAGGAGAAGTGGACATGACAACAGGTAACGCTACATGTGACCACGTCGAAGCTCGGGATGAATCCATAGATGATGTCCGACGGCATTTCAATCTTTCCAGTACAGCCTCGATCGTCGATTTCGTTATTAATCTCGACAATGAATTGACCGAGGTCAAACGTCAACGGCAATACGCACGCGACGTCTTGTCCAGGGTGGCTGTAATGGCCGGGGTGGACGATATCGATGATATCGAGACGATCTGCGACACAATCAAATCGGCGATGATTCGCTGCGCCCTGCTTGAGTCGGAGGCTGGCAACCTAGAGGAAATCGTCGACGACGACAAGATCCACGAATCCGCCCCGGTTGACAACATACCGGCAAAAATAGGCAGGTGATTTAATGATCACTATCTCGGTAGATCCGGGGCAGCAGGGTGCCATTGCCGCACTCGACATGCGCGGCTCAGTAATCGCCCTCCACGATATGCCGACATCAGCCAGGCTGCACGGCAAGGGGCAACAGGTGGACGCCTCTGCGCTGACCACCATCATCATGGATATTAAGGCCGGACAGCACGTTGTCGCCTATATCGAGCAGGTCTCAGCCATGCCGGGACAAGGTGTCTCGTCAATGTTTCGGTTCGGGGAATCGGTCGGCATCGTGCTCGGTGTGCTTGGGGCGCTACAGGTGCCGATACGGTGGGTGTCCCCGGCGATGTGGAAAAAGAGGGCGGGGTTGACCGGCAAAGAGAAGGACGCGGCGCGGACGCTGGCCATCCAGCGGCACCCGGAGATTGCTGACATGCTGACTCGCAAGAAAGACACAGGACGCGCAGACGCCATCCTGATTGCAGAATTTGGGGCCTGACGCACCGCCGATCGACCTTCGTGCAGCCGGTACATTCCTCCTTTCCCGGCAGAGGTCGCGCCAGCCCGACTTGAATCGGCGGAGGCTGGAGTTTTGACGAGGAACGCGGCACGGCTGGGCACGGCTGGGCAAGGCAAGGCAAGGCAAGGCAAGGAACGCGGCTCGGCATGGCGGGGCGTGGCAAGGCAAGGCTCGGCTCGGCGGGGCAAGGCAAGGCAAGGAACGCGGCTCGGCGGGGCAAGGCTCGG
>Ga0209066_10000818_pt1 | contig 44082 bp, 59 predicted proteins | sample All_14_2_FD_187198 | JGI IMG/M metagenome (GOLD analysis project Ga0209066, IMG submission 187198) | Freshwater microbial communities in response to fracking from Pennsylvania, USA - Allegheny Zone_MetaG_DW_15 (SPAdes) (version 2) ... | reverse complement strand
ATGACGGCAGACTTCCCGCCATCCATTGCCCAGATCCGTAGCCGCATAGCGGTGGCAACGATGCAGGTTTCCCAAACGGCAGACGAGGCATGGGGCAAGATTATGAAAGCTGTCCGGATGTATGGATGGTGCAATCCAAAAGGTGCGGAAGCATTCCTTGGCGCATTCACATGGGGTGTTGTGACTGGATTCGAGTGGCGATACTTCTGTGAACTGGACATGGATAAGGAGTCCACTTACTTTGCACAGTTTCGTACAGCCTATAACACACAGATAGCACGAGAGAAAGAGAAGCTCCAGATCCCGCAACATGTGCAGGAATTGCTGGGTGGCGTTGTTGAAACGCAAGGGAAGATAGGAGACGACACAAATGGGGATCGTTAAGCTAACACATCCACTGTCTCGGGAAATACAGATATCAAGAAAAGATCTAAAGCGAAGTCTTGATAAGCTGGCTAGCGAGATCGGGAGCAAGACTCTAGCCGAACGTATCATTGCTATGCGAGAACAGATGATAGCGAAAGAGATCGACGATGCTTTCACAAAGGGAGGCAAGGCATGAGATTAAACAGGGCACGAGCGATCAGACTCAAGTGTATGGACTGCACTGGAAACCAAGAGGCTGAGGTAAAAAGATGTACGATCCGATCCTGCACGCTGTGGCGCTATCGCATGGGATATGAGGAGAGAGATGCGGATTATTACTCCGTACCATCGAACGCAAGAAACCGTCTCCCAGAGGGGTCTGCAGAGCAAGGAGAGGAATTTACGACAGAGAGCGAGGATTGAAACTAGGAATGAAGAACCAAGAGTCTTTCTTCCCAGGATACGAGTACGAACCTCCGGAACCAGAGTCTCCGCTAAAGCTGAAAAAGCCAATCGAAATGTACGGATCTGGACCGTCCGGAAAGACTTGCAAATCATGTAATAACCTGACGAACAATGGGTATCGAGGACGTGGGTATTACAAATGCAAACAATGGAAAGATAGCCATAGCCCAGCAACGGATGTTCGATTGAAATGGCCAGCATGTGGAAGATATGAGGAAAGGGAGAAAGTATGAGCAATTTTCGTTGTCACGTTTGCGGAAAAGAATTTTCATGGGAAGAACGCGATTATGACACTGGGTTAAAGATGGCTCAGCAAGCAAGTTTCGATGCGCTAGGACACACAGAAGACGTTACACCATACCTTGTCTGCACGGGTTGTTCTGTAGAAATAAAAAAGGAACTGGGGGAATGCACATGAGCAAGATAATCTTCGGCCAGAAAGACAAGCCACATCGATGCGTAGACTGCTACTTCTACAAGGCGGGGTCCCGAGAATATCGCACTGCAGTATGCGAAGCAGAGTACAAAGAGATCCGAAGGGTGACAGTCACAAAGGTAACGCCGGCATGGTGTCCGCTCACTCTCGTTGGAGTGTGGATACCAGTGAAGAAAAGCAGTGAGACTGGCAATGCTATCAAGCGATGGACGGACGAGGTGAGCGCACAATGATAAGGCGGGGAGAACTGTTTATGATTGTGGGACTGCTGCTGCTGCTTGTTTCTCTAATCGCAAGGGTGGTTTGCCTAGTCGTTGATGAACGCAACACACCAAGAGGCGATGTCAATCGTGATGGCCGAGTCAATGCAGTGGACCTGACCATGATGAAGCGGCATCTCATTGGCATGTATGATCTGGATAGTACGCAAATAAGAATCGGAGACATGAACCACAATCACCGCATAGACCAGATGGACATTGATGTTCTGGTAGAGGGGATGTTGAGATGACAGATGAAGAACCGATCGTAACCGAGACAGAGGAGATCGTATGCCCATACTGCAAGGCGAGGCAGTTTGTCACGACAGTAGAGCAGGTGGAGATACTGGAGATTCTTTTTGACGGGGCCTGGCGCGAATGTTTTAATTGCGGCAAGGCATTCCATGTGGTAGCAGCCATCGCATTCTCAACAAGTAAGGACGAACAAGTGGATTTCAGAGGAGCGCAAGACGCAGAGGAAGAAGAGGAGTACGACAATGACTAAGTTTATGACGAAACCCTACGAAGTGGACGCAATGCAGTACATGGGAAGCGAGTCGGTCGAAAAAATCAACGAGTGGCTGGGAACATTCGCCAAAGAATTCAACGCAGAAGAGGACGACAACGGGGAAGAACTGTATTGCCACTTGGACGAAGAGCTGCTTGCAGAGATTGCCGATTGGATCGTGTACGAATGCGATTCGTTTGGAATCTTGAGCGATGAAGCGTTTCGACAGATGACCGGAGACAGCAAGACGCAGGAGAAAGACGCAATAGAACCCAGCCAAGAGATCAGCATCACTCACCCTTGGTTTGCGAACATCATGTTTGATCTGGACATGTGCATCCGGAGGGGCATTGATCTGGCAAACGATGATAACAAGGTGACGATCCCGCTCAAGTTGACGATCAAGAAAGACATGTTCTCTCCGGAGATCATGGTGGAACACACAGTGTCGCTCAACATCGCGAACAAGCCTATCAACAGCAAGGGCAAGGTCAACAACTTCATGGTGAAGCGGGACGAGAACGGGCACATGCTGCTGGTAGATCCGCAACTAAGCATCGAAGAGATCCACAAGGACGGGGAGAAGCAGCCGGAGTATGCAACCGAAGCTAAAGGAGAATGGGTAGGAGGCCCAGGCGATGTCCTGAAAGAATTCCCGCTGGAAGAACTGATGGGGGAGAACGATGACACCAATACCTGATGACCTGAAATTCAAGGCTGAGCTAGTAAAAAACGCAAAGGGCCAGCGTGCGATGAACCTATACATTGAGAACGCCACTTGCTTTGAGGATGTGGCAACAGCCTGCGCCATGCTGATAGCTACAGTCGTTCTGGAATATCGGATGAACTCTTGCGATGGCGTACTGGATCCGGAGACTGAACGTGACCTGATCGAGACGATGGTAACAACGGCAGTCAGAGTGTCCAACCAAGCAGGAGAATTCCATATCACAAACGTGGAGGTATGAGATGGATCGTGAGTGTGAAGAAGCACTGGCCCAGATCTTTGAGAACATAAGCAAGCACAGCATGGTAATGACGGTGAGACACGACGGGAGAACCCATGCCTTGCGAATAGAGATCCGGTCCAGCACATTCAAGGACAGCCTCATGATCGATCTGGATTCCGACTCGATCCGACACATGCTAAGGAAGCTGGCGAACTGTCAGCTATGCGTAATCGAAATCACAAAGGAGACAGCCGATGGATCTGCTCAAGCCACAGGAACTGATGTTCCCGATCTCGCGACGGCAACGGTATGACAGCGATGGACGCATACCACCCAGCCTGACAGCAGCTACCTACGCAGTAGCAGCCGATGGCACAGTAGTAACGCCGGACCTGCCATACGCATGGGTAAACTTCTTCATCGAGGCGGCGAACTTCTACCATGCCCACCTGATGCAACAACCAACGGTGACTGGACAGAAAGGCAGACTGCTCGTGTCGCTCGTGTTCCCTACCCCGCCTCGCACACAGAAGAACAGCCAGATGATCGGCATCAAGGATCGTAAGGGAACGTGTACAAAGTGCGGTCAGATCATTGGCACAAGATTCATCATGCAAAGCGCGGCGAACAAGGAGCAACTCAAGGACATCAAGAAGTGTGGCAAGACAGTGTTCCGTCAGACACCCGTGCTAAAGCTGCCGTTGACCAGATCGCTATGTGTGACAGCCATCTATTACATGGACGCACGAAGACTGGTAGACCTGAACAACCTGATATCCGCAACGGATGACATACTCAAGTCGATCGGAGTTATCGCAGATGACAAGTGTTCCATCGTGACACGGCATGATGGATCATACGTTGACTACGACAAGGCAAACCCACGAACCGAAGTGTTCATATACGAGTGGGTGCAAGCGCCAACCTGATCGCGAGAAGAACAAAAAAAAGGGGCAGTAACCACAACGGCTACTGCCCCTTTTTCTTTGCCTTAAAATCACACGCTGTTCGCGATGTCCCGCATCTTCTTACGCAATCGATACCCAACATACTTTCCTGATCGCACTCTACGATCCAGTATGTGTGCTGTAGCAGGGATGATCCACTGCCATCCAAGTCTGACAGCGCCTGGGATTAACTCGTTCGCAAGAGCATGGTAGATCGATCGGATATCTGATCGTCCGGACACCACAAGGAACTCGTCTGTCGTGAGGTACTCCACCCCGTTCAGCTTCACGCTCATGTGTCTAACCTCTCTGCGAAGTTGACGAACCAAGGTCCACCCTTGCGTGGCCGGCCAACCTCGACTGATGCGTAGTTGTCTTCCGTTATGCGTCTGGAATCAATCAGTCTTTGTATGTGCTGCGTTACATCGTGTATCCATTCGGTTTCAATCGGGACTGCAATGCGCAAGACTGTCTTTCCTCGTCCATCACAGATCAGCTGGATCATTGTGTGCTTGCCATTCATTCCAACGAAGCATCTGACGTTACTCATAGATCCTCGATCCGAACCAATAGCGTTCGGATGTCAGTCAATAGATCGTCGATCTGCGAGATATACTTCTCTTCCTGCTCATACCAATCGTCAATAGGTTCGGTCTGAGGCTTGACCTGATCGTGTCGTTCTTGTGCGTATGCACGCAGATTATATAGCCTCGTCTCGATGCTATCCTGATCGATCCAGATTTCTCTTCTATCCTGTGCCATGTGTTCATCTATAAATTGTCTTGGCATGAGTGTCTCCTCGCTTTCATAGTCCGAAGTCGGACGGCTTCATTGCACGCTGACCATTAACATCACGCACCCTTGTCTCTGCCATGTCCAGATCGTTGTACACATCCACACGAAACAGCGTGCCACTCTCAAACTTCTTGTAGTCCGGTTCGCTTTCGTCCGTCTCACGTAACCGTGCCTCACTGTGAATGAGTCCGTCTTTCTCATACGTCTTGCTGTCCACTGCCCATCGCTTGCCCATTCGTATCACTTCCTTTCGCGATTAGAATACCATGCTACTCCACCACCTTGCAGTACACATCGTCTGCATAGTACAGACCGTTGAAGATGTTGAAGATCCCAAGGCATACCACGCCAGACTCAAGCACTTTCATTTTGAACTGACGTTCTTCGTTCGGCATGCCGATAATCTCGACATCCCCGATGGCATTCTTGCTGTGGATCATGGCTTTTGCTACGTAACCGATCATGATTGTACCTCTCAATTCCTGCCAAGGATGACGTTTGTGACCGTCTCCAAGTCCATCTCGTCAACTCTTCCATTCCCATTCATGTCACATCGAAAAATCTGCCACTGCGATAGGTCGTAGATCCCGATAATGTGCCGCTTCATCATGGTCAAATCGATAGCATTGATACGGCCATCCTTGTTCGCGTCTCCCGTTGCCAAGGCCGGATCATTCAAGAAGAAGTAGGCCATCATAACAATTAACGCAACAATCAGCATTGGAACAATGGCTTCTTTGAAACTCATCGCTTTGCCTCTTCCTTGCCGAACCATTCTCTGTGCCCGATGATGCCATTGTGTGTATGCCCTGCGTAGAACAGGATCACGCCAGTGTACAGACAACTCGTTGGCATGACGATATCATGCACGACCTCGATCCATCGCCCGTCTTCCTCGAATTGGAAGTCTGTAATGATCGGCTTAGAACGATGCAACTGCATAGCAAACGCTGTCAGCATCGAGCTGAAATCTTTGTACTCAATGAGGCACACGTTAGGTTCTTCGCTATCCAACCCAACGAATGCACGACACTTGCCCTCGTCCTCGATCAGACACTTACGCAAGAGCGCCTGCTCCACATCGTATAGGGTATCCTTGGTATTCTCCGACTCGGTATACCCAGCCATATCTTCGCGAGGGTTCGTCGGATACACTGACTTCACCATAAGCCTGACCACATTGACTGCATCTGCTACGTTCATACTGTTTCCCCTTTCGCTCTGTAAAGCGCACTCTTGATATCGTACAAGTGAAGCACGTTGCCGTTTTTGAATGTCACTTCCGCTTTCCTGTACCCATAGTTTTCAATAAGCACTACGCCTATTACGTCATTCTCTCCAACCACATAGAAAGAATCTTTTTGCGAACAGCACTCACTTACATTGCATCTCATGCCTGTCTCCTCTCGTGCGTTGTGTGTATGCGCACCCCACTGTGTGATGGATCTCAGTACAGCCCGTACAATTCGTGCGACCTGTCTAAGTCAAACTGTTTGCACCTGAACTCGTACTCTTTCATCTCCTCTTCATCGTATGCGCTATCCTTTCGTACATCATGATCGATGACGATAACCTCTGCGTGCATCTCACTGCTTGTGTACACGCCTTGGACAAGCCCACCCTCAAGTACCACATAAAGTCTCATGCGAATCTCCTCTCACTTCGAACGTCTGCTGTTCTTCCCGATTGATGCGTTGATCTCTTTCCATGTGGTAGCGGACATCGTTGCCATATCCCAACCCATGCCCTCGAGATCAGTGGCACGATCATAGTCCGGCACTACAGCAGCAGTGCGAGTGACCGCATTGCTCAGTCCATACAGCGTCATGTCACCACCTTGGAGCAGGTTCTTTAGCACCTCATCCTGTTCGCCTTGGTTCAGTCCGAACTTCCTGCCTGCCATCTCGACCACTTCCGTAGGTCTGCCCTCGATCTTCGTGCCGGCTGCTTCACGCAGGCCATCGAGGATCTTGCCGAACACTGCCTCGTCTACCGCAGACTTGACGGTATCCCTTGTCTTCATGAGGAACGCCTTGTTATCGGCTGCCCTCGTCTCGTCTGTGTACAATTCCCAGTTGTCTGTGTTCCTGCCACCGACATGGTACTGCCTTGATCCGAAGCTGTTCACGATCATGCCATTGGAGCAGACCAGACGGAACAGAAGCGGAGCAACAGACACGCTGCCCTTGCCTACCTCACTGTTCCGGACCACAACGCCAGCCTGTACCAGATCGCCAGGACGCACCTCGCCTTGGAGCCTGGGGTTCACGACCTTTAAATACAGTGCATCATCCGTGACCTCACAGCTATCGAAGACACCCTCTCGTATCTGTGCCAACACAGGCAGGATGGCTTGGCATACTTCCAGATTGTCCACCGGACGATACCGATCGGACAGGAATGCCCTCGCCTTGCCATCGAGGGATCGTATCATCTGCCTTGTCTCGTTCTTCCTGAGCCACTCGTTCACATTGCGAGTGAGCAACTCCGGTAACTCCGCTTTCATGCGATCGTAATACACAGCAGGGATACCAGTGTGCGTTCCGATCTGACGATGGAACAGCTGTGTAGGATTGAGGTCGAGTCTCTCACGACCATTGACGATCTCGAATTGTACTGGCGTGATGTCCTTGGCATCCCCGAACAGATCGGGAAGCGATGTCCTCAATGCCATCTTGTTGCTGGGAACAATGAAGTCCCTGCGTGCTGTCTCCTGACGGTTGATCTCTGTCCAGACTGCGTTGATCGTTCTTCCTGTGTTCATGATTGTGCCTCCTCTTTCTTCGTGTTGTCTTCCGCTTCGTACTCTATACGCTCAAGGAAAACTTCCTTGCCCATATCGTGCCCCTCTAGGTAGTACAGGATCTCATCACGAAGATACTCCGGATCGCTGTAGTAATAGCCGACCGAGTCATTGCCATAGCCACCGATCATCAGCATCGTGCTGTCTCGCCAAGTGTAAAGCTCTATGCAATACGCACCCTTTCCCCCATCCGTATCGTCATAGTAGAAGTCGATCACTGCATCCGCATCGTTCGCAAGCGTGTCCATCACATGCTTTGCGAAGTCCTCGCCTGTCATCTTGACCAGTGTTCGTGTCATTGTGTGTCTCCTTTCGCATCTTGCTTCCGTTCCATGCCATCGAGAATGTTTTTGCGCATCTCCCTTGCACAATACGCTGCCGTTATCCTGTCCATGCCTACCTTTTCGAGATCATGAAAGGCTTTCTCGATCTTGTCTTTGTCGGGGCTTGCCATTACAAGGCGCAGTACCAACGCTTGAACCGTCATGAGTGTCTCCTCTCACCACTTGTGCAGGTACTCGCCAGTGGGTGACACCACCAGCTTATGCACTAGCCCATCGTTCTTCGAGATCAAGTCCATCTCACGTATCACACAGCCATCCGTTGTGCGATCCAGCTTGGCATCCAGCAGTGTCCAATGCTTCTCTCCTTTCTTCACGATACGTTCGACTTCTGCCTTGGCTTGTGCCCATGTAGGGTCAGACACGAACATGGTTACGAACCGCTTGGTGTTCTTGGTGTGTGCAAGATTGCAGGGTATGCGAATCCAATTCTTCGTTGCGAGATCGATCATGTCAGTCAACCACCTTTCGCACTTCGGTTACTTCGTACAACGTGATCCAATGTCCGGAGATGATGCAGCCATTGAAGTACACCTTGCCATCCTTACCATCGGCATACATCTTGTCAACGTGAGTGCAACACAGGCGCTGTGTTAAATCTTTACGAGGGTTAACAAGTCCATGAAACGTGTTGCCATACTGATCGATGCCCATGTAGTTCTTTTGCTGTGCGCTCATACGTAATCCCTCTCTGGGAAGCAGTCGTTACCACACACAGGACAGTACCGAAACTTCTCACCATCATGCTCGTGCCCCATGACCATCGACATCGCATCGATCGCATACTGCAACTCGTATCCGCAGTTGCCACACCCACCAGTCTGGACAACCTCGATCGCAAGGGTTAGGTTCTCGCTTACAGTCACCCACACATCATCCTTGCTAGTAGATCCATTAGGCCATTGCACCCATACGAAGTCTTCATCTTCGTCTTTGATAGGCTGGACTATGCCTATTGTTCCTCGCCTTGGATAGAACTGCGGCATCTCGTTGTTCTTATCGCCAAGATAAACAACTCTGTCACCTGCCTTGAATTCGCTCATGCCCTTGCTCCTCTCTGCCTACGTGTGTACGCTACCCTTGTCTTGTGGTGCATGATGTCAGTGCCATGCCCGATCTCTTTCCAGTCCTCTTGTATCAGGTGAGCAACAGTCTCGCCTGTCTTGCGGTACTCGATGTAGCAACTGTCCGGCACGCCATCGACATGCTCCAACATCATGATGCTGAAACGGCAATGCTGTTTGAGAAACCCGACACGTTTCATGGCATGGATGATTGCTTCGTCCGGTGCAGTAGCAGCGTGTGCGACCTGCAATAACTGCCAGTATTCCTGATTGACAGAGTAACTCTCGCCATCGTAGGTGTTGTCGCAGGCATACACCCTGTACAGTACAGTGCCATGCTTGCTCGTGTTGTACTCGCCTCTCTTGTGTCTCATACTGTCACCTCTACGTACTTGCCAAGGGAAAGCAATGCTTTGGAATCAAAGAACATGAAGCAATCCATATCTTCGGACTGTACTCCGTGTTCGATAAGCCATTTGATCGCGACGGTCTTGGATGAAAAGATTGAAATCTGTCCGTCATCATTGTGCAATACGAACTCGTATCCATTGAGACTAATGCCATTGATCGCTCGTGCAACAACGCATCGATGTTCAACAACAGCACAGGCATCCTCGCCATACACTACGCCAAGGGTTTCTCCGTTATCCCAATTCACGAAGATCGTGCCCATGTCATCGACGCAGTCCACAATACCCTTGTCTCCCGACTTGAGCTTCGTGTAAGGATCGCTCATGCGCAACAACATTACTTGCGCACCAATCTGGAATCTTTTCTTCACGCTGTCCACCTGTTCTCTGCTTGCCTGTCTCATCGTGTCTCCCATTCTCTGCGTGATATGTATGCGCAGCCCACTTGTTAACTTAACAGGGTTTACCAAAGATCTTCACGATCCATCTGCTTCTTGCAAGCACGCTTCATCGCATTGTAGATACGCTTGTCATTGACCAGCTGTTCATCGCTTATGCCAAGAGCAGACTGCGCATCGCTGATATCGCAGGTGATGATGTACTCATGGTTTGCCAGCTCGTAATCCCACATCTCTTGGATGTAGCCAGTGCCATCGATATCGTTGGCTATTGCCTCGGCACATTCACGTTCCTGCCTGGACAGCAAGGCGTACCACTTTGGTGCATTGTCGTTCAATGTGAACCCGCCATAGCCAATGGACGTAACTTTCTTCGTGTCCTTAGGCTTGAGACCCAGCTCGGTCATCGCCTTGTCGAACTGCTCTTGGCTGAATGCGAACTTGAGTGGGAACGCATTGCATTCCGCTTGGTGCTTGTCCTTGAGTGCCTTGTACGTGTTCATGTCATGCCTCCTCGTTGATGAAACGCCCGAAGCGCTTCTCCATTTCCCTATGCAACTGATCGTGAGTGACGCAAAGCTGGGCAAGCAACACATCACGTTTGATTCTTGCTGTGTCCATTAGTTCCACGTTGTAATCGCTATCCGGATCGACAAGAAATTCCGACCATTCCAATCCGCATAGAACCTTGTCTCTCGCACTGGTATGTGCCCAGGTATAGGAGAATCCATGCTTGTCTAACAACGCACTGTACTTGTTCCATGCCTCAAGCACGAGGACCGACAGCGCTTCTGCCCTTGTGATATCGGGTGCTAAGCTCCCCAAAAGCACCACCTCACGTATCATCTTGTCCAGTCTCATCATTGTCCTGTCTCCTTTCGTGTACCCTTGCGTACCGCTTCGGCACGCTCATATTCTCCGGCTCTCTCTGTCCGGTCTATCGACAAGCTACAGGAGAACCTGAAATATGTCAACCACGGAGCCGGAAACCCCACTGGCTCTAAGCTAATCCGGTTTCGACCCTATTCTATCTCTCGCATAAAGAAGTAACAAAAGGAATGCAATCGCACGCATTCTCACCCTGTCCCGCGTTCCCCCATCTGTACACGTTTTCGCTTATTATATATATGACTACGTCATCACCTATATGTGGATCATTTTCTATTGTATGTGTATGCGTTGTATCCATCTTTGGTTTTCTCTTTGTGTTATCCTTTGCCTATCACATTCATCACGTAAAGGAGACTAGCATTCGTATGCCTAGACAAAAGAAAAAATTCGATAAGCCTACACAAGACCCTGACTCTCGCAATATAGACATACCTGATCGTGCCAAGGCGTTGGTTATAGAGTACGTGAAGCTAAAATTACCTGCGTTGCATTTGCAACGTGTCGATAGGGCGATGGAGAAAGTCTTGTACGCAATGGAGAACGGGCTAACAATGGCTGATAGCTGTGTGTCCGTAGGCGTTTCGCCTATGCAGGGATACATATGGATCGAGCAGAATGAGCTGTTCAAGGCATGCGTGAATGCGATAAGTGAGCTTCGTGTTAAGATGCTTGAGGATGGCTTGCTATCGTACAACGCAAAGGACTCGGACTTGCTACGCATATTCGCGATGTCGCATAACGATGACAAGTACAATGATAATGCGAAGCTATCATCGGGCAACGTGATGATGCTCAAGCTCACAGTCAACGGCAAGGACGTTGATCTCAGTGCGAATTACGAAGTATCGCAAGGCGAGATAGGCGATGGCAAATGAGCAAAAAAATAGCCGGTTCCCTTGCGAGAGCCGGCTAAGTCAATGCGATATAGGCGATGACGGTCAGCGCCTAGGGCGATACCTCCTACATTCACGTTTGATAGGCGAGGGTTCAGGGTCAGGCAAGAGCAGGACCAGCGCGATGGTGACAAGTGCTATCGCAAAGAGCCACCAGTACCGCATCAACAAGGCGAGTATCGCCCATACATACGTGAGATCGAAGCTCATTTCTTTGCCCTCGCTTTCGTGATGTGTTTGTAATGCCCGAGTACGTTGCGTGTCCATTCCGCAACGGCTCCGGCTGGATACTTCGTGTATGTGCCTAGGTGACGGTCAAACTTTCTCATGGTAATCCCCTTTCGCGTTTCGCATGTGTTGGTAACGAGCAAAAAAAAGGGAGGAGCCGAAGCCCCTCCCCTGTGTGCCTTACGCCTTGGATGCCTTGGCGAGCTTGTACGCCTTGACATCGGCATGGGACATGACTGCCGGCATTCCGACCGGAGCCTTGAACTTCGCGTTCTTCTCGCCTTGCGCCTTGCAAGCCAACGCGAGGTGATTCCCGACGAGCACCTTGTCGTATTTCGCGCTCTCCGGAATGGCTGCGTGAAGCGCCTTGACCGCTTCGGCAAACGTCTTTGCGCCGGAAACGGCTTTCTCGCAGGCGAGTCCATAAGGCGTGAGCACCTTAGGCTTTTTGACCTTGACGGTTTCGACTGCCGCCTTAACAACAGGCGCTACGGGTGTTGCTGCTGCGGGTGCGAACATCGCCATCATCGCCATGAATTCTTCCATGGTCGCAGGCATTTTGAATGCGGGTGCAGGTGTTGCTACGACGGGTGTTGCGACTGTGACTGTGCTTGCGTTTTTCCGTGCCATGATGTGCCTCCGTGGTCTTGCGTCCGGTGTCTCTGCCGTGACGACTTATGCCGTTAAGCTAACATGCATGGTCATTTTCCGCAACGTCCCTCTGATCTGCGTGTAATCCTGTACGTATGCTTGCTATTACGTGTTCGTAACGAGAGACGGGGGCTACCTCGCATTCAGCCGTCATCCCCCCCTGGGGTGTATTACCCTCTCCCTATTTTTTATTTTTCAAAAGGCGTTCTCTAGGAACATCGTCTTCCATAGGTATAAAGTTACTTATGCTATCTATGGTCTCCTGGGAGACGTTATTGAGGTCTGCTAGGTCGATGATGGGTTCTGCTTCTTCTTGGTCTGCTTCGTCTCCACGTAGGGCTGGGAGGGACTTTAGGGTTTCCTGGAGGATTTCTATGGAGAAGGCGGTGTACATGGATTTAGCGCCTTTAATGGGGAAGGACTTTAGCTTACCGATGATCCAGATACCACAGCGGCGGGTATAACCTTTGGCCATGAATACTTCGGCGGTGTTGCCCCATGCTTCGCAGAAGAAGAAACCGGTGGGGCGGCGTGAGTAGGCTTGGGCATTACAGACGATAGTGAAGCGGACATAGGGTGCATGGGTACCACCGGTCTTATCTTTCTTTTCGCGTGCGGGATCGTAGACGATTTCTGAGCAGATGCGGCCGCCTATGACGAGGTAGTTGGGGTCTGGGAAATTCATTTTTTTGCCTGCGGCAGTCTTTGTTTTAGAGACACGTGGCTTGGGTTTCTTTGCTAGTGGCATTATGTTCTCCTCCTGTGTGTGCTATTGTGGATGAAGTAAGTATAACGCTGATGGAGGGAATAGCAGATGAAGTGTCCGTACTTGATAACTCAAATACAAATTGAAGAGCCACGACCCCCGATGACGAACCAGTGGAATTATATAAACACGGAAGATAATGTTGAAAAGCATGCAACGTATTGTTATGGGAGAACTATAACGATAGTGGAAACTGTTGGTAGTTGCATCCTTGATGAATGTGCTGCGTTTCAAGACGGGCACTGTGTAAGGCGTGGATAGATGGCAAACAAGAATTCGATGGCCGACCTGACCATACTGGATGTAAACCCCGAGGCGTTCAATGAGGTTTACCGACCGTTCTGGGACAAAGTGTTTGCGTACATGTGTCTGTTCGGCGGTTCGGGATCCGGCAAGAGTCATTTCGTTGCGCACATGCTGGCTATCCAGCTGACTTTCTTCCCGAAACGGAACCTGTATTGTTTGCGTAGGCAGGCCACGGACTGCATGGACAGCTGCTACAACGATATCAATCTGGCGCTGGAAGAGACGGGCTTGGACATTGTCTGGAACATTACCGAGTCACCGCCCAGGATGCGCAATAGGATCAACAAGAACGAGATGAAGTTCGGCGGGGTGGACAAGATCTCGAACATCAAGTCCATCAAGTTCCCCAATGGCGATGTCACTGATATCTGGTACGAAGAAGTTGACGAGGAAGATAGGGAAGAGGTATTCAAGGAGATCGATCGCCGGCTGAGGTCACAGAAGTACAAGTGCCGCAGGATCTACACTTGGAACCCTACGTTCAAGGAACACATCCTGAGGAAGTTCCTGTACGATATCTGGGCCAAGCGGGATTGCCTGATCCTCAAGACAACCTACAAGGACAACATCAACCACTTGCCGCTGGACTATATCCAGATGCTGGAAGACTTCAAGAACACATCCCCGTATGACTACATGGTTTACACGCTGGGCGAGTGGGGATCTACGGGCGAGTCCATCTTCAATCGTGAAGCCATAGCCAAGCAGCTGATGGAGCTGGAAGATCGTTATGAGCAGCACCCGCACCTGGCCGGAGAGTTCGGGTACGACACGATAGACAATCTGGGTAGGCCGGACCCTGCATCCATTTCGTTCTCCGATTCGGGCGAGATGGATCTTTGCATTTATGAGGATGTGATTGCGGGACACCCGTACATCGTGTCTCTCGATACTGCCGGCGAGACGCAAAAGGATAAGCATGCCGCTGTGGTCCGAGACAACTACACCAATAAGATCGTGGCAAGCCTGTATTCCAATCAGGACTCGTTCTGGTGCTGTGTGCAGACATACTGCCTGTGCGTGCATTACAACATGGCGCTGTTCATTCCCGAGATCAACTATGGCGGGATCTACTACACAGCCAAGTTCAAGGACTGGGAGTACGACAACATCTACCAAAGGACTACCAGTGCGGAGAACCTGACCGAGGATCCCCAGGCACTGCTGGGGTTCCGCACGCATGTGGGAAACAGAACGCCTATGCTGCTGACGCTGCTGGAGTGGTGCAAGTCCCACGCCACGGATATACTGGACCCAAGGCTGCTGCAGGAAATGCTGTCGTTCGTGAAGCAGAAGAAGAAAGTCCGGAATATGTGGATGGGGGCCGAGTCGGGAGCGCATGATGATCTGGTCATGTCTCTGGCCATCAACCTGCAGGCCACACAGCAGCAGGACAATTATGTAACAGGCGAGTTGACCAGTACCATCACACGCGATTGGGAGGAGTGGGAGCTTGAGGATGCCGTGAGAGAGGGGATCGTGACACAGTACGATGCGGACGAGTACGCAGAAACACACTTTGAAAAGGGACACGTAGCTGGCGCACTCGCCAGGAAAGTGAGGAGATCACGTTATGCAGGCTGAGATTATCATGCTGGGGATCCTGATCCTGTCGCTGTGGATATGGATGGTGTATCAGTATTTGCAGCAGCACAAGCACAAGAACAATGAAGCGGAGATCGATGTCATTATCAATTCCGCGATCCACGATCTGACAGTAGAAGTCAACGCGATCAAAAAGCAGGTCATGGATCTTACCCAAGAGGTAAGGGTGGACCCGAACGATCCGTCTATCTGGCTGGACAAGGACGGGCTGCTGGATGCGCAGCGGTATCTGGACACGATCATAGAAGCACAGGCTGCGGCTATGCCCAAGGGTGAGCCGGCAGACACTGATGAATTTGCGGAGGTAGACAGGTGATGGCTGGCGAAGTGACCAACCCATACAAGGACCCGAACCGGCTGGACAAGCATGCGGGTATTCGCATGGAGGATGTCTGCACACCTGAGGAGATCGAGCTTGGCCGGTATCTGCTGCCCATCTATAACGGGCTGGCCAATGACCGCGACTATCGCGAGGAGAACCTCAAGTGGAAGATGATCGACGAGGCGTGTGAGCTGATCCGGCAGGAAGATCCCGATCCGGACTATCCTAACTCGATGATCCCGACTCTCGTGCCTGACATCGAGGGTCAGGTGTCACATCTGGGCAACCTTGACATGTCGTTCAGGTTCAAGCCGTATGATCCTGGGCATACCGCGTTCATGAAACCGATCGATGTCGGCTGGGACTACGCACGTAGGGTGGGCCGATTTGCTGCCAACTTCAAGGACTACGCCAGAGAGTACGTCAAGTACGGCGTGTCATGGCTGATGTGCGAGGTGATCGAGAACCGGACATCTTCCAAGGTCCTGCCCAAGCAGGTGTGCGTCATGCGCAACGTCCATGTCCGGCATGTGCTGATTGATGGCCGTGTCCAGAATTCCATCAACGTGCAGGACGCTGAGTACATCATGGTGGAGCGCGGCAAGTACCCGCTGTCGTATGCCAAGATGGTGTTTGGTGAGGATAAGGCCAACGCACTTCTGGCCGGCGTAGGAGTCATTGATGCCAAGGAGACAACCGAGGATGACTTCAAGGGCTTTGATTTGCTGATCGTGTGGCTGCGGGACATGAACGACAATGGCCACTTGAAGCAGATCTACATGGACACCAATGGTCTGGTGCTAAAAGTGATCCAGCCGGAGAAGACATTCATGAAGTATGTCGGGTCCGAGCTTCCGTTCCATCTGGCACGCGGGATCTGTCTTCCTGACCAACTGTATGGCTATGGCGATGGACTCATGCTGTACCCCATCCAGACAACCATCAACAAGCTGACCGATGACATCGAGCTGGCCGCACGCTATGCCGCACTGCCTATGATGTTCATTGATCCGAGGTCCAAGGTAAACTTCAAGAAGATCGGGACCAACCCGTTCAAGCCGATCCCCTGTCTGAACCCGAACCAGTTTGTCCGGATGGTGCAGGGACCAGGCATCAACCAGATCACGTTCACGTTCCTGCAGTACCTCAAGGAGAAGAGCGAGGACATGACGCTATTCCGAGGCATCATGACCGGACAGCAGCAAGCAGCGTCCACGACTGCGACAGCTACCAACTATCAGGTGATGCAGGGATCTGTCGGCATGAACAACAAGAAAGCCGATCTGGTCGAGGGAGTCAAGTGGGCATCGACGTTCTGCATGAAAGTCAACATGGCACTATGGGAAGACACTTCGTTCTGGCACACGGTTGATGATGACACGCCTACCATGATCGACATGAAAGGCTTGTCGCAAAGGAAAGCATCGGTCCCGCTGACACCCAAGACGTTCAACGCCATCAACAAGCGAATGAAAGACAACCACAGAAAGCCGAGGCCGGAAGACTATCCCGTGTATGAGACGGACAGCAATGCCGATGTGACGCTGGGGTTTGAGTCCGAAGTCAAGATCGGGGATCAGTTGCCTGAGGGCAAGCATGACAGGTTTAACCGGATCGTGACCGAGGGCCAGATGGCACATGTCGGGCCGGACGGCAAGCCGGTGTATGTCATGACAATGGAGGCGCTTCGCCAGAACCTTGAGGATGTGACGGGCATTCCCGTGATGACAGCCAAGGAGAAGCAGAAAGCCAAGATGCAGCTGATCGATGAAGCGGTCATGGCCACTGCCCAGCGCTTGTCACCACAGTTGGGTGGGCCGCCGATCAACCCCGTAGCGCAGGGTGGTGGAGTGGCATCGGCACAGGGGTCCAGTATCTCGCCTTTGCCCACGGCACTGGCTGGAACGGCTCCTGGGGCATCGAATACGGACAGGCGAGGTATCATGGGTGGCTAGTGTAAGAACGGAAAAAGATGTTGTCTATCGCATGATGAACCACAAGGCACGCATGGCCGATCCCAGATCGATGGGCCTCAAGCGCATGCTGGAGAACCTGTATCCGGCGCTGGCAAACAAGGTATTCAAAGCCAAGACGATCTTTGCTCAGGTCCTGCTGACCGGATCGAATCCGATGGACATGATGGACATGCCCGTGTGTGGCAAGTGCGAGTCTTTGGCCGGCTGGAAAGACGGGATCATCCACAGCGGTGCGTTCCATCCTCAGTGCAAGTGCGAGGCTGCCGGATGTGGAGCGTACACGACAGATCCCGTGACGTTTCGCGTATGGCTCAGGGAACAGCTCAAGCAGAAGAAGCTGGCTGTGGACCCGCAGGATCTGGATCGCGTGGTGGACTTCACTGCAGCACGAATGCTGGCGATGGCTACCGGACACATCCAGAAAGCTATCGAGGCACGCATGCAGAAGATGGCACACAAGATGGACGGCGAGTACAGCGAGTTCACCGATGTGTCGGGTGCGCCAATCAAGCATGAAACCGTAGTCAAGACAACCAAGGCAGAGATCCAGCGCGAGATCGAAGAGGACGAAGCAGATCCGGATACCATAATGATTGAGGAGGACACAGCCAATGTATGATGCCAACACCAAGACGTTTTCATTCCCAGATGTCGTACCTATCCACCATGTGAGCAGGAAGTTCACGTTCGATGACATCAAGGGCGGGTTTCTTAGCCTCGCCAAGATTGGCAAGAAAAGGAACGAATTCCTTGGCGGCAACTGCTCGGAGATCGGGTTGATCCCTGAGCTGGGATTGTACGCATGCCCGAAAGACGAGAACAACAATCAGGGCGTGCGTGAGATCATGGCGCTGTATGTCACCGATGGCAAGATGGTGACGCCAGCTGGCCGTGAAGTGATCCGGTCGGCGTTCTCGCCTACCTATTCCATCGTGTATGGGGATGAAGCAGAGCTGGCCGAAAAGGATGAAGAGAACAAAAAGATCAAGGCAAGTCAGGCAGCGGCCAAGAAGCAGTATCATGATGATCTGGTAAAGAAACTGCTGGACCTCAAGGTGAGCGCTTCGGATCTGGGAGGCTTATCGGACAATGAGCTTGCTCAACTGCTGGCAGCCAAGGACTCCGGAAAGTCTGGAACCGGCACTGGAGGCGTGGTGGACGGAGAGGTGAAACCCTTGCTGGAGCCTGGGGAACGGGCACAAGTGACCAAGCCAATCAATGCAGCCAAGGCTAAAGCAGCTACAAATAGCCGAATTACAAGGCGCACGCTGTAGACGATCATTCCAAATATGAATATGCTCAGGGGGAAGTCTATCGTAAGGTAGACTTTTTCGTGCCGGCATGGAGCATTGATCCATGATTAGCGCCGCAAGGCGTAGCAAGGGAGAAAGACAATGGCAACGCAACTTGAAATCGACAATGCCAAGATGGTGAAGCAGATCATGGAGGCCAATGGCCGCAAGGTATCAGAGCAGACCGCTGCTCTTGCCAATGCCACGGCTGATGGAAAATCCCTAGTGCTTGCACAACGCTTCGACGATATGGACGAAGATGGTGATGCGAGTGAGGACCTCGGAGATCAGGCAAGGACATCCCCGACTGTAGTTGTGGCTACGACACAAATGGAGAGCGCTGAACCAAAGGATGACTTTGAGGAAGAAGATCCCATTGTGATTCAAACCACTGCAGCCGAAGAGATCGTCGAGACTGCGGCACAAGTGCAGACAGATCCGGCTAATGACCAGACTACTGTACCCGCAGCCAGACCCAAGCCCACCATGGAGGATGCGCTTGTAGCAGTCAAGCGAGAGAACAAACGACTGCTGACACAGATCGCAGAACTGACAGCGCTGGCTTCCCAGAAGATCGAGTCGGACAAGAAAGCGCTTCTGACCGCAGAGTTTGTCGAGAATGGCTATGACCCTGACACCGCAGGATACATGGCAGCGGAGAAGATCCGGACCGACACGCTCGAACATCAGATCCAAGTCCTGAGATTTGCCAACACCAACAGGGATATGCTGGCACGCTATGGTGTGCTGGGACAAGAAGAAGAGATCATGGCTGACGTGGCCAAGACCACGTTTACACTGGAACAGTACCTTAGGGGGATGTTTGGAGGTGTAGCCGAACCGGATAACATAGCAAGGGCACGGGCTGCCGTGCGGGGCGAATCTGCTGGAACACCGGCTACCATCGTTCCTACCGTAGTCCCAGGCGCTCCTGCTCAGGCAACACCGCAACGGACTATCGTACTGACCGCAGCCGACAGGAACAACATCGCAGAGATGTCTGAGGTTCTTGGCCGGACGTACACAGAAGCAGAATACATCGCGATGCGTCAACGCATAGCGGAGAGAAAAAGGAGAGGACAATAAATGCTGAGAGTAGTTGGACCCGAACATGGCGAATTGATTCGCTGGCCTGTAAAGTCTGGCGGTCTGTACAAGGATACGCTGGTCATTACCGACTCTGGAGCTACAGCGGCCACCGCTGCCATCGCTACCCAGATCATCCTGGGTGTCGTCAATCAGGCATATGATGCAGCCGAGATTGCCTCGATCGAACCCGTTAGGGGCAAGAGGATCGAGATCGACATCTATCAGAGTGCCACCAAGAAGACGTTTGCCGACACCGACATCGGAACGGCCTATGATCTGGTTGTGGCCTCGAACGCCATGTACCTGAACGGAGACGACACCACGAACGGATACCTCGTGCTGGAGTCTTATGACAATGCCCGTGGCAAGGCGATCGTTCGCGTCCTTGACACCTGCATCTACCTGAGCTAATTGAAGAAAGAAAGCGAGGACATAGCAAATGGCCGGAACAAGAACCTCTGACATTTCCCCCGATTTGGTTGAGAATCTCGTTGATGAATTCTTCAATCAGGCTCTAGCGTCTGAGCGCAAGCTCCAGTACACGCAGCTCGTCACCGAAGTCACCCGCCCTGCCAAGACCGGAACGTATCTGCAGCTTGGCGCTCTGGGTCCTGCGGAAGAGAAGATGGAGGCTCAGTCCTACAACTTCGACCGCATTCAACAGGCGTATAAGACCACCCTGACCGTGTCTACCCGAGGCAAGGCAGTCGAGGCGTCGCTCGAGTCGATGGACGATGACCTGTATGGGATCGTCGATGAATCGTTCGGAACCCCGCTCGTGGATAGGATCGTCCAGCTTCGTGAGAAGCTCGTGGCCGATGCCTATAACGCGATCTTCACGGCAACCGGCGCTGACGGCGTGGCGCTGGCCTCGACCCTGCACCCGCTGTACAACAACGCTCTCGTGTTCAATGACAACCTCGCCACTGGCTCGTTGTCTGCTGCGAACATCAAAGCGGCCAAACTGAAATTCATGTGGATCCGAGATCAGGCCGGCGAGTTCTTCGAGACGGAACCGACCACGATCGTCATCCATCCCATGAAGACCTACTACATCATTGAGCTGCTGGAATCCAACCTGATGGCTATGGAAACGACCAACACCATCAACAGCGTGCAGAAGTACATGCCGACCCAGATCGTCACGAACAAGCGCCTGACCTACAACACGACTACTGGCGTATCGCCGTGGCACGTGCTGGACAAGGGCCTCACTCGTGCCGGCTGCGTCCTGCAATGGCAGAAAGCGCTGCAGCTCAAGACATGGTGGGAGAACAACAACGACGTTTACAGGGCACGTGCTCGTGAGCGTTATGCAGTCGGCTTCCGCGCTCCTGGCTACGGTATCGTATCGTCTGCCGGCACGGACTAAATCGCGATCTGGTGGGCGGGGTGAAATAATCCCCGCCCCCTATTCATGAAAGGAAGTATCGCAAATGAGTTCAATGATTGATGCAAAACATCGTGGCTGGCAGTACGACACTGCTACCAAATCCTTCGCGTTCCTTGTCGAGGACCGGAACGGCAACGTGACCAAGATCTATGACGAGTATGGGTTGAAGCCTGCAGAAGTGGCCGGCACGGATTTCTTCGTGGATGGCAACGCTGGCGTGGATACCAACTCGGGCAGGTCCTGGGATTCTGCGTTCAAGACGCTGGCCGTTGCAATGGCTGCGTCCCATGCGGACATCGCGGCTTCGTCCAAGGGATGGGCTGCAAGGAACCGGATCTTCTTTAAGGCCGATGCGTCAGTTGAAAACCTGACCAAGTTTGCCCAGAAGACAGACATCATTGGTGTCGGCTCGATGGACTGGAGATCCAAGGGCGCACTAAAAGGCAACCATGTCGTTCCCAACACGATCTCGTATCAGGGCTGCCGGTTCATCAATGTCGAGTTCTCTGGTCCTACCGCTACTGGTGGAGATATCATCACGATGGCTTCCCAGCACGGCATCGAGTTCATCGGCTGTTCGTTCAGGGGCAATAGCACGACTGCGGCTACCGCTGCTGTCATCGCTACCGCTTGCGTGGATCTGCGCTTCCTTGGCTGCGACTTTACTGGCGCTTTCTCTGATGCGGTTATCGAGCTGGGCGCTGGCCAGGCAGATGGTTTCCGTGTTGAAGATTGCTTCATTCAGGGCGCGAACATGGGTATCGACATTCCTGCGACTGTCACCTATGCGGCCAACAAAGTCGGCATGATAAAGGACAATGTCATCTCTTCGACGCTGGCCTGTATCAACGATGCGCTGGGCACTACATTCGTCATAAACAACAGGCTCCGGACTGCTGCCGCAAAAGGCACAGCGATGGCCGGCTGCATTGTATGTGGACTGACGTATGCTCAGGACAACCGATGCACCACAGCAGACGCGAACAACGTCGTATATCCGGCTCAGGGCACAATCTAATTCGCCATTTTCCAGAATATCCGCTGACTTTGGGGCTTATGCGCAGTGTTATACTGACCGTAAGCCCCTTAACTTTGTCCATATACGAAAGGAGATACTCATGTATACGAAGACTGGATATCGTTCTGTAAAAGAAATCAAGCGAGGAACTGTCACGACTGCAGCTACCATCACTGGCGTAGCTGGGCATGACATCGACATCGTCTGTCTTACGGGAAACATGTGGGTGAACCCACTTATTACAGCTGCCCAGGCTACAGGCATTCCATTGATTCCAAAAGAAAGTCTCCCGATCATTGGCACAAGTACACTATCTATCATTTCGGACACATCGGCTACCTATATGATTATCGTGTGGGGTGAATAAGATGGCGCTTGGACGCGGAATAATAAATTTTCCATTTAACATAGAATCTCCGATACCGGATGCGGGCGGGTATTATGCGACGGATACGATCAACGGGGCGTTTCAGGAGATCGGATCAAAGCAGGTCGGTGCTTTTCCAGTTGCGCTTAGAGACACAACACCCGTGTTTAACGCACGAAGCAATGATAATCAGACCGGAACAACGAGGTTCCACATACAGCACAAAAACGCATTTCAAGATATGGTTATTGCGTATAGCAACCACTATTCAAACGGTGTTTTGATAGCCAACACAAACGTAATAAATGTTAAGGCATCCGTTGAAATTAACGGGTCAATTATACCCGTATATTTTAACGGAAAAAGGACAATTGAAATAGGGATGGGTGCAGTCGTTTACAGTGATCCGGTTGGGTGCATGGTTGTTCCTACGGACGTTGTATATATCCGCACTTATTTTGATGCTGGCTCCGGTGGGTATATCGCTGGCAACATAGAACTGAAAGCAATGGTCAACCTTAGCGGCGTTAGCGATGGGTTGGATTACGGTTCAGACAAAACAGACACGGGTACGGTTACGGACACCCCATCGGGTTCGGTCTACGGTCCAAGGGGGATTTTTGGTGTAATTTATAGTGACTACAGATCATTTTTAATTAGTGGAGACAGTATCATCGACGGAACTGGTGACAACGCACAGGCGAGTACAGGGAACAACGGTTTTGCCGCGCGCTATTTTTATGCACAAGGGATAGGTTGTACAAAAATATCATCCCCCGGAGAAAGTTCTGTTCAGTTTTTTGCAAACCTTTATAACAGGGTCGATCTTATCAAAAACCACACCGATGTGATATGTAATTATGGGATCAACGACATTGACGATGGCGGATCATTAGCAACGGTAAAAGCAAATCTGATTAAAATATGGAAGTATTTTAAAGCAAAGGGGTTAAGAGTATATCATTGTACACTTGTGCCCAAAACCACATCAACGGACACATGGCTCACGCTTGAAAATCAAACGGTGTCAGCAATCGAAGCAACACGACTTGGAATTAACGCATGGCTGAAAGATCAAGCGGCAACTGGTGCGATATCCCAAAGCGGAGGAACGCTTGACGGTGTTTTTGACACAGCCGCTACCGTGGAAGATGCCGCGACTGGCAAATGGGCGGTATCGTCAGAAGCATTGTTTAGCGGTACTGTGGATTCGGCTGGTCTCAATTACATCAGGGATGCCGCTTTGCCCTATGCGGCTACAACCCTAGATTTGATTGGTCAACTTAAAATCATTAGCGGCACAGGGGCGGGGCAAACAAGGGCGATTAGACACAATGACTACAACAACGGCAAAGATTTGTATGTGTTGGCAAACTTTGATGTAACCCCGGACGCAACGTCAACTTATGAAATCTGGGTAACTCCCACGCTTGACGGAGGGCACCCCAACACAAGTCAAGTGATTTTAATGTCTGGAGCTATTGCTATTTAATCCGCACAGTAACGGAGAAAGGACACCACCATGACATTCCGCGAACAACTCGCCCGCCTCATCGACGTTAAGACCCTCGTCACCATTTAACATAGGAGGATCACATGGCTTATAACAAACGGTACAAAATGGATTCGTCTCTTCTCAAACAAACTACCGGATATTCTGCTGCACATCCAGGCGTTGATCTGGTTCCGGATCCCAAGATTCCTGGCTGTCCGCTATATGCCATCTGCGATGGTATTGTTCGCGATGCAGTTGTCTGGGGCGATCCTACCTATGCGTTTGGCGGCAAGGATAGCGGGTCTTATGTTGCGATACAGGCCAATGGCAATAAGCCGGATGAATATCTTGTCGATAAGGTCGGGCACATGTCCAGCCTTGCCGTTTTTGCCGGCCAGCAAGTCAAGGATGGCGATCTGATCGGATATCAGGGATACACTGGCTATACAATTCCAGCTGGACCTGCAGGAGAACATAGTCATAATGCCATGTACCTTGTCCACTATGACGACTATGCGAATATGACCACTGTGGACCCTACTCCGTATCTTGAGGGCGCTTCGATGGTAATCAATCCGGTAGATCCTCCGGTTACTGAGTCGTTCCAGATGGCGATCATCGCATGGTTCAAGAACACTGAGCCGGACTTCATCAACCTGCGCGAGTCTCCGGACAAGAACTCTGCAGACGTTGGCAACATGGATGCTGGTGCTGAATTCTCCATTACTGAGATCGTAGACAATCCTGAGCAGGACATTATCTTTGGCAACACAGGCCGAGGTTACATCGCGCTCACATATCAGGGCGCTGTCTGGTGTACACCGATGGATAAGGTTTGCCCACCGGACCAGACGGCAGAACTGGAAGAAGCCAAGCAATACATCTCGGATCTCGAACAGCAAGCGACGATTCATAAGGCGCTCATTGCCGACTACTCGAACCGACTTTCCCAGATCAAGTTACTGTGTCCGTAAGGAGGCTTGCTCATGACTGTTACTGAATTGCTTGCCCTGATCGACATCTACTACATCAGCGCGGAGACAGCGGCTACCAAGGTAATGCTGATGAATATTTGTCAGCGGGATCTTGAGCGATATTTCCAGAACACACGCATGGTCACGTTCCTAACAGTGGCCGATACCGATGCGTATGCGTTGCCTAGCGGGATCACGGACATCTCACAGATCCAATCGCTTGGAGTGTCTTGGGATACTACTCCGGACGATCGGTATTCCTACGATAAGTTTGAGCCGGCATATGCGAACGACTACCCGAAAGCGGGTGGCCGTAGCTTTTATCAGCGTATCGATTCCGCTGGAGTGAAGTGGCTGGTCCTGTATCCGGTTCCTACGGTCGATGATTACGTCGTGTCCGTTAACTACACTAAGCCGTTCACTGCGTTGGCTGTAGGATCTCCAAGCGCCTCTCCGGAGTTTGATTCTGCATACCATGAACTTCTAGTTCTTTATGCTTGCGCAAAGATCGCCAGCTTTGGATCTGCACCGGACCACACTCAGGCCACAGCATTCGCCCAGCAGTTTGACGATGGCATTCTGGATCTGATTATGCGTCAGGCCGAAAAGGAAATCCCAGACAATGCGCCTGGATCGAGGCAGTGGCGATCCAACCGATCGCATGTGCATATAAGCACAACGGGTACTTGATATGTTGGCGAAGTATAAGAGTTCAAGAGCGCCAGGAGCGACAGAAAAACTTGTCGCTTCTTTCGCAGGCGGAATAAATAAATACATGCCGTCCATATCCATCCAAGACAATCAGATGTCTGGAGCGGAGAATATCATCAGTACAGATGGCATGTCAGTCAAAGGCGTTATCCGTTATGGTTCTCCGGAATTTACTTATGATACGTTGTTTGCCTACTACAACGGGATTACATTAGCCGAAGTCGAGGTCCCGTATTCCATTACCACTGCAACTACAGCGGTTGATTCGCATGCAGCGTCTCTGATAAAAGCGCATGACAATCTAATAAGTCTGGCCGCATTGAATTGGCATTGTTACTATGGCTATCGCACACAAGCTGTAAACTTTGTTAGGGCAACAGACTCGTTCAGCTGCTACAGCAATGAAGCGTCCGCTACGTTTTTGAAATTCGACAATGCTGCTTTAGATGCTACTGGCGCTGCGCTTGTGACTCCCCCAGGAACATTCATTCGATCCATGGCATTACACTTGAACCGTCTGTTCATTATTGACACAGCTAACATGCTTTGGTGGTGTCAGCTTCTGGATCCAACCACTTGGTATGCAAGCGGAACGACGGAAGAATATGTGTATGAGGATGCTGGATTTGCAAAGATAGCTGGAACGGACCAGATCCGTCAGCTGGTTTCTTTCCGCGAAGCATTGTATCTCTTTGGCGATGAATCTATCTGGGTATTGTCTGGCGGCGAACCAGATCAGTTTCAGTTACAGCGTATCGTCTCTGGTGTTGGATGTGGCATAACCTCTAACCTATGCGTCAAAGACAACGTCATGTATTTTATTGACGATAATGTGGTTTATGAATTCAATGGACGCGATACTCCGAACATCATTAACTTTCCAGTCTTGTCCGGAGACTCGTCTATTAATGGCGTGACTGGCGGGTTCAACTGGCTTTATCCAAGATACACCCCTACAGATCGCTGCTATATCCTGACTGATTGTGCTGCCGACGATGACTTTATCTATGTCTTTGGTAGAACCGTTGGTCCTGCGTCTGGGGCCAATCAACGTATGGTCTGTTGGGTATACCTGTTCGATTTTCGTAGACGAGTTTGGTTCAGGATGGCTGCTCTTCCACATGTGGTAGTAAGCGTCAATGCGTTCTTTATTGTCCATCATGCTGTCTCCCGACTTGGCGTTTTGAATTGGGGAGTAGCTGTCTATGACTATGTAGCCTCAGCAGCGGTATACAAATCGTATGACTATTCCACTAGCGGTTTGTTTACCACAACTGCTGTCGCGTATGTTCCAGCATCTCCGGATCTGGGGTATATCTGCAAGTTCATAACGAAAGCATTCAGTGCCTATCCGTCCATGAACATGTCTCCGTCTGATGTCTACATTGTCTGCAGGGCGAACACGACAAGTATGGACGTTTACTTTAGCGAAGTGGCCGGAGGTGCAGTGTCCAGTCCTCTTACAACTGACGTTGACCTGACAGGATTCACTTTGATGAAGAGTGTTGTCGCTCAAGTTACTTCCGGACTATACACAATCATTCGCGCTCAGTTTCCGCATTCGTTTACCAAGATGATGTCTCCGTTCTTTCGGCTGGCTATTGTCATGAATGGCGTATCGATTGAGATCCACAGGATAGAAGTCCGGTATCGCGTCAAGGGGGTAGTACGCTAATGGCTTTGTTCTCTCAGAGATTCATAAGCGAAGCCGTTTCGGAAATGAGGTTGAAGTACAACCTCTTTCTTGATGCGCTGAATAAGTGGGCAGGGGCATTGTCTGGTATCGATATTGCGAACGTTCCAGCAGGAACCATCTCGGCCACTACTGTACAAGCGGCTATCAACGAATTAGATGCTGAGAAGACTACATTGCTTAATGTCTATCCGGTTGGCGCAATTTACATGTCCGTTGTATCCACTTCGCCGGCTACATTATTCGGTGGTACATGGGCAGCGTTTGCTGCAGGCAAGGTTCTGGTCGGCATTGATTCTGGCGACACTGACTTTGATACGGTTGAAGAAACCCGAGGCGCGAAGACGCATACACTCCAGACAACAGAGATCCCATCACATACACATGCCATTACATATGGCGCAACTCTGGTAGCTGGTGTTAATGCCTTTGGACTTACGAATACAAATAGCGGATCGACTAACATTGGTAGTACCGGAGGCGGTGGCGCACACAATAATATCCAGCCAAGTATTGTTGTTTATATGTGGAAACGGACAGCATAAGGAGGACTTACAATGCCAATCGTAATGCCAACTCGACTTGAGCAGACTGATACAGGTCCAAGCTACAATACTAATCCTGTACCTGCGCCTGGGGTAACGGAACCTGTATATCAGGAACGTGTGATGGATTCTGGTCCGACCGCACCTGCTCCAAGCACATATACGATCCAATCCGGAGATACGTTCTATGCGATTGCCAGGAAACTCGGGATCAACGCAGCGCAACTAATCGCTGCCAATGCTGGTGTTGATCCGTCCAATCTGCAGATAGGACAGAGTGTAAATCTCCCAGGCCAGATGCCTGACATCCAGAGGTCCGGTGTTGTTGGATCTATGCCTCCTCCTGCCCCTGTGTATCAGGATACGAACAATCAAGATCCCGATATCGACACTGCTGCATTTATGGCGAACAATCCAATCCCGCAGCCTGGGCAGACAGATCCTATATATCAGGAACGTGTCATGTCGGGTAGCCCTACTCCAGTTACTACTCCGGTTACTCCAACGAGAACAACGCCTGATTATGTAGCACCCAACACGGTGAAGACAACTCCGACCGGTGGCACTTCTGGTGGTACTGCTGGTGGTACTGCTGGTGGTACTGCTGCCGCTACTACGCCATCAACTTCTGGGTTCAAGGGTATCCTAGTCAATGGCGTTTATAAGATGGGTGATGACATTGTCACCGACATCACGACATCCGACTTCCTCTGGGATCCGGCCACTGACAAGAACTACAACATGGCCGCACAAGACGCAAAGATGCAGGTCATGAACACATTCAATCGTGCCGGAATGATCAACTCTTCTCTTACCCAAAAGGCCATGACCAACCAGCTGTTCAAACTTGAGGGACAGTATTATGAATTAGCGTATCAGAAATTCAAAGAGAACCGCGACTTCATGATGGGCCTTGCCGAGCTTGCCTATAGCCGCGAGGATCGCGCATGGGATAACGAATTCAACATGCTGCAATTTCAGGCCCAGAGACAGGATGCTGCATTCGATCAAGAGATGGCTAGACGCAATGATGCTAGGCAAGAGGCATCGTTGTCACTCCAACGTGCTGCAGTAGAAGCGCAGAAAGAAGCGAACGGATTGGCTGCCGATCTTGAGTATGGCGCGGCCAAGTATGATGTCGATTACAAGGAATACCAAGCGGCAGTGGAAGAGTGGGAGAACTCCGGATCTGCTGGAGCATCCGCAAAAGTAGCAGAGGTCATGAATCAATTCGGAGGCAATGTATACGAGGGACAGAGCTTTGCCAACTATGAGACAGGCGTTGCTATTGATTATGCAGATCAATATTTTGCGTCTGCAAAGAACAGCCTGTTCCAGCTGTCCGATTATCTGGACAATGCCGAGTACATGAAAGGTGCGCTATACAACTACCTGACTCCCGAGGAAGAAGTGGATTATGCGAAAGCCAATCCGTCAGATCTTGGCAGTCCGAGTCAGTACACTCGTTTCGTTCAGGCTCAGAATTCTTTCATCAGCAAGAATACAGTGGATAGCGCACAGCAAAACCTAGTATTGTACGCAAACGATCCTGCTGCTCAAAACGCAATGGGTTATGATTTGTACAAGAAGCTGCTGTGGTGGGCCGAGAACGAATACTTGCCCAACTTCTACACATACCATCCGGTTTCGTTGACTACAGCTGGAAACACTACTAAGGTAACTCACAATACAAATGTAGATCTTACTCGAAACTAAAGGGGTAACGCATGGCTACTAAGAAATGGCAGACAACTCCGACCAATAGACAGTCAGCCAAGTCTAAAGGCTGGAACACTTACAACAGTGGGATCGCGCCAGAACTTCCTGCATACCTTAGGTCAGACGAACCAGATCGGACATCGCTCAAGGCCAAGCAGATGGAGCGGATCGAGTCTGCTGCTGAACAGCGCGCTGCAGCTCAGTCGTTGAAGTCTAAGTCTGTTCCGATCTCTGGATCTGGTGGAACATCACAGTATGCTGCCGATTACGCGGGACTGAAAGCCTTTGAAGCGTCTGTTCCAGATCCGAAAGGCTTTTTCTCCAAGGAAAGCGCCGAGTATATCGCCGGTAATCTTGCCAATACAACGGCAGGCATTGCTCGTGGACTTTACACGGCCAAGGATTCTGCTCTGAAAGCTATCACTTCTGGGCTGCTCATGGCTACAGGCCAAGGCGATACCGATGTTTCCGGCTTAACCATGAAGCGGGTTAAAGACATATACAAAGGTCTTGCTAGGTCCGGACTGGATCAGCTCACAGATGGCATATCCGAACGTGCGATTAGCGATATCCGAAGCACGATCAACTCCAATGTAAAGATTAACGGTAAAGGTTTACTAGATACTATCTCAGGGATCAAGAAAGATGTCATCGATCAATACGCCCCGACTGCGAATGAAGAGGGATTTGCCAATGCGCTGAGAACAAAAGCGCAGGACTATATACAGGGCAACTATGTCGATAACAACAGGGACAATATGGGATCTGCATCCCGACTGGCTGGCGATGTGGTTGGATCGATGCCGTATACGTATCTATCAAAGGGCATGGGTAAATTCTCCGGTCCCATGTTTGTAGCTGGCCTTGGCATGCAGGTAAACGAGCAGTTAGATCAGGGTGGTCCGGTCACTGCCAACGATTTCATTCGCATCTATTCCAAAGCGGCCATCAGTTCTGCGATTTCAACTAAGATCGAGAGTTTCTTTGATGTGTTCGACAAGCCAATGAAGCTGGCTACCCAAGCGATCAACTCTCAGGCCAAGAAGTTTATTGGAAGAGAGATCCTGCGTCCTGGATACAAGGCATTCCCCCGTGTTGTCGATGTTATCTGGCCGTTGATAAAAGCAGCCGGAGGCGAGGGCGCGGAAGAGATGCTTGAGTATCCGCTCCAGCTTGCCGTTGACTATTCGTTTGATAATCCGGATGGCACAATCACTGACTTTCTGAAAGACAGCAAGTTCAACTACAAAGACTTCGGATACAACGGCATGGTGGGCGCTATTGCTGGCGCTTTGTTTGGCCTTAGCTCTACTGCGATGTCTAAGATACAATCTGATCGCCGCGCTCGTACAGCACTAGGCAAGGACTTGCCAATCCAGCTCGACCAAAGGCAATATCTGGATACAGTTTCCAGAGAGATTTTCAACACGCCATTGAACAAGATCACATACGATCAAGCAGATCGAGTAATCTATCTGGCCAAGGAAATGCTCGTGGATCCAATGCAGATGGGCCGAGAAGTTGTAGCCAAGTACAATGCCATCTCTCAGGGTGAGACATACACTCCAAAACCTCGGTCATTCTATGGAGATACATCAGCTGCTGCCAGCTTGCCAGCTGCTCGTCCTATGGGTATGGGTGTCATCGAGTACCAGACCATGATAGCCGATGCTCTCAAGGCTCCGGCCCAGCCCATCGCTGCTGCTGTCACTACTCCGGCTCCTGCTGCTCCGACTGCTACTCCATCTGCTCGTGTAAACAATGTGGTTCGCGGAAAGAAGATGGCCTCTAAGACGTTACAAAACATCGTGGCCAGCCCAGAACCCGTTGCCATTACTGAGACGCAGTCAGCCGATGCCATCGATGAATTCAAAAAGATGTCCGGCGCTACCAGCAAACAGAACGCGACTGTCATCCTGAATAATTTTGTCGCGTGGTCGAAAGCAAACAACGTCGCTCCGGATGCCCCAATAGCTGACACGTATGCCAGCTTCATTCGCGCTGAGGGAGACAACGCATTCGCTGGAACAAACATGGTCGGAGGATTTGCAGCCAAGCGCATAGTCAAGCGTAGTGCAATGCCTGTCGTTGCTCAGGAAACGGCTCTGGAAGCAGTCACCGAAGCGTCGGCCGAGATTGTAGTAGAACCGGATGGCTCCATCTTCAAAGCGCCTGAGATCGTCCCAGAGGCCGTTGCAGAAGAAGCTCTGGAAGTTGTGGCCAAGACCCCGAACGATGTGGCAACACAGGCTAACCATTTCCCAGGATTCCCAGGCAAGCTAACCAAGGCACAGCATGCGCGACTAATGAAAATGTTCAAGGATCCTGCCAACCCAAGACGGCAGTTGTTTCATATTGGTGGCAAGCGCGGCAGCTTTACCGAAGTACCCGGGCATACAGTAATCATCCCGGGTGCTGAATGGCTCGATGTGTTCACGACTGGCGCAAAGGAAGACGGGACTATCCGGCTTTACGATGTGGCTACTGGCAAGTTTGTCTATCAATACAATCGCAAGGATAGTCTGGAAAAGATTGCTGAACGGCTGAATAAGTATCGCGATGGCATAACAGAAAACATTAAGCTCAAGGAAGTCACAAAGCAATTCGGAACATTTAAGCCGCCTTATAGCGATGACCTATTGAAACAGGCTCGTGCAAACGAGATCTATATTGAGCATCTTCATATGTCTCCTCGATTCCATGCGGCAGTGGCAGTGTCTTGGCCTGTTGCACCTGCATCTAAAGCGGTCCAGCCTGAGACCATAAACAAGGATCATTTCTGGGATCCAAGCGAAGCCAAACGCGAAGAACCGATTCGCTTCAATCCATCAGAGCTTATGGCTCAGACTCCCGAAGACAAAGCCATCAAACCCAGCAAGGGATTCCGGCCACTGTCTGAACGTGTAACCAATCCGGATACGAGAGAGCGAGTCATGAGTCACATCGCTGCTATTCGTGCAGCCAATGGACTTGTATCCAACGAGGGTTATGCCCAGCTGTATCTTGTGACTAGCAATGCGAATGCTGGACGGATGATTGATGAAAAGAAATTCATCATGACCGAGGGCAGTTACATCTTCACCACCACGCTGACCGGATCTGTTCGAGATCTGAAAACTGGATACCGGAACGGTATGAGCGGTATACAAATGAATGTACCGCTGGAAATGCTGTATCAGGAATTCTTTACTGACGATTCAGAAGCCACGTTCCGTTTGCATGTTGGCAAAGGCCGCGACATGGAACTGACAAACAACTGGACCGGAACTCCTGAGAGCAAGATATTCCCACGTGCTGCAGATCTTGAATTGATAGCGAACAAAGGTTACATCAATCGCGAGATCATGGATATCAACGATAATCTATCTGAAATTCAAGTCAAGGTTATCGATCAAATGGCCGAGAGCATGTATAACGATGCCGTCGAATTGGTTCATTGGAATGTTTCGTACATGAAGCAATCTGAACTTGATGCGATGCAGGATAAAGCCGATGACCAAGCAAATCAAATCGCCATTGATTTTCTCACGCATGATGACGAGTGGGTTAAAAATCACTATGCTCTGCAGACTAACGAAAAGTTACGCAAATATTTCAGACGCATTACACGACACGAATGGGATACCAAGACGGGCAAATCTCTTCCGAGGTTTAACCGCAACTATCGCAAGGATGCTACGGCTGTTGGAGAAACTGCTCTGTCCACTACGATGGCAACGTCGGCGGCAGCTGCTGTCCGAGGCAAGCGCGGCAAAGTGAAGCCTGTATGGATGCCGATCGTCAACGGGATTGAGCGTATTAACAGTAAACTTAACAAGAAGAAACACTTCTTCGAGATCCTAGATGGGGATCGCTTCAAGAAGATCAATGGTTATCGCGAGGATGTCGTGTCCTGGCTTGATACATTCGTAGCCATGAATCGTGCCGACTACCCGTTCCTATATGAGTCCACTACAGGCATTCCACTCGCACCTCTTGCTCCGAATGTAGACGCTATCACGTTGGCTGAAAGTCTTGAGGCAAGGAAAGAACAGTTGCTTGTCGAGATCGACACAGCCCAGCTTACTAAACCCAGCCCTGTTCTGATGGCATACAGAAAGGTTATCCGTGATGCGGATAAGGTAAAGGACGATGATGCTAAGTACAAGGCAAAAGAAAACAAAACAAAATTCGTGGCCGAGAACGATAAGAGGAAGTATGGTCCTCGGGCCAGCCAATCTCAAACACCCGCCAGTATACCGGCTGAGACTACAGTACCCACCCGTGAAGTCGTTGATATTACACCAGCCGTACAGGTCAGAAGAATACCGAAAGCTATTGCGGCTACTTCGACTCCAGCAGTTGAAGCACCTACTACTGTATCCGATGCGAATGTTCCGGCTTCTGAAACTAATGTGGTAGCTGCCCCTGCTGTTCGCAAGGCAAATAAGGCAGCAATCCCAGTCACTCCAGAGGCAAGAGCTAGGCAGATCCAGAATCTGCTGGCCATCTATTCCAAGCGCCTTACGTTGACTCCGTTCGAAAAAGATAAGGTTCGTGAACTAACCAATGAGCTTGCGGATATCACGATCGCCAGTGTTACTGCTCCGGAAACTCGAGTTGCTCCTGCCGAAAACAAAGAACATCGCATATTTAATATGATGGGGGCACAAGGAATCCTGTTTCCAGTTGCAGTCAACCCGACTGATGCTGAACTTGATTGGCTTGAAGATCGTCAAGATGATGATTCATATGCCGGCATACAAATATCTGCGATGGATCTTCCAAATGGCGGGAGAGATGAAGTTGGAGATAATTACGAAGAAGCAGTAAGACTTAGACGAGTTGTAGACGATGCTGGGAATGTATACGCATGGTCTATTGGTGATGCTTTACATGATGATATTGTTAAATATCTTGAACGTAATAAGGGCGCTGAATTCACGAATTACAAAGCCTCATTGATTCCACCCGCTCCAGTTGCGCAAGATCAGGTGCAACCTGCAGAGGAGATTCCTGTAATAGCGCAACCTGCAGAGGAAAAACCTGCAGAAACTGCAACCCAAGCGCCAACGAAATCAAAAGGCAAGCGCAGTAAAGCCGTTGCTGTTAGCACGCCTGTAGCTACAAGTGCTACGCCTGCAGAGCCTGTAGCTACACCCGATGTAGCGCCTGCTATAACACCTGCTATAGAGGCCGCTCCGACTCCGGCTGTTGCGGAAGTGCTGGCCAAGGAACCCGAAGCGCCTCCGATCGTAGCACGTAAGCGCAATAAGAAAGCTGCTCCTGCTTCGGAAGTGAAGACGGTCGAGCAGATCGTTCCGGTCAAAGCAGAACCCGAGGGTATCGCGCCTACGCCTCCAGTCTTGTCCGATGCTGCATCTAAGGGCAAGCGTTCACTGCAAGCCAGAGGACAGGACCTAATCGAGCTGACCAGACAGGACAAGACAACGGCTGCCGATAAGATCGCGGCGGCATTAGAAGCGGATCCCGAACTGCTATCTGCGATGATGGCCAAAGTCAACACGATTGAAAAGGTTCAGACTGCTCAGGCCAAGGGTGTCCAGACAATGCTGGCCCTTGCTGATCCGGACATGGAATACACCAGCATCGATGGCACAATCCTACCGACCTATGACGAAGCCGGCGTAGTAACCGAGGGCTTCGCGCTTGAGTACATCAAGAGCAAGATGAATGGGAACAAGGGAAAGAACCAATACCATCGGTTCCTGCTCAACTTTGTCGATGCGCTTGGATCGTCTCGCTCAGACGAGAAGATGAAACGACTACTGGATGGCCTAAAGATTGAGGACATCTTCTACGAAGTGGCCACTGATGTAGAGGCGCTGCGTAAAGCCAAGGACAAGTATGGATATGGCAATGAAAGCACAAAAGAACGGGTCAAGGGTGCTGCTTGGAAGAACCGTCGCGCATTGTATGACAAGTACACAAAAACCCCAGGCATGATCCTCACCAAAGATGATTTCCTTGGTCTTGCCATGTATGCAGAAGAGCTTGCTGATACCGACGATCCGAACAGCATTCTACGGGCTGACTCCATTATCCGTATGCTGGCTGACACCATGACCGAGGCCGGCCAGATGATCCAAGGTGCGAAACAGGTTTACGATCTGCTGTATCCCATGCGTAGGGCACAACGATTGATTGCCGAAGCTGACAAGGGTATGACTCCGGACCAGCAGGGAAAGATCGACACACTGGCCAACGATACGATGACTAAGCTGGGTGCGCTTCGCAAGGGCGCTGCGACTGATGCAGTCAAAGATGTGCAAGATCGTGTCGATAAGTACAAGAAGCCTGGCAAACCACGCAAGACATCAGAAGTTCTTCGCGACATGATTATCGATGACTACAAGCGGATCATGAGCGCTGGTGGAAATGTCGAGCTTGAAGAGCGCATGACTAGGATGGCGATCAACCAGATGTTTAAGGTCTATCGGCAGAACATCGACCCGAAACTTTACCAGCGGATCCCTGGCGATACTGTGTGGGAGGGGCTTGAGTACATTCTCCTCAATCGCGGAGATATGCAGCGTGAGTTCATCGAGGCGCGGGATCAGGTAGCCAAGGAATTCAGGGAGAAGTATCCTAACGATACAGCGCTGAACAGTTTCTTTGATTCGCTGAACAACGACCTGCTTTCCGACAATTTCAAGGACGCTATCATTGCTGAGACGTTCAAGGATTCCGGAGTTAAGCTGATGGACATGGCTCAGAAGTATTTCTTCAACGGTGGAGAGTCCATCAAACAGTTCATCGCGATGGTAGACGAGAAACTAGATGGCAAGTTGTCCGAGAACCCACTCGAAAAGAAAGTGTTCCAAGATCTTATTACGGATCGCTTCTCTGTACGCATGGAAGAACGTAAGGAACAGGCAAGGCGTACCATTCGCAAGATCGATGCCCAGGCTCCGGCCAGAAAACTTGCCAGAAAGAAAACCGATCCGACTGAAAGAACGATCGAGCTGCTGTCCAAGGCTACGTTCCAAGACTCGCTCATGCTGGATAACGTCAATCGGATCTGGGCAGAACGTCTTGGCGTGCGCATGTTGAACAGCGACATGGTCGCAGACATTTACGCCACAATGAAACTGATCCAGAAAGAACCGGATGACGAGATCAAGAACCAGATGTATGAAGACATGGTCTATCGTGTAGGCCAGACGCTAGAGGGCACAGCCTACGAGAAGTTCCTCGCATGGCGGCGTGCATCTATGCTGTTCAATCCGCTATCGTGGATTAAGAACGGTGTGTCTAACCTTGCTACTATGCCGTACTACTACATGATGGACCGCGTTGAGACAGCGCTTTACCGTATGGGCGAACCATTCTTTGGTGCGGTTAATCCTGCCGATCGTATTGCTCCATTGTCAGGCTGGGTATCTGCAAAGAAAGCCCCGCCTCACATCAAGGATCTAGTTGAGAAACATGCAAATAGAGGCAAGATCAAGATCTTTGTTGCACGCACGGCCAAGTATTCCATCTCTCGTATGTTAAATGCAGAGAAGCGGATATTCGGATCGTCTAAGTTGGAGAAGATCCTCAAGATCCCACTGCACATGATGTCTGAGGGCCATCCGTTTGAACGCAGCAGGGATGAGGATAAGGCAGCGGCAGACAAGTGGTACACCAAGACATTCGGATGGCTTGGAGATTCCTATATGTTCTCCCGCCATTTCCAGGCGGCATTCAGAAACAAACTATTGACGCTGGGTGTTACTGATGCAATGACAAAAGATCCGGCCCAGAAAGTTCATCTTGATGCGCTTGTTACTGAGGCACTGGCCGATGCGTTTGATGTGGCCACCATCCGGACATACCGCAAGATGAACGCAGTATCGAAGAAACTGCAGGGAATAAAAACAGGAATGACAACTGCTGCCGATAGGGTTGATGCTGAGAATCATCCTACCCGCGCTGCTCTTGCTAAGATTGGTGCAACAACTTTCAACATTGCCTTTGATATCGCGGCTCCGTTTATCAACACTCCGGTCGCGCTTATCTATGAGTCGTACAAGTTTTCTCCAGCCAATATCGTTTCCGGCCTAATTAAACTTGGCGTGTTCAAAGGACAAATGCTGCTTGGAAAAGAAACCAAACCGGACCAGCTGACAAATGCCTACAACTCACTGGCACAGGGTCTAGTGGGAACGGTGGGGCAAGCCGCACTTGGTTTCCTACTGGGCATGCTAGGGTTTATCGACACGTTCCCGCCTGACGAAGAGAAAGAAAAAGTGGCGTGGGCAATGGAAGGCAGACAGGCTTGGTCGCTTCACTTTGGGAACAAGTCGTACTCGGTCAACTGGCTACAGCCGATCGCGTCTTCGCTCATGTTCGGTGCTGAACTGGCAAAGCAATACTTTGATCCGGACTATGGCGATGATGAAGACGGTGATGCTTGGACTCAAGCCTTTAATGCGATGACTACTGGCACACTGCTGACATCGATCCAGCGTGCGCTATCTCCAAACGGATCGTATGAAGAGTCCGGACTAACGGACATCATTAGCAATCTGATAGGCAGCGCCTCTTCTCAGAGTGTCGCCACATCGTTCTCCAGAATGGCTGGTATCTTTGATCCATACGAGCGCGACATCTACACTGGTGGGCTGCTGGAAAACATGTACAACAAATTCCTTACCAACGTGCCTTATCTCAACACGAAGAACGATGTCAAGGTGGATGTCTGGGGAATGAAAGCACGTAAGGTGGAAGATCGCGGAGCGCTTGGAGCCGTTGGCAGAGCAGCGTTTGCGTTCCTACTTCCGTTCAATCCTGAGCATGGATACAAGGATCCTGTCAGCATGGAAGTCCTGAGATTGTATCACGATGTGGAGAGCGATCCTGGCCGCGCATTGCCGCCCGTTGCTTCTGCAGATATCAAGGCGTTCGACATAGACAATGAAGAGTTTGGGAATTATGGTCCGGTCAATCTAACACTGTCTGGCGAAGAGCATGCCGAGTACATGATGTGGACTGGACAGTTATCCAAGCGGTTTGTTGAAGAGACGATGGCTTTGCCTGAGTACAAGAGCATGGCAGACGAAGACAAGATCAAAGCTATCGCTGGAGCCTATACCCTAGCGAAGAAATTGGCCACAGAAAAGATGGTATTCCCCAGACTGCGGGAATACATAAAGGCTGGAGGCAGGTAAAATGGATGGTAAGGATTTCGTCGAAAGAAGAAAAACAGAGGGAGTAGGTAACAAGCGTATGGAAGATCAGTTGTTGTCGGGGTTGCTCGATCTCACCCGCGAGATGGGCAAGTTAACATCAACCTTAGGTGAACTGAAAAACTCATGGGACGCTGCCAATGTTCCGATACGATTGCATAAACTAGAATCCACATTAGCTCTTCAAGCAGAGATGTGTTCCAAGGTTCAGATGGCCAAGATAGAGGACAAGAAAAGTCTGGACAAGGAGAGGAAAGAAGCCAAGGGCCGGCCAATCAATGCCATCTGGATCATACTCACATCGGTTACATCGTCTGTCCTATCTGCTACAATCACGTTGATCGTAAGCAAATCTTTGAACGGATGAAAGGGGATCTATGACAAACAAAACGTATGACACTCTCAAGTTTATCGCGGCAACTGCTCTTCCGGCTGTCACTACACTTTGGCTGACGGTGGCCGGCATCTGGGGATTGCCGTATGCCGTGCCCATCGGCGCGACTATGGCTGCCATCGATCTTTTCCTTGGCACACTGCTGGGAATTGAAGCGGCCAAGTACGCAAAGAAACCTGATTGACAATGCGTTCCGAGAGGCGCAGACTGAATAGGTCATGAGTGTCTCCTCGTGTACGTGCATCCCTTTCGTGCCACTGTGAATGCGGGAGAAACCTCGGCCGAAAGGTCGGGGTTTTTCTTTTCGGGAGGAGGTGATACATATGGCGAAGAAGATGGCGTTTGCAGACACCCCGCTAGGTAAGGCAATCGCGGCAAAGAAAGCCAAAGGCGCAAAGAAACCGATGGTCAAAAAGAAAACGGTAGTCGTGAAAAAGAAATAGTCGCGAGAGAGCATCCGAAAGGGTGCTTTTTCTATGCCCGTATGAATGTCTGTCCGCGCACGCCCGCGCATGTGCCCGCCACGCCCGTATTATTATAGAGTTTGACAGTTATTAACAGCAGTGGTAGTATGGATCTATCCAGTCGGAGAGGAGACAGTCATGGAACTAAAGGACATGTCAATGGGAGTATCACTCGAACCCGAACACCATGTATACACATGCGGAAGAGTGGTTATTCCATCGGTGTCGGAAATCATTCGTCCGGCATCGGCTATCCACTATGGGGAGATCAATAAGAAACGCATGACAGAGGCGGCGAAGAGAGGGAGCGCTGTCCACAGGGCAATCGAAGACGAAAAGGAATTCGGGTTCTCGATCAATCATGGCGAGTATGTAGAGGCATACAAGAGCTGGGTCGCAGAACAAACCGAGTACCGACAGATCGCATCGGAACAGATCATCACCCATAAGGCCATGATCTATGCAGGAACAGTCGATGAGATATGCTGGCTGAACAGCCGACTGACAATCATTGACTTTAAGACTTCCGCACAACGAGCAGACAAGCTATGGGCACTGCAGTTGACGGGCTATCGAATGGCATACCTGAGTCACCATACCTCGTACCTATTTTCTAATCCATCGATACGAGTGCTATGGTTACACGATCAGAAAGCAGAACTGATTACCCTTGAACCAAACGATCAGATGTTCCTAGCGTGCATGAAACTGCACACCTACATGAAAGAGGAGACAAAATGATTGAGACGAATTTGGAAATGTACCAGAACCCAGAAGAGTTTGCGCAAACCCAAGCCAAAGACGCAGTCATGTCCATGAAGCAAATAGGCCAGATGATAACCGACATCGCTTCGGATCATGAGTACACTATTGCTGGAGAATTCCTGAGGGATGTTGCCAAATACAAAAAGAACATCGTGGAATACTTCTCCGACATCAAGAAGCGTGCATACGATAGCTGGAAAGCGATTACAGCCAAGGAGAACGAAGCGATCAAACCCGTGGACGAAGAGGACAAGCGTATCCGAGGACTGATGCTGGCATACAAGCAGGAGCAGGACCGCAAGGCAGAGCAGGAACGCCGGAGAGTAGCAGCCGAGAGAGAGGCTGAGAAGCAGAGGCTGATGGAAGAGGCTATGCAAGCCGAGGCCGATGGCAACACGGAGAAGATGGATGCCTTGCTCGATGTCGCGGAGCTGGTAGAAGCATCCCCAGCCCCTGTTGCAGCTACTGTAAAGGCTGATGGTACACACACAAGAAAGTCTCTGGACTTCCGAGTGATCGATGATACCAAGATCCCTGCTTACTTCAACGGGATCAAGCTCAGGGATGTCAACGATATGCAGATCAAGAAAGCCTTGTCTCTTGGTATCACAGGGATCCCAGGCATAGAGATCTACACCAAGGAAACGCTGGTGGTTGGCAGATGAGCAAGATAGAATATTGCATCAAGTGCGGAGAACCTACTGGAAACGCAGGTAGAACAGAGGATAGTTTGTACGTTGGGCATGACGGTCCGTATTGCATTTCATGCTATGTGGCATTGTGGCCACAAATTGACGAGGACGCACAATGAGCAAGAAGAAGTGGTTCGAGGGAGATCCGATCGTAGACTTCTGGAATTTCTGCGGACAAGAGATCGTATTCTGGAATCACAAGGCATACCATCGTACGTGGATTCAGAGCCAGCCTTTTCGGATGGTGCTCGCATTTTTCAAGGCAGGACAATATCACTACGCAGTGCCCATCGAACTGATGGAGCAAATAAGGGAGGCCAACAATGGCAAATGATTTAATCACAGTCAGCTACAAACTTTCGAATGGTGCAATGTTTACGATCGACACAGCCACAGCAAGGGCGCACCTGACAGCAAACCCGAAGACAACCAACCAAGAGATCGCATTGTTCCTGAAACTGTGTGAGTCCGAGGGGCTGGATCCCTATCGAAAGGAAGCATACATAATCAAGTACGGAGACAATGCGGCCCAGATGGTTATCGCGTTTGCTGTCTTCAATCGCAGGGCAAAGGCAAGCCCACGATACGAGGGAGAAGAGGACGGCATAACCGTCATCAATCGTCAGGATCAGATCGAGCATCGCAATGGTGAGCTTCTACTTCCCGATGAACAGCTGATCGGTGGCTGGTGCAGGGTGTACGTCAAGGGCCTACGGGTCCCGAAGTATGTCGAGGTCAACTTCTCTGAGTACAACCAGTCTCAGGCGCTTTGGAAATCCAAGCCGGCTACAATGATTCACAAGGTGGCGATGGCACATGCTTATAGGAACGCATTCCCAGAAGTTGTTGGTGGGCTGTACATCGAAGACGAGATGCAGGAGAACGTCGGAAACACAGTGACGGATGGCAACACAGAGCCTATCGTGCATTTCATTCCGAGGGCAGAGCTTGGATACATGACGCGGAACGTGGACAAGAAAGACAAGGTCGCTGTAGCAAGGGTGTCCGACATACTCAAGCAGCATGGCGCAACAAGCCTGGACACAGTGCCTCTGTCTGCCAAAGAGAAACTTGTCAAAGCAATCGATGACGAGTTTCCGGATCCCAGCGCACCAAGGTCTACAGTCGAAGTGGAGTCTATCCCCGTCGAAGAACCTGCGCCAGTGGTACAGCCCAAGCCAGTGCATTCGGACAAGGACAAGTCCGGTCGGTTGCACAAGGACGAGAAGCCCATCACGTTTGGAAAGCATAAGGGTCTCAAGCTGTGTGAGATCTCAGACGAGTACCTGACATGGGTAGTCGAGAAGATGGAGATCAAGGATGACCAGTATGCAGCAGCCAATCGTGAGCGTAACAGGATCATAGCCGAGTATCTTGGCATGGTTGATCCGATGACGGATGATCGTGAAGAAGAGTATCCGGATTCGTATGAGCCGGAAAACAACGACGATCTTCCATTCCCGTTGGATAGGTGAGCGTATGGCAAACATCGAGCAACAGTCCTTATACGAACTGAGAAAAAAGAATCGTCTAAGCCAGATCGGAACAGCAGCCGTGTTGGGTGTACATATCAACACCTACATCTCGTGGGAGCGGGGGGTATCAAACCCCTCCCCCGAGTTTGCGGAAAGACTTGATGCCTTGTTTGGCACAGGAACATGGAGAGTGGGCGCATGAGTGATGAAAAAATTCTAAGTGATATTGCCCTTAGGTTGAAGCGTGAAGCACAGCGGAAATACAACCATGACCATCCTGAGAAACAAAAGGAATACACGAAAAGAATGTGGGAAAAGAAAGCACAACAGGCACTAGAAAAGGGGGGCATTCCAACACATGAGTGACGTAAAGTGGATCAAGATCGTGACTGACATTTTCGATGATGAGAAGATTTTACTGATCGAGAGTATGCCTGACGCAGACGCAGTCCTGTGCATATGGTTCAAGGTCTTATGCTTGGCTGGTAAAGTTAACACATCAGGCGTACTTATACTCAACGATCGCATTCCTTTCACAGATGAGATGCTTGCTACCATCTTCCGTAGGCCAGTAAGCACAACCCGCATGGCACTCAAAACATTCGAGGCGTTTGGAATGATTGAGGTAATCGGTGATACTATCACCATTCCTAACTGGGGAAAGCATCAAACACTAGACGCAATCGAGTCTAAACGCACTTATATGCGAACATACATGCAGGAAAGGCGTGAAAAGCAGAGACAGATAGCATCAAAAAGCTGTAAAACTAACAGTGAAACAAACAGTAAAGCTAATGTTAGACAGGCAGATAAAGAAAGAGATAGTTTAGAAAGAGATAGTTTAGAAAGAGATATGGATATAGCCGTAAAAAAGCGTGTAAGAAATCCTGTATATGTGGGAGAGTTTGGGAATGTGGTTCTTTCTGTTGAAGAGATGGACAAGCTAAATGAGAAGCTGGGATATGAACGGACAGGACAGATGATCGAGAGACTGTCCGGATACATAGCCAGCAAGGGTGTGAAGTATAAGTCGCACTACGCTACGATCCTTAACTGGGCAAACAAGGATGGTGCGCAGAACACAGGCAAGCAGACGCTATCGGAAAGGGTGCGTGACCTATGACGAGAGATGAAACTAAATCGATAATGGTGGTGATCGGGAATGCTTTCCCCACTTCCAAGTTTGCCAGCTTTGATCGTGAGATGTTGGAGACATGGACGGCATGCCTGTCGGACATTCCATTCGCTACTGCGAAAGCGGCAGTGCTTGCGTGCCTGATGACGGCAGACTTCCCGCCATCCATTGCCCAGATCCGTAGCCGCATAGCGGTGGCAACGATGCAGGTTTCCCAAACGGCAGACGAGGCATGGGGCAAGATTATGAAAGCTGTCCGGATGTATGGAAGGTGCAATCCAAAAGGTGCGGAAGCATTCCTTGGCGC
>Ga0209066_10000817_pt1 | contig 44089 bp, 50 predicted proteins | sample All_14_2_FD_187198 | JGI IMG/M metagenome (GOLD analysis project Ga0209066, IMG submission 187198) | Freshwater microbial communities in response to fracking from Pennsylvania, USA - Allegheny Zone_MetaG_DW_15 (SPAdes) (version 2) ... | reverse complement strand
GCAGGCGGCGCCTTGGGGCTGGGCGGCGAAGCTGGCGATTCCGGGCTTTGTGATGCTGTACCTGGCGGTGGCGCTGACGTGGCCGGTGCGGTGGCAGGTGGCTGCGGTGTATGGGGGGCTCAGCGTGGTCTCGCTGATGGCCTATGCGTTCGACAAATCAGCGGCGGTGGCGGGGCGGTGGCGCACGTCGGAGCGCACGTTGTTGTTGCTGGGGCTGGCGGGTGGTTGGCCGGGTGGGCTGCTGGCGCAGCAGTGGTTGCGACACAAGTCGAGCAAGGTGTCGTTCAGGCAGGCGTTTTGGGGCACGGTGGTGGTGAATGTGGCCGGGTTCCTGCTGTGGCACACGCCATTGCTGGCCTGGGTGGTGCGGTGATCTGGCGCCGCAGCGTCATCTGACGGAGGTTGTATGTTCCCTTGGTTTCCCTCGGTTTGGTGCTGGGCACCACAGGTGCACTTCCCCTGGAGCGGCGCGGTGCAGCAACGCATTGAGCCGCACACCTCATGGTTTGCCGAGCAGATACCGCCCGAGGCGGGCAATGCGCGCATTGAGGAGCAGGCGTTTGCCAAGGCGTCTTACGGGCGGCAGCTGGGGCTGCTCACCGAGGTGTTGATCGACGTGGCGGCGCAGGCCAATGGGTTGCAGCCCAAGGCCGAGCAGGCGCTGTGCCGGCTGCGCGCGCTGAAGCAGGAGATCGACGCCATCAAGCAGGCGGAATACGCCGCCGCTGCCACCCGCCTGGCCGATGAGGTGCTGGCCGTGCGTGAGCGCGGTGGGGCTGAGTTTGCGGTGCTGGTGCAGCAGTTGCGGCCGTTGCTGGCTGAGCTTGCGGGTGATGAGCCCAAGCGGGCTTGATGCCAGGGCGAAGGTCTCTCATCATCGGGGGCATGAACAGCGCCCGCTCCGTGTTGCTTTGGTTGTGCCTGCCGATCACCTGCCAAGTGATGCATGCGCCGGCGGTGGCCGGGCCGGGCGGCGGGGGTGAGGCCGCGGCCATCGCGGCGTTCAAACGCGAAACGGGTCGCCGGGTGCTCACCTTGGCTGGCTATTCAGGGGCGGGGTATGAAGACCCGGCCGCGATGCTGGTGGCAGCGGCGCGCATCCTTGATGCAGCCAGCCCGGAGGAGGTGGTGGTGAACATTGGCGCCACCGCCGCGGGCATTGGCGCGGTGTACGCGCTGGCTCGGCAGCGCGGCTTCATCACGATGGGCATCGTGTCGTCTCAGGCGCGTGAGGCTGGGGTGGCGTTGTCGCCCTGTGTGGACCACGTGTTCTATGTGCCCGATGCCACTTGGGGCGGGGTGGACGCGGCCAGCGGGCAGCTGTCGCCCACCTCGCAGGCCATCGTGGCGCATTCGGATACGTTCGTGGCCATTGGTGGCGGGGACATCGCGCGCGATGAGCTGCTGGCGGCCCGGCAAGCGGGCAAGCCCGTCACCTTTGTACCGGCCGACATGAACCATCAGGTGGCCATCGACAAGGCCCGGCAACGCGGCGAGCCTGAACCGACTGACTTCCAGGGCGCCGTACACCGTGCATTGGGCGGATGAGTGCGCGGGTGAGGCTCAGCTTGAGGGTCAAGGGTGGTGCGGAACCGGGCGATAACGCGGGTCACATCAACCATTCAGAGGGGGCCGTTGTGCGTGGTCATGTGTGGATGAGCGGCGTGGTGCTGCCGCTGTGCCTGCTGGCGGCGTTTGGGGCCGGGCCGGCGCTGGGCAAGGTGTTGAACCAGGTGGATGTGCTCGCACCGTTGTCGCCGCAGGCCGCCAAAGAAGGCATCAAGCTGGCTTCGGGCCGGTTGCACGACCCGAACCAGCCGGTGTGGGTGTCTTACAGCGTGGTGGCGGTGTCAGCGGCTGACAAACCCACCGGCCACCTGGTGCTCGATGCCGCACCCGAGGGCGTGGCCGTGCCGCTCACCGATTCGAAGGTGCTGTTTTCGCCGCAGAACATGGCCGCCTTGCCGCGCGGCAGCACGTTTGCCACGCAGCTGCAGCAGCAGGTGGGCGAGCGCACGCCGCAGCAGCTGCAGGCCAGCCTGGGCAATGAGTTGGCCGCGGCTTACCAGGCGCTGTTGGCCGGCCAGGGCGCGATGTATGGCAAGACGGTGGTCAAGGTGTATCCGGCGCCACGCAAGGACGAGATCCTCCTGCTGGCCTCGTTTGACCGGGGGACCGACCTGCAGCCGGTGATGATCAGCGTGGCCATGGGGCAGGGTGAGGTGCCCGCGCAGCACCAGGACCACTTCGCCAAGTGGTCAAAGGGATCCGCCTTCAACGAGAAGCTGGTGGGTGCGCTGGTGGCCTTTGCCATTGCGGGCGTGTACCTCTATCGAAAGATGAAGGCGTGAGGCCTTTGGCACAGAGCGTTGCAGCAACTGACAGGCGCTGATCCACCGTGCGGCGTGGTGGGCGAAGCGCTGGCTAAACTGAAAGAACAGCCCGCCGGAGCGGGTGTTTCAGGGAGTGAAGCGCATGATGCTCAAACGCATCTTCATGGCACTGCTGTTCGCGGTGCTGCTGGCCGCTGGCTGGCGGGTGATGAACCCGGGTGGTGGCCTGTTGGCCTGGTTGCAGCCGCGCAGCACCACGGCACCCCAACCCATTGAGTTCGACAACGGCTCGGCACGCGACGAACGCGCGGCGTCGGCCCCTGCACTGGTGGCGGTGCCGCAACCCGTTGGGCCGGGGCGTATGCGCAAGTGTAAGAAGGGTGAATCGGTGATCTACACCGATGCGGCGTGCCCGGCCGGCAGCCGTGAGCTGACGGTGAAGGGTGGCACCGTGACGGTGGTGGACGGTCCCAAGCCGCCGCCGGGCGAGGCGCCCGGTGATCATCGCCCCAACGTGCGTGACCTGCTGGGGCCGGATCGCGGCCAGAGCCTGGCCGACAAGCAGATGGAGCGCGCGATGTCGCGCTATTGAGCGCGGGGACGCTGCCAGCTGCGCCGCGCGGATCCCCGTCAGTTGAAGCCGGCTAGCACGGTGTCGGCCGGCGCCGAGCTGTCGCCCAGGCGGGTGTAGATGGCCTGGGTGCGCGGGTCGATGTAGACAAACAGCGCGGTGGTTTGCGGGCGCGCTTGCGCCGTGGTGCCGGCGCAGGTGTAGTGGTAGCTGGCGAACAGGGCTTCGGCGGGTGGGTCGAAGGCCTGGCCGTCGTGGCGGTAGACCAGCCCACGTCGCACGTTAGACAGGCTTTCGTCCTGCACCTGGGTGCAGGCCGGCCGCGCGGCTGCTGCCACCTGGTCATGCGCTGCGTTCAGCGCCACGGTTTCGATGCGATGGCCGCAACCGGCCAGCAACAACAGGCAGGTGGCGGCAGTGGCCGCCATCGTGGTTCTTGTCATCGGTGCCTCCCTCAAGGCGGCGGCCCGTGGGCCGCGTGTGATCAGAGCAGTTCCATCACCTGCGATTGCTCCAGGATGCGCTCGATCAGCTCCTGCTTGGTGGTCTCGGCCATCTCGTTGCGCACCTGGCAGGTGCCGGCAGCGTCGTGCCCGCCGCCGCCATAGCCCAGCATCAGCGAGCCGATCTGCACGGCGTTGCCGCGGTCGAAGATCGACTTGCCCACGGTGTAGACGGTGTTCTGCTTTTCGCGGCCCCACATCACGTGCATCGAGATGTCGCACTGCGGGAACATGGCGTAGACGATGAAGCGGTTGCCGGCAAAGATGGTCTCTTCGTTGCGCAGGTCAAGCACCACCAGGTTGTCGCGCACATCGGCCACACGCTTGATTTGGTCGCGGAAGAGTTCGTGCTGGGCAAAGAACAGGTCCACGCGCTCCTTCACATCGGGCAGGGCCAGGATGTCGGTGATCGGCATGTCGCGGCAGCAGTCGATCAGCATCATCATCAGCTGGTAGTTCGAGATGCGGAACTCGCGGAAGCGGCCCAGGCCGGTGCGTGCGTCCATCAAAAACGACAGCAGCTCCCAGCCCTTGGGGTTGAGCACGTCGTCCATCGTGAAGCCGGCTGAATCGGCCTTGTCGACGGCTTCCATCATCTCGTCGCTCACCAGCGGGAAGCGGGCCTTGCCGCCGAAGTGGTCGTACACCACGCGGGCGGCCGACTTGGCATCGGGGTCGAGGATGTAGCCCTTGGCGACTTGGATGCCGTTGCGCAGCTGTTCGCTGGCGTGGTGATCGAAGCACATGCCGCAGCCGGGCACGTAGGGCAGGTTGGTGAGGATGTCGCGCTCGGTGACGGCCACCTTGCCGTCTTGCACATCCTTGGGGTGATGGAACACGATCTCACCCAGCATCCCCAGCTCCTTCAGCAGCACGGCGCAGACGAGGCCGTCCATGTCGCTGCGGGTGAGAAGGCGGTACTTGTTCTGATCGGCTGGCATCGAGAGGCTCTCCAAAAGGCTGAGTGGTGCGGCAGGTCACAGCTGACCCGCATCGCCCGTTTATCGGTTGTTTGGCCGTCGGGTTAACCCCGTTTGAACGCAAGATCGGGAGCGCTTTTTGCCGCTTTGGGTGCTGCGGTGGCGGGTTGGGCCGAGGGGGCTGAGCCCCATGGCTTTACCGAGTGTTTACGTCGGGGCCCAGCGCAGGTGGTCAACACCGGGGGGCTCAGGCCGTTGAACACCCAGGCGGCACGCGGGTGCCGCTTTGGAGATCAGCTTGAAAAGACTGCTTCGCTTGGCCAAGTTCGGGCTGCTGGCCGTTCTGGGCGCGTCCGTGGTGGGCTGTTGTGTGGCACCGCCGTGGGGCAGGGGTCATGGTCACCGGGGGCATGGGTACGACGATGGGGGTGGGTCTTACCGGAGCGGCGGCCATGATGGCTATCGCCATCGTGGCGGTGACCGGCGCGGCCCGTAGCGCGTGGCTCTAACATCGCCGGGGCGCGCCGAGGTGGCGCAGTGAATGACGCGGGAGCCCCGGACGATGCCGTACATGCTGTTGATCATGGAACCCAAGGGCCAGCGCGCCGAGCGCACGCTGGCCGAAGGCCAGGCGGTGTATGACCGCATGGTGAAGTTTGGGCACGAGCTGCAGGCCCGCGGCGTGCTTAAGGCCTCCGACTCCCTGAACCCCGACGACCGCGGTGTGCGCGTGCAGGTGCGCGACGGCCAAGCCCGCACCCTGGACGGCCCCTTCAGTGAGGCCAAGGAAATGGTCGGTGGCTACTTCCTGCTGGATGGCGTGACGCGCGCCGAAGCCGTGGCCATCGCGGCCCGTTGCCCGGCGGCCGAATGGGCCACTGTCGAGGTGCGCGGCATCGGGCCGTGCTACGAATGAGGCCAATGACGCATGCCGGGGCCTGTGCCTGACACCCTGGGCCACGAACCCACGCACCGCGCCATCGAGGCGGTGTGGCGCATCGAATGCGCCAAGATCGTGGCCGTGCTCACCCGCCTCACGCGCGACCTGGGCCTGGCAGAGGAATGCGCGCAGGATGCCTTGGTGGCCGCCCTCGAACACTGGCCGCGCCAGGGCGTGCCCGACAATCCCGCCGCCTGGCTGACCACCACCGCCAAGCGCCGCGCGCTGGACCACCTGCGCCACCAGCAGCTGCAGGCGCGCAAGCACGAGGCAATCGGCCATGACCTCGAAGCGCTGGAGGCGCTGATCGTGCCCGACTTCGTGGACGCGCTCGACGCCGCCCGGCAGGATTCAGTGGGCGATGACCTGCTGCGGCTGATCTTCATCGCCTGCCACCCGGTGCTCTCCACCGATGCGCGCGTGGCGCTCACGCTGCGGCTGCTGGGGGGCCTGAGCACCGACGAAATCGCCCGTGCCTTCCTGGTGCCCGAGCCCACCATCGCCCAGCGCATCGTGCGGGCCAAGAAGACGCTGGCCTCGGCCCAGGTGCCCTTTGAGCTGCCGCCGCGTGAGGCGCTGGCCGAGCGGCTGGCCTCGGTGCTGGAGGTGGTGTACCTGGTGTTCAACGAAGGCTATGCCGCCACCCAGGGCGATGACTGGATGCGCCCGGCCCTGTGCGACGAAGCCCTGCGCCTGGCCCGCGTGCTGGCCGGCCTGGCGCCCGACGAGCCGGAGGTGCTGGGCCTGGTGGCGTTGCTGGAGCTGCAGGCCTCGCGCCTGGCCGCCCGGGTAGGGGCCGACGGCGAGCCGGTGCTGTTGCTGAAGCAGGACCGCCTGCGCTGGGATCGGCTGCTGATCCGCCGCGGGCTGGTGGCGCTGGAGCATGCCGTGGCGCTGTGCTCGGCCGCCGGCATCGGACTGGGCTCGTATGCGCTGCAGGCCGCCATTGCCGCCTGCCATGCCCGCGCCGCCCAGGCCGACGACACCGACTGGGCCGCCATCGTGGCGCTGTACGACGCCATGCTGGCCGTGGCGCCGTCACCGGTGGTGGCGCTCAACCGGGCCGTCGCGGTGTCGATGGCCTTCGGCCCGGCGCAGGCGCTGGGCATCGTCGAGCGGCTGCTGGCCGAACCCAGGTTGAAGAACTACCCGTGGTTGTTCAGCGTGCATGGTGATCTGCTGTCGCGCCTGGAGCGGCATCGCGAAGCCCAGGCGGCGTTCGAGCAGGCGGCGGGCATGACGCGCAATGCGCGTGAACAGCGGCTGTTGCTGGCCCGAGCCCAGGAGGCCGCCGTGGCAGCGGGGTCGCCATGAGCTGCGGCTCAGCCGCACAGGCTGAGCTGGGCCAGCCAGACCTGCACCAGGGTAGGTGATTGGCTGGCGGCGAAGGCCCATGCGGCCACCGCCGCCAGGCCGCACCAGAGCATGGCCTGTGGCCAGTGGCCCGGGCTCATGCCGTGGCACCGCTGGTGGCTAGGCGATGGGGGCGATCATCCAGCGGCCAGTGCAGGCCGGCCGAGAGCAGGCCCAGCGCCATCGCGGCCAGCCACATGGGCTCGTAGCTGCCGAACTGGTCATGCACCTTGCCGCCCAGCCACACACCGAAGAAGGCGCCCAGCTGGTGGCCCAGGAACACCAGGCCGAATATCGCACCCAGGTGCCGCACGCCAAACATCTGCGCCAGCAGCCCGCTGGTGAGCGGCACGGTGCCCAGCCACAGCGTGCCCATCACCGCGCAGAAGCACAGCACGGTTGCCGTGCTCACCGGCAGCAGCAGGAACAGCGCGATGGCGGCGGTGCGCAGCAGGTAAAGCGTGCTGAGCAGGTACTTGCGTTTGAACACATCACCCAGCCGGCCGCAGGCATAGGTGCCGGGGATGTTGCACAGCGCGATCAGCGCCAGGCCGGTGGCCGCCACCTGCGCCGGCACGCCCTGTTCCAGCAGGTAGGCCGGCAGATGGGTGGCCAGCAACGCCAGCTGAAAGCCGCAGGCCGTGAAGCCCAGCGCCATGGCCCAGAAGCGCGGTTCACGGGTGGCCTGGCGCAGCGCCGGGCCGGCGGGCGCGGAGGGCTGCCGGGAGGCCGCGGTCGGCTGATCGCTCAGCAGCGGCGCCACCAGGCAGGCCAGGGCCAGCAGCGCGGCCATGGCGCCTACGGCACCCGTCCAGCCCCAGCCGTCGATGCCCCATTGTGTGAGCGGTACCAGCGCCAACTGGCCCAGCCCGCCCACGGCTCCGGCCATGCCCAATGCATGCCCGCGGCGCTCGGCCGGCACCAGCCGGCCCAGGCTGGCGTAGACCACGCCGAAGGCGGTGCATGACAACGCCAGCCCCACCAACAGCCCGGCGCTGAGCCACAGAGCCCAGGCGCTGTGCGACAGCGTCATGCCCAGCAGCCCGGCAGCGTAGGCGAGGGTGCCCACCCGCACCACCGGCCGGCTGCCCAACCGATCAGCCACCAGCCCGGTGATGGGTTGGGCCAGGCCCCAGACCAGGTTCTGGACGGCAAAGGCCAGCGCGATGGTTTCGCGCGGCCAGCCGCGGTCCAAGCTCATGGGCAAGAGCAGCAGGCCCTGCACATGGCGGGCGCCGAGCGCCAGGCCCATCACCAGGCCACCGGCCAGCACGGGCGCGAGCCAGGGGCGGTTTGCATCGTTGTGACTCATGCGAAGCTCCTTGAGAGAGCCTCAATTGCAATTGACTGGCCCTGCATGCTCAAGCAATCATTCGGATTCACTCGCATGAGCCATGAGCATGTCACTTCCCCTGGTCAAGATGGCGTCACTCGACATGCTGCGCGGCTTCGTCGCGGTGGGCCGGCGCATGAGCATCACGCTGGCGGCGCAAGAGCTTTGCCTTACTCAGTCGGCCGTGAGCCGGCAGGTGGCGGCGCTGGAATCGCAGCTGGGCGTGCCGCTGCTGGTGCGCGGGCATCGATCGATCCACTTCACACCAGAAGGCGAGCGGCTGTTTCGTACGGCCGATGCGGCCATGCAGCAGTTGCAGGAGGTGATGGGCGCGCTGCGGCAGGGCGTGCAGCGCCAGCCGGTCACGGTGACGGCCAGCATCGGTGTCACCGCGCTGTGGTTGCTGCCCAAGCTGGGCGCGTTTCAGGCGGCGCACCCAGGCATTGATGTGCGGGTGGCCGCGCACGACCGGGTGCTTGACCTGCAGCAGGAGCGCATTGACCTGGCCATTCGCTACAGCGCCCGTCAGCCCGTGGGCGCCACGCGTTTGTTTGGTGAAACCGTGGTGCCGGTGGCGCACCCTGCTATGGCGGGTGACCAAACCTTGGCTGAGTTGATGCGTTCGCAGGTGCTGCTGGAATTCGAGCAACCGCAGCGGCCCTGGCTGCAATGGGGCGACCGGCTTGCCGCCGCGGGCATCGACCCGATGGCCACCCGCGGCATGCTGCGTTTCAACCAATACGACCAGGTGGTGCAGGCCGCCTTGGCCGGCCATGGCATCGCGTTGGGCCGTATCGCGCTGGTGGGGGTGTTGATCGCGCAGGGCCGCCTGGTGGCGCTGGGCGATGCGCCTGATCGGCGCGACGAGCCCTCGGCCTACTGGCTGCTGCAGGCCGAACCCACGCTGCGGCCCGAGGCGGCGCTGCTGGCGCAGTGGCTCTGCGCCGAGGCTGCGGCGCCTCAGTAAGGCGTGCCATCCTTGTGGGTGAAGACCCACGGGCCTTCGGGCGACTTCTCAGCGCGCAGGTCGTCAAACGGGTAGCTGCCCTCATCACCAGCGGTGCGATCACCGATCTCCAGGTAGATCACCTCCTGCGCGGTGGTGTTCACCAGTTGGTGCGCCACACCCGTGCCGGCCCGGAAGCCGGCGCACATGCCGGGCGCCAGTGCGGTGGCCACGCCGTCGAGCATCAAGGTGGGATGGCCTTCGAGGATGTAGATGAACTCGTCTTGCCGGGTGTGGGAGTGGGCCAGGGCCGAGACGGCGCCGGGGGCCAGCCGGGTGCGGTTGACGCCGAAGTTCAGCAGGCCGAAGAGATCACCCAACGGCTGCTTGGTGCGCCCGCCCATGCGCGAGGCAAAGGGCTCGGGGTAGTTGGACGGCTTGGTGCGGGCGGGCGCATCGGCGGCCAGCAGCGCGGTGGGGATGGGTGGGGGAGTCATCGTTGTGTCTTTGGCTTGCAAGGAAGGCCAATACCTTATCAACCAGACCGTCTGCGCCTCAAGCCGCTTCGCATGAATTCTGCGCGGGCGTGCCATGCGCGCAATGCGTTTGAGTGCAACCCGCTGCTGCGCTCCAATCGGGTGTGACTCGCCACTTCAACAAACCCTGTGATGACGCTGTCTCCGATTGAATGCTGGTTCGAGTTGGGCAGCCACTACAGCTACCCGGCCGTGATGCGCATTGAGGCCATGGCCCGGGTCGCGGGCCGGCCGCTGGTGTGGCGGCCGATGCTGCTGGGGCCGATCTTCAAGGCGCTGGGCTGGCAGGGCTCGCCCTTCCTGCAGCAGCCGTTGAAGGCGGCGTACGCCTGGCGTGATCTGGAGCGGCTGTGCGCCAAGCATGGGCTGGCGTGGCAGCAGCCCACGGTGTTTCCGCGCCGGGCGTTGCTGCCGATGCGGGTGGCCTATGCGGCCGCAGAGCAGCCCTGGATGGGTGCCTATTGCCGACGGGTGATGCAAATGAACTTCGCTGAAGACCGTGAGATCGACAACCCCGATGCCGTGGCCGAGGCGTTGGTCGATGTCGGCGAGGCAGCAACGCCCTGGCTGGACCTGGCCGCCACCGAGGCGGTCAAGTCAGGCCTGCGGGCCCAGACCGGGCAGGCTCTGGCGCTGGGACATTTCGGCGCGCCCACGTTTCGTGTGGGCGGCGAGATGTTCTGGGGGCACGACCGGTTGGTCGACGCGCTGGCCTGGCCCGGTTAGGGGTTGCGCAACCCCTTCTGGGCCAGTTGCACGCGCAGGCGGTCGATCTCTTCCATCAGGTCGCTCACCAGCGCGGCCAGTTCAGGCACGGCGTCGAAGTGGCGTTCGTAGTGGTGCATCTGGCGCACGCGGTGCAGCGCCACGGTGTCGAAGCGCCAGTGCGTTTGGCCGCCGGCTTGGGTGGTGCGCAACAAGCCGGCTTCGACGCGTTCGATCACCCACTGCGGTGGCACGGCGGTGAGGCGGCACAGGGCGTCGAGGTCGAGCAGGGTGTCGTCCAGTGTGGCCTGGATGAGGGCGGTGGAGTTTGCAGTGTTCATGGCCATCTTTCGGGGGAGGGCGCCTCAGCGCGGCGCGCGATCGGTTTCGGCCTGGGCCACCTTGCGGGCATCGAAGTCGGGTAGGTCGCGCGCCATCTGCTCGTAGAGCGCGCGGGCACGAGGGTCCAGCGCGCTGGGCAGCAACACGCGCACCACCAGATCCAGGTCGCCGGGTTGGGCGCTGGGCAGGCCCTTGCCGCGCACGGTGAGTTGCTGGCCGCTCTGGGCGCCGGCGGGCACGCGCACCTTGAGTTCGCTACCGTCGGGCAGAGTCACTGGCACCACGGCGCCCAATGCGGCCTCCCAAGGCGAGACGGGCAGCTCGGCGCTGAGGTGCTGGCCGGTCACCACAAAGCGGGGGTGAGGGTGGAAGTGCACTTCCAGGAACAGATCACCCGCGGGCGCGCCGCCGTGGCCCGCACCGCCCTGGCCGGCCAGGCGGATCATCTGGCCGGGTTTCACACCGGCGGGGATCTTCACGTCCAGCGTGCGCTCGGCCAGGTGCACGCGGCCCTGTGCATCCACCTGTGGGCTGCGCAGCGTCACCTGACGGGTGGCGCCGCGCCAGGCATCGGCCAGATCCAGCACGATCTTGGCGTGGTGGTCTTCGCCGCGCAGGGGTGTGGCTTCACCAGCGGGGTAGCGTTGGCGGGCTTGGCTCGCGCCGCGGGCCCGGCCGGTCTGGCCGAAGATCTGGGAGAAGAAGTCGCTGAAGGCTTCTTCATCCAGGCCGTCGCCGCCGCGGCCGGTGAATTCGAAGCCGTTGTCCCAGTCGGGCGGGGGCGTGAAGGTTTGGCCGGGTTGCTGGCCTTGGCTCATGGCGTCGTAGGCGGCGCGGCGCTCGGGGTCGGACAGCACCGCGTTGGCCTCGTTCAACTCGCTCATGCGCGTGGCGGCATCAGGCTCCTTGCTCACGTCGGGGTGGTACTTGCGTGCCAGTTGGCGAAAGGCCTTCTTCACCTGCGCGGCGGTGGCATCGCGGGGCACGCCGAGCACCTGGTAGTAGTCTTTGAAGTCCACTTGGTTTGATCTCCCGCATCAGCAGTTGAGGTCGTGCATCGCGGGTTCAAGGGCCTCTTGAACTCGCAGGCGGCGTCCCAAAGTGACGGGTGCCGGGATGAATCGCACTGTCGAGCATCCCACATGATCAACCCTTGTATGGAGTCAAGACCATGCTGTATCGAAGCCTGTTTCCGCGCGATGTGTTCCCTGATCTCGACCGCCTGCAGCATGAGGTGCAGTCGCTGCTCGATGGCTCACCCAGCATTCGTGGCCGCGGCCGTGGCGGCTACCCAGCGGTGAATGTGGGCAGCACGCCGCAATCGGTGGAGGTGATGGTGTTTGCCCCGGGCATGGATGCCAACCAGTTTGATGTGAATCTGGACCGTGGCGTGCTCACCATCGCCGGCGAGCGGCCCAACGCCTTGCCCACCAGCGACGACAAGATCGCGCTGCATTCGCAGGAGCGCTTCAGCGGCCGTTTCAGCCGCGTGATCAACCTGCCCGATGACATCGACCCCAACGCGGTGACCGCCAGCTACCGCGATGGCGTGCTGCATGTGAGCGTGAAGCGCCGTGAATCGGCGCAACCGCGCCGCATCACCGTTCAATGAACCCGCCCAGGAGCAACCTCATGAACACGTTGACCCAAGTGAAGACCACCCCGCCTGCACGCCCTGAGCCGGCCTTGTTGCCGCCCGTGGACGTCTTGGAAGACAGCACCGGCATCACGCTCTATGCCGATCTGCCCGGTGTGCCCAAGGACAAGCTGCACCTGCGGGTGGAAGGCGACCAGTTGGCCATCGAGGCTGATCTGGGTTTGCCTGTGCCCGAGGGCTTGACCGCCGCCCATGCCGAGGTGTCGCTGGCGCGCTACCGCCGCACCTTCACGCTCAGCAAGGAACTCAATGCCGACAAGGTGAGCGCCGAGCTGAGCCAAGGCGTGCTGCGTGTGCGCATCCCCAAGGCTGACCATGCGCAACCGCGCAAGATCAACGTTCAAGTAGCCTGAAGGCATGCCCTGCCTTTGCACCGGCAGGGCCGCCAAGGAGAAACGCCATGAAGTTTGACGACTTGCGACAGGGCATTGAATCCCTGTGGGGCACGATGTCTGAAGGCTGGGATCGCCTGCGCCACACCGCGGCTGGCGCGCTCACGCGCTTTCGCCCGGGCGACAAGACTGACCTGCCGCAGCGCGAGCAGATCGATGACCTGCTGTACATGCCAGGCCAGCACTGGGCCATGCTCGGGGGCGACGTCTATGAAGACGAGGGCCGCTTGGTGGTACGCATCGAAGCACCTGGCCTGGAGAAGGACGACTTCGACGTGCAGGTGCAGGACGGCCAACTGGTGATCCGCGGCGAGAAGCGTTTCGAGCACGAAAGCGCTGAAGGCCGCTGGCGGGTGCTGCAGTGCGCTTACGGCAGCTTCGAGCGCCGCGTGGCGCTGCCGGTGGCGGTGCGGGGCGACGAAGCCCAGGCCAGCTACCGCAACGGCGTGCTCAAGGTGACGTTGCCCAAGGCCGAGCCGGCCAAGCCACGCAAGGTGGATGTGCAGGTGAGCTGATTGCCTGGAAGCAGCGCTTCATCGGCCCTATGCTTGGGGCCGATGAAGACGCTTCTGATCGTTTGGCACAGCATGACGGGCGGCACCCGGCAGATGGCTGAGGCCGCTGCCGCTGGAGCCCGAGACGCCGGTGGTGTGACGGTGCGCTGCCTGCAGGCCACCGAGGCCGGCCTAGCCGACGTGCTGCAGGCCGATGGCTACCTCTTCGGCACGCCCGAGAACCTGGCCGCCATGGCCGGGCTGATGAAGGACTTCTTTGATCGCTGCTACTACCCGGCGTTGGATGAGCTCAACGGCCGGCCTTACGCCAGCCTCATCTGCGCTGGCAGCGACGGCCACAACGCGGCACGGCAGATCGAGCGCATCGCCACCGGCTGGCGGCTCAGGGCCGTGGCCGAGCCGTTGATCGTGTGCACCCAGGCGCAAACGCCGCAAGCCATCCTGCAACCCAAGTTGATCGATGCGGCGGCGCTGTCTCGCTGCAGCGAGTTGGGTGCCGCGCTGGCCAGCGGGCTGGCGTTGGGCGTGTTCTGACGCCTGATGCACGACCTGCCTACACTGATGCCATGAAGATCACGATCTACCACAACCCTCGCTGCAGCAACTCGCGCGGTGCGCTGGCGCTGATCCAGGAAGCCGGCTTCGAGCCTGAAGTCATCGACTACCTGAAACAGCCGCCCGATGCGGCGACGCTGAACCGGCTGATCCGCGAGGCCGGCCTGTCGGCCCGGGCGTTGATGCGGGTGAAGGAAGCTGTTTACGACGAGCTGAAACTCGATGCCCCCGAGCTGGATGAGGCGGCGCTCATCGACGCGATGGTGGCGCACCCGGTGCTGATCAACCGCCCGCTGGTGGTGACGCCGCTGGGCACGCGGCTGTGCCGCCCGCCCGAGACGGTGAAAGAGATCCTGCCCAAGCGTTGAAAGACCGCTGAGCAACCGCTGAGCAACCGCTGAGCGAAAGCTGAGCCCCAACGACAAAGGCGCCCCGGAGGGCGCCTTTGTCATGGTGCAGTCAGGCCGCTTCAGCCCGCGCTGGCACCTGCCAGGCGCCGCGAGACGGCAGGCCGACTCGGGAAGGCATGGCGCACGATGCGCCAGATCACCTGGCCAAACTGCTTGGCCATCGAGCCGGTGTTGTAGTGAATGCCGTAGCGCTTGCAGATGTCGCGCACCACCGGGGCCATGTCCACGTAGCGGTTGGCCGGCACGTCGGGGAAGAGGTGGTGTTCGATCTGGTGGCTCAGGTTGCCCGTCAGCACGTTGAGCAGGAAGCCACCCGAGAGGTTGGACGAGCCGCGGATCTGGCGCACGTACCACTGCGGGCGGGTCTCGGTCTTGAGCACGCTTTTGGGGTAGGTGACCACGTCGGTGGTGAAGTGGCCACAGAAGATGACGGTGTACGTCCAGAGGTTGCGCAGGCCGTTGGCCACCAGGTTGCCGGTGAACACGGTGAGCCAGCCGGGGCCGGCGAGCAGCGGGAAGACGACGTAATCTTTGATCAGCTGGCGGCGCATCTTGCGGCCCACCGGGATCAGCGTGGCCATCAGCTCGGCCACGCGCTTGCGGCCCTTGAAGAGGCGGCCCAGGCGCAGGTCTTGAATCGCTACGCCCCATTGGAAGAGCAGCGCGAAGATGATGGCGTAGAAGGGCTGGAACAGCGCGGCGGGGTGCCACTTCTGCTCGGGGAAGATGCGCAGCACGCCGTAGCCCATGTCTTCATCCAGCCCGTGGATGTTGGTGTAGGTGTGGTGGCGGTAGTTGTGCGTCTTGCGCCAGTTGGCGCTGGTGCCGGCGATGTCCCATTCGAACTTGGCGCCGTTCAGGTGCGGGTCGCCCATCCAGTCGTACTGGCCGTGGATGACGTTGTGGCCCAGCTCCATGTTGTCCAGGATCTTGGCCAGCGCCAGGGCCAGCGTGCCCACGCCCCAGGCGCCCAGCAGCCACGGCATGGGCAGGAAGGCGCCCACCATCAGCAGGACGCGGCCGAAGGCCTCGCTGTAGCGCACGGCCTTGGCCACGTTGCGGATGTAGCGCGCGTCGCGCTCGCCCAGTGTGGCAACGGTGCGCTCGCGCAGGGCTTCAATCTCGGCGCCGAAACGGGTGAGTTCGTCGGCGCTGAGGATGCGGTCTTTGATGGCAGTCATGCGTGCGGGTGGTTCAGAGATCCAGGGTGATATCGGTACGGGCGCGGCTGACACACAAACGCAGCGCCGATTCGGTTTCGGTGTCGAGCTCGCCGGTGTGCATGTCCTGCGCAGTGCCTTCGTGCTTGGTGCACACGCAGGTGCGGCAGATGCCCATGCGGCAACCCGATGGCAGGCTCAGGCCCTGGGCTTCCAGGGCGGGCAGCAGGGCTTGCTGGTTGTCGAGCGTCAGCGTACGGCCCGAGCGGCGCAGGGTGACTTGCACGGTGTGCGCGGGGGCGTCGTTGGGCTCGGTGGGTGTGGCCGTCCACGGTGTGAAGGCTTCGGCCTGGAAACCATGGGCCTGCGGTGCCAGCAGCGTGCGGGCGGTGGCCACGAAGCCGCCGGGGCCGCAGGCGCGAACCTCGGTCTGGCCCAGATCGGCCAGCGGGCCGAGCAGCGCAGCCAGCGTCTCAGCGCTGATGCGGCCTTGGCTTTCACCGGGCTGCAGGGCGGCTTCACGGGTGAGCACGGCCTTGAATTGGAAGCGCGGGTGGCGCTGGGACAGGGCGCGCAGTTCGTCGGCTGCGCAGAGTTCGGCGCGATTGCGGGCCCACACCACCAGCGTCAGGTCGACCGGCATGCCTTGTTCGGCCAGCGCCCGTGTCATCGACAGGAAGGGCGTGATGCCGCTGCCGGCAGCCAGGAAGACCCAGCGCCCCGTGGGCTGCGCCGGCAGTGTCATGTCGCCGAAAGCATCGCCCAGGCTCAGCACATCGCCCACGCGGGCGTGCTGGCACAGGTGGGTGGAAAGCTTGCCGTCTTCGACCTGCTTGACGGTGATGGCGATGCAGCCGTCGGCGCGCGGCGCGTCGGACAGGCTGTAGCTGCGGGTGATGCGGCGTCCGTCGATTTCGGCGCCCACATTGACATGCTGGCCAGGACGAAAACCCTGCCAGCGGCGGTTGGGCTTGAGCACCAGGGTGACGAAGCCCTGGGCTTCGACGCGGCGCTCGACCACACGGGCGAGGGTTTGCGACCAGGACCAGGTGGCATTGAGATGACGCGCCCAGAAGTCAAAAACCGCGGGGTCGATGAAGGGAAGCGCCAGACGGCCCATCAGGGAGCCTGGACGCCGCAAGGAGGTGGACACAGGCACTCCGTCTGTCAGCATTGGGGCAAGAGTATACAGGCGTCTATACACGTGTATAAGAATTCGTCCCCTATGATGCGTGCGTTTTGCGGCAATTCGATGACCAACACGATCGTTCCTTCTACTTCGCCCGATTCGGGCACCACGGCGGCCTCTCCAGGCCGCAAGGCGACGATTTCGCGTGAGGACATCATCGAGGCGGCGCTGAAGCTGGTGGGCCCGCATCGCAGCGTGTCAACGCTGAGCCTGCGCGAGATCGCCCGCGAGGCGGGCATCGCTCCCAACAGCTTCTATCGGCACTTCCGTGATGTCGATGAATTGGCGGTGGCCCTGATCGAGCGCGCGGGCGAATCGCTGCGCCGCATCATCGGCCAGGCCCGCATCCGGGCGCACACCGAGCGCAGCGTGGTGCGCGGCTCGGTGCAGGCGTTCATGGAGCAGCTCTGCGCCGACGACAAGCACCTGCACATCCTGCTGCGCGAAGGCACGGTGGGCTCGGACGCGTTCAAGCAGGCGGTTGATCGGCAGCTCGTTTTCTTTGAGGAAGAACTGCAGCACGACCTGATCCGCTTTGCCGAGGTCAACGACACCGGCCTGTACGAGCCGGCGCTGTCGGCCAAGGCCATCACCCGGCTGGTGTTCGCCATGGGCGCCACGGCGATGGACCTGCCGCAGGAGCAGGTGCCGGCGTTCACCGAGCAACTGGTGACCATGGTGCGGATGATCATGACCGGCACACAGACCCTGGCCAGCAACCCGGCCGCCCGCAAATAGGGGCTGCGCCGCCAGCATGTTCTTGAATTGGCGAATCCATCATTGCAAATGAGAGTGGTTCGTATTTAGAATCAAGACATGACGCAATCCAGCTCGCCCTCGATTCCTCCCGGCCGGGAAACGCTGCCGGTGCCAGCACCGGGGCCCGGTGTTTCGGAGCCGATGCGTTGGCAGAGCCAGCAGCTGTTGCGCGGTGCGCGGGAGGTGCAGATCGAGCACCAAGGCCTGGTGTACCGGCTTCAGGTCACCTCGCTGGGCAAGCTGATCCTCACGAAGTAACCGTTCCCCGATCCGTAGCGCAGCGGTTCTGCCCGGACTGACTGCAGACCGCACCGCCAGCCAGCGCCAGCCGTGCCCACCGTACCTTTAAGAAGGACGAGCCATGGCGACTGAATCCTTGCGGTACCCCTGTGCGGGTGCTTCCCCCGAAACGATCTGCGTGGGTGTCGGTCGATCCACGTGGATGGCACCGGGGGGGGCTTGATCATGTGCAAGTCGCTGTCGCGTCCAGGCCTGTCGATGAGCCTGTCGATGGAGATGAGCCCGATGCCGCCATCCGATGTGAGTGGCGCCGGTCAGGCCGACGCAGCGCCCCCGCCACGGGGGTCACGCCGCCGGCGCCTGTGGGAGCTGCCTGGTGCTGCGCATTGCCCGGTGATCGGCGTCTGCCTGCCCATCAAGCGCCTGCGCCGCCTGGTCGACAAGGTGGCGGGTGGTTTGGTGGTGGCCGATGACTACGAGGTGCATTGCGGTGCCATCGCCGACAGCAAGCACCGCAGCCGCACCGCCGAGGCGTTGCAGCGCGCACTGGATGAGGGGCATGCCCAGGCGTTGCGCCAATCGTCGCGCTGTCGCACGACGCAGGACCTGCGGCACTGGTGGCAAACGGAATCCACCCAGGGTGACTTGGCCGGCGCGCTGTGGGCCACGCTCACCCACCCGCGCTGCGACGTGCCGCTGGAAGAAGCCGTGCTGCGCGACGTGCACATGCTGCAGCACCAGCTCGGCGCGGCCGAGCGGGCCGAGGCGCAGCACCTGCAGTCGTTGATGCATGAAAACGCCGTGCTGGCGCGGGAGTTGGGCGCCGCCCAGCAGCGCAGCACCCGGGTGGCCCAGGAGCAGGCGCTCAAGATCGATCAGTTGCAGGCGCAGGCCGTGCAGTTGCGGGCGGCGCTCATTGGGCGCGACACGCTGGTGGGCCAGCTGCGTGAGGAGCTGCAGGCGTTGGTGGCGTCGGTGCCGGGGTTGAAGTCAAGGGCCGCGTTGGGGCGGATGAACCAGCAACAGGGCGAGCGGTTGAACGCGCTGGAACAAGCGCTCCAACGGGAACGTGCGCTGACTGAGCACCAGCGCGAACGCGCCTTGATCGCGGAAGGCCGGCTGGAAGCGCTGACAGCCGAGTCCTCGACACCCCTGCGAGCGCAGCTCCCCGCAGACCTCTCGCCCGTGCCCCTCGACGACCGTGCCGTGCTGTGCGTGGGCGGCCGCCCCGCTAGCGTTCCCATCTACCGGGCCTTGGTGGAGGAGGCCGGCGCCCGGTTCCTGCATCACGATGGCGGGGAAGAAGACAACCCCGCGCAGCTGGACGCTACGCTGGCTGCGGCCGACCTGGTGATCTGCCAGACCGGCTGCGTCAGCCACGATGCGTACTGGCGGGTGAAGGACCACTGCAAGCGCACCGGCAAACAGTGCGTGTTTGTCGAGCAACCCAGCCGCAGCAGCTTCCGGCAGGCCCTGAGAATAGCTAATTGCTATTGATTGATATTTTTCATTCAATTGGTGCAATCGCAAAAATGCCCCTAGGATTGCACCTGTTGTCGCCGAAACCGGTCAACCGCAGGCAGTTTGGCTGCCACCGTTTCCAATCCATCATCCATCCAAGGAGTGCTGCATGTCCCTGATCAATACCCAAGTTCAGCCGTTCAAGGCCCAGGCTTTCCACAACGGCAAGTTCATCGAAGTCACCGAAGAAAGCCTGAAGGGCAAGTGGTCGGTCCTGATCTTCATGCCGGCCGCCTTCACCTTCAACTGCCCCACCGAAATCGAAGACGCGGCGGACAACTACGCAGCTTTCCAAGCTGCGGGTGCCGAGGTCTACATCGTCACCACCGACACCCAGTTCTCGCACAAGGTGTGGCACGAAACCTCGCCGGCCGTGGGCAAGGCCAAGTTCCCGCTGGTGGGCGACCCCACCCACGCGCTGACCAACGCCTTTGGCGTGCACATCCCTGAAGAAGGCCTGGCCCTGCGCGGCACCTTCGTGATCAATCCCGATGGCGTGATCAAGACCATGGAAGTGCATTCCAACGAAATCGCCCGCGACGTGTCTGAAACGCTGCGCAAGCTGAAGGCCGCCCAGTACACCGCCGCCAACCCTGGCCAAGTGTGCCCGGCCAAGTGGAAGGAAGGCGCCAAGACCCTGGCCCCGTCGATCGACCTGGTCGGCAAGATCTGACCTTCTTTCGATGACACGAGACGAGGCGGGCGCCATGCCCGTCTCTTCCCCCCGGCCCGATCTCCCGATCAGGCCCCGCTGAAAGTCCCTGGTGCAGCCGATGCGCCGGGTGCTTTCAACGGGGTCGGAACGACCACGCCTGAATTGACCCTGCCGCGAAAGGACCCGCACCATGTTGGACGACAGCATCAAGTCGCAACTCACCACTTACTTCGAGCGCATCACCCAGCCGATCGACCTGATCGCCAGCCTGGATGATTCCGACAGCGCCCGCGAGATCCGCGAGCTGGTGACCGAAATCGCCGCCATCGCGCCCGACAAGATCGCCGCGCGCTTTGACGGCCAGTTCGCCCGTCGCCCCTCGTTCCAGATCACCCGCCGCGGCCAGAACATGGGCGTGCACTTCGCCGCCGTGCCGATGGGCCATGAGTTCACCTCGCTGTTGCTCGCGCTGCTGTGGGCCGGTGGCCATCCGCCCAAGGTGGAGCCCGAGGTGGTGGAGCAGATCAAGGCGTTGGACGGCAACTACGCCTTCACCACCTGGATGAGCCTGACCTGCCACAACTGCCCGGATGTCGTGCAGGCGCTCAACATGATGGCCGTGCTGAACCCGAGGGTGCGCCACGTGGCCATCGACGGCGGACTGTTCCAGCAGGAAGTGGAAGCGCGCCAGATCATGGCCGTGCCCAAGACCGAGCTCAATGAGGCCGACTTCTCCAGCGGCCGCATCGAGCTGGGCGAGATCCTCGCCAAGATCGACACGGGCGCTGCTGCCCGCGAAGCTGCCAAGCTCACCGAGAAGGCGCCCTACGAGGTGCTCATCATCGGCGGCGGCCCGGCTGGTGCCGCGGCCGCGGTGTACGCCGCGCGCAAGGGCATCCGCACCGGCATCGTGGCCGAGCGTTTTGGCGGCCAGACGATGGACACGCTGGGCATCGAGAACTTCATCTCCGTGCTCGAAACCGAAGGTCCCAAGTTCGCTGCCGCGCTGGAAGCGCATGTGCGCCACTACGGCGTAGACGTGATCACGCTGCAGCGCGTGGCCCGCGTGGAACCCGCCGAGCAGGCCGGCGGCTACGCCACCGTGGTGCTCGACAACGGCGCGCAACTCAAGGGCCGCACCGTGATCCTGGCTACCGGCGCGCGCTGGCGCAACATGAACGTGCCCGGCGAGCAGGAATACAAGACCAAGGGCGTGGCCTACTGCCCGCACTGTGATGGCCCGCTGTTCAAGGGCAAGGACGTGGCGGTGATCGGTGGCGGCAACTCTGGCATCGAGGCGGCGATCGACTTGGCCGGTGTGGTCAAGAGCGTCACGGTGCTCGAATTCGCCGATCAGCTCAAGGCCGATCAGGTGCTGGTGGACAAGCTCAAGAGCCTGCCCCACGTCACCATCCACGTGAACGCGCAAACCACCGAGGTGACGGGCGACGGCCAGAAGATGACGGGCCTGCGCTACAAGGACCGTGTCTCTGGTGCTGAGCATCACCTCGACCTGGCCGGCGTGTTCGTGCAGATCGGCCTGGTGCCCAACACCGAGTTCCTGAAGGGCACGATCGAGCTCAGCAAGTTCGGCGAGATCATCGTCGACGCCAAGTGCCACACCAGCGTGCCGGGCATCTTTGCTGCCGGTGACGTGACCACGGTGCCGTACAAGCAGATCATCATCGCCACTGGCGAGGGGGCGAAGGCCGCGTTGAGCGCCTTTGATCACTTGATCCGCACGCCGGCGCCGGTCTGACAACGCGCCACCTGGTGTGCCAGGGGCCGCGCGAGCGGCCCTTTTTGCTTGCCCCGGCCAAGGTGCGTGCCGGAGTCCCGCGGGCCGCCAGGACTTTGCCCAAGCCACCGCCGGGGCAAGGCTTCGACCCTGATAATCGGGTTTCCCCTGATTCTGTCCAGGCTGCCTGCCCACATGAACACCGCTACCCGCACTGCCGCACCCCTGCCGGTGGCCGCACAAGCCGCGCCCGGCTGGAGCCTGCTGCTGATGTTGGGCGGTCTGATCGCCTTCGCGCCGCTGTCGATCGACATGTACCTGCCCGGCCTGCCCGAGATCGCCCGCGAGTTCGGTGCGTCGGCTGGTGTGGCGCAGTACACCCTGGCGGCGTACCTGGTGGGCATGGCATTGGGGCAGTCGCTCTACGGGCCACTGGCTGATCGTTACGGGCGCAAGCCGCCGCTGTACTTTGGATTGGCGCTGTACACGGTGGCATCGCTGGGCTGTGTGATCGCGCCCAATGTCGGCGCCCTGATCGCCTGGCGCTTCGTGCAGGCGCTGGGTGGCTGCGCCACCGTGGTGGTGCCACTGGCCATGGTGGCCGATCGGTTCGATCACCTGTCTTCCGCCCGGGTGCTGTCGCGGCTGATGCTGGTGATGGGTGTCGCCCCCATCCTGGCGCCGGTGCTGGGCAGCTTCATGGTGGCGCATTGGGGCTGGCGCGCCATCTTTGTGACGCTGGCCGCCGGTGGCTTTGCGGCGTTGCTGGCGGCGCGCTTCCTGTTGCCCGAGACCTTGACGTCCAACCGCCGGCAGGCCATGAGCCTGGGCGTTGCACTGCGCGGTTATGGCCGCTTGTTGAAGCAGCGCAACTTCTTGGGGTTCGCCTTGACGGGTGGGTTTGCTGGCGCGGGGCTGTTCAGCTACATCGCCGGCTCGTCATTCGTCTTCATCGAGCTGTTCGGGCTCTCGGCCCAACAGTACGGCGCTGTGTTCGGTGCCAACGCCTTGGGGTTGATCATCGCCTCGCAGGTGAACCATGCCTTGCTGGGGCGGTGGCGCCCGCAACGCCTGTTGCAGACGGCGTTGATCGCCATGGCTGCAATCGGCGTCGCCGGCCTGCTGGGTGCGCTGTTGGCCCCGCTGCTGAGCTGGGTGCCGGGGCAGGGCTTGTGGCCGCTGTTGGCGCTGCTGCTGCCGGTGTTTGGCTTCCTGGTGATGTTCGGTTTCACCAGCCCCAACACCTCGGCGGCGGCGATGGCTGCCCACGGCAGCGGTGGGGGCAGTGCCTCGGCCCTGTTGGGCACGCTGCAGTTTGGCCTGGGTGCTCTGGCCGGTGCGCTGGTGGGCGCCTTCAACGACGGCACGGCTTTGGCCATGACGGCCACGATGGCCGCCTGCGGCGTGGGCGCGTTGCTGTGCTGGCGCTTCGTGCTCACGCCCGAAGCGCGGGCCTGATCTTTCAGCGGCTCGTCGAGGCCCAACCGGCCAGGTCGACACCGCGTTCGCGTAGCAGGTCTTCCAGTGCGGGCAGCAGCGGGCCCAGGCGCTCGTCCAGCGTGTCGCGCACGGTGTCCACGATCACCTGCGTGATGCGCTCCACTTCGAGGTTGAGCTTGGCACCCACGGCCTTGTCGCCGAAGGTGGTCATGCGCAGCGTCTCGGGGATCAGCCAGACTTCGAACCAGCCCGCGCGGCGGTCGGCCTCGGCGATGGTGAGGCTTGCGCCGTTGACGGCGATGTAGCCCTTGGCGAACACGTAGCGCATGTGCTCGGGTGGCACGGCGATGCGCAGCACATGGTTGTTCTCGGGTTGGCGCACGTCGACCACGGTGGCCTGGCAGTCCACATGACCTGACAGCGGGTGGCCGCCGATCTCGGCGCCGTCCTTGGCCGCCCGTTCGGCGTTGAGCCGATCCCCCACCTTGAAGCTGCCCAGCGTGGTGAGGGCCAGGCTTTGCTGCATCACGTCGAACTCGGCGCCGTGCTCGCCTACCAGGCGCGTCACGGTGAGGCACACGCCGTCATGTGCGACGCTGGCACCGATGTCCAGGCCCTGGGTAAAGCCAGGCGGGAAATCCATCGTGAAGGTGCGCAGGCCGGGGCGGTCTTCAATGGCGGCGATGTGGGCGACGGCTTGGACGATGCCGGTGAACATGGTGAAACCCTGGGCAAGCAAGAGAGGCGGCGAGCTTAGCAGCCTAGGCCGGTCGGGCCAGCGTTCTGTGCCATGCTGCGCGCCCATGGCAGAACCCTTCAAACTCCTGTTGAACGAGACGGTGGTACGCGCTCTGGGCCAGCACCTGCGCCGCGTGGGTGGCAAGGCCTTTGACCGCCGAGGCTTCGAAGCGCAGGCCCTGGGCGGTCTCGACGACCTCGAATTCAAGGCCCGCGCGATGCAGATCGCCGATGCGCTGGAAGCCCACTTGCCGGATGACTTTGACACGGCGGCCGGTTGGCTGGAAAGCAGCCTCGGGCCAGCGGGCGAGGGCGATGAACTCTCAGGCTTCCGCTGCGCTGACGATGGTGTGGCCGGCTGGGTGATCTGGCCGATGAGCGAGTTCATCGCCCGCCGCGGCCTGGCTCAGCCCGAGCGCGCGTTGCGGGCGCTGCATGCGATGACGCAGCGCTTCAGCACCGAATGGGCGATCCGGCCCTTCATCCTGCAACACCCCGAACTGCTGTGGGCCACGCTGCTGCAGTGGGCCGACGATCCCAGCAACCACGTGCGCCGCCTGGTGAGCGAAGGCAGCCGCCCGCGCCTGCCGTGGGGCCTGCAGCTCAAGCCGTTGATTGCCGACCCGAGCCCGACACTGCCGCTGTTGCTGCGCCTGCAAGACGACCCCAGCCCGTACGTGCGCCGCTCGGTGGCCAACCACCTGAACGACATCGCCAAGGACCACCCCGGCGTGGTGGCCGACTGGTTGGCGCAGCACCTGCCCGGCGCCTCGGCCGAGCGGCAGGCGTTGCTGCGGCACGCCAGCCGCAGCCTGATCAAGGCGGGTGATGCCCGCGTGCTGCAGGCCTGGGGGCAGGGCGATGGGCTGAAGGGCCAGGCTACGCTGACGGTGGCGCCGGCACGCATCCAGCTGGGTGAATCCGTGGAGCTGATCGCCGATTTCAAGCCTGCGGGCAAGGCGCCGCAAGCGCTGGTGATCGACTACGTGGTGCACCACGTCAAAGCCGATGGCCGCACCAGCCCGAAGGTGTTCAAGGGCTGGCAGCTCACGCTGGCCCCCGGTGAGTCGCGGATGCTGCGCAAGCGCCATGCGGTCAAGCCGATCACCACCCGCGTGTACTACCCTGGCCTGCACCGTGTCGAGTTGCAGGTCAACGGTCAGGTGGTGGCTGAAGCCGCCTTCGAGCTGCGGCCCTGATCAGCCGGTCTTGCCTCAGCCCGCGTGGGCCGCGTAGTTCTCTTCGTTGAAACCCACCGTGATGCGCCCGTCGGGCCACTGCACTACCGGGCGCTTGATCACGCTGGCCTGGGCCTGCATCACCGCGCTGGCGCTGGCGGCGTCCACCACTCCGGCCTGGGTGGCGGGGTCGAGCTTCTTCCAGGTGGTGCCGGCGCGGTTCACCAGTTTTTCCCAGCCTTGGCTCTTGATCCAGGCCTTCAGGGCCGCATCGGGCACGCCTTGTTTCTTGAAGTCATGGAAGGTGTAGGCGATGCCGCGCTCTTCGAGCCAGGTGCGGGCCTTCTTGACGGTGCTGCAGTTGGGGATGCCGTACAGGATGGTGGTCATCGTTCATTGCCTCGCAGTTCGCACGTTGGCTGGCAGGCGCGCCGGGTGGCTGGTGCGGAAGGGGTTGATGTCGAGCCCGCCGCGGCGGGTGTAGCGGGCGTAGACCTGCAGCCGCGTGGGGCGGCAGCGCGTCCACACGTCCATGAAGATGCGCTCCACGCAGTGCTCATGGAACTCGTTGTGCTGGCGAAAGCTCACCAGGTACCGCAGCAGGCCGGCCTGGTCGATCGGGTGGCCGGTGTAGCTGATCTGCACGCTGCCCCAGTCGGGCTGGCCTGTGACCAGGCAGTTGCTCTTGAGCAGGCGTGAGCTGAGCGTTTCGCTGATGGGGGCTTCATTGGTGTCGCACACCAGCAGCTCGGGGGCGGGCTGGTAATGGGTGCAGTCCACATCAAGGCGATCGAGGTTCAGGCCATCCAACTCGGCCACAGCTTCGTGGTCGAAGGCATCGGGGTGCACCAGCTTCACACCCACACGCACGCCCACCGCCTGGCTCAGGTCGTCCACAAGCCGGGTGCGCACCGTGTCGATGCTGTCGAACGCCTGCATGTTGAAGCTGTTGAGGTACAGCTTGAACGATTTGCTCTCGACGATGTTGGGCGATTCGCAAGGCACCGTCACATGGGCCAACGCGATCTGCGGTTTGCCGCGCGGGTTGAGCCATGACAGCTCAAACGCCGTCCACAGATCAGCGCCCATGAAGGGCAGGGGGGGGCCATCACTTTCGCCTTCAGCCAGGCCGATCTCGGCGCGCTGCTGGCTGCGGGCGATGGGGAACAGCAGCTCTGGCGCGTAGGTGTCGCGGTAGCTGGCGGGCTTGCCGAGCGGAGATCCGGCGGGGGTGTGGTGGGAGGTCATCAGGGGCTGATCGGCGTGGCCGGAAGCGAGCCCGCGATCTTAGCCAGCCGGGGATGTCTGTGCCGGTATGCGCCCGTGCGCTCAACCGATGGGCGCGAGCTGCGCCAGTTCGTCATCGCTGAAGATGCGGGCGGTGGCATGGAAGCATTCGCCGCTGCCTTGCTCCAGCGAGAAGGTGCCGCCCTCGCCGGGGATCACGTCGATGATGAGCTGGGTGTTCTGCCAGAACTCGGCCAGGCTGCGGCTCATGTAGTAGGGCACGCCGCCAATGTGACCCATCAGCACGTCGGTGGCGTCGGTGACGGGCATCTCGCCCTGCTTGAAGCACATCGGCGTGGCGCCGTCGCAGCAGCCACCAGATTGGTGAAACATCAGCGTGCCATGCTCGGCCGACAGCCGCTCGATCAGGATCAGCGCCTTGGGTGTGGCAATGACACGTTGGATCACGGGCTTGCTCCTGAAGAAAAAAGGAGGGCGGCGTGAGCCGTCCTCCAAGTTGGGCCCAGAAGAAGCCCAACGCGACTCAGGAGGGCGCTGGTCTTCTTCGTCGCTTCGCTCAGAAGAAGCCCAACGCGTTGGGGCTGTAGCTCACCAGCAGGTTCTTGGTCTGCTGGTAGTGGTCGAGCATGGCCTTGTGGGTTTCACGGCCGATGCCCGATTCCTTGTAGCCGCCGAAGGCTGCGTGGGCGGGGTAGGCGTGGTAGCAGTTGGTCCACACGCGGCCGGCCTGGATGGCGCGGCCCATGCGGTAGGCACGGCTGCCGTCGCGGCTCCACACGCCAGCGCCCAGGCCGTACGGCGTGTCGTTGGCGATCTGCAGGGCTTCGGCTTCGTCCTTGAAGGTGGCCACGGCCAGCACCGGGCCGAAGATTTCCTCGCGGAAGACGCGCATGTTGTTGTTGCCCTTGAACAGCGTGGGCTGGATGTAGTAGCCGCCAGCCAGGTCGCCGCCCAGATGGGCACGGTCGCCACCGATCAGCACTTGGGCGCCTTCTTCCTTGCCCACGGCCAGGTACGACTGGATCTTGTCCATCTGCATCTGCGAGGCCTGGGCACCCATCATGGAGTCGGTGTCCAGCGGGCTGCCTTGTTTGATGGCGGCCACGCGCTTGAGGGCACGTTCCATGAACTTGTCATAGATCGATTCCTGGATCAGCGCGCGCGACGGGCAGGTGCACACTTCACCCTGGTTGAAGGCGAACAGCACCAGGCCTTCGATGGCCTTGTCGAGGAAGGCGTCGTCCTGCGCCATCACGTCTTCGAAGAAGATGTTGGGCGACTTGCCGCCCAGTTCCAGCGTGGCGGGAATCAGGTTGGTGGCAGCGGCCTGGGCGATGACGCGGCCGGTGGCGGTGGAGCCGGTGAAGGCGATCTTGGCGATGCGCTTGCTGGTGGCCAGCGGCATGCCGGCTTCGCGGCCGAAACCGTTGACGATGTTCAGCACGCCCGGGGGCAGCAGGTCAGCGATCAGCTCGGCCAGCACCAGGATGCTGATGGGGGTCGATTCAGCGGGCTTGAGCACCACGCAGTTGCCGGCGCCCAGCGCGGGAGCCAGCTTCCAGGCCGCCATCAGGATGGGGAAGTTCCAGGGAATGATCTGGCCGACCACGCCCAGCGGCTCATGGAAGTGGTAGGCGATGGTGTTCTGGTCGATCTCGCTGAGGGCGCCTTCCTGGGCGCGCACGCAGCCGGCGAAGTAGCGGAAGTGGTCGGCCGTCAGCGGGATGTCGGCGTTCAGCGTTTCGCGGATGGCCTTGCCGTTGTCCACGGTTTCGGCGTAGGCCAGCAGTTCCAGGTTGGCGTCGATGCGGTCGGCGATCTTCAGCAGGATGTTGGCGCGCTCGGCCGGGGCGGTCTTGCCCCAGGCATCGGCGGCGGCGTGAGCGGCGTCCAGCGCCAGCTCGATGTCTTCAGCGCCGGAACGGGCGGCCTGGGTGTAGGGCTTGCCGGTGATCGGGGTGATCACGTCGAAGTACTCGCCCTTGACCGGGGCGACCCACTTGCCGCCGATGAAGTTGTCGTAACGCTGCTTGTAGGAAAGCTTTGAACCGGGGGTGCCAGGCAGGGCGTAGAGCATGGTCGTCTCCTGAATTGGGGGTCTGTAACGGGTGTATGGCGGCCCGTTTCAGGGCCTGCGCCTCCCTACAGCGCGAAAGCTGTGCCAGCCCCGCTTTCACCCGTTAAATCGAGGTTTGTGGGCTCCCAATTGCTGGGAAACCCTTTCGCTTGCCCGTTCTTGGGGACGGCAAAGCCTGTGTGCGCGCTGTCCCACCGCTCGCGCTGGCACAGGTGCTGTGACACCTGTGCCAGCGTGGAGCAACTCAAGCGACAGGTGTCGACGCGGGCTGTGGCGGCTTGTTGAAGGTGCGGGCCTGGCGGCCCTGCTCGCTGAGGAAGCGCACCAGGGCATCGGTCTGGCCGTGGGTGACGATCACCTGCTCGCAGCCGGTGGCGTCGATGGCGCGCAGCAGGCCGGGCCAGTCGGCGTGGTCGCTGAGCACGAAGCCGCGGTCCAGGCCCTGGGCCCGGCGTCGGCTGCGCAGCGCCATCCAGCCGCTGGCAAAGGCGCGGCTGGCCTGGGCCAACGCGTCAGCCGCCGCGGGGGCTGATGCCGTGGGCGGGCCGATGACGAGGGCGCGGCCCAGGTCAGCGGGGCTCAGGGCATCGACCGGCACGGTGGGCGGCAGGGCCACGCCGGCGGCGGCGTAGGCGGCGTTGATGGGGGCGACCGCACCATGCACCGCGATCGGGCCGATCGAGGCGTCCACCCCGCCCTGCAGGCGCTGCGCCTTGCCCAGGCTGTAGGCCATGATCACGCTGGGCCGGCCCTGGGCAGCGTTGGCCTGCCACCAGGCGTTGATGTCGTCGAACACCTCGGCCTGGGGGCGCCATTGGTACAGCGGCAGGGCGAAGGTCGATTCGGTGATGAAGACGTGGCAGGGCACCGGCTCAAAGGGCGCCAGGCCGGACTGTGCCTCGCCGAGGGCGCTGCAGAAGTAGTCACCCGAGGCCACCCACACCCGGCCCTGATGTTCCAGCCGCACCTGCGCCGAGCCCAGTACATGGCCGGCCGGGTGCAGGCTGAGCTTCACGCCGTGGTGCTCGATTTGCTCGCCATAGGCCAGCGTCTGGAGCGTGATGCGTCCGAGGCGGGCGCGCAGCACGGCTTCACCTGGCGCAGCGCACAGGTAGTGGCGGTGGCCGGTGCGGGCGTGGTCTGAATGCGCGTGGGTGATGACGGCCCGATCCACCTTGCGCATCGGGTCGATGAAGAAGTCGCCCACGGGGCAATACAGCCCTTCCGGGCGCTGGACGATCAGGGGTTCGGTCGCCAAAGCCATCACGAAATGTGTTTGCGGCATAAATACCGCCTGATTACCTGGCGATTACGGGCTTGAAAGAGCCTGTGAGAAAGGTCCGGGGAAGGCGCGCGCTCTATACTCGAAGCAGCGATTATGGTGAAGCGTCACACGTGTTTGACGCGAAAGGTGTTCCCGGATGAAGACCAAGTTCAAGGTGGCAGGCTGGATGGCAGTGGGTGCCATCGCAGGGGCGTTGACGACGCTGCAGTTCCAGGCCACCGCCCGCAGCAGCATGACGCCGCTGCCTCTGGAAGACATGCAACAGTTGGCCGCGGTGTTTGACTTGGTCAAACGCTCGTATGTGGAGCCGGTGGATGAAAAGAAACTGATCCGTGACGCCATCGGCGGCATGGTTTCGGGCCTTGATCCGCACTCGCAGTATTTCGAAGGCCAGGCCTACAAGGAATTCCACGAAGGCATCAGCGGCAAGTTCACCGGTGTGGGCATCCAGATCGAGATGGAAGACGGCCTGGTGAAGGTGGTGTCGCCCATTGAAGGCTCGCCCGCTTACCGCGCCGGCATGATGACGGGCGACCTCATCATCAAGATCGACGACACCCTGGTGAAGGGTCTCACGCTCGACCAGGCCATCAAGCGCATGCGTGGCCCCAGCGGCACCAAGGTGATGCTCACCGTGCTGCGCAAGGCTGACAACAACCGCAGCTTCCCGGTGGCCATCACCCGCGAGGAAATCAAGACCAAGAGCGTGCGCTCCAAGGTGATCGAGCCCGGCTACGCCTGGATCCGCGTCAACCAGTTCCAGGAACCCACGCTGCGCGACTTTGCCGATCAGCTGAAGGACATCTTCAAGCAGGAGCCCAAGCTCAAGGGCCTGGTGCTGGACCTGCGCAACGATCCGGGCGGCCTGCTTGACGCGGCTGTGGGCATCTCGGCCGCCTTCCTGCCCAAGGATGCGGTGGTGGTGTCCACCAACGGCCAGATCCCCGAATCGAAGAGCACGCTCAAGGCCACGCCGTACTTCTACTCGCGTGACGGCAGCGATCCGCTGGCCCAGTTGCCGGCGCTGATCAAGAACGTGCCGGTGGTGGTGCTGGTCAACGAAGGCTCGGCCTCGGCCAGCGAGATCGTGGCCGGTGCGCTGAAAGACCACAAGCGTGCCGTCATCATGGGCTCGCAAACCTTCGGCAAGGGCTCGGTGCAGAGCGAGATGACGCGCCTGCCGATGCCCAACACCTCGCTGAAGATCACCACGGCGCGGTACTACACACCGTCGGGACAGTCGATCCAGGCCAAGGGCATCGTGCCCGATGTGATGGTGGACGAGACGGCAGAGGGCAACCTCTTCTCGGCCCTGCGCGTGCGTGAGGCCGATCTGGAGCGTCACCTCACCGCCGGCAACGAAGCCGCTTCTGCTGCTGGCAAGGATCCCGAGCGCGAGAAGGCCCGTGAAGCCGCTATCAAGAAGCTCGAAGAAGCGAATGCCAAGAACAAGGACAAGCCGTTGCGCCTGCCCGAGTACGGCACCGCTGAAGACTTCCAGCTTGGTCAGGCGCTCAACCGCCTGAAGGGCAAGACGGTGCTGGTGAGCAAGACCCAGGTCGAGCGCAAGCCGGAAGACAAGACCGAAGCCAACTGAGCCCTGCTGGGCTGGCGCCGTTCTTCCCAGGGGGCCTTCGGGCCCCTTGGTCGTTGATGGGGGGGCATGGCGCCACAATCCTGGGCTTATGGACGACCAGCAACTCCTGCGCTACAGCCGCCACATCCTGCTCGACGAGATTGGCATTGAAGGTCAACAACGGCTGCTGCAGTCGCATGCGCTGGTGATCGGTGCCGGCGGGTTGGGCTCGCCCGCCTTGCTGTACCTGGCCTCGGCCGGCGTGGGCAGCATCACCGTGGTCGACGATGACACGGTGGACTTCACCAACCTGCAGCGCCAGATCGCCCATGCCGAGGCACGGGTGGGGCAACCCAAGGTGGCGTCTGCAGCAGCTGGCATGCGCGCCCTCAACAGCGAGGCCGTGGTGCACACCATCGCTCGCCGCCTGGACGAGACCGAGCTGGCCGAGCAGGTGGCCCAGGCCGATGTGGTGCTCGATTGCAGCGACAACTACCCCACCCGCCAGGCCGTCAATGCCGCCTGCGTGCGGGCTGGCAAGCCGCTGGTCTCGGGCGCAGCCATCGGCTTCGATGCCCAGATCTCGGTGTGGGACACCCGCCAGCCCGGCCAACCCTGCTATGCCTGTGTCTTTGCACCCGACGCCGAGGTGGACGCCGTGCGATGCGCGACCATGGGTGTGTTTGCACCGCTGGTGGGCATGATCGGCGCCATGCAAGCGGCAGAGGCCCTGAAACTGCTCGTGCCCGTGGGCCAACCCCTGGCCGGCCGTTTGCTGATGCTGGATGCGCGGTACATGCAGTGGAATGAAATGCGTGTGGCGTGTGACCCGGATTGCCGGGTTTGTCGCGGCAGGGCAGCCACCAGCCGCTAAGCTGCCAACGTCTTACCTGGATCAGTTTTCGATGGACAAACGTACCGAACTCAACGCCCGCAACTTCCCCACGGCCGAGGAAGACGCCGCCCTGGTGCCGCCGTCGCGCTACGGTGGCCCTGAAAGCGCGTACCGGCTGGCGTTCACCGATGTCGACTTTCTGCTGCGCGAGGAACTGCGCCCGGTGCGCATGCAGCTGGAGTTGCTCAAGCCCGAGCTGGTGCAACGCGAGCAAGGCATTGGCTCCACCATCGTCATCTTCGGCTCGGCCCGCATCGGCGCACCCGATGTGATGCAGGCCAAGCTCGCTGCCGCACAAGTCACCGGCGATGCCACGGCCATCAAGCGGGCGCAGCGCCAGCTGGAGATGTCGCGCTACTACGAGCTGGCGCAGCAGTTCGCTTCGCTGGTCACCAAGGCATCAGCCACGATGGAGACGCCCATCCACGTGGTCACGGGCGGCGGTCCCGGCATCATGGAGGCGGGTAACCGTGGTGCCTTCGAGGCTGGCGGCAAGAGCATCGGCCTGAACATCGTGCTGCCGCACGAGCAGGAACCCAACCCGTACATCACGCCGGAGCTGTGCTTCCAGTTCCACTACTTCGCGCTGCGCAAGATGCATTTCCTGATGCGCAGCATCGCGCTGGTGTGCTTCCCCGGCGGCTTTGGTACGTTGGACGAGCTGTTCGAGACGCTCACGCTGATCCAGACCGGCAAGAGCCGGCGCCGGCCGATCTACCTGTTCGGCCGCGCGTTCTGGGAGAAGCTGATCAACCTGGAGCACATGGTGGACACCGGCATGATCAGCCCTGAAGACGTGAACCTGATCCAGTACGTCGAGACGCCTGAAGAGGCCTGGAGCGCCATCGTGGCGGAGTACGGGCTCGGCGCCAGTGATTCCGAGCTGGGTGAACTGCAAGTCGACATCTGACCCTGGAGAGGCCGACATGAGCCAGCGCGCGGTGAGCTTGATCGGCGTGCCCACCGATGTGGGTGCTTCCGAGCGGGGGGCTTCGATGGGCCCCGAAGCGTTGCGTGTGGCGGGCTTGCGCGAGCGCCTGGTTGCGCTGGGCCTGGACGTGCAAGACCACGGCAACCTCAGCGGCCCGCCCAACCCCTGGCAAGCGCCCGCCAGTGGCTATCGCCACCTGCCCGAGGTGGTGGCCTGGAACCGCGCGCTGTATGCCGAGGTGGCCCAGGCCCTGGCGCACGGCCGCCTGCCCATCACGCTGGGCGGTGACCACTGCCTGGCTATCGGCTCGATTGCTGCCGTAGCCCACCATTGCAAGACGCAAGGCCGGCGCCTGCGCGTGCTCTGGCTTGATGCGCATGCCGACTTCAACACCGCATTGATCACCCCCAGCGGCAACCTGCACGGCATGCCGGTGGCCTGCCTGTGCGGCCATGGCCCCGAAGCACTGGTGAACCTGGGCGCGCCCGGCCCGGCGCTGCTGCCGCGGCAGATTCGCCAGATCGGCATCCGCAGCGTCGATGCCGGCGAGAAGCGCTTCGTGCACGAGCAGGGCCTGGATGTGTTCGACATGCGCTTCATCGACGAGATGGGCATGCGCCACGCGATGGAACTCGCGCTGGCCACGATGGACGAACACACCCATCTGCATGTGAGCTTCGACGTCGACTTCCTCGACCCCGAGATCGCGCCCGGCGTGGCCACCACCATCCCCGGTGGCCCCACCTACCGCGAGGCGCAGCTGTGCATGGAAATGATCGCCGACAGCGGCCGCCTCGGGTCGCTCGACATTGTCGAGATCAACCCAGCGCGCGACGTGCGCAACCGCACCGCCGAGCTGGCGGTCGATCTGGTGGAAAGCCTCTTCGGCAAGAGCACGCTGATGCGGCGCCGGCCTGCGGGTTGAACTGCGGGCCCGGGTCGACTAGACCATGCGGGCCCAGCGCACCAGTCGGTAGGGTAGGTTGCGCAGCGCCGGCACCTTGGCGGTGATGGTGCCGATGAGGGCGATGTCATGCTGGTTCCACACCCGGAACATCAACGTCGTCGCCAGGAACATCAGCGCGAAGACCAGCCCGGCCAACAGGTGAGCGGTGATGCTGTTGCTCAGCGCCACCACGCCGACAGCCACGCCGCCAGCGCACAACGCAGCGGCAGTCAGGCGTGCCAGGTCGTTGTACGGCATCGGCACATGCAGCATCACCCGCACGCAGATCAGCGAGAAGATGAATGAGGCCAGCGTCGACAGCACATGGGCGGTGATGGCCCCCATCAGCCCGTACTCTGGCACCAGGATGAGTGCGGCGATCAAACTCACCGATACAGTGAAAATCGCCTCAGCTGCCCGAACGCGCTGGTGCTCAGTGGTGGTGAGCAGCGCGCCGATCGCACCGCTGGAAAGCGTCACGCCCTTCACGAGCACCATGATCTGCAGCAGCAGGGCAGCGGCAGCGTACCGCTCGCCGTACATCACGCGGATCACCGGCTCGGCCCAGAACAAGCCCACACCTGCCAGCAGCAGACCCATGAAGTGGAACAACCGGATCGAGTCAGAGGCGATCTTGCCGACCCGTTCGATGCCGCCCTCGCCGAAGGCATTGCCCATCTTGGGCATGAGCACGGACGACAGGCCGGAAGAGAGTAGTTCCACGCCGCCTCGAGCCAGCGTTGCGGCGATGACGAAGAAGCCGACGGATTCGGCACTCACCATCTTGTTGAGCAAGAACGTCTCCACCGACTTGTTGGAGAAGGCCCAGACAAAGGTGGACAGCACCGTCCAGCCGAGGTGAGGCTTCACCCGGTCAAGCAGCGTGGGTTCGGTGGGCTCACGGCTGGCGCCAATGCCGGCCTGCTGGAGTTGGCGCCCGGCCATCAGGGGGTGGGCCAGGCTGATCAGCAGAAAGAGCCACAGGTAGTGGCTTAGATCGCCGCCCCAGGCGAACATGCCGACCACGATCACCAAATTGAGGACGCTGAGCACGCTCATCGAACGTGCCTCGATGTCGAATCGGCCGTGTCCCTTGCCCACCGAGATGGAGAACAGGTACAGAGACTTGGCGACCGATGCGCCAATGCAAACCGCTGCAAACAGGCCCAGATGTCCGTCCCAACCGGCCGGTTTCAGCCAGGGCAGACAGGCAGCGAAGACGATGCTGATACCCAGGATTGACCACCACTGCCAGCGCTTGAACCAGCCATGCAGCCGACGGGTGCCATCGGGGTCATTGCGACCCAGGGTTTCAGAGAGAAATCGGATCGCCGACGTCGTCAGCCCGTTGTTCATCAGGATGACCAGCACGCCGGAAAGCCAGATCAGGTAGGCATAGCGACCGTAGTCGGCGGGCCCAAGCGATCGCGCGATCAGGGTGCTGATCACCAGCCCGGTGGCGTAGGCCACGTAGGTGGAGCCGGTCATCAGGAGGGCCGAGCGGAACATGGCCGCCGCCCCGAATTGGTTGCTCATGAACGCTGTGGTGTACGCGGACAGCCGGATGGGCTGACGCGCACCTTCTTTCTGGCTTCTACGGGTCGAGGGACTTGGCGTGTGACCCAGGCCTCAGATCGCGGTTGCGGCCCGCGTGTGCGCTGCCATGCGCAGCACGCGGGCAACAAAACTCATTTCATGGCGTTCACGTGACACGAAGCGCGGTATCTGAAACCTGGGCGACTCAAGTGTAGCGACGCCCACTGCCGTTGAGACGGCGGCCGCGTAACCGATCTCACGCACCAAGTCGGCGTGAAGCGTGCTGTAGTCTAGGCCAGGTTTTCCGTTGGGATAGGCAAAGCAGGTGGGCGGTGCGTCCAGCAGCCGACTCAGCACCTCGCGGTTTTCGCGAATCTCCCAGCGTGCGGTTTCGGGAGAAACCTTTGCGAGGATCGGATGGCTCACGGTGTGGCCGCCGATGGAGACGCCCTTGCGCGACAGGTCGAGCACTTGCTCGCTTGTCATCATCAGGTCAGTGGGCAGGCCGCCATCCGCCATGGCCATCAGCCTTGTGCAGGCCTCTTCGCGTTGCGTGTGCTCCAGGTACTTGATGCGCGAGGCCAGCTGCATGGCCAGATGATGGCGTGTGGCGACATCGGAGACGCGGTAGCGGCCGAGCCCAAGCCAGGCAAAGTCGGCCTCACCGGTAGGCAGTCGGCGTACGGACTCGACCACGGTGTCGTTGAACATGCGGCCGCCATCCAGGAATCCGGTCGCGACGAACACCGTTGCCGTCAGCCCATGCTCGCGAAGCAGCGGCAGGGCGATGGAGTGGTTGTCGGCATAGCCGTCGTCAAAAGTGACGCAGACGCTGCGTGCTGGCAGGGTACCTTCGAGCAGGCGTTGTACCCCTTCGTTCAGCGGCAAGACCCGAAACATTTCGGCCAGTGCCTTGAACTGGGTGTTCAACATGGCTGCAGTGGGTACCTCGGGCTGCATCGGATCCAACTCTGCCATCACCCGGTGATACATCAGGATGGGCAAAGAGGCGCCTTGTCCTCCTTGATACCGTTGCTTGACTACCTGCCGCGCCAGCGGGCGCACGATGGGTCGGGCCATCGAACTCACCGGGCTGTGTGCATATCGCGTAGCAGCAAGTAGTTTGGACATCGGGTAGGGTCGTTACTGCGATGAAACAAGTCGAAAACTATGGGTCCAGGCCAGTGTAAACAATTGCAAAGCGGGTGGCTCCCCTCGGCTAGGGCGGGTGCTTGTACGGCACCAGGCCTCGGGGGGACTGCTGCTGCCAGTGATCAAATCATGTCTGAGATCTGTGATCGCCCGGCGCTGATTGCTGCAGAGCATGATGGACCAAGGCAGCGCGTGGGCAGCGCTAGGGCACCAGCTTGGATGCGGCCACTGTGCGGGGATTCGCAGTTATTCGATGTCACTGCTGGATCGCTTGTCGGGCGGATTGACCGAATCATCGCCGCGCCAGGCGGAAAGGCCTTGTTTCACGAACTTCATCTGAGATTCGAACCGTCGACAGGCATCACAGAAGATCAGATGTGACTTGATGGCGAACCGTTCTCCCCAGCGCAGCGGCTGGTCCTGAGATTTGAGAACCAGGTGCGAGACATCTCGGCAGCGGTGTTTCATGGTGCGTACCTACTCAGGCGGCCTGCCCAAACCAGCGCTGCTCCAGGCAACTCCGCAAGCGCAGGCGGGCGCGATGTAGCAGCACCCACAGGTTGGTCGCGCTGATGCCCAGTTGCTTACAGATGTCGTCGGCTTCCAGCTCCAGCCACTCCCGCATCAGGAACACCCGGCCCTGCTGGGCCGGCAGGTGTTCCATGCAGGCCTCCAGCACGTCGAAGAACTGCTGTTGGCCTAGCGATGCCTCAGGGTTCTGCCAGACCTGTGGGGCGGTCTGCCAGCTGCCGTTGTCGGCGAAGAGCAGGTCATCGAGGTCGATATCGTCTTCGACCTCGGCTCGCATCTCGCGCCCGTGGCGGCGCAGCTGATCCACCACCTTGTGTTTCAGGATGCCCACCAACCAGGTCTTGAGCTGCGATTGGCCGCCAAAGGCCTGGGGCCGCTCCAGCGCGGCCAGCATCGTCTCCGACACCGCATCCTCCGCCCAGGCCTCATTGCGCAGCTGCGTGCGGGCAAAACGCAGCAGCTGTGGGCGCAGGGTGTCGAGCTGGCGAGCGAAGTCGGTCATCCAGTGTTGGCGAAATAAATGTGGGCGCAGTGTAAGGAATCGGGCGAGGGGGCGACTGACGTTCGTCGCACAGCAGGTTCATCTGATGAGCCTGCCGCGGCAACCCACACCTCAACCCTCAAGCCATTCACTGGAGTGCACCATGAACCAACGTCTGATCCTCTCGACCGCTCTCGCTTCCGTACTGACCATGGGGCTGGCCGCGCCCGCCGCTGCCGCTGCTGACAAGGAAGCTTGCTATGGCATCGCCAAGGCTGGTCAAAACGATTGTCAGAACCTCTCGGGCACCCATGCCTGCGCCGGCCAGGCCAAGGCAGACAACGACATCTCCGACTGGAAGTACGTGGCCAAGGGCACCTGCAAGGAGATGATGGGCCACGCCAAGGCGGAAGCCCAGGCCATGATGAAGAAGAAGATGTGATTCGGGGCCGGCCATGCAGCAGACCTTGATGAAGCGCCCAGGCGACAGACCTCGCATGCAGCCGTGGGCCGGCATCGGCTGGCGCCAGCCGCACTACCGCGAGTTGATCGAACGCCGGCCTGCGCTGGGCTTCATCGAGGTTCACTCGGAGAACTTTTTCGGTGACGGTGGCGCGGCCCTGGCGGTGCTGGAGCAGGGCCGGGCCCACTACCCGGTGAGCCTGCATGGCGTGGGCCTGGCGCTGGGCTCGGCGGCAGGGCTCGACGAGGCGCATCTGGCGCAGTTGGCTCGGCTGGTCGAGCGCATCGAGCCGGTGCGGGTGTCGGATCACGCCAGCTTCGCCCGCGTGGCCTCGCCGCAGGGCGTGCTGCATGCCAGCGATCTGCTGCCGGTGGCCTTTGATCGGGCCTCGCTCGATCTGATGGCCACCCATGTGCAGCAGGTGCAAGACCGGCTGCGGCGCCCGCTGCTGGTGGAAAACCTCTCGGCCTACGTGCAGCCGCTGCCGCTGGCCGAGGCCTTGAGCGAGCCAGCCTTCTTCAACGCACTCACCCGGCGCACCGGCTGCGGGCTGCTGCTGGATGTCAACAACCTGGTGGTCAATGCGCTCAACGCGCATGGGTTCAATGACGACATGGCCGTGGCTGCGGCTTGCGCCTGGATCGACGCCATCGACCCCGCCAGCGTGGGCGAGATTCACCTGGCCGGCTACTGTGACACCGGCGATCTGGTGATCGACGACCACGGCAGCCGGGTGCACGCACCCGTGTGGGCGGTCTATCGCCACGCGCTGCAGCGCCTTGGCCCGCGCCCCACGCTGATCGAGTGGGACACCGATGTGCCGGCGCTCGACGTGCTGCTCGACGAAGCTCGCCTGGCCGAGCGCTGTGTGGCCGAAGCACATGGCCGGCCGACGCTGGGCGCGGCCAGGGTAGGGCAGCCAGTGGGTGCGGTGCGCCATGCGGCGGCGCCCGTGGCCGAGGCGCAGTTGGCCCTGGTGGCGGCCATCCGTGGCCTGCCGGTGGCACCGCCGCTGGCCGGAGCGTCCGAGCAGGTGGCCCGCGGCTTGGCCGCCTACCGCGGCAACGCCAGTGCCCTGGCCGAGCGGGCGCTGGCCGCGGCGTACCCGACGGTGCATCAACTGATGGGCGATGACGCCTTTTCCGCGCTGGCCCGAGCGCTGTGGCAGGCCCACCCCGCCACGGTCGGCGACATGGCCTGCTGGGGCGGCGCGTTGGCCGACTTCTTCGCCGACACCCAGGGCGTGCCTGATGCGCCGTACCTGGCCGATGTGGCGCGGCTCGACTGGGCCGTGCACCGCGCCGGCTTTGCGGCCGATGGCACCGGCGCGGTGTCGGGCCTAGCGTTGCTGGGCTCCGGAGAGCCCGATCAACTGTGGCTGCAGTGGGCGCCCGGCGCTGGCGGCTTGGCCAGTGACTGGCCAGTGGTCACGATCTGGCAGGCTCATCGCAGCGAGGCCACAGATCGCTTCGCCGCGGTGCAATCCGCCTTCGACCGCGGCCAGGCCGAACACGCCTGGTGGTGGCGGCAGGGCTGGCGGGTGGCGGTGACGACGCTCGACGCTGCCACGGCCTGCTTCCATGCGGCGATCAACCTGGGTTTGTCGCTGGCTCAAGCGTTGAGCCAGGTGCTGGCCCTGCATCCGCACTTCGATTTCACGCGCTGGCTGCACACCGCGTTGCAGGCTGGCTGGTTGGCTGCGGTGCAGGCCCACCCCATTGGCGCTGTGCAGCGCGAACTCCGACTTCACGAGGAATGCTCATCATGACCCCCTTGCAACGTGTTGATCGCGCCTGGCAGTCCCTGGTGCAGGCGCTGGAGGCCTTGCAGCCACTGGCCCAACTGGCCGCGCGGGCCTACCTGGCGCAGGTCTTTTTCCAGTCGGGCCTGATCAAGCTGCGCGATTGGGACAGCACGCTGTCGCTGTTCACCGACTACTACCAAGTGCCGCTGCTGCCACCCACCTTGGCCGCCTACCTGGGCGCCGGGGGCGAGCTGGTCTTGCCGGTGCTGTTGCTGCTGGGGCTGGGTGGGCGATTTGCGGCGCTGGGCCTGTCGGTGGTGAACCTGATGGCCGCGTTGAGCCTGCCCGAGATCGGTGAAGGCGCCTTGCTGCAGCACATCTTCTGGGGCTGCTTGCTGGTAGGACTGTCGCTGTGGGGGCCGGGGCGATGGTCGTTGGAGCGCTGGTGGCCGCGGCCCGCGATGAAATAAAACGATACACGGCGATACCGCGGCGCAAGGACACCGCAGCGCCCGCGGCGCAACATCCTTCCCATGTGCTGAGGAGTGGCCGATGGTCGGCCCCGGCACCTTGAAGAGGAAGGTTCTCCATGACACCGTGGATCAAGACATTCGCCCGCCGTGGCGCCGCCGTTCTGTTGGGCATTGGCCTGCTGGGTTCGGTGGCCGCCTGTTCTCATGGCGCCCCCTGGGGCCACGGGCGCGGCCCCATGAGCGACGACGATGCGGTCAAGATGAGCGCGCGCATGGTGGAGCGGGTGGGCAGCAAGCTCGACCTCGATGCCGCCCAGAAAACCAAGCTGACGCACCTGGCCGACGTGCTGCGCACCCAGCGCAAGGCGGCCATGGGCGACAAGGCGCCGCCTGAGCAGATGCAGGCGCTCATCAGCGGCAACCGCTTCGACCGTGCGGGCGCCCAGGCGCTGGTGGACAGCCGCACCGAGGCCATCCGCAAGGCCAGCCCAGAGGTGATCACGGCCGCAGGCGATTTCTACGACAGCCTGCGCCCCGAGCAGCAAAGCAAGGTGCGTGAGTTCCTGCAGCGCGGCCCGGGCCGGCATCGCCACCATGGCGGGCGCGGTGACGAGCCGCCGCATGAGCCGCGGGGTTGAGGCCGGTAGGGTGGGTTGTCATGCGACGATCCGGGCATGCACCGCATCCTGCTGATTGATGATGACGAGGCGCTGGGGCCGCCGCTGGCGGCCTACCTCAAGCGCTTCGATCTGGCGCTTACCCAGACCAGTCGGCCCAGCCTGGCCTGGGCCCTGCTGCGCGATGCGCTGGCACAACAGCAACCCTTTGAAGCCGCCATCCTGGACGTGATGCTGCCCGAGATGGACGGCTTTGCCGTGTGCCGCGCGCTGCGCGCTGATGCCGACGAGCGCCTGCGCATGTTGCCCATCGTGATGCTCACCGCACGCGGCGAGTTGAGCGACCGGGTTGTGGGCCTGGAACTGGGCGCCGACGACTACCTGCCCAAGCCCTTTGAGCCGCGCGAACTGGCCGCGCGGCTGCAAACCATCCTGCGCCGCACGCGCCTGGCACCGCCTGCGCCGGCGCCCCGTCAGCAGCTGCGGTTTGACGGCCTGGTGATCGACCGCGACAAACGCGAGGTGCTGCGACAGGGCGAGCCCGTCGCCTTGACCGGCACCGAGTTCGAGCTGCTGTGGCTGCTGGCCAGCGAGCCCGAGAAGGTGTTCCACCGCGACGAGATCTTGAACCGCCTGCGGGGGCAGGACGGCGATCTCTACACCCGCGCCGTCGACATCCTGGTGAGCCGCCTGCGCAAGAAGCTGGAGCCGCTGCAGTGCGTGCGCACGCTGCGCAACGCGGGCTATTTGTTTGCCGGAGGCCGTGAATGAGCCACCGCATCGACCGGGACGCCCCGCTGGGGCAGCGGCTGCGCTTTCGCCTGGGCTACAAGCTGCTCGCGCTGTTCCTGCTGCTGGCGCTGGCCATGAGCGCCATCTTCGTGATGGGCATGCAGCGGGCCTTCTCTGGGGGCTGGCAGGCCTGGGTGCGCCCGCTGGTGGCTGACTACACCGCCCACCTGATGCAGGAGATCGGCTCGCCACCCGACCTGCAGCGCGCCCAGGCGCTGGCCGACCGGCTGCCGCTGCGCATCCGCATCGACGGCCCCGGCGTGCACTGGCATTCCGATCGGCGCCTGCCTGAGACCTGGGATGAAGACGCCCCTGTGGACCGCCCACCGATGCACCGCCACTTCCGCGGTGAGATGCGCGGCTGGCTCTGGCGCGAGCGCACGCCCGATGGCTACACCGTGCGCTTTGGCTTTGCCCGCTTCCCGGCCCGCGAAGAGCCGCGCTTCATGGCCTTCGTCACCCTGGGATTGCTGCTGCTGTTCACCGGCCTGGCCTATGTGACGGTGCGGCGCTGGCTGCGGCCGTTGCAGGACATCCACGCTGGCGCCGCGCGCTTCGGTGCCGGCGACTTCACTCAACCCATCCCCGTGCGCCGCCGCGACGAACTGGGCCAGGTGGCCGCGCAGGCCAACGCCATGGCCGCGTCGATCCACCAGATGTTGGAGGCCAAGCGCACGCTGCTGCTGGCCATCAGCCACGAACTGCGCTCGCCGCTCACCCGCGCCCGCCTGAACGCCGAGCTGAGCACACCACCCCCCGACGCCCCGGCCGACAGCCTGCAGGCCCATGCCGCGCTGCTGCACGACCTGGCCTGCATGCGCGACCTGGTGAGCGACCTGCTGGAGACCGAGCGCCTGAGCAGCGGCCACGCCGCGCTGCAACGTGAGCCCACCGATCTGCCCGCACTGGTGGCCGAAGCCGTCGCCGCGCAGGCGGGTACTGGCGCACGATGGCAGATGGACGGACCCGCTGACGCGCTCGCCGCCGTGCCGGTGGATGCCATGCGCCTGCGCCTGGCGCTGCGCAACCTGTTGTCTAACGCGCTTCGGCACCAGCCGCCACAGGCCGGGCCGGTGGTGGTGACGCTCAGCGCCCAGGCCGGCCAGGCCGTGCTCACCGTGCGTGACCACGGCCCGGGCGTACCGCCCGATCAGCTCCACCAGCTGGGCGAGGCCTTCCACCGCGCCGACGGCGCCCGCACCCGCAGCACCGGCGGCGTGGGGCTGGGCCTGCACCTGTGCCGGCTGGTGGCCCAGGCGCATGGCGGCGAATTGCGCCTGCGCAATGCCGAGCCGGGCTTTGAAGCCGCACTGCACCTGCCGCTGACCGTGTGAGGTGACTGGCCTCCCCACGCGGGCAGGGCGCCGCCGCTTCGCTACCATCGCGCCGCTGCCCGAGCCGCGCCTGCGCGGGGGCTCAACCTGCGGAGCGACATGAACGGCGATACCCCACAGCCCTCCGGGCCTGACCACGATGCCCCCCCGGATCACGACCAGGACCGGGCTTTCCTGGGCCTGCTCACCGTCATCTCGCTGGCCTTCGCCTGGATCCTCTGGCCGTTTTACAGCGCCGTGCTGTGGGGCGTGGTGATTGCGATCCTGTTTGCGCCGCTGCACGCCTGGTGCCTGCAGCGCTGGCGCGGCAAGCGCAACCGGGCGGCCCTGTTGACGTTGCTGGTCATCCTGCTGGCGGTGATGCTGCCCCTGGCGCTGGTGTCGGCGGCGCTGGTGCAGGAATCGATGGCCATGGTGGCCAAGGTGCAAAGCGGCGAGTTCAACCCGGCGCGCTACTTCGAGCAGATGCTGGGCGTGGTGCCGGATTGGCTGTCGCGCTGGCTGCGTCGGTTGGGCCTGGGCTCGCTGGCGCAGCTGCAGGTGAAGTTCAACGCCTGGGTGGCCAGTGGCGGCAAGCTCATCGCCGAGCAGGCGCTGGGCATTGGGCAGAACACCTTCGAGTTCATCGTTCACTTCTTCATCACGCTGTACCTTGCCTTCTTCCTGTTGCGCGACGGCACGGCCATCAAGGCCCGCATCGGCCGGGCGATCCCGTTGAAGGCCCATCACCGGGTGGCCTTGTTCGACAAGTTCGCCACCGTGATCCGCGCCACCGTGAAGGGCAACGTGCTGGTGGCGGCCACGCAGGGCGCGCTCGGCGGCCTGGCCTTCTGGTTCCTCGACGTGCATGGCGCGCTGCTCTGGGCCGTGTTGATGGCGCTGCTGTCGTTGCTGCCAGCTGTAGGCGCGGGGCTGGTGTGGCTGCCGGTGGCGCTGTACTTCCTAGCCACCGGCGAGATGGCGTCGGGCGTCGGGCTGATCGCCTACGGCGTGCTGGTGATCGGCCTGGTGGACAACCTGCTGCGCCCGCTGCTGGTGGGCAAGGACACCAAGCTGCCCGACTACTTGGTGCTGATTTCCACCCTGGGTGGCATGGCCATCTTCGGCCTCAACGGCTTTGTGATCGGCCCGGTGATCGCTGCGTTGTTCATCGCCGCCTGGGATTTATATTCCAGTGGTCGCTGAGGCTGTTGTTGCTCAGCCCCCTGAGATCCACGAACAACAACGAACTTGTCAGACGCTGCTCCTCTCGACTCGGCACCGGCCGAGACCGCTGCCGCGGTGCCGCCGCCTGTGGTGGAGGTGTCCGCCGCCCCCGTGGTGGTGGCGCCGGTGGCCCGGTCCTGGCCTGATCGCCGCTCGGTCGCCGGCTTCTTCAC
>Ga0209066_10000816_pt1 | contig 44114 bp, 53 predicted proteins | sample All_14_2_FD_187198 | JGI IMG/M metagenome (GOLD analysis project Ga0209066, IMG submission 187198) | Freshwater microbial communities in response to fracking from Pennsylvania, USA - Allegheny Zone_MetaG_DW_15 (SPAdes) (version 2) ... | reverse complement strand
GATCGGGGTGGTGGCGTTCATTTTGGGCTCCTTGCGGGTGGTGTTTCGTTGGGTCTATGAACGCTCTACCCGGATGGAATAGCAAGCAGAAGATCGACTATTTTTTGATCAAGTTGGGGGTGTGCCACAGCGCCCGCCTCAGCCCAAGCGCGCCACGTAGCGGGCGTAATCGCTGCCCTCGGGATTGACGTAGAGGTAGGGGCGACCGGGGGCTGTGACCTCCACGCAGAGGTAGCCGCTGCCTCCTTTATCCTTCACGCCGCCCCCTTTGCCGGCCAGCCAATCGCGCGAGGCCATCAAGCTGCGCGCAAAGGCATCGAACTCGGCCGGGGTCATCACTCGCGTCTCGGTCACAAAGACCTTGGTCTGGCCATGACCGCCGACCTCATCGAGATTGACCGGCTTGCGGGCAAAGGGCAGACGTACCCCCAACTCCTCCACGACCACTGGCTGGCCGTTGATCGTCAAGGTGCGAGGTGTGCGCTCGATGGTGAGGGTCATGGTGCTCATGCGCTGACCTCCTCGGCGATGCGGTAGAGGCGCTGGCCGGCGCCCGGGGTGCCAGCGGGGCCTTCGATCTTCTCGGAGACGATATTTAGGCCCAGCTTTTTCTTGAGCGCGCCAGCAAAGGTGCCGCGCACGGTGTGGGCCTGCCAACCGGTGGCCTCACAGATCTGCGCGATGGTCACGCCCTCGGGGCGCTTCAACATCTCGATCACCAGCGCCTGCTTGCTGTGGCCGCGACCGGTTGGGGCGAAATCGCTCGCTGGTGTGGCCAAGGGGGCTGGGGTTGTGGCGGCGGCGGTGGTGGCGATTGCGTCCTCCTCGGTGGCGTTATCAGCTGCCACAGGGCTCGGCAACACCTCCTCAGGCTTGGCGTCGCCCTTGATGATGGCAATCGCCGTGCGCGTCAGGCGCCACTGGCCGTCAGTCTGCTCGATCAGGTGGCGGCTGGCGAGGCTGGCGATCATCTTGAGCTTGGCGCCACCCTTGAGCTCGAGCAGCGGCTCGATCAGGCCATTGGCATCGCAATGGGCGCGGGTGATCAGGTCAAGTTGGCGTTCGGTGATGGGGGCAATCTGGTTGCTCATGGTCGTTTCTCCGTCGGTGGTGGGTGGAATCAGGCGGCTTTCTGGGCGGCAGCCAGGCCGGCTTGGTAGGCGGCGATCAGGGCCTCCTTGACGCCCCAGACGCTGACATCGTGGAAGTCGAGCGAGTCGCTGTTTTGGGTTTCCAAGGTGTCGATGAAGAGGTGCTCCTGGGCGATCCGGGTCAGCAGTGCATCCAGCGTCTGGGCAGTGTTGCGGCGGGTTGTCTGGGGCGTGGTCTTGGCCATTTCAATCTCCTTTGGTGCGCTTGTTGGGTGGTGTTGGCGTGTCTGTATGAACGCTCTGTTCGGCGCAGAAGCCAAGCTCATTCCACCGATTTCGCATCTATTTCTGTATCAACTTCTTCGCCGAGGGTTTCGGTGAGCGAGTCGGGCGCGCAGTCGTCTTCGTCCTCTTCACCCAAGGCCTCGGCGATCTCCTGGATGGTGTCTTCCATGGTCACCATCGAGCCGCCCAGGTAGCCGTGATCGCGCGAGAGCGCGCAGACGATGTGCGGAATCCAGTAGGCCTCGGCGCGCAGCCGGGCGCCGTCGAATCCGGACTGGCGCAGCAGGTACTCGGCGCGCTGCACGGCGTCGAGCAATTCGCTCTGGATGTCGCGCAGTTCATCGATCAGCAGGTCGTGCTCGGGGCTGGTGGGATGGTGTTGGCTCATGGCGGTGCTCCTTTCAAAAGCGTGTGTCGATGGGTCCATTCACGCTCTATTTGCCCCAGAAGCCAAGCGGGTTTTGCTTGTTTTTTGAACAATTTTTCAGTGGAGGTTGCGTGTGCTCGACACTGTTGAATCCATGGTCGACGCCGCCTGGAAACGGGGTCTGGCCCCCGACCCCATCCTCACCGTCGATGACTGGGCCAATCGCCACCGGATGCTCTCGTCGGTGGCCTCTGCCGAACCGGGGCGCTGGTCTACCAGCCGCACGCCGTATCTCAAGGCGGTGATGGAAACGCTATCGGCCACTTCGCGCGTGGAACGTGTGGTGCTGATGGCCGGGGCTCAAATCGGCAAAACTGAAGCGGGATTGAACTGGCTGGGCTACGTGATTCACCACGCCCCCGGCCCGATGCTCCTGGTACAGCCCACGGTGGAAGGCGCCAAGCGGGTCTCCAAGCAACGCGTGGATGCGCTGATCGAAACCAGCCCCGAGCTGGCCAGCCGGGTGAAGGACCCACGGTCACGCGACTCCGGCAACACCCAGCTGATGAAGGAATTCCCCGGTGGCGTGCTGATCATGACCGGTGCCAACTCGGCGGTGGGCCTGCGCTCGATGCCGGTGCGTTACCTGTTTCTGGATGAGGTCGACGGCTATCCGGGCGACGCCGATGGCGAAGGCGATCCGGTGGCGCTCGCCGTGCAACGGGCCGCCACCTTCGTCAATCGAAAGGTCTATCTGTGCTCAACCCCGACGCTGAAAGGTTTCTCGCGCATCGAGGCGGCCTACCTGGAGTCGGACCAGCGGGTGTTCGAGGTCCCCTGCGATCACTGTGGGGCGCACAACCAGATCCAGTGGCGCGACATCAAGTGGCCAGCCGGCAAGATGAGCGAGGCCGCCTGGCACTGCCCAGCCTGCGACGGCATTCATCCCGAGTACCGCAAGCCGGCGCTGTTGGCCAGCGGTCGCTGGACGGCTAAGGCCGAGGGCGATGGCAAGACGGTGGGCTTCCACCTGTCGAGTCTGTACAGCCCGTGGCTGACCTGGGGTGAGATCGCCCATGAGCACCACTCTGCCAAGGACGACCCCGTCAGATTGAAGGTCTGGGTCAACACCAAACTGGCTGAAACCTGGGAAGACCGCGAGGGCGAGACCTTGGATGCCGAAGGCTTGATGGAACGTCGCGAGCCCTATGGACCAGCCATCCCTGCCGAGGTGGCACTGCTGACCTGCGGCATCGATGTGCAGGACGACCGGCTCGAACTCGAAGTGGTCGGCTGGGGCCGGGATGAAGAATCCTGGTCGGTGGACTACAAGGTGCTCTGGGGTGATCCATCCGCGCCGGACACCTGGTCGCAACTGGATGCCTACCTCGGTAACCGTTTCGAGCACGAGACCCTGGCCAACGGCCTGACGATTGAAGCTGCGTGTCTCGATACCGGTGGTCACCACTCCCTCGCTGCCTACGCCTTTTGCAAGGGCCGGGAGCGTAAGCGCATCTGGGCCATCAAGGGGGGCTCGGGCAAACGCCCGATCTGGCCCAAGCGTCCGAGCAAGGCGAACAAGGGCAAGGTCAATCTGTTCACGGTGGGTGTCGATGCGGCCAAGGAAGCCATCTACGCCCGCCTGAAGAAGTCCGAGGCTGGTGCTGGCGCGATGCACTTCCCGCTGGATCGGGATGCGCAGTATTTCGAGCAGCTGACGGCCGAGCGCATCCGCACCCGGTATGTGAAGGGTTTCCCGCAGCGCTTCTGGTGGAAACCCGATGGCCGGCGCAACGAAGCGCTGGACTGCCGGGTGTACGCCTACGCGGCGCTGCACGGCCTGCTGTCGATGGGGCTGAACCTGAACAAGCGGGTCGAGGCGCTGCCTCCCGCGCCCATCAGTCGCAAGCCAGCCAGCAACGCCACGCCCGTGACGACTCCGATGACCGCCAGCCCGCGCCGTCGGCGCATGGCGATTTCTTCCAACTACCTCTGATACCGCCAGCCTCCCGCTGGCCGGGAGTGCTGTCCATGACCCTCGAACAACTCAAGGCCCAGCGCGAAGCCCTGCAGGCCGCCCGCTTCAATGGTGTGCTCACCGTGAAGGCTGGCGACAAGTGGGTGACCTACAAGTCAGATGCTGAACTGCAGTCGGCCCTGCATGACCTTGACCGCGAGATTGCCCAAGCCGAAGGCCGTCCGCGCGCCCGCCGAATCCGCACCTATGCCGGGAAGGGATTGTGATGAAGGCATTCCAGAACCTGCGCCAGAAACTTGGCCGAAAGGTCGGCGCGATGATCGGCGGCTTCGAGGGCGGACTGTCCGCCCGCCGCCTCAAGACCTTTGCTGCCAGCCGTGCCCACGTCAACACGCTGATCCAGGCCGCCGGTGCTGACATGACCGCGCGTGCCCGGTATCTCATCCGCAACAACGGCTATGCCGCCAATGCGGTCGAGTCCTGGGCGGGCAATGCGGTGGGCACGGGCATCAAGCCCTCCTCGGGTATTTCAGATGCCCCATTGAAGGATCGGGTGCAGCGCCTGTGGCTGCGCTGGACGGACGAGTCGGATGCCGAGGGGCTGACCGATTTCTACGGCCAGCAACGCCGGGCCGCCCGGGAACTGTTCATCGCCGGAGAGGTGTTCTTCCGCATTCGCCCACGTCGACCCGAGGATGGTTTGTCTGTGCCACTGCAGCTGCAGATGCTCCCGGCCGAGATGCTGCCTTTGAACCACAACCAGGTACTCGACAACGGCCATCGCATTCGCCAGGGCATCGAGTTCGACAAGATCGGCCGACGCGTCGCCTACCACTTCCTGCGCCGCCACCCCGGTGACATCACTGATCCGGGGCTGGCCGGGGAGACGGTGCGGGTGCCGGCCGAGTCGGTGCTGCACATCGTTGATCCCGTCGATGCCGGACAACTCCGAGGCGTGTCGCGCTTCTCGCCAGCGCTGGTAAAGCTGTTTCTGCTCGACCAGTACGACGACGCCGAGCTGGATCGCAAGAAGGTCGCCGCGATGTTCGTCGGCTTCGTGCGCCGGCCCGAGCGCGACTTCGACAACAGCAACGATACCGACGACCGGGGCGAGCCGCTGCTGCCGCTCGAACCCGGGCAACTGCAGATCCTGGACGACGGCGAGGACATCACCTTCTCGACCCCGGCCGATGTTGGCGGCAACTACGAGTCGTTTCAGTACCGCACCTTGCTGCAGGTGGCCGCCGCGCTGGGCTTGCCCTACGCGAACCTGTCGGCTGATATGTTGAAGGCCAACTACTCCAACACCCGGGCAGCGCTGCTGGAGTTCCGCCGACGCATCGAAGCCTTCCAGCATTCGGTGCTGGTGTTTCAGCTGTGCCGGGCTGTGTGGGGGCGCTGGATGGACACAGCGGTGCTCTCGGGTGCCTTGGATCTCCCGGACTACGAACAACGCCGAGCTGACTACCTGGACTGCAGCTGGCTGCCGCCCCGCTGGGACTGGGTCGACCCCTTGAAGGACATTCGCGCCGAGATCAACGCCATCGAGGCCGGGCTCAAGTCGCGTACTCAGGCCATTGCCGAGCGTGGCTTTGATGCTGCGATGGTCGATACCGAGATCGCCGGTGACCACCGGCGCGAGGACAGCCTGGGGCTGCGTTTTGGGCGCGAGCCTGCGTCGGTGCCGGCCCCTGAGCAGGCACCACCGCCAGCCCCCTCGAACTGAGGAATTCCCATGACCGATTTGCCTTACCTGGCGTCCCGCCTGTACGGGACGCCGCTCCTCGTTGCGCGCTCGAAACTCGAAATCATCCTCGGGGTGGTGGCCAGAAAGCTCGCGGGAGACACCCTGGCCACGCCACCGCCGGCCAACGTCGATACTGGTATGACCGGTGGCCTCCAGAACCTGGAGGGCATCGCCGTGATTCCGGTCCTCGGCACCCTGGTGCGTCGCTCTTCCTATATTGGTGCCGCCAGTGGCCTCACCAGCTACCACGACATCGAGGCCATGGCGGAACAGGCCTTTGCCGATCCAGGGGTCCGCGCTGTGCTGCTGGAGATCGACTCCAGCGGTGGCGAGGCGGGTGGCGTGTTCGATCTGGCGCAGCGATTGCGGCAGCTGGCTCAGACCTCCGGCAAACCCCTCTGGGCGATTGCCGATGAGGCCGCACTGTCAGCGGCTTACGCCATTGCCTGTGCGGCTGACCGACTCTGGCTCACCCGCACCGCCGAGGTGGGCTCGATTGGTGTGGTGGCTGTGCACGTTGATGAGTCGGTGGCCGATGCGAAGGCGGGGCTCAACTACACCTTCCTGCACGCCGGTGCCCACAAGGTCGATGGCCATCCGCACGCGCCGCTGCCAGCGCCAGTCGCTGCTGATATCCAGGCCGACATCGAGCAACTGCACACGCAGTTCATCAGCTTGGTTGCCGGATTCCGCCGCCTCACACCCGAGGCGATTCGTGACACCGAGGCCCGCGTCTATCGCGGTGAGGCCGCGCTCCAAGCGGGCCTCGCCGATCAGATTGGCACCCGCGCTGAGGCGATCACGGCCCTGCAGCGCCAGCTGGCCATGAGTGCCGGCCGCAGCCTGCGTAACAAGGCCGCCGCTCTTTCAGCGGCACGCACACCCCCTCGATCCCAACCATCCCCGAAGGAGATCTCCATGAATGATCACAACCCCGCTACGCCGGCGGACGATGCCCAAGAGAACACCGTCCCGAATTCAAACCCGGCCACGGTGACATCACCGCAAACCCCGCCGCTCGATGAAGCGGCCATCACGGCCCAGGTTGAGCAGCGACTGCGCCGCCAGCTTGCCGAGCTGACCGAGATCGCCGCCCAGGCCAAACGCCTCGGCGTGACTGTTGATCCTGCCCAGGCCCTGGCCCGTGGCGTCACCCCGGATGCGCTGCGCCAGTCGGTGCTGAAGCAGGCCGCCGAGCGCGATGTGGCGCAAGACATCGTCGCCGAGGCCCCGCAGCAACCCCAAACCAAACCCCAATCCGTCGCTGACAGCCCCTTGGTCAAAGCGGCCCAAGCCTATGGAGTCCGTAAATGAGCACACCTTTGATTTCCCCGTCGACGCTGGGTAACCTCATCAAGCGCGAGTCCGACCCGGACTACACCCGCGAGACCGTAACCTTAAAGGCCGGTACCGCCTACCCCTTGGGTGCGGTGCTCGGCCGCATCACCGCCACGGGCGTCTATGCGTCCTCGCCGGCCGCCTCGACCACGGGTATCGAGGGTGCCGAGATTGCCAACGCAGTGCTGCTGCACCCGGTCGCCGCCAGTGACACCGACACCCAAGCCGTTGTGCTCGCGCGCGGCCAAGTGATCGTCGCCGACCGTGCCTTGACCTTTGATGCCTCGGTCACGGACGCCGCCGCCCAATCCCTCAAACACCAGCAACTGGCTGCCCACGGCATCGTCGTGCGCGCTGCTGCTTGATTCGAATTCACAGGAGTTTTTCCATGACCGTGATCGTCAATCCTTTCGACGCCGGCGGCTTCACGCTGGCCGAGATGTCGGCCGCCATCCAGATGCTGCCCAACCCCTATGGCCGGGTCGGCCAGCTGGGGCTGTTTGCACCCGAGCCCATCTCGCAGCGCAACGTCACCATCGAGTCCATCGAAGGCGAACTGCGCTTGCTGCCGGCCGTCGCCCCCGGTGCACCTGCGACGGTGGGCAGCACCGACAAACGCTCGGTGCGCTCGTTTGCCGTTCCCCACATCCCGCACAACGATGTGGTGCTGCCCGAGGAAATCCAGGGCATCCGGGGGCTGGGCCTGGCCGCCGGCGAAGACCCGCTGGTGACTGTGATGACCCGCAAACTCGCCCGGATGCGCGCCAAGCACGCGCAGACCCTGGAGTACATGCGCGTCAATGCACTCTTGGGTATCACCAAGGATGGTGCTGGCAACACCCTCTACGACTGGCACGACGAGTTCGGCATCCAGAAGCCCGAGGTGGATTTTGTGTTCGGTGGCACCGAGGACATGGTCATCCACTGCACCCAGGTGGCCCGCCACATCGAGGAGAACCTCAAAGGCGAGATGATGACCACCATCCACGCCCTGGTCAGCCCCGAGTTCTTCGATGCCCTGGTCAAGCACAAGACCGTCAAGGAGGCCTATACCTTCTACCAAGGCACGGCCGGCACCAATCCGTTGCGCGACGATGTGCGCCGGGGCTTTCGTTTTGGCTCCATCCTGTTCGAGGAGTATTTCGGTACGGTGACGCTGGCCAACGGTACATCCGTGCGCCTGATCCCGCCGCGCGAAGGTGTGGCGTTCCCGCTGGGCACGCTCGACACCTTCCGCACCTACTTCGCCCCGGCGAACCTGATGGAAGCCGTCGGCACCTACGGCCAGGAGCTCTACGCCCACCAGCTGGCTCGTCCCAATGGCATGGGCGTCGACATCTACACCCAGTCCAATCCGCTGCCGATTGTGAAACGCCCGGCGCTGACGGTGCGGATCTTCTCGAGCAATGGCTGGTGATCGTGATGGGAGGTGACCATGACGGTCTTCGGTGATTTGACACGGGCCATGTCATCCATCGTGCTCACCACCTTCGGTGAGCCGGTGGTGTTTCACCTTGAGGGGCAAGCCGAGGCGCTGCCGGGCCGGGGCGTGTTCTCGGCGGCGCACCAGGAGGTGGATGCCAGCACGGGTGTGCCGGTGTCCACGGTCCAGCCGGTGTTGGAGGTGCGGCTGGCGGATCTGCCGGCCACACCGACCGAGGGTGATGCGGTGACGGTGCAAGGGGTGCTCTACCTGATCGTCGAGGTGCGACCCGATGGGCACGGCTTCCTCAAATTGATGCTGCACAAAGGGGGCGGCCATGAAGCACCCACGCACCCTGATCCGTGAGGCGGTGGCCGCGCGACTCATTGAGTCTTTGCCCAAGGTGGATGCACGCATCACGCCGGCACGCATCAGCATCCACCGCAGCACGCCGCTGTTTGCCGGCAAGTTGCCGGCCGTCCTGATCTACACGCGGGACGAGCGCATCGAGGAGCAGCCCAATGCCGATCCGGGGCTGCGCTATCGGAAGTTGGAGCTGTCGGTCGAGATCATTGCCAGTGGTGATGCGGCTGCCGAAGAGGCCGATTTGCTGGCCCAAGCGGTGGAAGCCACCCTCGATGCCGATGAGACCTTGGGACTGCTGGTCGAAGGTACGCGCCTCACCCGCACTGAAGTCGATCAGGGCGGAGAGGGCGATACGCCGGTGCTGGCCGCTCGCCTGTCGTTCGAGGTCAGCTACTGGACCAAGCCTGTGATCGATGACGGGGTGTTGCCCCTGCAGGTGCTGGTCAGCTGGGTGCCGGAGATTGGCGCTGACCATGAGCACAGCTATCAGCCGGCCGGCACCCATTACCGGGAGCCGACCTCATGACCGAGCGCAACCTGCACCAGGACATGACCGAGGCGGAGCGACGCATCAGTAACGTGGCGCTGATGGGCCAGGTGGTGGCCCTCGACACCGCGCGTGCCCGCGTGCGGGTGCAGGCCGGTCCCATCACCACGGGCTGGTTGCCTTTTGCGACGGTGCGTGCAGGTCTCGACCGAACCTGGCATCCGCCAGAGCCCGGTGAGCAGGTGCTGCTCGTTGCCCCGGGTGGAGATATCAACCAGGGGGTGGTGGTCGGCTCGATCTACCGGGCTGACCATCCCGCTCCGGCCGATTCGGCGGATATCTCGCGCACCCTGTTCAAGGACGGGGCGGTGATGGAGTACGACCGGGCGCAGCACCACTGGCGCCTGGCCGTGCCGGCGGGTGGAAAGATCGTGCTGGAGATTGGCCCGACGCGACTGGAACTCAGCGATCAGGGTGCGCGCCTGACTGCACCCCGGATTGATCTGAACTGAAGGAGGTCGCCATGCCAGCCGTCACTCGTCTCGGTGATCAATGCACCGGCCACGGCTGTTTCCCGGCACGCCCGAGTACCTCCGCTGCCGCCTCGGTGTTCATCAATGGCATCACGGTGCATCGGGTGGGGGATGCCTGGGGAACTCACTGCTGTGGTCCCGCCTGTCACGCCAGCGTACTGGCGGAGGGCAGCGCCAGTGTGTTTGCAGAGGGTCAGGCCGTCGGGCGCAGCGGTGATCCGGTGGCCTGTGGTTCGAGCGTGGCCGAAGGGTCACCCAATGTCTATGCAGGGTAATCAACGATGCTCGGACTCAACGCCCAAACCGGCCAGCCCCTGGCTGGCATCGACCACCTGCGCCAGAGCATCCGCGACATCCTGACCACCCGCATCGGCACCCGGGTGATGCGCCGTGACTATGGCTCACGCCTGCCCACGCTGGTCGACAACCCCATGACCCCGAGGCTTGCCATGGATCTGTACTCGGCCACCGCCGAGGCCCTGGCGCGCTGGGAGCCGCGTTTCAAGCTCACCCGCGTTCGCATCGCCAGGGCAGAAGTCGGGCAAGTCGTGCTCGATCTGGAAGGCATCTATCTGCCCGATGGCCAGGCCACGGTCCTTACCGCAGTGGAGGTGTGAATGACGACGCTCAGCGATCTGGCGAGTTTGCCCACCCCGGCAGTGATCGAGACCTTGTCCTTCGAGACGATCTTCTCGGAACTGCAGACGGATTTTCAATCCCGCTACCCGGACTACTCGGCGCTCTTGGCCTCGGACCCGGCCGTGAAACTCCTAGAGGTCGCAGCCTACCGGGAAGTGCTGCTCAGAAACCGCATCAATGCGGCGGCCAAGGCCTCCCTCCTGGCCTTTGCCACCGGCAGCGACCTCGACCACCTGGCGGCTTTCTACGGCGTGACGCGCTTGATGGATGAGGCCGATGAGGCGCTGCGCCTGCGCACCCGTCAACGCATCATCGGCTTTGCCAATGCCGGTGGGGCTGCGCACTACCGTTACTGGGCGCTCTCGGCATCCCCTGATGTGGCCGATGTCGAGGTCGACAGCCCGGAACCCGGGCGTGTGCGCATCAGCGTGCTCGCCAAGGGTGAAGCAGACACCGTTCCGCTTGCGGTGCTCGATGCTGTTCGCGCCGTGGTGCTGCGCGACGACATCCGGGTGCTGACCGACACCGTCGAGGTTGTGCCGGCCGAATTGATTCCCGTCACGGTGGCGGCGCGGATCTGGCTCTATCCCGACACACCGATGGCCGCCTTCGATGCCATCGGGGCACGGTTCAAGGAAGCATTGGCTGCGCAGTCGGGCCTGGGCTGGGATCTGGCGCCCTCCTGGGTGATTGGCGAGCTGCAGCGTCCCGGCGTGCACAAGGTCGAGTTGCTCGCGCCGACGACCGACATTCGCGCCAACGCCAACCAGGCGGTGCGCCTGATGAATCTGAACCTGGAATTTGCGGGGCGGGATCGATAGCGCTTCGCGCCTTCCCAGTTCTCCCCCTGCGCTGGAGGGCACATGACCGCTGACCATCTGCTGCCCGCCAATGCCACACCGCTGGAGCAGGCGCTCTCACTGGCAACCGACCCGCTGGCCCGGCTGGCATTGCCGGCGGATGCGATCCGCCAGTTCAAGACCGAGCCGTCTGACCCGCTGCTGCCCTGGTTGATCTGGGAATACGGCCTGGGCGAATTGCTGCCCTACCTCCCTGAACTCCGCCGCGCCATCGCCGAGGGCATCCTCTGGCAACGGCTGCGTGGCACGCCTGCCGCACTGGCGACCGCCTTGTCCTGGATCGGGATGCGCGCCACGGTCGAGCAGGAACCGCCCGGCGTTCACTTTGCCGAGTTCCAACTCGATCCGGGGCAAGTGCTCGACAGCGACACAGAGATTGCCAACCTGATCGCCATCGCCCGCCTGTCGGCACCGGCCCGCTCTCGCCTTTCACGTATCTATCACGGCCATGACCTGCGTCGCGTCGTGCTCGATGAGAGTCGGCTGGGCGAGGCGCTGCTGTCGGATCACAGTGGGGTGTTCTGGAGGGACGGGCAGACCAAGCTGTCGTTTGGGCGAGGCTTCGCGCAGCACGCGCTGGCATCCGGACAACAGATCGAGCCGAACCGTGAGGCCGTGCGCTTTGCCGTGGCACGCTTGATCGACCGGTATTTGCTCGACTTCTCGGCCCTGGGCGATCCTGGGCACACGCCCAACGAGGAGATCCTGCACTCGCATCTGTTCACGCTGGCCAATGCGCTGGGGGTGCCGGATGCGACCACCTTGCTGCCCGAACGCCGCTTTGCCCGGGCGATGGTGGTGCTATCAAGCAGCACGCCCTTGGGCGATATCAACGCCAACCTGCCGCGCTTTGCCTGGCAGGAGCTGGGGCAGGCGATCACCCTGGGTGGCAGTGACAAGCTTTCCGCGACGCCGTACCGGCTGATTCGCGTGGAGGTGCTGGAGCGATTCAGGCGGGCGCATACGAGTGACCTGGTCGTGCCGACCTTGAGTCTGCTGGCCCACCGCGACCATCTCGCTGTTCACCGGGTCCAGGCCCGTGCCGATCAGGCGCTGGGGATGTGGGCCTTGGGCGAGTCCGTACCCAGCCTCGACCGGGGTTTTGTGCGGCGTGATCACACCCGAGGCAACTTGGGCCTGCCCGATGCCGCTGGTTGGCGGGCACGCCTTTACCAGCGAGCCCAGGTAGTGCTCTCCGAAGTCGTACTCGGCGAAGTCAATACCCGCACGCCCCGGCGAGCACTGTTGCGCACCCGGTCGCTGCCCACCCTGGGCGATCTCACTTTGGGTGATGTGGCCGAGGTCGAGTGGCGAACGCTGACCGAGATGCACATCGCTATCTCGAGCTTCACCGATCTGGCGCCTTACGGGTTTGCCGATTCACCGACCAGCCTGCAGCGCCTGCTGACCCGAAGCACCGAGCGCAACACCAGCGCGTTGGCCTCGCCATCACGCATTGCCTTGGCCAGTACCCATGCCGGCTGGTGCGGCCAGACCTGGACCGGCGTGCGCTGGCCGAGTTCGAGCTGGACCGACACCCGCGAGCTGATTGGCAGCGGCCACAGCACGCAGCCCTGATTTTTCTGACCCCATTCATTCCTGGAGCACCCGATGGCCATCCTGACTGCCAGCGGTCGCGCTGCGCTTGCCGCCGCGATCAAAGAACAAACCCTGCACCTCGCCCTAGGAGAAGGTGACCCCTTGTGGGACACCACCAAGGCGATCAGCACACCCTTTGATGAGGCTGGGGTGATTGAGCTGGGTTTCCAGCATCTGGCCGACATCCGCGTCACCTCACTCGATGACCAGACCGAATACGCCTTGGACATCGACTACAGCGCCAATGCACGCGAGGGCGTGATCCGCCGCCTGCCAGCGAGCACGATTCCCGAAGGCGGTGACGTCACGGTCCACTTCAAGGTTTCGCACCCGCCCGAGTCCATCGGCCAGATGGCGCTGCTGCGCGAAGTGGGCCGCCGGGTGGTCGATGAAGTGCATTTCGTTGCCGCCGACCCCGAGGGTGAGATCGTGGTGCCGACTGGGCGCTACCGGCTGGTCACCGAGCCCACGAACCACCTTTTCATCCGGGTGCGGTTTGACTTCGAGGATGCCGCGACCTCCATCGTGCGCGAGCAAGGCCTCTTCGTCGGCACCCACACCGATCCTCAATTGCCCGTTGGGCAGAAATTCTTCGTGCCGAGCCAAGTCGTTGAGCCCGGCATCCTCCTCGTGCTCCAGAACTCGGTGCCCATCGTGCGCCAGCCCAGCACGCGCGAGACCTTCGAATTCGTCGTCACTTTCTAATCCGCGAGGCCACCCATGATCGAGCGTTACTACAACCTGTTTGACCCGGCCAAGCACTACACCCAGTTGCTGTTCCGTGCCGGCGATGGCCTGCAGTCCCGAGAACTCAACGAGATCCAGACCACCCTGATCCACCGCCTGCAGGGCGTGGCCGATGCCTTATTGAAGGACGGCGACATCGTCAGCGGCGCCAACCTGCAGATCGATGCGGATACGGGCCTGGTCACCCTGGAAGTCGGCCGCGTCTATCTGCGTGGCGCGGTGCGCGAGGTGCCGGCCGCCACTTTCACAGTGCCTGTTGATGGTCGCGTGGCCGTCGGTGTGCGCTTCACCACCCGCACTGTCACCGAACTCGAAGACCCCAACCTGCGCGAGCCGGCCGTCGGCGTGCGCAACTACCAGGAGCCGGGGGCCGGCCGTCTGCAGGAGACCCTCGCCTGGGGCTGGGAAGGTGCCGGCACCAGTGACGGTAAGCCCGGAGACTTCCACGCTGTCTACGCGCTGGACAACCGCATCCTCGAGAACCGCCGCCAGCCGCCGGTGCTCGATGGCGTGATTGCGAGTCTGGCGCGCTACGACTATGACGCCAACGGCCACTACGTGACCGAAGGGCTGGGCGTGCGTTTCCTCAGCAACGATCTTGACGCCCAAGAGCACATTTTCTCGGTTGCCGAGGGCCGCGCCAACATCGACGGCTTCAAGGTCGAGCGCAGCCAATCGCAACGCCTGGGGTTGCCCATCGATCCGGATCTGCAACGGGTGTCCTCCGAGCCACAGGTTTTCAATGATTCGGGCGATGGCTCGATGGTCGTCACCATCAACCGTCCGCCGTTGGCGCAGGTGATCGACATCAAGGTGACGCAGGCCAAGACCGAGACGGTGGTCCATGGCGCCTTCACCGGCAGCCGCGATGTGCTGACCGAACCCACGGTGGTGGCCGTGCTCACCATCAAACAAGGCACGACCACCTATGCGCAAGGCACCGACTACAAGGTGGTGGGTGACGAGATCGACTGGAGCCCGGGGGGCGCCGAGCCGGCTCCCGGATCGAGCTACCAGGTCACCTACCAGTACATCGCCAGCCTCACCCCAACGAACCTGACCGACACCGGCTTCAAGGTCACGGGCGTGGTGCAGGGCTCCACGATGTACATCGACTACCAGTGGAAGCTGCCGCGCATCGATGTGCTGGCGCTCACTGCCGATGGCCAGGTGGAACGCATCAAGGGCATCAGCCAGGTGAGAAATCCGGTGGCACCCACCGTGCCGGCCTCGCGCCTGGCCTTGGCAGAGATCGCCTACGACTGGCGCTCGTCCTCCGTACCAGCGGTGCGCAACATCGCCATCCGCACGATAAAAGTCTCGGAACTGACCGCGATGCAGCGCCAGATTGCCGATCTCTACGATCTGATGGCCCTCGAACGGCTGCGGGTCGACGCCAATATCCGTGAGCCAGCCGCCAAGAAGGGCCTATTCGTGGACAACTTCCTCGACGATGACCTGCGTGACCAGGGTGTGGCGCAGACCGGCGCGGTGGTGGCGGGTGTCCTGACGCTGCCGATCACCGCTTCGGCCCAGCACGCCAAGGACAACGGCAACGTCCTCATCACGCTCGACTACACCCTGACCCCGGTGGTGGAGCAGCTGGCCCGCACGGGTGCGATGAAGATCAATCCCTACCAGGCCTTCGAGCCGGTGCCGGCCCGGGTGACGCTCAATCCGGCGGTTGATCAGTTCACGGTGACCAACACCACCTGGGCCTCGGATGTGACCGAGCGTCTGATCGAAGGCAGTGGCGTCCTGGAACAGGTGGTCGGCACCCGGGTCAGTGAGCAGGTGCTTGCCGCCCGGTCCGAGGAAGCCCAGTTCCTGCGCAGCCTCTCCGTGGCTTACACCGTGATCGGGTTCGGACCGAGCGAAGGCTTGGCGCAACTGCGCTTCGATGGCATCGGAATCAGCCAGCCAGCCGGAACAGCAGCCAATGCCTCGGGCCTCTTGAACGGTACCTTCCAGATCCCGCAGGCCATCCCGGCTGGCGCCAAGCTGGTGGAATTCCTGGGTGCCGGCGGCAGCTACGGATCGGCAACTTATGTCGGGCGAGGCCAGATCGTCACCGAAACCCGTCGCCGCATCCTGACCACGGTAGTGCGTCGCTGGGACCCGCTGGCACAGACCTTCACGCTGCCCGAGCGCCGCACCCTCGGTGGCTTGGAGCTTTGGTTCACCACCAAGGGTGGCTCTGCTCCAGTGATCGTGCAGATCCGTGAAACCCAAGTGGGCCTCCCGACCACGACCGTGCTGACTGAAGGTCGCCTGGCGGCTGCTGACATCAAGACCGATGGCAATCCGACCCGGATCGCTCTCGATCCGGTGGCACTCGAGGCCAACCGTGAGTACGCCATCGTGGTGCTCACCGACGATGCGAACCACGCCGTGTCGGTGGCCGAGCTCGGCAAGTACGACCCGCGCACTGGTTGGGTGACGGCGCAGCCTTACCAGATCGGCGTGCTGCTCTCATCCTCCAACGGCATCACCTGGACACCGCACCAGACCCAGGACCTGACGTTTCGGCTGCTGGGTTGCCGGTTTTCGCAGACGAGCAAAACGGTCAGTTTGGGCCAGTACACGGTGACCAACCTGTCGGATGTGATGGCGCTCGCGGGCGTCGAGCGTCCGGCCGCCGGTACCGATGTGCGGTTTCTGGCGACCGACGCCCAGGGGCGGATCTACACCTTGTCGGAAGACCAGGGGTTGGCCTTGAGCGAGAAGCTATCCGGCAACCTGGCCGTATCAGCCAACCTAACTGGCACGGAAACGGCCAGTCCGATCCTGTATCCGGGCACCCAGTTGGTGTTCGGCACGCTGGAGGCAGCGGGGGACTACCTGTCCCGCGCCATTCCGGCTGCGGCCACCTTCAACGTGGCAGTGACTTTCGATGCGCTGACACCTGGCACGTCCAGCGTGACGGTGCAGGCGGAGTCCGGTACGTCGGGCAGTTTCCAGGCGCTGTCCTTGTCGTCGGGCGTGGAGGTGGGCAACGGCTGGGTGGAACGTACCTACAAGGCCACGAGCTTGGTCGGTGTGGGTGCCGACCGCACCACGCGCGTGAAGCTGGCGTTGTCGGGAACACCCCAGCACCGGCCCTTTGTGCGGAATCTCCGCGTCATCGTCACCTGATGGGGGTGAGCGATGACCCAGGAGCGCACGCTGCGCGGCTATCCGCTGCCGCACCCCGAGCACCTGCTGTCTGAAGACGTCCTGAACCTGCGTGAGGCCCTCACCCGCATCGATGCGGATGTGGCCGCGCAGGAGGCGGCTTCACAGCAGGGGCAAGACCAACTCACCGAACGGCTGCACCGCCAGCAACTGCGGGTGTTGCACCAGTTCGGCTTTTAAGGATCACCCCCATGGCCAAAGACCCTTTGCTGCGCGATGCGGTGCGCGCGATCAAAGCCAAGATCGAAACCGCCGCCGAGATCGCCACACCCGAAGAGCTGGCGTACCTCGGCACCGCCATCGACCGCATTGGTGGTCGCGCCACCGTCCTCGAGGTCGAGGAGATGGGCGACATCAAGATGGCGGAGATGTCGGCGCACGCGACCTCCGTAGAGACAGCGACGCTCGACACCATTGCCACGGCCGCTGATGTGGCCATTGCCAATGTCACGGCGACCAAGACAGCAGCCGAGACTGCGATCACCGCCACCAAGACGGCAGCGGAATCCTCGGTCACCCAGACCAAGAACGCAGCCCTGGCCGTGATGGCACAGACCGAGACCAGCACGGTGGCGACCGTCAATGCGGCGGCCCAGACCGCGATTCAGCAATCTGCCAGTAGCCGCGACCAGGCGATTGCTGCCACGCAAAGCGCGGCCGATCAGGCGGTAGCCACGGCGGCCGCCGCCGCCAACAGCGTCACCCAGCAACTGGTGCTGGGGCGCAAGACCTTCTTCCTTGCCCAACTCTAAGGAGCCCCCTCGATGTCCATTCTGGGAACGGCGCTGCCAGCCGCCAACACGCTGGCGACCCTCTACGAAGTGCCCACCGGCCGTCGTTCGGTGGTCAATGTCGCCGCCTGCAACAAAGGCACGGCGGCTGCCAAGGTGCGCGTGGCGCTCACTGCATCGGCCACACCGGCCGAGAGCGAGTTCATCGAATTTGATGTGAGTCTGGCGGCGACCGAGGTGCTGGAACGCACTGCGCTCTCCTTGGCTGCGGGGCAGAAGATCGTGGTGCAGGCCAGCGCCGCCAGCGTGACATTCAACGCCTGGGGCATCGAGGAGGTGGCGTAATGGGACGATTTTTGCGCACCCTGCCGGTCGAGACCGCCCCGGCCTATGAGAAGCAGCCCCTGCCCCTGGTGGGGGTGTTCTCCTCGTACAACAACAGCCCGGACTGCAGCATCTACGACTCGGATTTCAATCTGGTCAGTCGGGCCAACCAGACCAATGCCGGCAATGCCTGGGCTACCTCGGGCGAGATCTGGTCGGACTACACCGGCTGGAACTACACCAACGGCCAGGTGAGTTCCAGTTCGGCAGGTACCTATTGGATCAAGGCCACGCCCTGCTACTCGGTCGATGGCCACCAGCTGCTGCGGCTGTCCGCCAATGGCGGCATGGCGATGCGCCAGCCCGATCAGATGGGCAGCTTCATGGCCAATTTCGGCGTGGTCGTGGGGCCTGAAGGCTACCGCCAGCCGATGTCGCTGTGGTTCTCCGGCACCACCTTGCGCCAATACACGCGCGGTGGCTTTGCCCAGCTGGATCAACTCACCACCGGCCTGGCAACGGCCTCGGCCGCCACCTGGGCAGGGGCCAATACCAATATGCGCAGCGCTGTCGGCTACCACTGGGCCGCCGGGCTCTTGGTGTTGATCGAGGCGCGCGACGCCAGTTGCAACTACCGCGCCCATATCTGGAAGCACCCAACGGCCAAGCTCTCGGGCAAGCCTGGGGAGCTGGATCGCTTCATTCTGGAAGCCAAGGCCGGCAGCAACGGTGCGAGCTACCAATATGTGGATTTCAGCTGGAACGCCAACGGTTCGACCGGCTACACCGAGAGCCAGTACCGGATGCGGGTGATTCCGACCAAGAGTGGCAAGATCGCCCTGGTGCGTTTTGTGCCGAGCAACTGCTCGCACATGGCGGTGCTCACCCCAGGCGCTGGCAACACTGGCACGCTGGATACCAACTTCACGACGGTCTCCTGCACCACGTCCTACGGTATCGAGCAGGGCAGCTACTACGGGATGCGTCACCAGATCACCTGGGACAACCAGTGGGTGGCGGCGTTCGCGCCCTATTACTACTACGGCTCAGGCCTCTCGGGGCACGTGGTCAACACCGATGACCCCACGCGCTACTACCGGCTGTCCTACAGCAGCTCCAGTTGTGGTGTGTCGATCCTCCCGATCCGGGCGAGCGCCTTTGCCTATTCCTTCCACGAGAACAACGCCGACTCCAGCCAGGGCTTGAACGTCGGCTTGATGGATTTTGCGGGGGCGGGATTCCAGACCACGGGGGTGCTGGCCAACGGTGGCGCAGTCAGTTTGTCGACCAGCCGCTACTGGATCGATACCGGCTACACCAGCACCAATTACCCCTGCCTGATGCCCGTTGAGAACTGGAAGATCTAAAGGAGACCGCGATGCCCAAGCTCTACATTGCATTTCATGACAACGGGGTGGTGCGCGATATCGCCACCGAGGCGCTGGAGGGCTATTTACCTGCACCCAGCAAAGCCACCTCGACACTGGCCCTGCGCTATGCCCTGCAGGACGGCAAGGCGGTTGATCGCTTCCCCGGCAAAACCGATGAGGAGGTGTTGGCCCTCATCGCTTCGGAGCAAGCAGCCCAGGTCGTGGCTGCTCCATCCCAGAAGGTCATCACCAAACTGGCCTTCATGAATCGCTTCACCATGGAGGAGTTGGCCGCGATCTACACCGCCGCCAAGACCGAGGTCATGGTCGAGGTGTTTCTCGACAAGTTGAAGATCGCTGAAGAGGTGAATCTGGCCGATGCCCAGACCATCGGTGGCCTGCAGGCGCTCGCCGCCAGCGGCCTCTTGACCGAGGCTCGGGTGCAGGAGGTGCTGCAGTGATGGTCAACCTGATCCGCGTCATCTCACATCGCCTGTCGATGCTGGCCGTTTGGATGCTCTGCCAGATCGCCGCTGTGATCGCGTCCCTGTGGATGCTGTTGGCCATCGTCACCGGTTCCCGCCGTGCCTGGACCCTGGCAGTCGCCCACGACCAGCTGGTCAACGCGGCCTTCGGCGGGCACGAGGACGAGACGCTCTCCAGTCGCGCCGGCAAGGCTGCTCGCGAGGGCAAGCGCTGGGCCTGTGTGCTGTGTCGGCTGCTGGATCGGCTCGATCCGAACCATTGCGAGAAGGCCATCGAACCCGATGAGGGCAAGCCCACCGTTTGAGCCTGCCGCACTGCAACCATCCATTCAACCGATCCGCCGCTGGCGGATTTTTTACTTCTGGAGCCCACCCATGGCAGATCACTTTCTTCACGGGGTCGAGGTCGTTGAAATCGACAACGGCCCACGTCCCATTCGCACGGTCCGATCCTCCGTGATCGGGCTTGTCGGCACCGCACCGGATGCCGATGAGCACAGCTTTCCCCTGAACACGCCGGTGCTGATTGCCGGCTCTCGCCTGGAGGCGGCCAAGCTGGGCGCCACTGGGACCTTGCCGATGGCCATTGACGGCATCTTCGATCAGGCCGGTGCGCTGGTGGTCGTGATCCGGGTGGCCGAAGGGGCGACCGAGGCCGAGACACAGACCCACGTGCTCGGTGGCGTTGATGAGGCCGGTCAGTACCTTGGCCTGCAGGCGCTGCTGGCGGCCCAATCGGTCGCCAAGGTCACGCCGCGCATCCTCATCGCCCCGGGTTTTACGCACCAGCGTCCCATCGATCCCGATGACGAAACCCGCCAGCTGGCGAATCCGGTCGTGGCGGAGCTGCTGGGCATTGCCGAACGCCTGCGCGCGGTGATCATCGCCGATGGCCCCAACACCACGGATGCTGCCGCCATCGACTACCGCGAGGACTGGGGTTCACCGCGCATCTACGTAATCGATCCGCACGTCAAGGTGATGAAGAACGGGGCGGTGGTGACCGAACCGGTTTCCGCACGCGTCGCCGGCTTGATCGCCAAGATCGACAACGACCGGGGCTTCTGGTGGTCGCCCTCGAACAACGTCATCAACGGCATCGTTGGCAGCCACCGTCCGGTGGACTTCGCACTGGGCGACCCCAATGCCCGGGCCAACCTGCTCAACGAGAACGAGGTGGCCACCATCATTCAGGAGGACGGCTACCGCCTGTGGGGCAACCGCACCTGCTCCTCGGACCCGAAGTGGGCTTTCCTTTCGGTGCGGCGCACCGCCGACATGATCAACGAGTCGCTGCTGCGCGCCCACCTCTGGGCGGTGGATCGCAACATCACCAAGACCTACGTGGAGGAAGTCACCGAGGGGGTTAACGCCTATTTGCGGCAGCTCAAAGCCCAGGGCGCGATTCTCGGCGGCAAGTGCTGGGCCGACCCGGACCTCAATTCGCCCCAGTCCATCCAGGACGGGAAGATCTACTTCAACTTCGACTTCACCCCGCCGTACCCGGCCGAGCACATCATCTTCCGCTCGCACCTGGTCGATGACTACCTTGAGGAGATTCTGTAATGGCCATCGAGCTCCCGCGTGTTCTCAAAAACATGAACCTCTTTGTCGACGGTCGCGGCTACGCCGGACGCATCGACGAGATCCAACTGCCCAAACTCACCTTGAAGACCGAAGAGCACCGTGCCGGCGGCATGGACCTGCCGGTCGAAATCGACCTCGGTATGGAAAAGCTCGAAGCCGAGCTGACCATTGCCGACCACGACCCCGAGGTCTTCAAGCTCTTCGGACTGCTGGACAACGCCGCGACGCAAATCACCATCCGGGGCGCCATCCAGGCGCAGGGAATGGAGGCGAAACCCGTCATCGTCAATCTGCGCGGTGGCTGGAAAGAGCTCGACGCTGGCACCTGGAAGCCCGGTGACAAAAGCACCCTCAAGGTCTCGGTGGCGGCCAGCTACTACAAGCTGACCATCGATGACGAAGAGTTGATCGAGATCGATGCCATCAACCTGGTCCGAAAGGTCGGCGGTACCGATCAGATGGAAGCCATTCGCGCGGCGATTGGTTTGTGATGAATGCCGTGATGAACAACAAGGAGCCCACCCATGAACACCGCTGAACGCATCAAACTGAATTTTCCCATCGAGCACGACGGCGTCCCCATTGCCGATATTGCCCTGCGCCGTCCCACCGTGGGCGACCACCTGGCGGCGCAGAAGTCGGCCGGCACGGATGCCGAACGCGAGATACGGCTGATCGCCAATCTGGCTGAACTGCCACCCGCCGCGATCCATCAGCTCGATATGAAGGACTACGCCCAACTGCAGAAGGTCCTGGGCGGTTTTTTGCAGTGAATCCGGGTGAGCTCTCCGCCCTCGTGGTGGAGCTCGCCCTCTATACCCACTGGCCTCGATCCGAGTTACTTGCCCTGGAGGTGAGTGAGTTGGTCGAGGCTTTGTCATTGGCGCGGCGCTTGTCTGCCTCGCCGTCTTCCTGAGGTTTCCCCATGGCCACAGCGCATCCCGTTCAGATCAGCATCGGCGCCACGCTGGCGGCCTCGCTCGGGTCGGCGGTTCGCGGTGCCCAGGCCCAGCTGAACCAGCTAGGCTCCACGATGACCGAACTGGGTAACAAGCAGTCCGGCATCAAGCAGCTGGAGACCCTGCGCGCCCAGGCCAAGGATGCGGCACTGGCCATGCGCGCCGCGCAGCAGAAGGTCTCCGGGCTGGAAGCGAATATCGCTGGTCAAGGCGGTGAGCCTTCGGTCAAGCAGGCCAAGGAACTGGAGCGTGCCCGTGCAGCGGCGGCTCGGGCTGAAGAAGCCTACCGCCGCCAGCGGGCAGCGGTCGATGAACTGAGCACCTCTTTGACCCGGGCTGGGGTGAACACCCGCGCCATGGGTAGCGAGTCTGCGCGGCTCGGTAGCCAGCTGGAGACCCTGCGCACCCGCATCGAAGCCCTGACCCGGGCGCAACAGGCGCAGGCCCGCAACCTGGAGAGCCGCAGCGCCTACCGCGCCCAGATGATGGATGCGGTGGCCTTGGGTGGCGCGCTCTATGGCCTGGTGCAACCAGCGGTCCAGTTTGAGTCGGTGATGGCCGACGTCAAGAAGGTGGTCAATTTCGACACGCCCGAGCAGTTCGGGCAGATGTCCAAAGATGTGCTCTTGATGTCGACGCGCATTCCGATGGCCGCTGACGGTATCGGCGCCATCGTTGCCGCCGCAGGGCAAGCCGGTATTGCCCGCGAGGAGTTGCTGCGCTTTGCCGAGGACGCCGCCAAGATGGGCGTGGCCTTCGACCTGTCGGGTCAACAGGCAGGTGCGGCGATGACGGGCCTACGCTCGATCTTCGGCCTCACCCAGGACGAGGTGGTGAAGCTCGGGGATGCCATCAACCACCTGTCCAACAACATGGATGCCAAGGCTTCCGATCTTCTGAACATCGCCAACCGGGCGGGATCGACAGCCAAGCTGTTCGGCCTGTCCGGCGCGCAGTTGAATGCCCTCGGGGCCACCTTCCTGGCGCTCAAGACGCCCCCGGAGGTGGCGGCTACTGGCATCAATGCGCTGCTGATGAAGTTGGCCACCGCCGACAAGCAAAACGAGAAATTCCAGCAGGGGCTGCAGGACATCGGGCTGTCTGCTGAGGTGATGAAGAAGATGATCCAGCGTGACGCCCAAGGCGCCCTGACCACCTTCCTGCGCCAGGTGAAGAACGCGCCCGATCTGATGGGCACCTTGTCTGATCTCTTCGGCATGGAGTACGCCGACGACATCGCCAAGCTGGTGGGCTCAATGGACACCTACGAGAAGGCGGTGGGCCTAGTGGCCGATCAGACCGCCTACGCCGGCTCGATGCAGGCCGAGTACGAAGCGCGCTCGGCCACCACCGCGAACAACCTGCAGCTCCTGAAGAACCAGATGAGTCTGTTGGGGATCACGGTAGGCAATGCACTGCTGCCGGCCTTGAACAGCCTGGTGGGCGCGCTGATGGGGCCTATCGACAGTCTGGCCAATCTGGCCGAACGCTTTCCTGTCGTCACCCAGGTGGTGGTGGGCACCGTCGGTGCCGTGCTGGGCTTGAAGGTGGCCACCATCGCACTGGGCTATTCCTGGACCTTTGTGAAGGGGCCGATCCTCGGTGCCCAGGCGGCGTTTCAGTCGGCCCGGGCAGGTCTGGCGCTACTGCAAGTGCAGGCGGCGGCCACTGGAACCAGTGCCAGCATTCTGTCGCTGGCCTGGAGTCGGATTCAGACGGGTGCCCTCGGCCTGATCGCCCCGATCAAGTCGGCGGCGCTGGCCTTCTGGTCGATGTTGCCGGCCATCGGTGCCACCACCGCAGCCTTGCTCGCCAACCCGATCATCTGGATCGTGGCCGGGATTGGTGCGGCGGTCGCAGGCTTGGCACTGGTGATCCGAAAATACTGGGACCCGATTGCCGCTTACGTGGACGGGGTGTTCGAAGGCATCCGGTCAGCCTTGCAGCCAGCGATTAGCAGTCTTTCCACAGCACTGGCACCGCTGGCGCCGATTGGAACTCTCATCGCTAACGTCTTTGGCTTCATCGCCGATGGCGTGAGCCGGGTGATGGGCTGGATTGGGCAACTGCTCGCGCCCGTCACGCTGACCCAGGACGAGTTCGTTGCGCTGTCGGCCTCGGGACAATCGCTCGGGTCGGTGATCGGGGGCGTGTTGAGCACGGCTTTCACGGTGCTGACCTTGCCGATCCGCGCGGTGGGCACGCTGGTGGGGTGGGTGATTGAGGGTTTTACAGCGCTGGTGTCGTTTTCGCCCTTGGCCCTGATTAGCGCGGCCTGGCAACCGGTGGCGGATTTCATGACCAGTCTCTGGTCGGGCATCACCGCCACCGTCGGTCAAGCCATCGACTGGATCGCCGGCAAGATCGGCTGGGTGATGAATGCCGGCAAGCAGGTCGGCGACTGGTTCGGTTCGCTCTTCGGCAGCGATAAGCCGGCGTCGCCCACTGCCACGGCTTCGGCTAATGCGCGTCCGGCAGTGGTCGGTGGCTCTGCTGCGCTGGTCGCGCCACGCCCCTCCGTCGGCACCGCACCCGTCGGCATCGCGCCGATGTCAGCGGGCAGTACGTCAGTGGCGGGTGCCAGACTGGTGACGATGCCGGCTCAACCACTGGCTGTGCGTGGCAACACCAGTGTCTCGCTGTCCGCTCCGATCACGGTCAACGCACCACCCGGGATGGATGCGCGCGAGATCGCCGCACTCATCGAGTCGCGCCTGCGTGCGCTTGTGCGCGAGACCACCCGCAGTCCGGCTGCGGCGATGTACGACTGATTTTTCTGTTGGGAGGTGTGCCATGGCCGAACGAGTGATGTTGGGCCTGGGCGAGTTTCGTTTTGAAATCGCCACGCTCGCTTACCAAAAATTCTCACTCAACCAGTCTTGGCGCTGGCAGGAGCAGGCGCGTATCCACCGCGATCCTGCGCTGCAGTTTGTCGGGCGCAACGTCGGCGAGATCGAACTCGATGGCGTGATTTACCCGAGCTTCAAAGGCGGCCTCGCCCAGGTCGAAGCGATGCGGGCGCTGGCCGATGTCGGCAAACCGCTGCAGCTGGTCGATGGTCTGGGCCGCATCTGGGGGGGCTGGGTGATCACGGAGATCAGCGACACCCGCACGGTGTTCGCCGATGACGGTCAGCCCAGGAAGCTCGAGTTCCGCATCAAGCTCAAGGCCTATGGGGAGGATCAGCCATGACCCGGCCGATCTTCAAACGGGTGATCACCCGTGATGGCGATGTGCTCGACGATCTGGTCTGGCGGCATTACGGGCGCAGCGATGTACTGACCGCCGTGCTCGAAGCCAATCCGCAGTTGGCCCAGTTACCCCCGGTCCTTGTGGCTGGCCTGGTGGTCGAGTTGCCCGATCTGCCGCTGCCGACTGAAGCGCCGGTGATCCGGCTGTGGTCGTGAGCCCAATACGAGGAGGGGGCCATGCAACCACTGTTCCGCATTTACGCCGGCAGCCAAGAGATCACCGCTGCCATCCGCGACCGGCTGATCGAACTGGTCGTGACCGACGAAGCCGGCATCCAGTCCGATGAATTGAAACTGACCCTCGATGATCGTCGACGTGAGGACGGCGCGATTGCTGAGCTGCCGCGCATCGGCACGGTGCTCACCGTGTCGCTGGGCTATGCCGAAACCCGGCTGGTGTCCTTGGGGCGTTTCATCGTGGATGAGGTCGAGATCCGCTCGCCGCCCGCGACGTTGACCGTCTCGGCCAAGGCCGCCGATATGGTCGGGCCGTTTCGCAGTCCCAAGACCCGCTCCTGGGATGCGACGACGCTTGGCCAACTGGCCGAGACCATCGCTGCCGAGCACCGGTATCAGGCCAAGATTGATCCGGAGCTGGGCGCCATCGCGATCCCGCATCTGGACCAGACCGAGGAGTCGGACATGGCGCTGCTCACGCGCCTGGCGGCCAAGCACGATGCCGTGGCCAAACCCGTGGCCGGGTTTCTGGTGCTGGCCAAGCAAGGCGCGATCAAGACCATCACCGGCCAGGTGATGCCGACGATCAAACTCACAGCGAGTGATCTGGCGGAGTGGCGCTACCGGCACTCGGCGCGCAAACCCGGCGGCAGCGGCTCGACCAGCGATGGAGATACGCAAAAACCACCGACGACAGCCACTGGCGGCACCAAGGCATATTGGTGGGACTTCGAGAAAGGCGAGCGCCGGGCAGTGACCACTGGATCGCCGCCCTTCGAGGAAATCCGCTACGTCCACGCCACCGAAGCGGAAGCCAAGGCAGCGGCTACTACCCGCAAGAACACTGGGGAGCGTGGGCAGGGCGAACTCTCGTTCAGCCTACCCGGTGATCCGAGGCTCGCCGCCGAGGGGCGGCTGTCGCTCTCCCTGCGCCCGGGTATCCCCACAGACTGGCGCATCAAGCGTGTCGAGCACCGCCTCGGTGCCCAGGGCTACACGACGCAGGTCGAGTGCGAGCGCTTCACCGCGTCGCCCGTGCCAGTTACCGACGCCGCCACTGAACCCAACGCATAAGGAGGCCACCGTGCCCGAAAAAGATCCTTCGACCTACGGCCTGATCACCTACCTGTGGGTGACGGGCCTGGCCGCCTGGGGTGGCCTGGTCAATTTCTACCGCAAGGTCAAATCCGGTGAGACCCGTGCCTTCAACGTGGTTGAACTCATCGGCGAGATCGCCACCTCCGCTTTCGCTGGCCTCATCACCTTCTGGCTGTGCGAGGCCGCGCAGTTCAATCCCCTAGTCACCGCTGCGCTGGTCGGTATCTCCGGCCACATGGGCAGCCAGGCCATCTACCAACTGGAACGCTGGGCGCAGACGCGTCTGGGCAAGGAGCGGTCATGAACACCATCGAACAGATTCTGGATGACATCCTTCGCCGCGAAGGCGGCTACGTGAATCACCCGGCCGACCGGGGCGGGCCGACGAACTTCGGCATCACCGCACAGACGTTGGGAAGCTGGCGAAAGCTTGGCCGCCCGGCCACGGCTGCTGAAGTCCAGGCGCTGACGGAACCGGAAGCCCGTGCCATCTACCGCCAGCAGTACATCACCGGCCCCGGGTTCGAGACCATCACGCATCCGGCGCTGCTGCATCTGCTGGTCGATGCCGGGGTGCATTCCGGACCCAAACGCGCAGTGCAGTGGCTGCAGAGCGCCCTAGGCGTGACCGCTGATGGCGTCATCGGCCCCAAGACCCGCGCGGCACTCGCACAAGCTGACCAAGGTGTGCTCTACGGCAAGGTGCTGGGGCAGCGCTTGCGCCATCTCGGACGGCTGATTACCCATGATCCGAAGCAGTCGGCGTTCGCCGCTGGCTGGATGAACCGGATGGCGGAATTCGTGGAGGGCTCGGTATGACTCCGATACTGACCACCTTGGCCCCGGGGCTGCTGGAAGCTAGCAGTCGGCTGATCGACCGCCTGGTGCCCGATCCTGCTGAACGCGAAAAAGCCAAGCTCTCTCTGCTGCAAGCCGAAGGGCAACTGGCGCTGCAGGAGATGCAGACCAGCCTGTCGGCGATCCTGGCTGAAGCCAACTCGCAGGACCCCTGGACCAGCCGGGCACGGCCGACCTTCCTGTACGTGATCTACGGCGTGATCCTGCTGTGCGTGATGGGTGCCATCATCGGCATCTGGTGGCCAACGCACGTCTTTCAGGCGGCGGAGAACCTCAATAAGCTGCTGGGCGCGGTGCCCGAGAGCCTGTGGTGGCTCTTTGGTGCGGGCTACCTGGGCTACACCGGGGCGCGCAGCTTCGACAAGTGGCGTGGGCCGGCACGCTGACCGGTGCTGCCCGGCACGACAACCTGAAACGACGATCCCCCGATCTCACTGCCTTCACGGGTGGTGGGGTCGGGGGATTTTTGCGTTTGGGGCTTCTCGTAGGTTTAAAAATTTGTTAGGATATGCGTTAATTTAAACCAAACCCAAGGAGGCGCCATGATTGCAGATCGCATTCGTCAAGCACGACTGGCGGCAGGTCTGACGCTGGGTGCTTTGGGCGAAAAAGTCGGTGTATCCCACACCGCCATCCAGAAGTACGAGAAGGGTCTGCTGACGCCATCCTCGTCGCAGCTGCTCAAGCTGGCGCGTGCTTGCGGCATCCGCACCGAGTATTTTTTCCGCACGCACACGGTAGAGCTGCTCCAGCCGGAGTTCCGCAAACTCTCCTCCTTTGGCAAGACGGCGCAGGATGCCCTCAAACTCAAGGTGGTGGAGTTGGTGGAAAAGCGAGTCGAGTTGCTCGGCGCCTTCCCTGAATCACCGCTTCAGGCGTTTGCACCGCCTGAAGGCCTGCCTGAACGCATCGAGTCGATCGATGAGATCGAGGCTTTTTCGGATCGGGTGCGCAATGCCTGGCAACTGGGCATGAACCCTATCGCTGATCTCACTGACACCCTCGAAGCGGTTGGTTTGCTGGTCATCGTGGTTGACGAAGACAACCCCAAGTTCTCGGGATTGACCGCCAAGGCGCGTACCGACGATGGTCGAGAGTATCCCGTGGTGGCCGTTTCCAAACTCTGGCCTGGTGATCGGCAGCGTTTTACCTTGGCGCACGAGCTGGGGCATTTGCTCCTGGAGGGGCGACTGGCTGAGGGTCTGGATGAAGAGAAAGCCTGTGACCGTTTTGCCGGCGCTTTCCTGGCACCGCGTGTAGCTGTACTTCACCTGCTGGGGCAACAGCGTCATGCGCTGGAATGGCAAGAGCTCTACGTGCTCAAGCACGAGTTCGGGCTGTCGATGGCTGGATGGCTGCAGCGGGCCAAGCAGTGTGGCGTGATCACCGATTCATTCCACCTGTCGATGGTCAAGCGCTTTTCTACCAAAGGCTGGCGTAAGAACGAGCCGGGTGACCAGTTGCCACAGGAGCATCCACGCCTTTTTGATCAGTTGGTCTACCGGGCTTTAGCCGAGCAGTACATCTCTGAAGGCAAGGCTGCAGAACTCTTGGGCATCCCGATGATGCGCTTCCACAAAGAACGCCAGCTGGAGTCGTCGGATGCGGTTGCTTATCAGTGATGCCAATATCTTGATCGACATGGAAGCCGGGGCGTTGATGGAGACGCTGTTCCGGCTTCCGATGCAGTTCGGCATCCCTGATCTGCTGTACTACGAAGAGATTGAAGAGGGCAGTCCCGGGCTCGAGCAGCTGGGCCTGCAGATCATGGAGGTCAGTGGCGACTTCGTGAAATACGCTCAGAAGTTGCCCAGTCAGTACAACGGCACGCTGCCCGCCAAGAATGGCGCCAAGCCCAGCCACAATGACTACTTGGCGCTGGCGTTGGCGAAACAGGAGTCCTGTACGCTGCTGACGGGCGATGCCAACCTTCGGATTGTTGCTGAAGAGGAGCAGGTTGTCGTGATGGGCACCATAGGCCTCCTGTGCGCTATGGTGAAAAATCGATTGATTTCGGTGGATGATGCTTTTGTCGCGCTCAATAAAATGAAGGAGGGCAAGCGACGCTTGCCCTGGGTCAAGGCTGAAAGTAGGTTGAACGCGTTGCGCTGATTAGGCCATCGCAGTCGCCACACCAATTGGCCCCTGACTTACCGGCACCACCGGCCGCCTGCCGACCACATTCCCCACCACATTGACCGCCTCGAGCATCGCCTGCGGCGACAGGTGCGCGTAGCGCATCGTCACCTTCGGATCGTGGTGCCCGAGGAGTTTCTGCACCTCGTACAGCGACCGCCCGGCATTGACTAGGAAACTCGCGTAGCTGTGACGTAGGTCGTGCAGCCGCACCTCGCTCAAGCCCACCTTCTTCCGGATCGAGTCCCAGGCGTAGAAAATCGACACCGGCGGCTTCTTCGTCTTGGGGTTGAAGAACACCCAGGGGATGTCGTCTTGCCGGGGCAGTGCCTGCAGCAACTCGATGGCCGCATCCGACAGGGGAATGTGACGCGGCTTCTTCGATTTCGACCGTGCCGCCGGCACCGTCAGCATCCGGCGATTGAAATCAATCTCGTCCCACCGGGCGTCCAGGACCTCGCGCTTGCGGGCACCGGTGTACAGCAGCAGCCGGATCACCTGACCCACCTGCACATTGCGGTTGGTGTCGAGCTCATCAAACAGACGCTGCACCTCTTCGGTGGTCAAGTACCGCTCCCGCGCCCCGTGATCCTCAAAGGGCTCCACGCCATCGCAAGGATTGCCCTTGGGCGGCAGGATGTCCCAGCGGATCGCGCAGTTGTAGATGAACTTCATCAGCACGATCATCCGGTTGCAGGTGCCAGCCGCGTAGCCCTTCTCGAACACCGCGTGGTGGAAGGCCACCACATCGGAGCGGGTGATCCGGTTCATCCGGAAATCGGCAAACACCGGCAGCAGGTGATTGCGCAGCATCGTCTCATCCGTCTCCCAGCTGCGCTTTCGGGTCTTGGCGTAGGGCAGATACCGCTCGGCCACGAAATCCCCAAAGGTCGGCACATCCTTGAAGCGATGGCTCTCCACCTTGGGGTCGCCACCCTCGGTCACCATCTGCTTCATCTTGTGCGCCTTGGCCCGGGCGTCCGACACCGAAATCTCATCGGCCCGGCCAATCCGGTTTAGCCGCACCTTGCCGGCCGCATCGCGGTAACGGAAGTAGAAGGTCGCTCCGCCACTGGCGCGATGCTCCAGCAAGAAGCCCTTGATCTCCGTATCGAAGTAACTCACGGCCCCGGAGGCAGGCTCGCGACCTGGCAGCGTGGCCAGGAATTCGGTCGTCAACGCTTGTGCTGGCATCATCAAACTCCTCTATCTATTGAGGGTCATGCTACGATACAATGCGCCGAAAAGGACATAAAAAGCGTCTAATAGACCAGAATATTTACCTACCAAAAAAGGAGTCGACCATGATCGACGGAAGACAAATCCGCGCCGCGCGCGCGATGCTGGGCTGGAGCCGGGAGGACCTGCTCAAGGCCTCGGGCATCTCGATGTCGGCGCTGCTGCGCATGGAAGGGGCACTGGCCGACAGCCGTGGCTCCACGCTCAACAAGGTGGCCAAGGCCCTGACCCTGGCCGGCATTGAATTCGTCACTCGCGATGACGGAGCGATAGGCGTGATCTTGAAGGTATCGACCGCACCAGGCGATACGGAGGCAATTCCAAGGCCGTGACTTCGCGTGCGATCGCTGTGCCTTGTTCATGTTGCGTTAAGGTTCAATCCGTACAGTAGAGGTTATCCATCAATTTGACGGCGACCTCACAGGAGTTACAGCATGAGCGATTCATCCAAAGGCTACCAATTCACCCTCAGCGGCAATACGGTAACGGCCGTGTACGAAGTCGAGCATGGCCGCGTGAAGTTTGAGCGCATGGATAGCGACGAGACGTGGTCGTTCGATGGCACCAACGTTATCAAGACCGAATGGGACGACGGTCGTTTGGAAACGACGACCTACTCGGATGCCAATGGGGATGGCCTGTTTTTCAAAGCCAGCAAAACGTACACCGGCACGAGCTCGTATTCCGGCCGTGATGACCATGGCAGCGATGGCAACGATAGCGATGACCACAACAACGATCACGGCAACTGGGGTGACAGCACAGCTAGCCTCGATGCCCAACTCTACGGCGAAGAAGGCTATCAATTCGACATCGATGTCAATGGCGTGGTGACCGCCGTCTACGAAGTGGAGCACGGTCGGGTTGAGGCTGAGCGCATGGACTGGAACGAGACTTGGGCCTTCGACGGCTTGGACGTGATCCAGACCGAGACCAAGTTCGGAAAAGTCGAGACCACCGTCTACACCGATGCCAACCAAGACGGCGTTTTCCAGAAAGGCTTCGAGTTGGAAGTCTTGACCGGCGAGAACCTGCGCACACTCGAAACCTACAAGTTCAGCCTGGCAGACGGCAGCAGCGCCACGGGTGACTTTGCCGCTGAAGGTGACGCCATCACTGGCATGATGGAGTTGGGTCGTCGCGGCTGGAAAGTAGATCGTATCGATGTCAATGAAACCCTGCAGATCGTGGAAGTCGGCGGCGACAACCTGATCCTCAAAACCAAGACCCAGTGGAACGGCGAAATCGACTTCAGCGTGTTCCGGGACGATGACAATGACGGTCTGTGGACCGAAATTGCCGACGGCGAAACCCTGGACGCTTACGTGTCGATGGACGGTGAAGTCGACCTGGTAGGTATCGTAGACGCAGGGCTGTTGCAGGCTGCTGATGTTCTGATTGCGTAAGTAAACGGGCAGATTCGTCGGGGTTGGTGGCAGTTGCACTCACCGACCCGAAAGGCACAAAGGCCGCCTGATGAGACACATTGGGTGGCCTTTGCACTAGATGGCTTCGGTTGGTAGGTAGTTGGTACGTCGGATTGGCTGTAAATTACGTCTATATAGATAGGTGACGCGGCTAAGTCTTTGAAAAGACAAAGGAAATATCCGATCAGACTGAAAATATGCCTTTTGCGGTAGGAAAGTGGTCGGAAGTGGGCGCTTGGGAGGCTTAAAAACGCGCGTAAGTCTTTGACTTATAAAGGGATTGCAGAGTAGCTGGCTATTACGCTCACTGCAGGTGCGGACACCCCTGCTGCCACTTCCGGCAACGACACCATCAATGCCCTGTCAGTTAATGCTGCTGGTACTGCCGCTACCACTTTCTCCGCTTTTGATGTGATCGACGGTGGCGCAGGTAGCGACACTCTGAACATCTACAGCGATAACACCGCTAACATCAACGACACCTTCCCGACCACTATCACCGTCAAGAACGTTGAGAACGTCAACATCCTGAACGCCAATGCTGCTGCTGGCGTTTTCGGCGACGCATCCAAGTACGAAGGCGTCACCACCCTGACCCAAGTCGGCTTCGCTGACAACGTGACCAACCTGGCTGCTACAACGACCGCAGCTTTCAAGACGGTTGATGCCAACGTTACCGTTGCTCCGACCGTTGCCGCTGCTTCTGTCAAGATCGCTCTCGACAACTACGGCGAAGGCCGCACCATCACCGTCGATGGCTCCGCTGCTACTGCCACCCTGAACACTGTGACCGTTTCTGGTACCGTCAAGGACACGAACGCTGATGGCACGGTTGCTGCCACTTCTGTTGCTGTGAGCACCGGTAAGGATGTCGAGTCTGTTGCCGTGACCACTGCAGTTAAGACGACTCTGACTGTGACCGAAAACGCTGCCAGCGGCGCAACGAAGGATGTTCGCACCGTTGACGCGTCCGCCAGCACGGGCGCGGTTACCTTTGCTGGTTCCGTGACCGGCGGCACGGCTGGTTCGGTTGCCACCATCAAGGGCGGCTCTGGCGACGACACGCTGACCATTGTTACCGCAACCCTGAAGGATGACGCCTCCACGGCTGCTGACGAAACCGTTTCCGCGTCCGTCCAAGGCGGTGCAGGTAAGGATGGCATCACCATCAACACGACCGGTACTGGCACGACGACCGCTACTGCAGGCGACGGCAACGACACCGTTACCCTGACGGCCGATGGTTCGGGCAAGCTGACGGTCGACCTTGGCGCTGGCGATGACACCTTCAAGGGTGCTGGTGCTGTTGCAGCTACCGACGCCGTTGATGGCGGTGCTGGTACCGACAGCCTGTTGTTGAACATGGTGGGTGCTGCCAACATTGGCGCCTTCAGCAACTTCGAAACCTTCGACGCTGTTGGCATGAACAAGACCCTCGACGTCGAAATTCTGGTTGCAAAGAACACGGTCACCGAATTTGTGATGTCGGGTGATAACGGTGGTGCTGCCGCACTTACGAACATCGGCGCTGGTGTTGGCTTCCGCGTGACTGGCGACACTACTGTTACTAACGTAACTACGCTGACCCAGAAGACCGCTGGCGCACTGACCATCACTCTGGACATCGACGAAACGGGTACTACTGCTGCAACGACAGCTGTGACCGATCGTGATGTAGCGGTTACTGCTTCCAATGCAACGTCCATCAAGGCTGTATTTGATTCGGCTTTTGTGGCTGCCGCTACTGGCGCTGGCGACAACGCTACCGATCTCAACATCACCGGCACTGCTGCCACTACGCTGGAAGTCGTATCCGGTGGCGCCAATGCGCTGAACGAACTCGATTACACCACCGCTTCTGCGTCGGGTAAGAGTGTTCTGACCAGCGTGACCGTTTCCGGTGATCGCGCTCTGGACCTGGACCTGATTATCGTTGGCGGCGGCACCAACGAAGTTGCGACCATCAACGCTTCGGCTTTGACCGGCGCTCTGACCTTCGCTCTGGACGATCTGAAGGCGGTTGGTACGCTGACTCTGGGTTCTGGCGATGACGTGATCACCGCTCAGACCGGTGTTGCAGTTGATGTGGCAACCATTGTTGCCGCTCAGCGTAAGATCAGCGGCATCGAGAAGGGCACCGCTGAAGATTCGACCATCCAGAGCAACTACGATGTGATCAAGCTGGCTGGCGCCATTCAAGCGCTTGACGACACCACCGGCACTGCCGATGCCTCCGTCAAGGACGGTAAGATCACCTTCAAGGGTGCTGGTCCGGCAACTCTGGATCAAGCAGTTACCTTCGCTCAGGCTCTGATTGACGCGAACGAAGCTGCTGTGTTCGAGTACGTTGGCAATACCTATGTCTTCGCTGAAGGCGCAACCGATGGTGCAGGCACGGACGTTCTGATCCAGCTGACCGGTGTGACGGGCCTGAACGGTCTGGATGCAGTCAACGCAGCTGCGGGTACCCTGTACGTGTTCTAATCTCCCCCGGAGACAAGCACCCGCCTTCGGGTAGGTGCTTGAGGTGATTGAAACCCTGTCCTTCTCACGAGGGGCAGGGTTTTTTCTTGGGCGTTCACTTTGTGCTGACTGAGCGGGCCGCGCCAGCCCACCCGCTGACACCCATATCATTCTCCTGATCCCACGAGATCGCTCCCGCTGTAGGGTGCAAAAATTCGCCGGAACCTGATTTCGGGTGATTTTCAGGCGTTTCGTAGAGTTTGCGAGTGACCGATTGCCGGCGAAGTGATCAAGCAATCACCACCGACGAAGTGGTTTTTCAGTAGGTCGGTGACCGTTTTGTGATCTTCGGACGTGCGCAATCCTCGGCTGTCGTTACCGATGCCCAAGGGATGGCAAAGATGGGGTTGGCTCAGGCCGCCCGGCGGTAGCTGTGATGCAACCCGCCCAGCCACGGAATGGCTTCGGCGCGAAGCATCCCTGGCGCGAAAGCGGTGTCGTTTGCCGCTTGCACTGGTTCCGGGGCTTGGCCATCGTTGGCCTGGTGTGGACGAACCGTGTTGTAGAAGCGCTGGTACTCCGCAAGCAAGCCATTCAGATGTTTCTCGTTCAGCGGAATCACATGATCAAGCAGTTCTTCCGTCAGCGTGCGGTTGAATCGTTCCACCGTTCCGTTTTGCTGAGGGCAGCCGACGGCGGTGCGGATGACCTTGACGCCCATGGCGGGCAAGGTGTGCTTGACGATGGGCAGGAAGATGCTGTCGTGGTCCATCAGCATCATGGCCGGCGCCTCGTCGAACGGAAAGGCCTCGCGCATCTGCTGCGCTACCCAGTCGCTGGTCGGGTGGTAGGCACTGCAGCAGCGAACCAGGCGCCGACGCTGGTGGTCGATGACCGACAAGATGTAGAGGGGCCGTGCCCGCCAGTCAAACGTGACCTTGAAGTCCATCGAGGTCAGCAGGTGCCGGTGATTGTCGAGGAAGGTCTTCCAGGATTGACCTGGGCGTGAACGGGGTGACGGGTTGCGCTTGAGGACATTACGCACCGTGCTTTCTGACACGGGAACGCCGAGTTGCTCCGTCACCAGGGCGGCAATGCGCTCGGCACCATAGCGAGGGTTCTCTGCCTTGATGTCCAGAATGATCTGCTCGACCGACGGGTCGATTCGAGGCCGACCTGCCCGGTGGTGCTTGGGCTTTCCCGAGATCAGCCACCAGTAACGCTGCACGTAGCGTCGGTGCCAACCGACGAGTGTTTCTGGCCGGAAGAGCGTGTAACGGGTCAGCGTGGGTGAAATCCAGTGGAAGAGGCCGAGCAGCCATTTTTGCCACGGGTGCAGCGATGGCCGCTTGTTTTTCTGCCGGTAGCCACGGTTCTCATTACGTTCGGCGATCAGTTGCAGTTTGCGGCCCAAGGCCGCGTAGCGGTCACGCCGCCATCGACGGTTCTGGAGTCTGCCCAGCAGGTAGCCAAGCAGGAGGGTAAGGAATAGCACGGTGTTCTGGTGGCCAAAAAACGGCGAAGGATAACCGCGATAGCTGTTGCCCTCGCATGCATATCATCTTCTTGATCCCGCAGGATCGAACCCGCCCCGGCCGCCGCAAGGTGCCCGGGGCTTTCTTTCGTCCATCGTTTCCCGAGGAGAACCACGCCATGCATCCTGCCCTGTTTCCATCCTTGCTCGCCAGTCTGCCGACCGGCCCGGGCGCCGCCCTGGTCGTTGCGACGGCAGCGCTGACCTACATGATCACCCAGCGGGAGATCGACGCGAAGGTGAGTATTCGCTGATCTGACACTTCACTCCTTCCCCTCCTTGCCCCCGTGGTCTGCGTGACCCCGGGGGCTTCGTTTTTCTGGAGACTGACATGCCCAAACCCAAGACCTCCCCTGACCTGACACCGAAGCCGTACCGGCTGCTCAAGTCCGACATTGCCGCCAAACTCTCCGCCCGCAGTACAGGCGGCATCACCTACGTGCTGCTGGCCGACACCGGCGACGAACCCGAACTGCACATCGCCGTCACCGCCAACGAAGGCGGAGGCCTGTGGAGCAAGGAGGCCGTCGCACTGAACACGATCGAGACTGTGCTCGACGCCTACGCCAGTGCACCGTTCCCGACCAAGGCGTTGCGCGGAGCGATGCTCGGCCGCAGCAGCAACAACCCGCCGTTCTGCCTGGCGGTCCTCAAGGACTTGGGGCTGGTGGCCCCTGCGCCCGATAAGGCGCATCAGCACGTCAAGGCGGGCGACTGGGCCGCTTTCCGTGCCGAGTGGCTGGCCAAGCAGGGCGAGCCGGTGATCTATCCCGAGCCCAAGCAGAACCCCACGGCGGCAACACCTGCCACAACATCCTCCGCGTCGGACGGGGCTGAATCTGCGATCTCCGTGACGGCCAGGGGCAAGAAGCGTAAGAAGGTTGCCGAGATCACCAACAGCAGCGCTACCGACGAGACCGACGCGGATGACGTCACTTCCGTCACCGACCTGACGACCGGCGAGGCTGACCATGCGCCGACTGCACACGCCTGACGATCTGGCGGGCATCAACGACACGGCCCTCAGCGGCGTGATCCGCCAGCGCTTCGCGGAACTGGCCGCCTACGACGACTACACCTTCGACGAGTTGGCGGAGTTCTGGCTGGTTGAGCCCGGCGACAATGTCGAGGGCCTGGAAGCTGTCACCCAAGTCCCCATTGCCCACGGCTGGTGCTCCGACGCCCGCTACCCCGACCCAGACTTCGCGCCAGCCTGGGAGGTGCTGGAAGCGCACGGGACCGGCTACGAGATGGCCTTCGTGACCAGCGATTCAGGCTGCGGCACGGTGCTATGGATTCCGCAGTACGGCACCGACCAGACCTTGCTGGCGATGTGTCAGCACTACGCCACCCCGGCACCACGGGTGACGACCTGAGTCGTCACAGATCACCCGCCCGGTTCCTTCTTCCTCTTCCTTCATTCCTCTGCAACGCCGATCTGGCCCACCCGGGCGAGGTTGGCGTTTTGCTTTTCTGGAGACTGCCATGAGCATGACCACCCCGGCGACATCCGCCGAAACTTCTTCTCGTCCTTTTCCGCTGTTCTCGCCCGGTCAGATCGTTGCCACCCCGGGAGCCCTGGCCTTGCTGGAGCAACACGGCGTCAGCCCGCAAACGATCCTGCGCCGCCATCTGGCCGGCGACTGGGGTTCGCTGTGTTCCGACGATGCGGCCCTGAACGACGCCGCCCTCGATGACGGTAGCCGCATTCTGTCCAGCTACGAGGTCGCCCCGGGGGTGACCCTCTGGGTCATTACCGACGCTGAAACCGACATCGACGCGGCCGGCAACGCGCTGACGCCGCCGCAGCGCTTGTGCACGACGATCCTGCGCCCGGAAGACTACTGATGATGGCGCACGTTCACTACCCCGAGCCGTTGGACGCCCACGTTCGCAAGATCGTGAGCCAGTTTGATGCGAACCGGCGAGAAGCCTTCGAAGAACGTGCAGCGATTGTCCAGTACGACGGCAACGTAGATCGCGTGCAGGCGGAGCGCCTAGCTTGCTTGGACATTCTGGCGACCTACGGGCTGCCGTGCCCGGTGCATCTCCTACAGGTCGAGATGGCCGGTACCACCGACTGGGTCCTCACCTCGGATGTCGAGTCGGCGAAGGTCACCCTGACCGAACTGGGCGGCAAGCACATCGTCGAGGTCCCCGGCGATGACACCTTCCGGCGCCAATTCGGCGATCTGGCCGTGTTGGGCACGGCACTGTGGTGACGACCAGCACAACCCGACCGACGATGGACCGGCAGGAGTCACACCCGCGACCCCACCCGTGGTGCTACCCGCCATCGCCTCAAGCCGGCGAACCCCCGATGCCAGCCGTCCGCTTTCGTGTTTACCGAGTCCCAAGGATTTGAGAACCGGCGGACGTTTCTCTGACCACGTGGTCACCGACCTGGGCGGCGGTGACCGCTCTTTTTTGCGGTGTAGCGTCAGTGCGCCTGCAGCCAGTCAGCGAATTCCGCAACGGTCAGGATGGGAATGTGAAACTGATCCCGAACGGCCTGAATGTCACCGTCGCCACTGACCAGCGCATCGGCATGGGCCACGGCCGCGAGCACCAGAAAGATGATGTCGTCCGCGTCCCGAATGTCGGGCAACCCCTCGGGGGTCTGGTCGACCTTGACCGTCTCGACGTAAGGAAGAAAGTCGGCCAGCAGCGTTTCCTGCTCGTCGCGAGTTAGTTTGAACTTGGGATAGGCGAGTACCCGTAGCAGTTCACTAACCGTGTCGTGACTGGCCAAGGCGATGAACCGCTTGGCCTGCCAGGCTTCCCGCAGCCAGGCAAACCTGCCCCGCGAGAAGATCAGCGCCGAGACCAGGCAGTTGGTGTCGAGGACAACGCGCGGAGCGCTCATGCGCGCTTTCTCGCCCAGGCGATAGCGTCGCCCACATCGTCCTGCGTGATGCCCAGTTCTTCCAGCTTCGCCCGCACGGCATCCGCCTGCTGCAGGCGAACTGGGGTCAGGACGATCTTGCCGTCCTGAACCGTGACGTCGTAGTAGTCCGCCTCGCCGGCCATCTGGACAACAGCCTTGGGCAGGGTGACCTGGTTCTTGCTCGTGCGCTTGGCCAGCATAGTGGCCTCCGAAAGTAATGAAGTAAGGAATTCAATTCTAGCTCGTCTTCGAGCCAATGCAACCCATGGGAGAAAGACAATGTCCAAGACCACTCGTTTCCGCTTCTCGGCCAGCGCCATCGAGCGCCTGAGCTGCCCCGACGGCACCAAGGCCGTCGAGGTCAGCGATGCCGATGGTGTCTCAGGTTTGCGCCTGGCGGTGAGCCGCAGCAGCAAGACCTTCTGGTTCCGCTTCGTGCTGGCGGGCAGCAAAGGAGCGATCCGCTTGGGCAGCTTCCCGGCGCTGAGCGTCGCCGATGCACGCAAGCTGGCCCTGACGTACCGTGCCCAGGTCGAGCAGGGCATCGACCCCAGGCACAGGGAAGAGAAGATCGACCTGAGCTTTGGCGAGTTCGCCCAGGCCTACCAGGCCTACAGCCGGCAACACAAACGCAGCCATGCGGATGACGCCAGCAAGCTGAGGTGTTGGTTGTTGCCGGCCTTCTCGCACCTGAAGCTGACGGCGATCCGCCGCCGGCACGTCGAGGCCTACCTGAGCGAGCTGCGCAAGACGCACAGCCCGGCTAGCGTGAACAGGCACCTGACCCTGCTCTCGGCCATGGGTCGCCGTGCCGTGGCCCTGGACTACGTCGAGCGCAACTGGTGCGCAGGCATTGACCGCCTCAAGGAAGACAACAAGCGCCAGGTCGCCCTGACGCCGGAGCAGGCGGGCCGACTGCTGGCCGCACTGGAGGCGGACCAGAACACCATCGCCGCGTCCGCGATTGCCCTGTTGCTGCTCACCGGCGTGCGGCTGCGCGAAGCTACCCACGCCCGGGTCGAAGATGTCCAGCTCAGCCAGCGCCTGTGGTTTCTGCCCAAAGCCAAGACCGGCGCCCGGCACATCCACCTCAACGACGCCGCCGTGGCGATTCTGGCGAAGCAGGCCAGCATGGCGAAGGGCTGCGGCTGGCTGTTTCCGGGGCGTGACCCTGCAAAACCCTTGGGCGATGTCCGTTCCACGTTCTTCCGTTGCCTGGCCGCTGCCGGTCTGCCGCCGATGCGCCGGCACGATCTGCGGCACAGCTTTGCCAGCCTGGCCGTCAGTGCTGGCCGCAGTCTCTACGACGTGCAAGCCCTCTTGGGTCACGCCAGTCCGAGCATGACCACCCGCTACGCCCACCTGGACAACCAGACCTTGCGGGCCGCCAGCCAGACGGTGGCGGATGTGGTAACCCGGGCGAGACAAGGAGCTGGGTAACAAGCATCAACTTGCCTGGCGCCGAATTTGGCTCTATATTCGTATCTAATTCAACAAGGAGATTCCCATGGACGCGATCTATGCCGACTACTCGATCAGCATGTCCGAGTTCAAGAAGAACCCGGCGCAGGTGCTGCGCACGGCGGGCGAGAAGCCCGTGGCCGTACTGAACCACAACCGCCCGGCCTTTTACATGGTGACGCCCAAGCTCTTCGAGGCCCTGGTCGAGGAGTTCGCCGACCGTGACTTGGTCGACCTGGCCCGGCAACGCTTGGCCAGCAAAGAGACTGCGATCGAGGTGGACATTGACAGCCTCTGATTCCGCCTCAGCCTCGACGCGCTACCGCCTGAAGTTCCTGCCCGATGCGTTGGCTGAATGGAACGCACTGGATGGCAGCGTCAAGGAAGTGCTGAAGAAGCTCTTGAAGAAACGTCTGGAGCAGCCCCGACTTCCCGGCGCTGAACTTCATGGCGATCTGCGGGACTGCTACAAGATCAAGCTCCTGAAGCAGGGCTACCGGCTGGTCTACCAGGTCGAGGATGACGTGTTGGTCGTGCTCGTTCTGGCAGTGGCCAAACGCGAGGACATGGCGGTTTACCGGGCGGCGGTAGATCGGCTGCTGGCCGGAAAGTAGTCTCCTCTCCCCCTGCACGATGAAGGCCCCGACGGTTCACGCCGTCGGGGCCTTCTGCTTTCTGGTGATCTGGTCAGGGCCGCAGGGCCGGTAGGGCCAGCAGGGCCGCCCAAACCCAAAAAACCTGGTGGGGAAACAAACCGATGAGTCGACACCGGCCCCACCGATGCCGCCCAACCTCACGCCCACCATCCACGACAAGGAATTCACCATGCCCACCGTCACCCTTGATGCCAACACCGTCCGCACCGCCACCTGCCCGGCGGACAAGAAGAAACTCGACCTGTACGACACCGCCATCCCCGGTTTCGTCCTCGAAGTGCGCCCCAGCGGTGGCAAGACCTGGTACCTGCGCTACCGCGACGCCCGGGGCAAGCAGCACCAGCACCGCATCGGCGACGCCGCCGGCATCACCTTCGAGCAGGCACGGACGGCTGCGCAAACCACCCGTGCCCGTGTCATCTTGGGAGAGAACCCCGCCGAGGAGAAGAAGGCGCTGCGCACCATCCCGACCCTGGAAGACTTCGCCCAACGTTACCTCGACTACGCCAAAGGCGCCAAGCGCAGCTGGGACACCGACGAATCGTTCCTACGCAACCACGTCCTGCCACGCTGGGCCAAGCGCCACCTCGACGAGGTCCGCCAGCAGGACATCATCGACCTGCAGCACGGCATGCGCGCCAGCGGCTACGCCCCGGCCACCGCCAACCGCATCGTCATTCTGACCCGTTACATGTGGAACCTGGGCAAGAAGTGGAAGGTGCCCGGCACCGAGACCAACCCGGCCAGCGGCGTTGAGCTGTTCGAGGAGAACAACAAGCCCGAGCGCTTCCTCACTGCCGAGGAGGTGCAGCGCTTGGTCGCCTGTGTGCGCAACAGTGACAACCCGCAGTTGCAGTACATCGTGCCGCTGCTCTTGCTGCTGGGTTGCCGCAAGCGCGAACTGCTGGACAGCCAGTGGTCCCACTTCGACCTAGAGCGGCGCACCTGGCGCATTCCCCTGAGCAAAAACGGCAAAGCCCGCCACGTGCCCTTGTCGGCCGACGTGCTGGCGATCATGGCCCAGGTGCCGCGCTGGGACGGCTGCCCGTTTGTGGTGCCGAACCCCAAGACGAAGAAACCCTACGTGTCGGTCTTCTACGCCTGGAACACGGCCCGTAAGCAGGCAGGCCTGCCGGAGGTGCGGATGCACGATCTGCGTCACTCCACGGCGAGTTTTTTGGTGAACTCGGGCCGGTCGCTGTACGAGGTGCAGAAGATTCTGGGCCACACCCAGCTGAAGACGACCCAGCGCTACGCCCACCTGTCGCAGGCGACCTTGCTCGAAGCAGTGGACAGCCTGAGTGCAGTTTCCGGCCTTGCCTTGGCCACAGCCTGACGACGAGCGACACGACGATAGCGCGGACATCGCCTTGGTGGCGATGTCCGGCGTCGTTTCTTTTTTTGCGTCAGGGCCGCAGGGCCAGCAGGGCCGGGCGGGTCTGCTCACGCTACGGCGAGGATCGCGCTGCGAGCGCGCCCAACACGGGCCACGTTCGGCCCACCCCTCACCGACCCCGGGGGCGACCGTCCGACGGACCTCGTTGGCCGCTCTCGCGCCGAGGGCGGGTGTTTCCCCCCCCCTGGGGGGCACACCCCACGCCGAGGCCACTGGGACAGACCGATCCCGGACCGACTCTCTGGTCCAGTCTGCCCGCTGGCCGCCGTACTGGCGAGGCCCTGGCCGACTTCACCCAGCCCGTTGCCGCGTTCTTCTGGCCGTTCGTCCGCTGCGTCGCCCAGGCGGACGCTTTGGTTTTTTGTGAGGGCTGGCGTGTCGAGGGGGCGCAGACTGAGGTTCCCCCCTTAAGGGGGGGAATCCTCAGTCGCGGGTCGGACCAGCAGTGTGAGGAAGGATGGAGACACGACGGGAGTACGCCGCAGCCAGCTGGCACTACGCCAGCCTACGCCGTCCCAGCGCTCGCCCGTGAAGGCATCGGCACCGTCCGATGGGCCTGACCTCCGCTAGTCCGTAGTGCTCTGGTCCGCTACGGCACACACGACGAACCCGCGTAGCGACCAGCCCGCCGACCGCGTCTGCTCGCCAAAACCGGCATCGCCCAGCGATCTGGCCGCAACCAGCCCCGACACGGGGCCCGTTCGGCCCACCCCTCACCGACCCCAGGCGCAACTGTCAGACCGACCACCTGGGGCTGCCTCGCGCCAGCGGCGAGGTCTGCCGCCCTCGCAACGCCTCCTCTCCGAAACCGGCTCCGGCATCGGAGGGGGTGCCGTAGCCATCGTCGCCGGATCGGCAACCGGCCAGCAGCACAAGATCGAGGCGCTGGACAGGGCGATGCCCCGAAAGGCATCGCCCGTGAGGGAGGCAAGGGTAGCGGTGGCGGTTCGAAGGCGTTGGGCCCTGTCGGCCCTACGGGCCCTGTCGGCCCTACGGGCCCTGTCGGCCCTACGGGCCCTGCAGACCCTGGACATCGGGTGCACCGCAGTGGGAGGTGTACTGCTGCCACACGGGCCCTACCGGCCCTGCCGTTCCTGGGCCCTGGCACCGGTAGCGCACCCAGTAGTCAACGCAGCAGCAACACTCAACCGATGGTCAGCGGCGTGTGTCCGCCGGGCTCGTAGAGGATCACGATGCGGGCACGACCGGGGGCCGACCAGCAGCGTAAAAGCCCGGCGCTCTGCAAGACCCGCAGCCCATCGCCGGCAGCATCCCGCGAGAGTCCCCAGCGCGCCATGGTGCGACGGGTGAGCGGTACGTCGGGGCGGGCGTGCAGGGCGCTGAGCCAGGCCAGCGCCATGGCCAGGTGCAACACCTTCGATCGCCCTGCAATGCGGGCCACAGCGGCCAACCAGTCGAAGCGGACAGGGCCGGTAAGCTG
>Ga0209066_10000815_pt1 | contig 44114 bp, 34 predicted proteins | sample All_14_2_FD_187198 | JGI IMG/M metagenome (GOLD analysis project Ga0209066, IMG submission 187198) | Freshwater microbial communities in response to fracking from Pennsylvania, USA - Allegheny Zone_MetaG_DW_15 (SPAdes) (version 2) ... | reverse complement strand
CGCCCCAACTGCTCATGGGCAGTTGCATCAGCGACATCCATTGCAGGCTGATGGCAACCAGGCCCAGCCCGGCATGGCCATGGAATTTCTCGGCCAGGTAAATGCAGGCCACCCAGTTGGTCGCGTTGTTCGCCACGGTCGCCAGCACATTGGGCACGGCCTGGCGAAAGCTCGCCCCGGCCTCTTCGCGCAACGGTGCCACGGCCTTGGGCACAGGCCCCGCACGGCGCCAGGCCATCCAGCCCAACACGAGCCCCGGCAGCAAGGCCACCGCCATGGCCTGCAACAAGATGCCCGGCAAGCCCAGCCACATCAACATCGGATAGGCCAGCAACAAGGCAGCAACCATGGTGGCGCTCACCACCAGGGACGCGCGCAAGGACAGGTCAGCGCCATGAAACAAGCCCACGATCAACTGCGTGAGCAACTGCCCGGCAACCAGCCCCACCATCACCAGCACCACGGTCGAGCCACTCACCAGACCGGAGCCCAGCAAGCCCGACGAGCCCATCATGACCCAGCACCCCATGCCGGCCACCAGTGCACTCAAGCCCAGCACAGGCACATGGGCCAACAGGAGATCGCGCAAGCGATGGCGCCCTTGGTGCTTGACTGCCAGCATGGTGGCGTTGTTGGCCAGCACAGCCGACACCGGCGTGGTCGGGCTGGCGCCGGTGATCAACAAGCCCGCATACACGCCCAACGCCTGCACCCCTGCAATGCGCGACACCAGCAGGGACACCACAAAGCCCAGCAGACGGGTCAACAGGTTGGACGCCAGCAGCCACACCTCGGGCGAAGTGCGCATCTGCCAGATGCGCTGCCACGCTGCGTGCGCGTACCCGGCCATCAGCTCAAACGACGGATGCGAGCCAGCCGCTCGTCGCGCACCACATTGCGCTGTAAGGCGAAGAACACGTAGGTGGCCACGCACACGCCCAACAGCACCGTCGAGGGTGCTGCCATGCCCGCAAACGCACGCTCCACCATCGCGTGAATCAGGAGCATCATCATGCAGCGCAAGGCGCACAAGGCCAGATCCCTCTGGCGTTCGTCATGGAACAAGGCGTTGTGGCTGACCATGCGGGCCAGGCCCACCGTGGTCGTGAGCACCACCATCAGCAACAGCGTGGTACCTACCAGGCCCACACTGATCATGCTTTCGAGCACAAAGTTATGCGCCGTGGCCGCCGTGTTGCCCCACGAATCCCAGAACACCTTGGGGATCTCGATGCGCACACTGCCCAGACCATAGCCCAGCATGGGCTTGGCCACGATCAGTTTCCAGCACGCCGCCCAGATGTCGCTGCGCCCGGTGAAGCTGGTCAGCTCCTGCACATTGCCGCTGCGCGAGAACAGTTCGACAAACAGCGTCATGACTTCTTTCGCCAAGGACGGCAACAGCAAAACCGCCATGCCCACTGATGCGCCAAACAACAGCAGCAAGATCGTCAGGATGTTCTGTTTGCGCGCCAGCACCGCACAGATCGCCAGGCCGAGCGCCAGGCCCAGCCACGATGAACGGCTGTTGGTCAACACCAGGGCGGCCACCATCGCCAACCAGAACAGGCGGTGCATGTTCTTTTTCCAGGCCACGGTCTGACGCCTGATCACACCCAGCCCCATGATCGCGCCTGCGGCCATGATGGGCCCCAGGCTGTTGGCCGAACCCGTGATGCCGCGCATGCGGTAAGCCCCCGGGTCGGCCAGATCGCGGGCCATCAAGGGCACCGTGGCCAGCAGGGCGAACGAGGACAGGCACACGACCACCGCCGTGATGTAGAGCGCATCCCAGTACAGCGACAGATCCTTCTGGGTCAACGTGGCGCCGCGTGCGGTGGCAAAGGCAATACCCAGCAGCGCGATGCCCGACCCGATGCCCAGCGCCCTGGCGCTGGAGTACGAGGCAGAACCTGCCGCAAACAAGGCATAGGCCAGAAACAGCATCAACACCACATGGTGGCTGCAGCGCTTGAAACCATTGAAGAGCCCATAGCTCATCAGCAAGGCCGCGATCCCGCCCTTGACGATGGACTGCAAGTCGACCCCGCCACCGCCGACCAGGCCCTGTCGCAAGGTGAAGTCCTGCGCGAAATACAGCAGCGCCATGAAGAAGGCGCCTGTCCAGGCTGGCGGGTTGATGATGTAGCCCAGGCCAAAGAACATCAGGATGAACAAGGTGCCCAGCAGAATCGGCAACTGCAGCAAGAACAACTCGCCCGCCATGATCAGCCAGACCAGGTCCACCACCAGGGCCACAAAGGCCAGCAGCGAAATGATGCCGGCGAACGAACGCGATCGGCTTGCACGGCGCAAGGCCATGCCCGGTCGATTCATCGCGTTACCTGCAGCCGTCATCGATTCAATCCTGTTCCCAATTTCGATGCGCTCACATCACGCATCGCACGCCGGTAAACCGTGATCAATTGCTCACCGTTGCGCTCTGGCGTGTAGCGCTGTTCGTATTCCTCGCGCGCCGCCATGCCCATGCGGCGCATCTCCTGTGGGTGCGCATCCGCCCACCTGATCTTGTCCAGCAAATCCTGTGCATTGCCAGGCTCGCACAGCAAACCGGTCTGCCCGTCTCGCACCAGTTCTTCCAAAGAGCCATGGCGGCTGGCGATCACCGGCACGCCATTGGCAAAGGCCTCCACCAAGGTCCTGGGGAAGCCCTCATAACAAACGCTGGGCAGGACCAGGTACGCGGCACGCGACAGGCGCGCCATGATCTCGTCCAGTGTCTGACTGCCCACATATGCCGCACCGGCCACGTCACGCATCTCTGTTTCGAAAGGCCCGCTGCCAATGACCTGCAGGCGATGGTCCGCGCCCAGACGCATGGCCTGCATCAGCACCTGTACCCCCTTTTCGACAGACAGGCGACCAATATAAAGGCCTCCTTCGCGCTTTTCCCACTGCGGCGTCGGCACCCAGTCCACGAAATTGGGTTTGATGTCGATGCGATCAGCTGCCAGGCCACCCTCGACAAACTTGGCCTTGCAGAACGCATTGAGCGCAATGTAGCGCGTCACCTTGTCCCGGTAGGTACCCATCCCGCGATGCAGCGCCAGCATCACCGCCACCGCCCCCGTCTGCACGGCAGACTCGCGGTAACACCGATGCACCACCGCCGGCCATGGCAGCTTGCCCATGCAGTCCTCGCAGACCCGCCCTTCCCTCAGAAAGGTGGCTTGCGGACACAGCATGCGGAAGTTGTGCAGGGTCTGAACCACGGGCACGCCCGCCCGCGCAGCCGCCCAGAACACCGACGGCGAGACCAGTGGCAGCGTGTTGTGCACGTGGATGACGTCAGGCTTGAAGGCTGCCACCTGTTCACGCACCTGTTGCGTCGTCACGCGCGACCACATGGTCTGTGCGGCCACGTCCAGCAACGACAACTGCTTGACCTCGTCGTTGTGCCTGAGCAGTTGGGCAACCTGGTGACCCTGATTGCGCAGCAGTGCCGTTTCAGCTTCGACCACACTGTCCTCGCCACCTCGCTGCTGGTACGCACTGTGAACAATCAGCACCCGCAGGTGTTCGGCTGGCATTGAGGGCACGTGCTATCGGCCCTTCATGAACCGAAGAACCGCGCGCGGCTTTGCTCTGGCACGGCCCGCGCCAGATCATTGATGAACTGCGCCTGCACCTTGGCGGCTGCGGCCAGATCTTCGGGCGATGTGCCCGGCGTCAGGCTGGACACCCGCATCAGCATGCCATCCACGATCCAGCCCTGCAGGCCGTATTTCAACTGGCTCAGCTTGCGGTCCAGCCCCGGGATGGTCGCGTTCTGGCCCAATGTCACCCAATAGGTGATGGGCTCATAGCGGTTGTCTACCGTGGCCATCAGCCTGACCACCTTCAGGTCGCGCCCCTGCACCGGGACGTTGAAGACCCCCGTGCGGCTTACCGAAAAGCCCTGCCCCGAGTAGCAAAACTCCGGGCGGTGCGCGGCGGTCGATTCCGAGTTCTGGTTCTTGCCATAAGCGATCGACAACATGATGCGCGTGCCATCCGGGCCGACGTAGGTCCGGTTCAGCGTATCGGTGTAGAGCACCTTGACCTTGGCTTCCACCGTTGGGTCAGGCAGCACCGGCACGATGCTCTCGTCAATAGCCCAGCCAGCAAACGCCTGGGGCACGGCGGCCGGCAAATCGATGGGCGGCAACTGATCGGCCATCATCTTGTGTGGCGTCATCCACTCGGCGACAGCCAGGCCGCCCACCATCAAGGCTGCGGCTACCACAATGGACACGGGCACATTGGCCTTGCCTGATGGCGCAGGTACCGATTCAACGCTGGCCACGTGCGCCTCCCTGGTCATCAAAACGAGCCGCCAGCAGGCGGTCCATACCGTAGGTCAAAGTGAGTGCAACCGAAAACAGCACCAGACCGGCGAAGCTGTGAACAAAGCCTTGCCCGACCTCGTCACCCATGTGATAGGTCACCAGCACCAGAATGAGCACACGGATCACATTCGAAATGAATGAGATGGGCACGATGCAGATGGCCAGAATCGTGTTTCTGGCCTTCGACGTGTAACTCATGATGTTCATGTACAGAAAGCCCAGCGCCTCCAGCGTGAACAGCGAGTTCAGGCCTGAGCAGGCATCGGCCACCAGCAACTGGTAAGGCCCGATCGTGAGCGTCACACCGGCGCGCGCAATGGGGTAGCCCGCCCAGTACAGCAGCTGCTCGGCCACCACCGACACCAGGCTCTTGAGTGGCATCGTCATCGCCTGCACAAAGGCGCCGGGCAGCGGCACCATGAACACCAGGAACAACAGCGGGAACCAGGCTGTCCGCACACCCGCTGTGCCACACAGCAGCAAGATGCACGCAGGCAAGGCCAGCAGCAAAGAAGACGCCTCCAGTTCAATGACCGACTGAGAGCGCCCCACCGTGTACATCAACACCGCCACAAGCAGCAAGGGAAAGGCCAGCCCCGGGGCCGGTTTCAAGACCACGCCAAACAAGCGGGTGCGCATGTCCCAGAGCAGCCAGGCGCAGGCCGCCAGAATCATCGGGCCGTGGCCTTGCTCGTCCGTCGCCCAGACGGTGTCCGACAGACGCGAGAACGTAGGCAGGTACATCGCCGCCATCCCCACCAACAGCACCAGCATCGCCGCGATGGGGTAGGACACCACCGCGCCGGGTGGTGCCGAACCAGCGCCAGCAAGCGGCTGTGAAGACGAAGGAGGGAGCATGAATCGGGATGTCAACTGGAAGGGTGTTTCAGATTGTGCGACACCCCGGCCCACGAATACTGCCAAAGCACCCTGCCAAGGGAAAGCCCTTGTGGTGGGCACATTTCACACTGGGAGTTACCTGCCCCTCAAACGCGTGGGTAAACGTGACATGTTGCACATGGGTCAAGCGGTTTCCCTGAGCACCGGGAGGGTGCGTGCACCTAGACTCGTTTACACAAGTTTTCCAGCCACGGGCCGAAAACACACAAGCAGCAACCCCCAAGGGGCGCAGTATGAGACACCCTGATCCGAACTTTGGCTACCCCTCGCTGTCGTACGTCGAGCACGAACGCATGCTGGCGCGCCTCAAGCTCAAGCCTGGCAAGACGTTCATGCGGCGCGGTGCATACGTCCTTGACACGCACATCGATGCCATCAGCTGGGAAGACGTCCTGTCGCGGGTCGTCTCGTGGGGGGCGCATCATCAGTCTCGCTACATCACCCTGTGCAATGTGCACTCCCTGGTGACCGCCAGCCAAAGTGACGAGTTCAATCAGGTCCTCAACAACGCCGATCTGGCCCTGCCTGATGGCGCGCCGGTAGCCTGGGCATTGCGCCGCGAAGGTTATGCCCAACAGCGCCGCATCAACGGCCCCGATCTGACCTGGCGTTACCTCGCCATTGCCGAAAAAATCGGCCAGAGCGTGTTTTTCTACGGCAGCAACGAGGACACGCTCGGCAAGCTGCTGGCCCGCATCAAAAAGCAATTCCCCAAGCTGCAGATCGCCGGCATGGTGGCGCCCCCCTACCGCGAACTGACGCCGGAAGAAGACCAGGCCTATGTCGACCAGATCAACCAGTCTGGCGCCAACGTGCTGTTCGTCGGCTTGGGCTGCCCGAAGCAAGAGGCCTGGATGGCCGCGCACCGCGGCAGGATCCGTGCCGTGATGATCGGGGTGGGCGCCGCATTCGACTATCATGCAGGCACCATCCAGCGTGCACCAAAGTGGATGCAGCGCATTGGCATGGAATGGCTGCACCGCCTGGCCAGCGAACCGCGTCGGCTCGCCAAGCGCTATGCCGTCACGAACACCGTGTTCATCTTGCGCATGCTCAAAACGGTCCTGGTAGGTAATCAGCAGCGACGACAGGAAGAGATGCTTTAGATTCTCCCCGTCATATAGGTGTTCCAACGCCTGCCGATTCTGTCCTCTATATATAGATGGACAGAATCGGCAGGCGTTTGGCCTTCTGGTGAACCCTTACATTCACCGGCACTCTCTTACAACCCTCTACTCGAATGTAAAGCTGTGAAAAGCCACTGTGATCAGGCCGCTTTGTGCGTGAGTGCACAGACTGGTCACCTTATATAGGGGGGTCCTTTTGGTGTTTTCCGCCTGATCAAATTACACGACCATCAATTACTATTTCCAGGTTATCTGAGCGAAGGCGTGCCAAGCGGCGCTTCCTGCGCAACTTTTGGTTGATACACGAGTACTGAGGGCGTTCATGTCTCTTTTCATCTCTTCGCACAACCTGCGAATGAAGTTGTTTGTCACGGCCACAATGGCCGCCCTGCTGGCTGGCTGTGGTGGTGGTGGTGGTGCTGATAGCACGACCGCAACCAATGCAGCGCCCGCAAGCACCAATGGCGCCGAAAGCCGCGTGATGGCATTGGCCGTTACCGACGCCGCGCAACCTGTCTCCGCTGTACTCAACTCCGGCTCTGGCTACACCGCTGCGGCAATCAGTACTGCAGCGGCGGTCGACTACACCCCCAGCTACACAGGCAAGGCGTTCTTTGTCGACTACACGGCAGGTAGCGACAACAACCCTGGCACACAAGCCCTGCCATGGAAAACGCTGGCCAAGGCATCCACGGCCGTGCTTGCCGCTGGCGATGCGCTGCTGCTCAAGTGCGGCGAGATCTGGCGTGAATCCCTTGAAGTCAACAACAAGTTCGCACCTGAAGGCAATATCCTGATTGGTGGCTACGGTGATTGCAGCGGCAAGCGTCGCCCAGTGTTGCGCGCCTCTGACTGGGTGTCGCCCGCGAACTGGACACGCACCAGCGACAACGGCCCCGTCTATGTCAAAGAGTACACCCGCCCCGTCAACCGCCTCTTGATCGACGGCAAGCCGCTGACGCTGGCCAGATACCCCAACTTCAAAGGCGTTGGGGCAGAATTCGCAATCGCCACCACGGCCAACAGCACCACCAGTTTCATTGTTTCGGCCAGTGACCTGACCACCCTGGCAAGCCAGGACATCGTGGGCTCGACGGTTTACATCAAGGTCACCCAATGGAAAGTAGACAAGGCCATCATCAGCGCCTTTGACGCAGCAACAGGCAAAGTCACGCTGGACCGCGCCATGCCTTTCCGCATTCAGACAGGGTCCGGGTACATCCTCGAAGGCAAACGTTGGATGCTGGATGCGCCCAGCGAGTGGTTCTTTGACGACGTGGCCAAACAGCTTTACCTGTGGACACCTACCGGTGCGCCCGCCTCCAACCTGACTGGCCTTGAAGCCAGCTGGCGCGAAAACGGGCTGGTGGTCAAGTGGTTCAGTGGCCCTCGTATTGAGCGCCTCAGCATCGAACAATCGGCCCACGATGGCATGGAATTGCTCGAAACCCCCGATGCCGTCGTCAGCGATGTGCGCGTGGTGCAGGCTCAGGAACTGGGCATTTCACTGCTGACCTCGCCGCGATCCATCGTGAAGGACTCGGTCGTTGAAGGCGCTGGCATCACAGCCATCATCACACGCAACTCCGATGACACGAAAGTGCAGCGCAACCAGGTGTCAGACACCGGCATGACGGGGCAGTCTGGCTACTCTGAAGCGGCTATCACCATCATGGGTACCAACGCTCTGGCTGAGGGCAACACGGTACAGCGGTCTTCCCTGTTTGGCATCCGGTTCGCCAACCGCGCGGGTGCCATCGTGCGAGACAACACCGTCATCTCGTCTTGCATGCGTTTCACGGACTGTGCTGGCATTTACACCTACACATTGAGCACGGACACACCGCTGCCCGAAGTGCGTGGCTCGGGCGCGCTCGTGACCAACAACATCGTGTTGAACTCACGCAGCAACCAGGAGGGCTGTGGCTACAGCTGCAAGAACATGGCGCAGGGCATCTACCTGGATGAACTCACCACCGGCGTCACGGTAACGGCTAACACCATATCCGATGTCGAAACCGGCATTGGCCTGCTGAACTGCAAGTTCAACACCGTCACCCAGAATATGGTGCGTGGCGCCAGCTCTGCCGCTTTCCGGGCGACACAAACGCGCTACGACAAAAACGCCATGCGAGGCAACCGCATTGAAGGCAACTCGCTCTCAAGTCACAGCACCATGGGCCTGCTGAGCACCGGTTTGCCAGGCGAGACTGCGCGTGCCGTAGCGCAGTCTTGGATTCACTTGTCTGATCCCAAGTTGATGTTCACGGGCACCAACCCCAACGTCGTGGTCGGCAACGAATATGTGACCGTGCTTGGGCAGGGGGAGTCAAGCTGGGGCTTTGCCAAGTTCGCAAGTGGCACCACCGTACTCAAGGCCAACGAATGGAAGGCTTACGCGCCCACAGATTTTGAAGTCACGCGCATCCGCTACCGTCCATATGTCCTCACAACGGACAGCACCTCGCTCATCCAGAATGGTAACTTCGCAACGAAGACGCCCGCATCATGGACGCCCAGCTTTGCACCCACGGGCTCGGGCGGTCGCTTCACCATCAGTAACCACGCTGCCTGCGGCGGCAAGAACTGCGGTCGTTTCGTAGCAGGTTCCACATCAGACTACCTGCTGAGCAACACCTTCAGCCTGAACAGCACGGCAGGCCAGAATCTCTACATCCTGAAGTTCACGGCTTTTGGCGGCGGCGCCAGCAGCACAACACGCGCCTTTGTACGCCGCCCCGTGTCACCGTACGACAATTTTGGCTTGAGCCTGCCCACCGCCTCCGTTGTGCCCGGAACACGTACTGACATAGAAACGTTCTTCCTGGCCAACAGCAGTGACCCTGGCGTGCTTGATTTGCGCGGGGTTGTGGCTGGTGAGACATTCTTCGCCGATGTATCACTCAAGCGCGTTCAGTCCGTGGCCTTCACTGACATGACAAAGCTCGTCTCGCATGTGGTGAACCCAGGTAGCACGGCCGCCACATTCCCATGCGTGGCACTGAAAGTGTCCAGCTGCGACATGATTGATGAAACCGGCACAAAGGTGGTCTGGCCAGTTGCCGTACCGGCCCGAGGATCCAAGATGCTTTACGCCAAAGACCCGGCCTGGGCCCTCTGAACCGCACGCCAGTTCTGACCAGACTGGCCTGAAGACCTCGCTTCCATAGCGAGGTCTTCAGCGTTTTGCAAGAGCCCCATGTCACCCTGTCGCTCAGTTCAATGGGCGCGTCAAGGGTACAACCGCAGTCAAGCATGATTTTTGCTGAGTCAGAACGTGTGTCTCGCCACTCGGCCATGGGCGGCGCGACAATTTCATCTCCCCTATGTGGGGATTTGTCAAAATTGGCCACTAGTATCTCCGCTCAACGCCACAGACAGCGCGCCCAACATGCTTTGTCTGGTGGCAGGTGCATCAAACCGCCTTGTGTTTGGCCTTTGACGGGAACTTTGCCTGGCATGGACCACACGAAGTGAACGTGCTGAAAAGACAGCGACCCGCGTCGCAAACAACATGGCGTCACGCCAGCAAACGGAAACAAGCGAAGGAATAGATGTGATTACATTGCTGCAACGAATTGCAAACCGAGCCATTCGTCCACTTGGGCTCCAGATCTATCAGTCTGGTCTGGACATGAGCGCCGTGCTCAAAGAAGTGGCGAAGCGGCCAGGCAAGATCGGCACAGTGATCGACCTCGGTGCGGCCAGTGGTGGCTGGAGCGATGAGGCCATGCGCTACTTCCCTGAAGCCAAGTTCATCGGCGTCGACCCTTTGGCCGAGCGAGAACCCAAGCTGAAGGAGCTCAAAGCCCGCAAGCCCAACTTCGACTATGAGCTGTGTGTCGCGGGCGATGTCGCACACGCCATGGTCGAGCTCGCTGTCGGCGATGACCTGGACGGCAGTACCGTTGGCGGCAGCCACGGCAAGGTGCGAAAAGTACCGTCGCGCTCGGTCGATGCCATCGTCGAATTGAAGAACGCCAAAGGCCCCTTCATCTTGAAGTTCGACACGCACGGGTTTGAAGTTCCCATTCTCCGCGGGGCAGCCAAGACACTGGAAAACACGAAGTACATCGTCATGGAGATGTACACGTACCGCTTGACGCCTGACACGCTGCTGTTTCACGAAATGTGCGCGCTGCTGGACACGCTGGGCTTCCGTTGCTTCAACGTGGTTGACCTGCTGCAACGTGACGCGGACAAAGCCATGTGGCAGATGGACTTCTTCTTTGCGCGCAAAGACGATCCGTACTTCCAGAGCAGCGTCTACAAATAAGGCCACAATGGGTTGGCGTCGGGAGACGCCGCCCAGCGGGCAAACGTTCTCGCATTCGTGGCCACTGCGCACACTGTGGCTTGATATGGCATGCGCTCACGGAACCACGCTTGAATACTTGACTGGCAAAGCCCAACGATGAAAAACCCAAAGGTCGTTCTTGCTGCCATGGCCATCTTGTTTGCCGGGTTCAAGATCCTGGCGGCCTTCGCGTTCATTCCATCGGATCAAACCCTTTATCAACTGGGCTTTGGCTTTGGCGACTACATCAAGTCACTGCACACCACGGGGCGACTGGAGCTCTGCACACAGTCGTTCTGCGCGTATGCCATGCGCATGCCCTTGATCCCTTGGCTGTACCACCTGCTGGCCTATATCAGCGAGCAAGCCCTGGTCGCAGGACTGATCAAGAACGTGGTCATGTCACTGGTGGTGGTCGTGGCATTTCGACGCCTTCTGTCACAACAAAGCCTGGTCCATCACAAGGCAGAAGTGCCTTGGATCTGGCTGTTGCCGCTGGTGATCTTTTCACCCGCCGTGATCAAGCACGCATCTGCCGTGACGTATGAAGAAGGCATCTTGATCGAGCTGCTCTTTTTGTGGGCTATTTCTTTCATGTTGTCAGCCCGCCTGCTTGCCAGTGGTCGAGATCAGGCCGGGCCCGCTCCTGTTGTGCTGAACCTTGCGCTGGCCACCACCATCTTCATGGCCAAGTCATCCATGCTGCCCTTGTTGCTGGCCTCAGCGGGCATCACACTGATCGACCTGTTCGTAAGGCGGCGACTGCCATCCGTGATTGCATTGGCGGTCGCCTTGGCGCTTGTGCTGGGCTGGGGTGCTCGCAATGAATCGGTGAGTGGCCGCTTCTCGATCATGACCAGTTGGGATGGCGAGAACATGTACCGTGGTGCCAGTGACATTGGCTACACGCTTTACCCGGATGTGATGCTGGATCGCATCTTTGACGCATCGGAGATGCACATGCGGGATGGGCGCGTGATTGCCCACACACCACAGGTCAGCATCGGTGCATTCAAGCAAGAATGGGTCTGGAACGATCACTACCGTGATCTGGCCATTTCCTGGATCAAGAACAACCCAGACAAGGCCCTGAGCTACACAGGGCACAAGCTGTTCAATTTCTTTTTGAGCGTCGAGAAAACCCCCTACCAGTACCAAAGTGACGGCAGCGAAATCAGCGCGCGCTTCAGTACTCAGAACTTGCTGACGTCTGCGTGGCTTGGGCTTGGCCGGCTGTTGGAAGTGGTCATGGCCGTGCTCTTGATCTGGCTTGTCCGGCAAAAGACCAGGGTTGCGCTGTCGCTGGCCATCGCCGTCGTCATCGTGAACGGCGCCTACGCCGCACCCTATGTGCTGGGCTTCAACTACGAACGCCACATCACGCCCTATCTGGTCATCGTGGCGGCCTGCGTTGCCTTTCTACTGGCCGAGTGGCGCGAACGTCGCAGCCCTGCTGGAAAGCACACATGACAAGGATGCGTGCCCTGCTCTTGTCAGCCGTGTGGGCTGTCTCGGCCTGTCCAAGTCAGGCCGCGCCAGCTTCCCCCCTGCTGTCCGGGTCTGGCTGGGTCGCCAAAGGGATGCCCATTGGCAACGAGTCATCCAGTTACGCTGCCAAGTTCACGGGTACCGCCTGGTACGTTGATGCCGACGCAGGCAATGATGCGGCAACCGGCAGCATGACGAGGCCCTGGAAGACGCTGGCCCGCGCCAGCTCCGTCTCGCTCCAGAGCGGCGATGCCCTGCTGTTGAAGTGCGGCAGCCTCTGGCGAGAGAGCTTGACACTCCCCCCTCGCTGGTCAGGTGCGAATGGCGTTCTGATTGGTGCCTATGGTGATTGTGGGCAGGGCAAGCGGCCTGTCATCAGAGGCAGTCAGGCCGTTGCACCGTCATCCTGGCAACGCCTGGATGCACCTCTCGCAGCCTACGCAACCAGCTGGGATCAAGTGGCCCATCAGGTGCATGTCAATGGGCAAAGAATGCTCAAGGCCCGTTTCCCGCACTCTCGGGGGCCAGGCAAGGAGTTTGCGCTCGCAGATGGGCTGGGGGATAAAACGCATCTGAGACTGCGTGCCAACGAACTGAAGTTCTTGCAGGACAAGGATCTCGTGGGTGCCACCATCCACATACGTGTGGTGCCTTGGCAAGTCGAGCAGGCCAAGGTCGTGCGACTGGATGAACGCAGCGGCGTCCTGACGCTCGACCGCGCGCTGTCCTCTCCCATCCTCAGCAACACCGGGTTCATCCTTGAGGGCAAGCGCTGGATGTTCGGCGCGCCAGGAGAGTGGTTCTACGACGACCAGGCCAACAAGCTTCTGCTTGCGCCCCTGGGCAACACCTCACCTGCCAACAGCCTGGTTGAGGTCACAACACGGGACAAAGGGTTTGTCGCCACGCGCAAGTCCGGGCTGGTGATCGAGCGCGTGTCCTTCGAGCACTTCGCGCTGATGGGCATGGACATCACCGCGTCCAACGACGTGTCCATCAAGGATGTACGTGTCGTTGATGCCGATGAATACGGCATTTACGTGGATGGCTCTGCAGGCACGGTCATCCAGAACGCTCTGGTGGATGGCGCCGGCTGGACAGGCATCTCAGTGCGCAACAGCGACAACTCGCTGGTTCGAGACAACCGCGTGCAGAACACGGGCTTGAAAGGCTGGGCGGGCAAGAGCCGCTCGGCCATCACCGTAGATGGTCAATCAACCGTCGTATCCAACAACGTGATTGAGCGCTCGGCGAACCTGGGCATCTTCTTCTTCAACCGCGTTGACACCCGCATTGCCGACAATACGATCGTGGCACCCTGTCAACGCATGACGGATTGCGGCGCTGTCCACACCTGGACATCCTCAGACGCCAAACAAGCTGACAAGGGCTATCGGTCCAACGCCAGGATCGAGCGCAATATGGTGCTCAGCGGCCCGGGCAATCTGGACGGTACGCCAGAGCGCGGCAAAGATCAGACCTGCGGTGTTTACCTGGATGAGCTGACAGCTGGCGTATCCGTCTTGAACAACGTCTTGATCGGCAGCGAGTTGGGCATCTGCCTGCACAACGCTCGGTTCAACCTGATCAAGGGCAACACGGTAGGTGCCGTCACGCATGCCTCCTTCAGCGCCTTTCAATCACGCGCAGATGACGACTACGTCAAAGGCAATCGCGTTGACAAGAACAAGCTGGTGGCACAAGGCAACGATGTCTTGCCGCTGAAGTGGGTCCACCCTCACGGCTCAAGCAAGATGTTCAAAGGCCCGAGCCCCAACGAGGACAGCGGCAATCAGATTGTGGCGCTCACAGGCGACAAGGCCTTCTACCAGGCGCACGCCATGCGCAGCTCGCCCAACATCGTACCCAGAAGCCCCTTCGTGCCCTATTTCAGCCCCAAAGGCTCAGGCGGCACTGTCAAGCAGTTGCCGGCCGACCTTTGCAAGATTCAGCCTTGCGCCCAGTTCGTCGCCGGCGCGCCGGAAGATCTGCTCTCATCACCCAGCTTCGAGTTGAGCAACACGCCAGGCAAAAGCCGGTATGTGCTGAGCTTCACGGCCCAGGGTGGCAAGGGCGGCGGGCTGAGCAAGGCCGTGGTCAGGCGCGCCGGCCCACCCTACGACATCATGGGCGTCAACCAAAGCGCAACCACGCTGGAGCCGGGGCAGGTGCTCAAGACAGAGCTGATCTTCCAGGCCTCCAGCAGTGGCACGGCTCGCGTTGACTTCAGTGGACAGGTACAGGGCGAAACGATCATCAGTGACGTCTCCGTGAAGCCTGTGCAGGACTTCAAGTCGCCAGATCTGTCGCATCTGGTAGTGCAACTGGTGAACCTGTCACCAGACACCCAATCCTTCGCATGCGCAGACACCAAGCTGAGTGCCTGCGCCGCCACGGACGAGACTGGGCAAGCCGTGAACTGGCCCGTTCAGCTTGCCGGTCGCAGCGTCAAAATGGTACTGGCCCGAGACGCTACCTGGCGTCAAAAATAGCCACTCGACATTCGGCATCAGCCAGGCCACCCGCCGTGAAAGCGGTCGTTTGCCACACCCAATTGCAAGCGATGTTACGGGGGTGAATTTGTCACGGCCCGGCACTGCAGGTTCCTCACACCAACCCCGACCAAGCCCATAACCTTGCGCAACGTTGTCACTTCGTGGCAGCGGTCAACAAGGCTTGTGGGCTTACCTGGTAGTTGGTGTCATGATGTTCGAACCTCGTTTCTGCGGGCCATTGCCAGCCCTTTTGATTGCGCTTTCTTCACTCGCCTTGGTGGCCTGCGGCGGTGGAGGCGGCGGTGCAAGCGACGCAGGCGAATCCTCCTCTGTTGACCACCGCAGCCCGACACAGGCTGAGGGCGTCACACCTGAACCAAGTACGCCAGGTACAGACGAATGGACCATCGCACAAGCAGCCAGCGTCATCAGCTACCCCAGTCTGTTGAGCGCGGGCTACCTCAAGGGCAACGGCTGGCTCACGTCTGTGGCGGACCCGGATACCAGCCCCAGCACCTATACACCGCACTTCACTGGCAGAGCCTGGTACGTTGATGCGGACAATGGTGCCGACACCAATGCCGGCACCTTGTCGGCCCCATGGAAGACCTTGCAACGGATCACCAGTGCACGCGCAAGCGCCGGAGACGCCCTGCTGCTGAAGTGCGGCGCGGTATGGCGTGAGTCACTCGAAATCACCACCGCCAACTTCTCACCCAATGGGCAATTGCTGATTGGCGGATACGGGGACTGCACCAGCACCAGGCGCCCGGTCATCAAGGGCTCCGACCTGATTGGCCAGACGGGGTGGCAAAAGGTCAGCGGTGGCGCAGATCAAGTCTATGTGCGTGCCTACACGCAGACACCCGACCGTCTGTTCGCCAACAGCAAGCCCATGTTCAAGGCACGCTTTCCTGACTACAACGGCGTGGGCGCGGAGTTCGCCTTGGCCGTAGGCCATGGCAGCAGCAACAGCTTCACGGCCGCGTCGCAAGACCTCGTCACATTGGCTGGCAAAGCTGTGGTCGGTGCCACCGTGTACCTTCACACCACGCCGTGGCAAATCGACAAAGCCACGGTCACCCAGTTTGATGCAGGCACGGGCCGCATCACCCTGGACAGGGCCATGTCCCGCAACATCGACACTGGCGTGGGCTACATCCTGGAGGGCAAGCGCTGGATGCTCGATGCGCCGGGCGAATGGTGGTTCGATGCGGTCAACAACCAACTGTATGCCTGGACCCCAGGCAGCGTGTCTCCTGCAGGCCTGGACAATCTGGAAGCCAGCTTGCGCACCAATGGCTTGAGCGTGCGCTGGGTGCCAGACGTCAAGGTGGAACACATCCGGTTTGAACAACAAGCCGATACCGCGCTCTTGCTGGTTGAAACCCCGCGCGTCACCGTGTCCGGTGTGCACAGCGCCTATGCGGGTGAATATGGCCTGTCCGTGCTGAGCGCAAACAACGCCATCATTCAAGACTCGGTCATCACCGCCTCGGGCTATGTCGGCCTGGATGTGCGTGAGGGCGCCGCCGTACAAGTCTTGCGCAACAAGGTCTCGGACAACGGCCTGTTCGGGCACGCCAACAACAGCGATGCCGCCATCTCGGTGATCGCGCAGGGTACGGTAGAGGGCAATCTGGTTCACCGATCGGCCAACCAAGGCATACGCTTTGGCAACCGCGCTGGCACCACGGTACGCAACAACACGGTGCTGGTGCCTTGTGTGCGCCTGACAGATTGCGCCGGCATACACACCTTCACCGCGCCCTATCCTGCCATGGCACCCAGCGCCTACAGCGCACGGGCCCTGGTGGAGGGCAACATCGTGGTGGGTGCCAAGAGCAATACCAATGGTCTGGGCCCCAACAGCGTGAACCAGGCCATGGGCATCTACCTGGACGAGTTGACCTCTGGCACCACCGTGTCCAACAACCTGGTGGTGGGCACCGAAACCGGGCTGGCCATTCACAACGCGGCGTTCAACGTGATCACCGGCAATGCCGTGCGCGGCGTTGCGTACGCGTCCTTCTGGGGCACGCTCACACGGTCAGACGCCGATGTCATGCGCGGCAATGTGGTGAGCAACAACACCTTTGTCACCCACCGTGCCATGAAGCTCGAGTCGGGCGGTGTGCCCATGGACGGCGACCTGACTTTTGCCCAGATCTGGCTGCACGCCAGCGACAGCAGCCAGATCTTTTCAGGCGCCAACCCCAATGTAAGCAGCGGCAACGAAGCCTTGTCCAGCCAGGCCGCAACCGATGCGCGGTGGCGCGTTGGTACCCCCAGCGCCGCCACCACCTTGAACCTGGACACCTGGCGTACGTACGGGCCGACAGACCGGCATGCCAACAGCGTGACCTACAAGGCCTTCAAACCCAATCTGGCTGGTGCGTCCCTGATCGAGAACGGCAGTTTCGCTACCGGTAACACGACCCCATGGGCTACCTACTTTGACCCAACCGGGCATGGCAGCGCGTTCTCGGCCGTGGCTTCCAGCCTGTGCACGAGTTCGCCCTGCGCGCGCTTCGTGCCCGGCGCCAGCCCCGACTACCTGATCAGCGCCCCGTTTGCACTGGATGGCACCCCTGGACAGAACCTGTATCTGTTGCGCTATGCCGCGACGGGCGGCGTGGGAGGTGGCGTCAGCCGCGCCATGATCCGCCGCCAGGTCAGCCCCTATGAAAACTTCGGGCTGAATATCCAGGCGACCGAACTCGCCAACGGCGAATCCACGAGGGTCGAGAAGTACTTCAGGGCGACCGGCGCGTCAAACGCCGTACTCGACTTCAGGGGCAAGATCTCAGGCGAGACTTACCTGAGCGAGGTGTCGCTCCACCGCGTGCAATCGGTTGACTTCCCGAACCGGACCAGCCTGGTCGGCACGATCGTCAATACCCAGACCAGCTCAGTCAGCTACACCTGCGCCATGCTGGCCCTGCAGACCTGCGATACCGTGGACGAAGCCGGGCGCGTCATATCGTGGCCCTTGGTCCTGGCGGGGCGCAGCGCGATCACGCTGTTTGCGCGGGATGCGCAATGGTTGACGCTTTGACATAAACCGGCGAGTGCAACTGGCGAGCCTCCAGGCGCCAGTCCTGGTATCCAGCGCCTTGCCTATGGCCCTGATGATTCATTTGCTTACATGCGTTGCATTGACACCGAATCAATGCAACGCATAGCATATTCAAAGAAGATTTGAGGGAGCCAGAGGGATTGAGCAGGCAAATGGATAACGTTTGACTGCCAGCATCATCACGGTCATTATGAATGAATGTGGCCATGTTATGGGCGTCACTTATGCGCCTCGCTCACGTTTTATTCCACCCCGATCTTCTTTTGCTTCCTGATCGTCTGCCTGAGGCATATGGTCTCGGCAGGGCTATTGCATTTAAATGAATAATCATAAGGGTTTTTATGTCTTCAAATATAAAGTGGCCGCACATCAGTTCCGTCAATATCCGAACAGGCATGTTGACCACCATAATTGGTGCCATGCTGACAGGCTGCGGGGGCGGCGGCAGTGCTAGTGACGCCGCCGGCACCCCAAGTGCAAACCCAAGCGCCAATGAGAGCAGAGTTTCAGCCTTGGCCATTCCTGTGTCGACAGGTCTGATTTTGGATGCTGGACGGGCTTTGGTGCCACCTACCATAGAAAATGTAAACACCTACACGTCAAGCAATCCCTATAGTGGTACAGCGCATTACATCGACTCAGCAAATGGCAACGACTCCAATGATGGCGGCAAAAATGCGCCTTGGAAAACGCTTGGGAAAATAATTTCACTGGGTGCAGTGAGCCCTGGTGACGCAGTTTTCTTAAAGTGTGGAGGCCTGTGGCGCGAGCAAATTACCGAGTTAAAAATAAGCAACATCTTGATTGACGCATATGCTGCATCAGGAGAAAGCTGCACGAACTCAAACAGACCCATTATCAGAGCCTCATACTGGATAAACAACGTAGGTTGGACCCAACAATCCGGTAGCAATATTCTGGAAACACTGATCCCATATAATGCAACCACGGGCTATACAGCCATCACAAGGCTATTCCAGTCCGGGAAACCTTTGATCAAGGCACGTCACCCAAATGTCAATGCAAGCGGAGAACCCCAATTTCTGACTACCGACCCATTGGGCACGGCAAGCAAAATTGCTTTGAAGGTACGTGCCAATGAGTTTACATACTTTAAAAACAAGGCACTAAATAATGCAACCATCTATATCAGGACACAGCCCTTTATTGTTGAGACTGCAAAAATAAATAGTTACAACGAAGACACGGGCATCATCACACTGACCACCCCACTTTATTACGAAATCAAGGGCTCCGTGGGCTACATATTGGAGGGGCAGAAATGGATGCTAGATACAGAGCGCGAATGGTTTGCCGACGAAATTGCAGCGGGTAGTCCAAGAAAACTGTACTACTGGGCGCCTGTCGCAAACAATACGCCCAATACCAGTGATTTGGAAGCCACCAGACATAGCCTAGGCATCAGAACATATCAGGCCCCTGGATTTCGCATTGAAAGGATCAGATTCGAGCAGCAAGAGTATCACTCACTTATTGTCGACTCGTCGGACAATGCCATCATCCGTGATATTGAATCCACATATGCTTTTTCTGATGGGATACAAGTCAACAACAGTAGGAATGCCACGGTACAAAAAAGCAGGGTGCAAGGAGCTGGGCTCTACGGAATTCGCGCCAATGCCTCAGAAAACGCAATTGTTATTGGGAACTACATTGTTGATACAGGGCTTACAAGGACTGGCGCTATAGAACGCGTCGCAGATGCTCAATCGTCAGGCATCAGACTAAGCTTGGCTAATGCAAATTCCGCAGAGAGCAACTACATATACCAATCCTCCTACAAAGGCATTCATTTCGACAACTTGCCTGGGGTAAAGATTCAAAAAAATACCATTGTTAACATGTGCCTGCGCCTAGCTGATTGCGGAGGCATTTATACATCCACAAATGCACAAGTTCCTTCGCCCACCACTGAAGCCCAAATGGCCGAAAAGGGTTTAATAGATCAAAATATTATTTCAAGTACATTCAATAATACAAAATACGGAACAGTCGGCATTTACTTGGATGACCTGAGTACGGGCGTCACCGCGCGAAACAACATCATTTCAAACGTCAACACTGGCATTTATATTCATGATGGCGCCTACAACACGATTGAACTGAATGATGTGCGAAATGTAGCCGATGCCTCCTTAATGGTCGGCTTGGACCCTGGTCAGGTTGATATAATCCGAGGCAACAAGGTGCGAAATAACACCTTTGTCAGTCACCGCACGGTAAACCAGAATGCATTTAATCTGACGCCCCTCACCAGCATCGACGGTAACGATACCTATGCTGAGCTTTGGGTACACAACGCTGCGGCCAGCCAGTTCTTTCTGGACTCGACTCAGGGTGTACGAAATATATCTGAAAACAACAAAGTGCTGACTTTCTCCAACATTAATGCTTCGAATTGGAGAATGAACGGATACGGAAAAATGTCTCGCTACAACGGTGCGGTATGGGGCTTGAGAGATAACAACATTGAAAGTACGCCCTACCAAGCACTGGGCATTGCCGAGTGGTTAACCACGTCATCTGGCGGCACAGTGGTGGCTCAGCCTGACTATCAAGACAACCCAGTCTCGTTCAAACCTTACGCTGTAACAGCGCTCACTGGATCATTGATCCAGAACGGAGCATTTGTAAAGACGGCGCCGCTCGTCACCAACAGTGGCACATGGGGGCGCACGATCGTAGCCAGCGATGGCTCCTGGGGGGCGTTCTTCGACCCTAGGGGTGGCAACGTTGGCGCATTCGACCTTGGTACCTTGTCAGAAGCGCAATGCAGCGGATCGACTTGCGCCCGTCTTGTCGCAGGACACGATGCTGACTATCTCAGCAGTAGCGCATTTGCCATCAACGGTGCGGCCCCCGACAATCTCTACCTATTGAGCTACAAGGTAACTGCTGGCAATTCGGGAGGGGCACACAGGGTGTATATCCGACAAAAGAATAGCCCCTGGTCCATGGTTGGTTTGTATATTCCCCCATTCACACTTGCACCGAATGAGTCCAGAACAATCGAGCAGTTCTTCAAAGGTAGCCAAACTGAAGCCAATGCCGAGTTGGCCTTGCGCGCGAGCAATGGGACAGGTGGCGGCTATGACAAAGACCTCTACTTCAGCAATGTGTCCTTGAAGCGCGTCAATGTACCGACTGTGTTGCCCGCACTGAACACATTGAGCATCAACGTGCTCAACGCCTCTGGCGATAACGTTTCCTTCGGCTGCGCACAATTGGGCATCGTGAGCGGCGACTGTAACTTCGTCGTCGATGATGCAGGGAACAGCGTTGGTTGGCCAATGACCGTTGAGTCCCGTAAGGCGAGGCAGATCTACATCAAGAAGCCGGCTTGGGTGCAGTAAGCCACCCGACACGGGCCCTCAGTGGCTCAGGATCGAGGGGCCTTGCCTGAACGGGGCCCCTCGACGCCCTTAGCGCATCGGTGATTGACTCGCACTGTATGGGTTCAAGCCTCGCACGCCCGCCGCATCCACCTCGAACAGGCTGCCAGCAAGCGGCTGGCTGGCCAGGTCCTGAGGTGACAGCCCAGCGCGGGCCGAGCTGACGAACAAGCGCCCCAGGTCTGCCCGACCAAAACACACATTGGTGATGTGGCTGGTTGGCAGCGTGATGCGCCTGAGCAAGCTGCCATCCGGGGCAAAGCGGCTGATGCAGGCCGCGCCCCAGTGCGCCACCCACAGGCAACCTTCTGCATCGAAGGTCATGCCATCAGGGTAGCCTTCGTCGTCAGCGAACACGCGCCACACCCGCTTGCGGTCAAGGCGGCCCGCATCCATGTCCAGATCAAAGGCATAGATGGTGCGCCGGCCGCTGTCCGTGTGCAGCATCAGCTTGCCATCGGGGTGAATGGCAGGCCCGTTGGCCACCAGGTAGCCCGTATCCTGCACGCTCCATTGGCCATCTGGCCCCAGTCGGTACAAAGCCCCGTCTGAGCGCGACTCGTCATCGTTGTTGAGGCTGCCGGCCCAGATGGCGCCCGTGCGGTCGGCCTTGGCGTCGTTGAGCCGCAGCGCGGGCCGACCGTCAAAGGGCTTGACCAGCCAGTCTTCAAGCACCAATTCTGTATTTGAAGGCGACAGGCTGACGCGCGCCACACCCTGCTGCAAACCTGCGATCAAGGTATCGCCCTGGTCAGCAGGGATCACCCAGCCCACGCGCTGTGGCGATGCCCAGGACTGCCAGCTTGGTGATTGCGTATCCCAGGACATGACGCTTTTGCCGTGGATATCGACCATCCACAGGCAGGCTCGGCGCGCGTCCCAATGCAGGCCTTCACCCAAGGTGGCCTGCAAGGGCAATCGCACTTGGAAAACATCCTCAACAGAACTCAAATCAATTCCCCATGGCCAAGTAAGACCGGTGCGAGCATTATCCCATTCTAAGTCTGACTCTCTCCAGGGGAGAGGCGAGCATGCCCAGTACCGTAGAAAGGATGACTGCCGCCCCCAAAATGGCAACGGTCGGCAGCCCCTCTTTTCTGCCGACCCAAACGGCAATACTGTACCCAAGCCCCTGCCACAGATAGATTGAGTAGCCATATTGTATATATGGCTTCAGCCAGACTTTGGACGCCAGACCGCTCACCCAAGCTCGATCAAACCTGGACGACAAAAACAACAGGCCAGCCATCCAACAAGAGGTAAATATGGCAAATACCCAGTTTGGGGGGGCCTTGTTAACTTGCATATTCAGCATGAAGTGCGGAAGGCAAAAAAGGATCAACAACCCCAACGCGAAAGGCACCACCAACTCCCCGAAGCGCAATGGCTGTGAGCGTTTAGCCAATGAAAAACCGAGAACTGACCAGGCAAGATAAAAAAGAGATGTTTGAACAGGGTTCAACATCGTACCCGGCACGGCATCAAGCAGGTAAACCATGCCCGCCAGCAATAGCATCCACAACGCCCATGGCATTCTGAGCAAGCTGGGTAGCTTCGTCACAATCGGCATGAGCGCAGTGACCACCAGAAACGGTGCAATGAACCAGAGGTGAAGATTCAACATCATCACGGAGTAGCCAACACCTCGCTGAACTGGGTTCACCCAGGCGGCCAGCGCACGCCAAAATGAAAACGTTCCCCCCTCCTTCAGCGCGGCGCCAGCCACCACCAAGAAACAAACCGCCGCATACGCCAAATAGGGCAAGAGTATGCGAGCAAACCGCTGCGTCAAAAATGTGCTGTAGTCACGCCAATTCAACCGCACCACGCCTTTGCGTTCAAACAAGGCATACGAATAACCTGATATGGCGAAGATTACCGGCATTTCAAACAAGAACATGGACCTGAACTGTTCGTCAAATATACTCAGCCAAAAAATGCCATGTATGAAGACCACGATATAGAGCATCGCAAGGCCCCGAGCCACGTCAATAGACTGATCTCGCTCCGAGCCCGCCGGAACAGGTTTTTTTATCCCTTTTTCGAAGCTCATTCTTATCCCCCATCAAGATCAGTACCGTCTGCACAGAATCAAGGTAAATGCCTCTTCTGCTCAACCCAACCACGTCTTCGCGCGCAAGGATGGCTTCTCTATCCAATGCCAACTCATCCAGGACATGAGCCAGGTGGCGACAGACGCCACAACAATGTAGGACAGCCAAGAGTCATTCAAGCCCATCAAAACCAGCACATTCAATATCAAGGTGCCGTATATATATATCCCATACGAAATGTCATTTCTTGAATTAATGCGATGGAAAGGCAGATACTTTGCCGCATAAAAAACCACGTACGCCAAAGGCAGCGGAGCGACCGCATAAAAAACCCCGCCAGAGCTGAAGGGGAAAAATACACCAACGACACACGCTGCAACAAGTAGTGCACCACACACAAGCAGCCACTTGCGCGTCAAATGAATATCATCTCTAAACTGATAAAACAGCATACCCACTGCAAAGAAAGTGAACAAGCGCCATACACTCGTCACTGCCGGACTCGTACTCAAACCCGGATAGCTATATATATCAATAACAAAACCGAGCCACAAAAACGCGAAAGCCAACACAGATGGCCAACGCTTGGTAAAACCACCGAGCAAGCCAAACAGCGCACACAGGCCATACGCTTTCAACTCCCACGGCAGCGTCCAGAGCGATCCATTGATGGCATCGTGCCCCCCGGCGCTTGCCAGAGGCAACTCCGCGATGAAGGCCTGCCCCCCGATGACAAGCGGAAAGTTCCGCAGGAAGTACGACCAGCTGACGTTGTAGCCCAGCGCCCATGGCAGCACGAATGCCGTGATGCCAATGCAGACCCAATACGCTGGATAGACCCTCAAAAACCGCGCCCAGGCAAACGCGAGCAGCGACTTGCGAGACTCAAAGCTTTTGGCGATCAAGTACCCGCTCAAACAGAAGAAGATGTCGACAGGCACACGCCCTATCGCAATTTGATTCTTGGAAAGCAAGAGCAGCGGATCTTCGCCAAAACCACCCAGGACAAACGAGTGCCCCAAGACCACCAGGGCAGCGCACACCAGCCTGATGAAACCGATGCTGTTGACCGCGCCCAATGAGGCGATGTTTGCCTGGCTCATCGCGAGCCCTCAAGAGACAAGCGAGCGGGTGAGCCATGTCGCTGGACGATGTCCAACAAGCCCTGTGCCATCGCCTCGACGGTGAAATGGCGCATGAACACGTCCTTGCCTCGCACACCCATGGCTGCCGACTCGGCCGGGCTCATGGCCAGCCAGCGCGCCAGCAACTTGTGTGTGCCCGCCAGGGTGTCGTCTTCCACCAGGCCGCCGCCGCCCTGCTCGATCTCGCGCCAGATGTTGACCTTGTTTGATATCAGCACGGGCTTGCTGCAACCCAGGGCTTCGGCCACGGCAATACCAAAGTTCTCCTGATGCGAAGGCAAGGCAAAAGCGTCGGCTGCATGGAAAGCGCCCCACTTCAAATCGCCACCGAGCATGCCCAGCCATGACACGCGGTTGGCCACGCCACGCTGGCGCGCCACAGCCATGTACTGCTCGACCAGGCCGGCATCGTCAGGCCCGACCAGCACCAGTTGCACATCGGGATGCTGTCCGGCCAACTGGCTGAACGCATCCACCAGCAGGTCGCAGCCCTTCTTCTCGTGCATGCGTCCGAGGAAGAGCAGCAGACGCTTGCCCTGCAGTTCAGGATAAGCCGCCAGAAACTTCGCCTTGAGAGGCTCGCCATCTTGCGGTGGCAACTGCGTGCCAAAAGCAGTCACGGCCTCATGGCAGCGGTACAACCAGAAGGACTCGCGCGATTTCAGCTTCTCTTCTTCGCAGGTGAAGATGACGGCGGCGGCATCACGCAGCACGCGGTACTCGGCCCAGGGCCAGTACAGCCACTTCTTGAGGTGTTTGAGCGGGTAGGCGTGCTTGAACCAGGGGTCATTCATGCCATGCGGGAACACGAAGTAAGGCACCTTCTGGCCTTGCAGTGCGCGCCAGGTCCCCAGGCCATGGTATTGCCACAGGCCGTCCACGATCACCGCATCGTATTCACTGGCATGCTGGCGCAGCCAGGGCACCAGGCCTGGGCAATAGCGGTAGCCCGTCTTGGACGGGCCCAGCATGTGCAGCGGCAACGGAAAGTCCTGCTCATAGCTCTGCCCTGGCGCGTCCAGCGATGCCACCTCAACGCGATGGCCCATGCCCGTGAGCACCTTGCCCATTTGCCGCACCCCTTCTACAGGGCCACCCGTGCGCGGATCAACAGAGGGGATGACGTGGAGTATCTTCATACAAAACCGATCAAACTACCGTTCATGGCAAAGCTTCGACAAACTCTCTCCAAGGCGCTGCTTGGCGCCATGGCTACCCTCATCGTGGCCGAAATCGGGGTGCGGGCCCTCGGCCTGACGGACTTCCCGCTCTACGAGGCCAATAACAACATTGGCTACATTCCGCAGGCCAATCAACAGGGTCGCTTCCTGAACAAGAACGAATGGGCGTTCAACAACGAACACATGGGCAGCGGCCCCTTTCAACCATCCGATGCTGTCGACACCTTGTTGATCGGCGACAGCATTGTGCTCGGAGGCAACCCCTTCACCACGGCTGAACGCCTTGGGCCACGCCTGCAAGCCTTGATAGGCGGCAAGGTTTGGCCCATTTCTGCGGGCAGTTGGGCGTTGCGTAACGAACTGACATACCTCAGAGCGCATAAAGATGTGGTTGCTCAAGTTGATCGACTGGTATTCGTGTTGAACAGTGGTGACTTTGGCGAGGCGTCTTCCTGGAGTTGCGAACTCACCCATCCACTGTCCAGGCCCATCTTCTCGACTTACTACCTTGCCCAACGCTATGGCACATCGGTTGACAAGTGCGGCACAACACCGGCTGAACTACAGGTTCCACCAGGCGATGCCTTCCAAGAGCTGGCGGCCTTCTTGCGGGGCACAGACAAACAGGTCATCGTCTTTCTGTATCCAGACAAAGCAGAGCTGATCTCCAAAACTCAGCTGCAAGAAAAGCTCACACGCCACATACCCGCGCTGCGCCAAGCTGGAGCGCAACACATTTTCCTTGTCTCAGATGACAGCCGCTGGACCCCCTCGGCCTACAAAGACACCATCCATCCCTCCGTGCAGGCCACCCAGACCCTGGCCAGCATCATGGCGGACAAACTGAAACAGACACCACTTACTCACTAACACCGGCCTTGCGCGCGCGAATCGGCTTGCACGGGTAGCCCACGCAGACCATGCCCTCCGGCATGTCCTGCAAGACCGTGCTGCGGGCACCAATCACCGCGCCACGGCCGATGGTGACGCCCGGCGAGATGAAGCAGTCGTTGGCCAGCCAGGCTTCGTCTTCGATGTGAATGGGCTTGGCATCGATGTCGAAGGTGACCTTTGAGATGTCATGCAGGCCGGTGCACAGGTACACGCCATGGGCCAGTGCCACATGCGAGCCCAGGCGCACCTTGGCCAGGTTGTAGATCACGGTTTCATCGCCGACCCATGAGTGATCGCCAATTTCGAGGAACCACGGGTAGGTGATGCGGGCTGTCGGACGCACCAGCACGCCCTTGCCAATCTTGGCGCCGAACAGGCGCAACAAGAAACGGCGAAAACCGAACATGAACTGCGGCGACAGGCCGAACAAGGTGGCCTGCACCAACCACCACAGTTGCACAGTGACCTTGCTGCGCCCGCGGAAGTGCGCGGGCACCTTGAATCGAACCAGGTCCTGGTAGATCGGCGTCACGCTTGACCTCGCTGAGGCTGCTCCATCCACCTGACGGTCTTGGCCACGCCTTGCGACATCGAATAGGGCAACGGCCCCGTGATCTCGTCCAGGCCCCAGAAGTCATGCAGCATGTTGGTACACAGGTTGTTCAGACGGAAGGTGGTCAATGGCGGCTCCTTGTAGCCCAGCGTCTGCAACAGGTCACCGGCCTTGGATGCCAGGGTCAACAAAGGCATGGGCAGAGACCGCACAGGCCCGGCCTTGAAGCAACGTGCGATCTCGCTGGCGAACCCATGCACATCGATGGGCGTGTAGTCGCCGATGTAATAGGTTTTGCGATGCACCTTGGCCGCGTCTGCAGTCATGATCTTGCGCAACTGAAACACCGAGTTGCCGACAAAGCCAAACGACTTGCTGACCTTCAGTTGCCCGGGGTGAAAGTAACGCCCCGCACGCACGTGGTCAAAGAAGGTGCGATAGGGGATCGCAAACCACGGGCCCCAGATGGATGTGGGGCGGGCCAGCGTCCAGCTGAAGGTGTCGCCAGCCAGCTCGCGCACCAGCTTTTCGCCTTCGACCTTGCTCTCGCCATAGGGTGTGGTCGGGCAGTAGTCGTGATCAGACTTGGGGCGGTAGCCAATCTCGCACACCAGCCGCGACGACGCAAAGATCACGCGCTGCACGCTGGGCGTCTGTTTGCACACGTCGATCATGTGCTTCACGCCTTCGGTGTTGGCATCGTAGTCGGCCAGCGTCTTGCCCAGCAAGTCTGTGCGCGCACCCATGTGGTACACGCAGGTGGGCTGGAACTCGTCGAACACGGCCTTCAGGGCCACCGGGTTCATCAGGTCAACCTGACGCGAGACCGGGGCGTGCGCCGGGTTGCGCAATGGCGCGATGTCGATGCTCAGCACGGCAATGCCGTCATCCAGCAGGGACTGGACCAGGTTGGTGCCAATGAAGCCTGAACCGCCCGTGACCAGCACGCGCGCCTCGATGGGCGAGGTTGAGTTGTTTGGGTTTGTCATCACATCTGGTTCTGAAAATCAATGCGCGCCGAGCAAGCCATCAACGGCCTGGCGGAACTGGGTCAGCACGGTCTGCTCGCCATACTGCGCACAAACCTGCTGGCGGACCTGGTTGATCTCATCGTGGCGCTGCGCGTAATGCGCCGCGGCATCGCGCACGGCATCGGCAAGGCCTTGTGCGCTGCCATCAAAATACAGCACGGACCGAGACAGGTCGATGTCAATGGATGGCAAAGCCGTGGAGATCAGCAAAGCCCCGCTGGCAATGGCTTCACACACTTTGAACGGGAAGACGCCGTCGTCCATGTGGGTGATCGGTGCGTGGGGGTTCACGATGGCGTCACAGCCCTGCATGAAGGCCAGTACGCTGTCATGGCTGACCGCGCCATGAAACTCCAGCTGATCGGGGTAGCGCGCCTGCGCAGCCTGCAGTTCAGGTGTCAGGCTGCCCACACCGGTGACCACCAGCTTCCAGTCAGGCGGCAGCATGGGCGGCAGGTTCAAGAGGATGCCCACGCCCTTGTCGGTTTCCAGCCCGCCGAAATAGCCCAGCCGGCGCTGCGTGCCTGCAAAGCGCGTGTGCTGAGGCATGGCCACCAGGGCGTTCTGCAGGATGGACGGGAATAACAAGGCACGCTGAACCACGCCAGTGAAGCGGCGCAGCAAAACCGCGTTGACGAAGGTCACCATGTTCGACCTGGCCAGCAGAGGCTTGAAGTAGTGCTGGTCAAGCAAGGGCTTGGGGTTGAAACCTCGCCCCCGAGCCGTAGGCAGGTCTTCCAGCTCCATCACCAGCTTGCTGCCTGCCGCCCGCTGCAGGAACAAGCCCAGTCGCGCCTCAAAAGCATAAGGGTTGTAGACCCAGACCAGTTGGGGCTTGAGGCGCGCCAGAGCACGAAACAGCCCTTGTGACGTGAAGATGTTGAGCATCTTGCCCAGCTTGCGGCTTGGCACGCAAAACGGCCGCCACAGCGTGACGGCGGTCTTGCCCAGGGTCGCGCGCTGGCCCATCAACGCAGGCCTGAAACGACCGGGCGGGTGCGCACTGTCGACATAGTGCACATCAAAGCCCAACTGGCTCAGCAGGCTGGCCACGAGTTCGATTTTCTTGGCGGCACCGAGATTGAGCGCGGGCTCATCGGGTGAGTGCGGCGCCACCAGCACGACTACTTTTCGCATGTTTTTTCTGGCAGCACGTCATCGTGCTGCGCAACCAGCTTGTGAAGCTCGGCTTCAAATGTGGAAAGGATGGCCGTGTGCGACAGGTGGCTCATGGCATAGGCACGCCCCACCGCGCCCAGGCGCAAACGCCGGGCCTCATCGCCGCTGAGTTGGTCCAACGCATCGGCCAGGGCTTGGGCGTTTTCGGGCGCCACACGCACACCGCACTCGTCCAGCGTCATGCCCAGCTGGGTGTGGGCGTCTGCCGTACCGACCACTGGCCGGCCGCTGGCCAGCATGCCGGTCAACTTGGAAGGCATCACCAGGTCAGCGGCATCGGTGCGCTGTGGCAACACGTGGATGTCAGCGGCATTGAGCAGGTCGTTGAGCAACTCGCGTGGCTGCAAGGGCAACCAACGAACCTGGCTCAAGCCCTGCGCATGCTGCTGCAGGCTGGCCACTTCAGCACCCGCGCCGACAAACACAAAGTAGAGATGAGGTTTGTCGACAAGCAGCCGCGCCGCGTCGATCACCACCTCGATACCTTGCTTTTGACCCATGTTGCCGGCATAGAGCACCACCTGCGCACCGGGCGGCAGCGCAAACTTGGCTCGCACGGCGTTGCGCCCATCCGATTCGTGCCCCTGCGGCCGGATGGCTGACACATCAACCCAATTGGGAAATTCGACGACCCGCTGCGGGTCCAGCCCCTTGTCCAGCAACTTGCTCACCATGCGCCTGGAAATGCTGGACACCCGGTCAAAGCGCCGCATGAGCCAGGACTCGCCACCCACCACTGCGCGGTGCATGGCCCCCGTGCCTTGCACGATGCCCATGGCGTGCATGGCATCGACCTCGAAGTCCTGCACATGCAGCCAGACAGGGACATGCAACAGGCGGGACACCAGCAGCGCAACCGGCACGCAAACCAGGGTGGGCACCACCACGAGCATCACGGCTGGCTTGTGGCGCCATGCAGTCCAGAACAAGGCTGGCGCACTGCTCAATGCAAAACTCAGCAGGTGCAATACACGGCTGAGCCCCGTGACCTGGCGCGGCACCCAAAGCGGGCAGCGCAACACATCCAGACGACCGGCGCTCTTTTTGCTGTCTGACTGATAGGCCCATGCCGAGAAGCCGGGCTTGATGGACCACTCCGGGTAGTAGGGTGGCGCCGTCACGACCTGCACCACATGGCCGCGTGCGGCCAACCAACGCGCCAACTCACCAGAGTACTTGCCGATACCGGTCAACTCTGGTTCGAAGTTCAGGCCATAAAGCAGTATGTTCAGCTTGGGCAACGCTGTCATCCTTCGGGCTTACGCCTGCTTCGCGGAACTGACGACAGCCCCAGGGCGCTTCAAGCGGAATGACAAGATGCTTTGTGGGCCCAACAGCTTCTGGTAGGCCAGAATCATGAAGCAGACCCAGTACACACGCTGAAAGCTCTCGATCACGAACAGGCTGTGTGCAATCGAGAACACCAACAGCAAAGAGGTCATGAGCGCCAGGATCTTCATGATGAAGTTGTCGCCGTCACGGGCGGCTCGCATGACCCGCTCGGACAACCACCCCAGAATGAACATCACCAGGGGCACGCCCGACCAGCCCACATCCAGCGCGATGTCACGCAACAGGGTGGACCAGACGTTGTCGCCATAGCCCATCCGCACCAGCGAGGCGGTGGCTTGCTCACGAATCTCACTGATGGTGCGCTGATATTTCAAGTAGCCCATGCGGCGCATGACAAATGTGACCGCCCCGCTGAAGTTGTACTGCCCCCAATAGGGGCCGGGGAACAGGGTATCGGGCAAGTCGTAGTAGTAGCCCATGGTGGGCAAAGGCACCGTGAGGTAGCTCAAACTCAACAAACCATACTGCAACGCTTCATTGTTGCTGACCAGATCCTCGACATCAGGCGTCGCAACAGTCCTGTGATACGCCGCCATGGCGTTGAGAGGCATCGCTTCACCGGTACGGCTCTTCATGAAGTCGGTCGCCAGGTACCAGATACCGCCCATCGACAGCACCAAGGAAACCATGATCACAGGCCACTTGGCAGAACCGAGCATGCGGTTCACATGCCCAAGAAGCCAGCGCTGAGAATCCATCATGGATGCCAGGACCAGGGCCAGCAGCAACTGCACCATGCCAATGCGCCCCCCATGCACAATCACGCTGTTAAAAGACACAAACAGCACAGAGATCACAGCCAGGGCGTAAACAAGATTTTTATGCCCTCTGGCCAGGTTAGTCTGCCGGGCCAGCAAGCCTGCTGCGACCATACAAACAAAAATGGTAGACGCCGAGCCAAACGACTCGAACATGGCCAGCGGACCACCTTGCAACGTCGTCGCGGTAGCGACCGTCTCACCACGAATGGCCGAGAGTGAATCACCCGAGAAGCGCTCCAGCAAACTCACTCGACTTTTGGACAGCCCGTCATATGCAATCGCAAAGTTGCCGAGCAAACCCAGGCCAGCCATGCCAAAGAGCAACAAAAGACCAACCCCTGCCCCACGATCGGCACTTTGCGCTGGCCCACGTGGCTTCTTGCTCTTTGAGGGCACGATCATCACGCCCATCACAAAGCTGGCGATACAAGCACTGATGTACAGCACATGATGGGCCTGCAATGGGTGCCTGTTGACCAGAATCGGCAACGAGTACACCACAGACTCGATCAACCAGGCACCACAAAGCAGCACCACAGGGTCCATGAACCACGCGACCTGATGGCGCCCCAAACGAAGCACGGTGCGCCGAATCACGATCATGGTGATCAAGGCAAGCACCAGCAGCCAACCGATGTCATTCATGGCTGACTCCTTGAGGCTACCGAACAGATCGCAATTTGAGGGTTCATCGTGTGCACGTCTCGCAATGACTTGTCGATCTACAGTTTCGCGCCCAGAAACTCTGTCAGGCTCATGCGATCAAGAATCTCAAGGCGCCCGCCCTCGGTGGCGTTGACAAGTCGCCCCCCGGCCGCTTCGTAAACAATACGGGCCTCGGTGTACGACACCTCGGACTGCAGGAGGTCGGGCAACTGCCACTTCACGCCACCCGCAAAATAATTCGGGTCGAAATGGCTCTTGTCCACCGCTGCCGACTCCACCGTTTTGTTGGCCGGCCCTTTTTCGGCAAAGCTGTGATCACACCCCACCAAGGCCACATCACGAAAGCCCATGTGAAAAGCCAGTTGCAAGGCCACATTGGTCACCGTGCCACCTTGGCCGACGCTCAGGGAACAATCTCGCGCGAACTTGCGCATCGTCACGGAATGCAGGAAGGTCACATTCTCGCGAAACTTCACGTCTTCCTTGCCCAGATGATCCAGGAACAAGGGTAAATCCGTCTGATTGTAGAAATCAGCGTTCTGCTCGATCACGAACTTGTTGACGGCCACAATGCACGAGGGGCGGAAAGACGAACGGCTGAACAGCAGGTTGATCTTGTTCAGACCAAACGTGAACACACCATTGAGCTCGTCAAAATCCACAGCATTGAGACTCGGCCCATTGCAAAGGATGACGGCCTTGGCGCCTTTGAAGCGGTTCTGCCAGGCCTTGATGCGCTGACGACTGACGCGGGCCTCGGGCTGAAAATCCCACTTGAAACGGCTTTTGGCATCAGGCAAAGCCTCGAACATCACGCCAAGCAGTCGCTTGTAGGGATTGATGGTCGGGCTGTTCTTCCAGGCGTCTTGAGTCATGGTCTTTTGAATGGATGTTGTCACTTGCCGGGCGCAGCCCAGCGTTGCTGCTCGTCGTCCCAGCGGATCACCTTGTCGTAGCCAATCGGTATCAGCAGCGACTTCGACGGCAACCAGACGGCGAGCTTATCCAGCCTGGCCAGCAAACGGTCCACCCAGTTGAGGGGCGTGCCACAAATCTGCTCCAGCTCGGCGGTGTACTTGTCCATGGCAGACGACAGCTGCCCGGCATGCACCTTGAAGCCGCCCAACTGGGAATACACGATCGACAATTCACATTGCTGGCTGAACGAATACCAGAGCAGGAAGTCGCCGGCATAGCGCAGCTTGCGCAGGCGCTCCATGTCAACCAGCTTGAGCAGATCGGTACGCCAGAAGGTTGACTCCTGCTGGATGTGCGGCTGAATGCGCCCGTAGTAGCCGCGCTGGATGGAGCGCCTGAAAATGCGCTTGGGCAGATAGAAGTGCGTGACCTGCGAGCGCTCGTTGTACTTGACGGCCATGCCGGTCAGCCACTGCACATCCGACTCCTCAAAGACTTCCTTGACCACGTCAAAGGCCTGAGGGTGGTAGTAGTCGCCGGCGTTGATGTAGCAGCACACCTCACCCTGGGCGCGGGTGAAGCCCTTGACCAGGGCGTCGTACATGCCGGCATCACGCTCGGAGATGTAGGACACGCCGCGCGACGCGTACTGCTTGACGATCTCGACCGTGTTGTCGCTGGAGCCCCCATCGATCACCCAGTAGTTCAGCTTCAGGCGCCCTTCCTTGATGGCGCTCTGGTTGATGACCGAGTTGATGGTCTCCTCGATGTACTTGGCCGCATTGAAGCAAGGCGTGACGACGGTGATCGTCTTCACGGCGTGCCTGGCGGTATTGGTGGGTACGGGGTCCATGAGATGTGGCGAGCCTGTTGGTTGGCAGGTGTCAGAAGACGGGCATGCCCGACTTGACGACCCAATACGTGATCATCACGGCGGCAAACGCACAGACCGGCAGGGCCGATGCGTGCCGCTCGAAAGCCGGGACACTGAATTTGTAGTGGCGCGAAGCCAGGTAAACCGCATACGGGGTGTAGCAAAGGCAGTAGGCCAGGATCATGGCCAGCGGGAAGCTTTGCAAGCCCATGGAGGGGTACATCAGCATGGCCGCCCCGATCATCACCACACCCGTGACGCCGTTGGCGATGTGCCAGACGATGTGATTGGTCAAACTGTAGAGCTGCATGTGCATGCCACCTGCGCGTTCGATCAGGAAGGCGATGGACATGAGGATCCAGATTTTGTCCGACACGAACGAGACCTTGCTGCCGATCGACGTCAACCAGAACTGCACCACGAACAACACGGTGATGGCCCCTGCCACAAACACCCAATGCGACAGGAACATGCCCCGCTTGGCCATGGCCAGTTGCTCATCGCGCTCACCGCGCGAATACAACTCGCCCAGCTTGGGCAGCTTGCTGTAGTAAGGCGTCGTGCTGAAGCCCGTGAGGATGGACATCACGCGCAGGGCCAACAGATAGGCCGCCGCCTCGCCAGCCGACGCCAGGTGGCTGTAGATGATGCCGCTGGACTGCATGATGCCCAGGCTCATCAGATGACCCAGGCCGCTGCGCCACACGGTAGGCCACAGCACCTTGTTGATGGTGGGGTGCGCTTCGGGTGGTACAGCCTTGAGCTTGGGGAACTCCTTGAACAGCACGGCCCGCGTCCGGTAGGCATTGAAGACCGTCCAGAACGACGACGACACAGCCAGGGCCAGGATGTCGCCCCCCAGGAACAAGACCGTGAACGCGGTGACGATCTGGCAGGAGGCCGTGACGATCTCCCAACGACGCAGCACAGAGATGCGGTTGAGCCCCTGCAAGGCCGCGCCAAAGGCGTTGCCCCACACCGAGGTGATCGAACAGCCAGCCCATACAGCCCAGGCAAGCCAGGCGTGCAAGGGGTTGTCCAACTGCGCCATCGGGTGCATCAGGCTCAGTGTGCCGCCTATGCACATCAGGGCCGTCAAGCCCAGACCCACACGCACGTAGAGCCACCTCAAGGTGGCAAACACCGCATGCACGGTCTGTTCATTGACCTCGGCGCTGCTGCGCTGGCGTTCCTTGCGCATGTCCACCAGATCGTCCACGCTGGCGCCACCGTTGGCATAGGCAATCAGCCGTGTGAAGGTGGGCGCGATGCCGAAGTCCATCAACAACAGCAGCGTCGTCATCGTGGCAAAGAGCTGCCACACGACCACCTCGGGTGCCGAGAACTTGATGAGCACCATCGGCAACACGATGAATGAAGACAGCAAGCGCGTGGCAATGCTGCCCCAGGTCGTGAACGTGGGCGAATCCCAAAGTCTCAACAGCAAGGTCTTCAAGGCATTCATGAACGGGGCGATCGGTTGTGGGGCACGGTCACACGGGGTCGTGCAAGCGCGCGCCAATGCCACCGTCGAGCTGCAAGGTGGCGCCGGTCATGAAGCCCAGCCCGCCATCGGCCAGCAAACGTGCCGCACGAGCGGCTTCGGCCGGCTGGCCAATGCGGCCCACCGGATGCATGTCAGCCAGTTCCTGATACTGAGCAGGGCGACCATCGAAGCCCGCCACCAACATGGGCGTGGCGATCGCTGCCGGGCACAGCGCATTGACACGCACCCGTGCACCCAGCTCGACCGCCAGCGCCCGCGTCATGCCGACCAGCGCAGCCTTGCTGGTGGCATAGGCCACGAACTCCGGCTTGGTCAACTGGGCATGGATGCTGGCCACATTGACCACACTGCCCTGCGCCGCCTCCAGTTCGGTGAGCAGCCCTTGTGTCAACAAAAAGGGCGCCATCACATTGACGTTCTGGCTCTTGACCCAATCTTCTACACTCAACTGCTCGATGGGCTTGACCACCTGCCAGGCCGCGTTGTTGACCAGGGCCGACAAGCGCCCCTTGGCATGCACCTTGATCTGAGCCAGAACGGCGAGGCGGTAGTCTGTGTCTACACAGAAGCGAGCCAGGTCACACGACACATACACATCTGGCGCGACGCCATCGGCAGGCGCGGCATCGGGCAGGTCGGTGCCCAGCACCACGTAACCGGAAGCCGAAAACTCCTCGACCAGTGCGCGACCAATACCACCCAGGCAACCCGTGATCAGGGCAAGTCTGGGTTCGGCTTGTTGTGCATGGTCGAGGGCGGATGTCACGCCTTGACCCCGAGGAAGCCAAACAGCAATTCAATGGCACGGTGGCTGGCGCGGATGACGCCGTCCGATGTGTTGGAGCCATTGTGCGAACCCAGGATGCAGCGCTCGAAACCGCGCAGTGGCGAGTCCATGGGCAATGGCTCCACTTCAAACACGTCCAGCGCAGCCGAGTAGACCTTGTCGCTTCGGATGGCCTCGATCAGGTCGACTTCTTTGATCAAAGGGCCACGCGCCACGTTGACCACACGCACACCATCCTTGGCCTGAGCCAGGGTGCTGGCGTTCAGCATGTGGCGGTTCTTGTCGTTGAGCGAACAGGTGAAGACCAGGAAGTCGCACTCACCGATGCGTTCAGGCCAGGCGGCCACCTGAGCGGCCTCGATGCCTGCAGGCGCTGCCGTGAAGCCCGGGTCCCAGGCGATCACGTTCATGTCGTGAGCCAGTGCGCGCTTGACCGTGTTGCGGCCAATGTCGCCCAGGCCAATGACGCCGATGGTGCGGCCATAAGTGGAGATGCCACGCGGCTTGGGCCAGCCACCGGCACGGATGCCGCGGTCGATCAGGAAGGTTTCGCGCGCCAGTGCCAGCACATACGACATGGCCACATCGGCCACTTCGCCACCAAACATGTTCGGTGTGTTGATGATGGGGATGCCAAGGTCTTTGCAGGCGGCAAAGTCGACGTTGTCCACGCCGATGCCCCACTTCACGGCGGCCTTGAGCTTGCCTGCCTTGCCGGCAGCGAACACCTCGCGGGTGGCCGGGTCGTCACCAATGATCCAGCCGTCATGCTGGGGCACCAGCACCTTGAGCTCGTCAACGCTCAGCACCTGAACCACATCAGGCGTGGTGATCTCGACGCGCGCCTTGGCAAAGATGGGGCGGAACTCGTCAATCATTCGAAGCATCGGGGGGCAAGTCACCAGGATCTTCATGGCTCAGGCTCCCTTGCGTGCAACGTAGTAGGACATGGCTTCCGCCATCTCCCAGCTCTCGGCATCATCGATGTCGATGGACTCGGTCTTGCGCTGCTCCAGCATGGCGGGCTTGAGGCCGATGCGGGCATTGGCCGCCGCAAAGCTGGCCCCGGTAAACACAAACAGGTTCGAATTCTCTTCGAACCAGGGCTCCAGATCCTGTGTGCGGATCAGGTTCTTGGGGTCATGGTTCACCGCCGACATGTCTGCACGGTAAAAGCGCGTCTGGTGCTTGTTGACCGTGAACACCGAGTCGTGGCTGCCGCTGGCCATGCCCTGCTTTTGCAAGGCAATGGCCTGGCGCACGGTGTCTGCCGTGAGCAAGGGGTTGGTGGTGTGGGTCATCAGGTAGATGTCGGCAGGCACATTGGCCACGTCATCACCCAGCACCAGGTTCATGCTGACGAAGTCGCCGCAGATCTCTGGCTTGCGATCACGGATGAGCACGCGCTCACGGTCCACCAGGCCGTTGTCAGCCAGGATGTGGCGCGCATCGGTGTTGATGACAACCTGCGAAATTTCTTCAACGCTCAGCAAGGTGTCGAGCACCCACTGAAAGAGCGGCTTGCCGTTGAACAGACGAAAGTTCTTGCCTTTGACGCGCTCGCTGTTGGCCTTCATGGGCAACAGGGCGACGATGCGGGGAGTGGTGGTGCTCATTGGGCGTCTTGTTTGAAGGGGGTTCAACGGGGGTAGAAGTAGCCTTCTTTGAGCTCGCGGGACATCTGCCTGTGGAAGTGGTTGCCACGGAAAGAGCCCGAAAACTGCATGAAGCGGTACATCAGGATGTGCTTGAAATGCTGGCGCAGACAACGCTGCTGCAAGGCCGCGCCCATGTCGATGAACACGGCGCTGAAGAAGTAACGCATCACGTCAGCGCGGCTCAGGTGCACCTCGGGCATGATGTGCTGCAGGGCAATGGCCTCACGCTCGAAACGCCGGCGAACCTGTGCCCAGCTTTCGCTGTGCAGGTGATAGACCGCCCCGCTGGCCACGTAAGCCAGCTTGAAGCCCTGCGCCACCAGGCGCTTGGCCAGGTGCATGTCTTCCAGGCCGGTCAGGTCTTCATCGAAACGGTGGTCCTGCCACACGCGCTTGAGCATCGCGGCATTGGCGTTGTTGCAGTAAAAGCCTTCTTGCGGCACCTTGCTGGTCGCGGGGAAGTACTTGCCGAAGATCTGGCATTCGCTGAAGTGGCTGTCGTCGTTGCCCACCTGGCCGCCGTAGGTGTAGGCGATATGGCCTTGGCCCAAAGGGGCTATCAAATCGGCAATCCAGCGCGGGCCAACCGGGATGCAATGCCCGCTGACAAACACGAGGATCTCGCCGGTGGCCGCCGCACAACCGATGTTGAGCGAACGGCCGAAAGAGAACTCGTCTTTCTTGATCGGCACCACCCTGGTCGGAAACGACTGGGCGATTTTCAGTGTGTCATCGGTGGAGCCTGAGTCGACGATCACCGTCTCGATCTCAAACCCATCACGCGCTTGATCTTGTATGCCCTGAAGCAGCTCAGCGAGGTGGCGTTGCTCGTTGTACGTGCGAATGACGATACTGACTTTCATCACTGCCTACAACATCAAAAAGCATGGCCCAGCACCATGGCCCGCGCCTTGGGGCTCAAAGCGGGAATGAATTCCTGAACGAACTTGGCCTGGGCTGCGTAGCCCGCATCCACGTCATCGCCCACGGTGGACACACGAAACAGCAAGCCATCGGGCAAATAGCCCTGAAAGCCGTACTTGACGCGGGCCAAATTCTGTTCCCACCAGCCACGGACCACGTCATCACCTGATCGGATCCAGTAGGTCAGGGGCTCGATGCGCGGGCCCTGCGTGGCAACCAGGCGCATCGCAGGAATGTCCTTGCCCATGGCGCTCAAGTGCACGCCCTCGGCCGTACCGATCTTGAAGCCCTGCCCCACATAGCAAACCTCGGGCTTGTGCACCTGCATCGCACGCCCCTGGTCCGCCCCGAAAGCCAGCGACAGCATGACCCGATCACCTTGTGAGTTGGTGTATGTGCGAGACAAAGTATCTGTGTAGTAACGCGCCAGACTGGCCTTCAGGTCCGGCGAAATGATGGCCTCAGCCATCAGATCGTCTGATTTCCAGTCACCAAACTGCTTGGGCATCAATTGCGCCAAGGTGACCTCGGGCTTGTAATTGGCGGCATACAGCGGCTTGGGCGTGTACACGAACGCCACCCAGGAGGCAGCGACCATACCCAGCGCCAGAACAAAGGTGCGGATCTTGGACATGCTCATCAACCTTGTTTGCTCAGGAAATCCTGATAGGCCAGCCCAATGCCCTGCGACAGACTTGTCGTGGCCTTCCAGCCCAGCCCCGTCAACCTGGACACGTCCATCAGCTTGCGAGGCGTGCCGTCTGGCTTGCTTGCATCAAAAGTCAGATCGCCCTCAAAGCCGACGACCTTGGTGACGGTTTCAGCCAGTTCGCGAATGGTCACGTCCGTGCCGGTGCCGATGTTCACCAAAGCACCGTCATAGCCTTGCTCCATCAGGTAGACACAGGCATCAGCCAGGTCATCTGCGTACAGGAACTCGCGCATCGGCGTGCCGGAACCCCACACCACCAGCGCCTTGTCACCACGCAACTTGGCTTCATGAGCCTTGCGAATCAGGGCAGGCAGCACATGGCTGTTGTTCAGGTCGTAGTTGTCGTTGGGCCCATACAGATTGGTCGGCATGGCACTGATGTACTGACGACCATACTGGTGGTTGTAGGCCTCGCACAGCTTGATGCCGGCGATCTTGGCGATGGCGTAGGGCTCATTCGTGGGCTCGAGCGGGCCAGTCAGAAGGTAATCTTCCTTCAGCGGTTGCGGCGCCAGCTTGGGGTAGATACAGCTTGAGCCCAGGAACATGAGGCGCTGCACACCCGCCTCATGCGCCGCATGGATCAGGTTGGCCTCAATGATGAGGTTCTGATACAGGAACTCGGCACGGTAGACGTTGTTGGCCTGGATGCCACCCACCTTGGCCGCCGCGATGAAGATGTAGTCCGGCTTCTCGGCTTGCATGAAAGCCTGCACGGCCTGCTGGTTGAGCAGGTCGAGTTCGCTGCGCCCACGTGTGATCACCTGGGTATAGCCCTTGGCCTGGAGGCGGCGCACGATGGCGCTGCCCACCATGCCGCGGTGGCCCGCCACAAAGATTTTGGCGTTCTTGTTCATGTGGGCGCCTCGGCTTACTCGTAGTGGTCGTAAGCCTGATAGCCGGCTTGTTTGACCAGGCTGTCACGCTTGGCCGATGTGTAGTCGCTGCGCACCATCTCGACCACCAGTTCTTGCAAGGTGGTCTTGGGTGTCCAGCCCAGCTTTTCCTTGGCCTTGGTCGGGTCACCCAGCAGAGTTTCAACTTCGGTAGGGCGGTAGTAGCGTGGGTCAACACGCACGATCACGTCACCCACCTTGCACTTGGCCAGCATCTCGCCATTGACGGCTTCAACCTTCACGACCTTGCCGAACTCCTTGTCGCCTTCGCCCTCGAAGGCCAGGGTGATGCCCAACTCCTTCGCCGCGAACTCAACGAACTGACGCACGCTGTATTGCACGCCGGTGGCGATCACGAAGTCTTCAGCTTGCTGCTGTTGCAGCATCAGCCATTGCATCTCGATGTAGTCGCGGGCATGGCCCCAGTCACGCAGCGCGCTCATGTTGCCCAGGTACAGGCAGTCCTGCAGGCCCAGCGCAATGCGGCTGACGGCGCGTGTGATCTTGCGCGTGACGAAGGTTTCGCCGCGCAGCGGGCTCTCGTGGTTGAACAGCACGCCGTTGCAGGCATACATGCCATAGGCCTCGCGGTAGTTCACCGTGATCCAGTAGGCGTACATCTTGGCCACGGCGTAAGGGCTGCGTGGGTAGAAGGGGGTGGTTTCCTTCTGGGGGATTTCCTGCACCAGGCCATACAGCTCGGATGTCGAGGCCTGGTAGAAGCGCGTCTTCTTTTCCAGGCCCAGGATGCGGATGGCTTCCAGCAGACGCAGGGCACCGATGCCATCGCAGTTGGCGGTGTACTCGGGCTCTTCAAAACTGACCGCCACATGGGACTGGGCTGCCAGGTTGTAGATCTCGTCGGGCTGCACAGCCTGCACGATGCGCACGAGGCTCGTGGAGTCTGTCAGGTCACCGTAGTGCAGCACGAAGTTGCGGTTATCGACGTGTGGGTCCTGATAAAGGTGGTCGATGCGGTCCGTGTTGAACAGGCTGGAGCGGCGCTTGATGCCGTGCACCTCATAGCCCTTCTTCAACAGAAACTCAGCCAGATAGGCGCCATCCTGGCCAGTGACGCCGGTGATCAATGCAACTTTTTTTGTCATGACAGCTACAGATTAGAAATATGAAAAATCAGTGATCGTTCATGATGACGCCGGCCACCTTGGCAGACGTCTTCTGAATGGTCGCGATGAGCCTTTGCATGCCCTCCATGCGGGTGGAACCCTTGCGCCCCACCACAACGGCCGCGCCGCAAGCGCCCGCGATAACGCGTGCGTCGGAGCCGTGTGACGCTGCGGGCGTGTCCACCACCACATAGTCGAACTTGAGCATCAACTCATTGATCAGCAAACCGAAGGCTGGTCGTTGAACCAGTTCTGTCGGATTGGGAGGAATGACCCCCACAGGCATCAGGTACAGGCTGGGCAGCTCGGACACAGGCCGAATCACGTTGGGCTCGGAACGCCCCGACAAGATGGTGCTCAAGCCATGGTTATTCTGAATACCAAATATTTCATGTTGACGAGGCGTGCGCATGTCCGCGTCAACCAGCAGGGTACGGGCGCCCAGCTGGCTGAAAGCCACCGCGATGTTGGCCACGAAGTAGCTCTTGCCATCGCCAGCCTCGGGACTGACCACGGCCAGTGCCTTGCGCTGTGTTTCATCGCTGTAAAGGTTGGTGATGATCTGGCTGCGCAGGTCACGAAACACCTCGGCGGGCTCGCCAAAAGGATGCGAGGACACCACCAGTTCGCTGCTGACTTTACCTGCAGGTGACGCACTGTAGGGGTAGTGAAACTGCTGAGCCAAGGCCCACAGCACGTCTTCACGCTTGGCCAGGCCCAAGGCCACAGCCGCTTCACCGAACTTGACGTTGTGCTGGCGCTGGTAGGCCAGTACCTGCTCGACCTGATCCGGAGCCAGATTGTTCGTCTGACGAATGATGTCGCCAATCGACCGTTCGGCGCCGGGTGCCGTGCTGTTGGGAGGCAATGATGCGTTCATATGACTTCTTGTGACGTGAAGGGCCGGGCTCAGGCGCTGGGGCCCGTCAACTCTGCCAAACCACGGCTTGGCAGCAAGGGCAGCTTGCGCTTGAAGCCCAGAACACGCTTGACCGATGGGTTGGCCTCAGGCAACACACCCAGCAAGGGCACGTCCAGGCCTTCGACCACATCGAACTCCGTACGCAGGCGACGATCGCGCAACTCGACAACCAAGGCACTGACCACAGCCAGCATGGTGCCGACCAAGACCGCCAGCAAGGCGTTCAAACCGATGCGCGGGGAAGAAGGCTTGTTGGGCGGCGACGCCTCTTTGAGCACAGAGACGTTCGTCTGGTTGCTCTGGCTTTCGATACTGGACTGGTTCAGACGCGCCGTGATGGTTTCGTAGGCGCGCTGCGCACTTTCGACATCACGTTGCAGCACGGCCGCTTCGTCGCGCTGTTCCTTGAGCTTGAGCAACTTCTGACGCTGTGCTTCCAGTTCGGCGCGAATCTGGGATTCACGTGACTGGTTGACCTTGTTGCTGATCGAGACGCTGCTGGAAACGCGCGAGATTTCGTTGTCCATGCGCGCGCGCAGTTCGTTGATGTTTGCCTGCAGTTCCTGAACCTGCGGGTGAGCCGAGCCATAGCGCGAGCTCAGCTCTTTCAGGCGAGCCTCCTGGCGCGACAAGTCCGATTTGATGCCAGCCACCACCATGTTGCCCAAGACTTCAGGGCTATTCGCACTGGCGTTGTTCTTGCGGCTGGACGATTCGGCTGCAAAGGCTTGAATGGCAACCAACTGCGATGACAGTTCCGCAAATCGGGCGTTTTCAACGTCAAGACGCTCATCGGTGGCAATGATCATGCCCCGGTCTTTCTGGTAGGACGACAGTTTGCTCTGCGCGGCTTCCAGCCTGTCACGTGCCACCTTGGCCTGCGTGCCAAACAGATTGCTGTATTGGCGCGCGGGCTCCACACGCAACTCCAGCGTGGTTTCGATATAGGCGCGCACAAAGGCATTGGCCAGTGCAGCCGCGAAATTGGGATCAGCGCCCGAATACGCGACCTGCAACGCGCTGGACTCGCGCGAGGGTTTGATTTCCAGGCCGGCTTGCAGCAAATTGGCCAGCCAGGCGTCAAAACTACCCACGCCATCCGCCTGCTCGCGCCACTGCTCACGCAGCACATCACTTTCGTCAAGGCGGAGAATCTTGATCGTGCGGCGAGCCACACGCTCGCTGGTCATGATGTCAAGCTGCGTAGCGATGTAGCCCGGGGCCATCATGCCTGGCAGCACCATGCCGACGATCGGGTCAGGCGACTTCACATCGATCACAACTTGGGCGGTCGCGGTGTAGGTCTTGGCCCGAGTCAGGCTGAAAATCAAGGTGCCCGCCACGATGGTCACGAAAATGGCTGCCATGAGCACCCAGCGCGCACGGAGAATAATCAGGAACTGGCTAATTGTCATGCCTCATCCTACAAGGGGTAAATTTAAGTCGATTTCTTCGGCGAAACATGAGCTGGCACAAACCAACCTATCACCCCGTCAAGCCCGATGGTCAACATGGTTGCCACCATGAAAAGCAAAATACCGGCAAAGCCGTGCACAAAACCTTGACCAGCTTCGTCACCAAAATAGTAAGTCACCAATACCAACACGATAACCCGAACGACATTTGACACGAATGAAATGGGCAGAATGAAAATAGCAAGCAGCACATTTCTCATTCCGTTCGTGTATTTCATGATACTCATGTAATACACCCCGATGGCCTCGAGTGCGAATATGGAATTCATACCCGCACACGCGTCAGCCACCAGCAGCTTGTACTGCCCGATGGTCAAGGTGACGCCAGATCGACCAATGGGGAAGCCGG
>Ga0209066_10000814_pt1 | contig 44116 bp, 41 predicted proteins | sample All_14_2_FD_187198 | JGI IMG/M metagenome (GOLD analysis project Ga0209066, IMG submission 187198) | Freshwater microbial communities in response to fracking from Pennsylvania, USA - Allegheny Zone_MetaG_DW_15 (SPAdes) (version 2) ... | reverse complement strand
CAAAATCAGCCCCTCAAAAACAGGTAAAATCCACCTCGCTTTAAGCCCCGATTTAGCCCGTTTTTACCTCTTTAAACTGGCTCCATTACGCCGATCATCGGTGGCTCCATAATGCCGGTCAATGACAGAATACGGTTGCCCGCATTGTTGAGGACACAAAAGCCACCGCGTGGGGATTTGCACTAGCTCAAGAAAAGCGCTTCTTTTCGGATATCTGCGACAGGCTTCCAATCAAATTTTTCTCTATGCGTGAAAATACCCTTAACCTAGGCGTTGATTCACCACTCCTTGATCCTCTAACCAAACGACAAACTGAACTTTTGAATTTACTAGATGCTGGTCTATCAAACCAACAGATTGCCGACAGAATTCACGTTTCTCTGACCACAGTCAAAGGACATCTGCAAAAATTATTTGCAAAGTTGAATGTCCAAAGTCGCTCATCCGCGCTTGCACGTGCGCGTGCTATAAACCTACTTTAATTTTGGCTCTGTCGGAATTAACTATTGAGTCCGCCCTGAACAACCCGAATCAAGCCGGGGCCAGACGGTTGTATTTTGAACACTGAGGATTGATGCTGTTGGTGACGAACGCCCATACGCAAAGAATCCAGACGCAAAAAAGCCGGATGGCTCTCAGGATCATTCGCAGATTGTGCCCGGCACCGCAAAGCACGGCATTCAAGGCATCACCAAGGCTGCCCTTGAGCCAGTTCCGTCGCAGCTTGCCTTCGTTTTTCATGTGACCAATTGCGGGTTCAACGGCACTTCGTCGATGAATGGCTTTCCGGATTGACGGGGTGACGCCGCGCTTCTGGCCACTGCGCCAGATTGTCACGCCATCGACGCTGACGCCCCGGTAGCCCTTGTCGACAAACACCGCCTTCGGTTTCTGCGCGGTGAGAATGCTTACCTGTTCGATGGCTTCCGGCAGTGTATGACCGTCGTAGGGATTGCCCGGCAAACTGCGCATGCCGACCACCAGCCCTTCCTTGTGCGTGGTGGCGACGGTGACCTTGACGCCGAATTCATACGGTTGGCGTGCTTTACCTTTGGAAATACATTCAACCTCCGGAGCGTGCAGGCTGTAGAGCTTGTTTTTGTCTTTGGGTTTTTGCTCCAGCAATCGTTTGACACGCCCCAGGATGCTGGCTGCTTTTGCACTCTGCACTTCGTTCTGACAATCCAGTTTGCGATCAATGTCACGCCAGACTCGACCAACCAAGGTACGCAAGGATTTCAGGCTGGCCTTCATGCGCCGGTATTGTTTGGCATGGGCGTAACGTCCGACCTGCGCGGCCAACCGGGGCGCTTCGCGGTTGTAGTTCTGGCGCAGGGTAATGCCCAGGGCATCCGCCAGTTTCACCAGATGCTGCCGGCCACGTTCAAGCAGACGACTATCGGTCGGGTAAGCCACGGCCTTTTCCATGACCGTCGTGTCGATGATGATCTTCTCGAAACTCTTGGCCTTGACCACCTTGCCCCGGCGAGCGGCTTCGATGGTTTCGGTCAGTAACCACTCAACGCCTTCTTCACCGACGCGCTGACGCCAGCGCGTCATCGATGATGGATCAATCGGCGGTTGGTGCTGGAAGTAGGTTTCGCCGCAGAAGTGCTGCCAGTAAGGGTTCTCGACCCAGGTCCAGATCAGATCCTCATCCGAGCAGGCAAACGTGTGTTGCAGGTAGAGCAAACCGGCGATCAAGCGCGGCGAACTGGCCGGACGCCCTGTATGAGAGGGAAAGAATTCCGCCCAGCGGGTTTCGAAGACGGACCAATCGATCAACGTAGCCAATTTCACCAGTGGATGCTTGAGATTGATCAACTCAGCCAAGGGCTGCTGAAACAAATCGCCGGTCGAGGGATGTTTGCCTTTGGGACGCATCGAAAACTCACGAAAATTTGCAAGGAATCAAGGCGTTATTATCTCATTTCCGGCAAATTTGCGCGCTTGAAATTGAACAATTAATCAATTAAATCATCGGCTTGGACGTTGTTCAGGACGGACTATTGATGGGACGCCCCTGAGCCTCGGCCAAGCATAGGGTGAGCGTGATGGCTGTTTTGTAGCGTTCGAGGGACGACCATTCCAGAACCGAGTTACCACAAGAAAATCCACAACTTCAGTACGGTCGAGATATTTGTATAGCTATTATTCGTCTTATACGTCACAAATTGAGTGTTGAAACGGACCAGCAGGCCCTGCATCACTCCTGCATCATTGGGCACCGCATATTTCTTCAGGAAACGGGCGCCTTCCAGACCGAAATGAATCAGCGGGCCGCCGACGGCAAACTGCCGAGCAGCGTTGCTACGTCGGCGCTCACCCGCCCGAACGCCCGCCGATAGGCGGCGGCCAGCGCCGTGTAGGGCGCTTCGCCGGCCACGCCGAGCGGTTCGAGTTGCACGCTACGGCCGGGGTACACCTTGCCGTCGCGCGCGACCAGTCGCCAGGCAACATCCACCCCGACGCCCTCCGTCAGGGAGGCGTCGAGGCGCTGTACGTCGAGCAGCAGGCGGTAGCCGGGATCGAGTGACTGCACGTCTTCGGGCAGCGCGACGATGCCGCCGGAACCGAGGCGGCTGCCAAGATCAGTCGCTACTTGCCGCGCAATCTCCTGGCGCAGAGGCTCCGACCAGCGCTGCTGGTCGATCACCAGTAGGCGGTTGTCCTTGCCTCGCACCACCATCTGCGGCCGGTCGTGCGCCTCCGGCAGCGACGCCGCCATCACAGCAACGCTGACGCCCGCCTTAATCGGTGCGGCGGCGCGTACTTCCTCGGCGAGCGTATGTAGGGTGGGCCTGGGGCTGCTGCTGCAGGCCGCCAGCACTGCCGTCGCCAGTCCAATACAAAGCCTGGCTATCATTGCTCGTCCCCTTTCTTGCCGGTGATCAGTGATTCCGGCTGGCGCTCAAGCATGTCCGTCAGTTGCCGCAGCGAGCGTGCCGCCTTCGCAACCTCACGCAGCGTCTCGCGCAGCTCCTGCTGCACCGGCGCATCGCTTGCAAGCAGTTTGTCGGCCATCGCCATCAGCTTGTCGCCATTGGCCAGCGTACGACGGACGTCGTCCATGGCTGCCGTCATTTCGGGTGCCACTTCGCGGTTGAGATGCTGCACCAGCCGGTTTGCACTTCCCAGCGTTGTCTTCAGGGTGGCGAGCGCTTCCGTCAGGTCGTCCTCGAGCGAGGTCAGCTTGCCGGGTATCGTCGGGAACAGTGGGACTGAACGATCCCAGTCGACCCGGGCCGGCTTTGTCTTGGGAAAGAAGTCGAGTGCGATGAACTGCTCGCCGGTAACTAGGCTGCCGCTGCGCAACTGCGCGCGCAGCCCGGCGGCGACCATGCGGTTCATCACCGGGTGCCGCCGTTCCCGCGTATCGGGCATGCGCGAGCCGCTCACCGCCTGCTGCGCCAAACGCGATGGATAGATATTGGCCTCGACCACCATTACCACCGACTTGCCTTCCGCCGCGTAGTCAACGCCAATGCTGGTCACATCCCCAATCGGCAGGCCGCGAAAATCGACCGAGGAACCGACGCGCAGGCCACGGATCGTCTCATTGAAGATCATAGTATAGGTCTGGGCCATGCCATCGGGCAGGCGCATCGCAGTCCGCTCGTCGGGATGTAGTATGAACGCTGCCTTCTCCTGCGCCGAGTCGAGGTCGGCGTTGCGCTTGTGGGTGGCGAATGCGATGCCACCCGCCACCAACGCCGCCATCGATTGCACGTCAAGTTTGAAGCCGCGGTCGTCGAGGGAGAGCGCTACGCCACTGGCATGGAAGAAGCGAGTCGCCGGATTCACGAATTTGTCGTAGGGCGAATCGACAAAAATAGTGAGCGTGACACCGCTTCCATCCTTGTCGAGGGCTCGCGTCACCACGCGCCCAACCTGAACGCGCCGCAAGTAGACCGGCGAACCGACATCGAGCGAGCCGAGGTCTTCGGCACTCAGCATGAATTCGCGTCCCGCCCGGTCGGCGGTGATCAACGGCGGTTCCTCAAGGCCGACGTAGTGTCGGCGCGTGGTCGTCGACTTGCCAACGTCGAGGCCGATGTACGAACCCGACAGCAGCGTGCCTAGCCCGGAGACCCCAGCCAGGCCGACGCGCGGTCGAACCACCCAGAAGCGCGTGTCCTCGACCAGCAGCGGCGCCGCCTCTCGCACCAGATCGGTGACGACACTCACCGTCTTGCGGTCCTCCGACAGAACGATGCTCTTCACCGTACCGATCTCGACATCCTTGTACTTGACTTTCGTCTTGCCGGCCTCGAGGCCGTCGGCAGTAGAGAACTGGAGCGTGATCTCCGGCCCGCGATCCATGATCGCCTTGGCCGCCAACCCGATGCCGACCAGCGCCGCGACGATAGGGACGAGCCAGACGAGGCTCAGCCGCCACGACGAGATCCGTTCAACGACGGCAACGGCACGAGCACCAGATTCCGGTTTCTGTTCAGTCGGATACACCGCGAGAAGTCTCCTTGCCACTTCGGTTCATCGGGTCCCAGATCAACCGCGGATCAAAGGATTCGGCCGCCAGCATGCTGATCACGACCACCGCCGCGAAGGCGACGACGCCGGAGCCGGGCATCACCGTCGCCAACGACTGCGCCTGCACCAGAGCGACGAGCACGGTGACGACGAAGACATCGAGCATCGACCAGCGGCCGACGAACTCGACAAATAGGTAAAGTTCGGTGCGCTGCTTTGCACGCCACACGGTTTTCATTTGCACCGTCACGCAGAGCAGAGTCAGGGCCAGCAGCTTGGCCAGCGGCACTATGATGCTGGCGACGAAGACGATCGTCGCCAGCGGCCATGCACCGGACACCCACAAGTATATGACCCCGCTCATGATCGTGTCCTGCTGCACACTGAAGATCGATCGCGTCTCCATGATTGGCAGCAGGTTGGCGGGAATATAGAGGATGTAGGCGGCGAGAAGGTAGGCCCACGTGCGCGACAGGCTACCCGGCTTGCGCAGCTGCAGCGGCACACTGCAGCGCGGGCATTCTTCGGCGGCCGCGAATGCCGAGACAAGGCCGCAGCACCTGCAGCGAGCCAATCCTGTCGCGGCGGCACTGGTAGCGATCATGGCCGCGCTCCCTCCCAGGCCTGCCACAGCACGCGCTGATCGTAGGAGGCGCCGATCGCGGCGATCAACAGCATGACGCCTCCATAGGCGACGATGCCCACCCCCAGCAGCACCTCGGCCAGATGCTCGAGCTTCACCAACGAAACGAGGATACCGAGCATAAACACATCGACCATGCCCCAGGCGTGCGTAAAATCCATCAGGCGGACGATGGCGATGAAGCCCGCCGGCCGCCGGCCACGCCAAAGCGGGAAGGCTATCCAGAGGACGGCGCACAACTCGAAAGCCGGGATAGTGATGGTGGTCAACGCAACCAAGCCGGCGAGCAGCGGCATGTCGGCATCCCAAAGACAGATGGAGGCGCCTATCAGCGTCGCATCAATACGATGCCCCTGGATATTGAGGCCGACCACTGGAAAGACGTTCGCCAGCAACAGCAGGATCAGCGCAGCCAGCGTCAGAGCCAGCGTGTTCTCGAAGCTCTCTGCGCGGACGCGGAACAGTTCGGCACCACAGCGCGGACAACGTACGGATGCCCCGATCTGCGCGTCGATGACCAGGTCGATCAGCAGGTCACAGTCTGGACAGGCGATCAGCCCCTCAGGGAGCAGTTCTACGATGCTTCTAGCTTTCCTCATTTCAGTTCAGAAAGATGCCAGTAGATGGGACACGCGTGCCTATGGTCCGCACGATGACTAACGCCATGTTTGCTCTGGAAATCTCAGGTCTACGACCACAACATTCTGCTGCCTTTAGGATCATCTTTCGCGTTGCCAGGGTTTCATCCTTCGCAAGATCATTGGTGTTACTACCGAGCAAAAAATCGAGAACGTCGTATCCGATGCGGTGCACTCTTAGCACGCCCCAACCATCAGGCGCCCCCATCTCGGCCAACCGGATAGACCAAGGGTATATTGAGTAATCCACGCATCTCGCCCAACAGATAACGGGATCCGTGCTCCCGCGCGTGCACCATTGCCCACCTACTATCGATGAATCTGCTGCGCACCGACAGCGGAGATGAGCAAGATGTGCGCGAGATCGTAGGAACCCGCATGATCAACGTCTTGCTGGAACACTTACCGTTCGTCAATCTTCGTCGACAGGCTGAGGCTTGCGAGGCCGCTGCTAATCATCAGAATTTGAGGAACTTGGATCATGGTTTATCCGACGAACCCACAACGATAAGCATCCGTTTGAACCAATTCGAACGCCAGGTCCAGGGCGCCCCGCGCTTCCTGCATGGAATCGGCTTCGACCGGCCCCATCAGGTAAAGTCTGACCGCCCCCACCAGTGCGAAGCCGACCAGCGAGGCGCAAGACGCCGGGCATAAGTCCCGCAACTCCCCGGCCTCCTTAGCGTCTGCGAATATATGCCGCAAGAGGATCATCATGCGCTCAGCCTCGTATTGCTGCAGCTCCCGGAACAGAAGGGTATCCCCGGCAAAGTCATAGCGAAAAGCCAGTATCTCGAGAACATTACGTACCCTCTCGTTGTCCTGGATGTCGCAAAGGCATTGATACAGGCATTGGCGTAGTCTGGGCATCACCGGTGGTGACGCGAGGGAAACATCGCGGAGGCGCTCCAGCAGCGGAATTCTTCCTCGATCGAGCACCGCCTGGAAGATATTGAGCGGCTTCGAGAAATGCCAGTAGATGGCGCCACGCGTGCAGTCGGCACGCGCAGCAATCAGCACCATGGTCGTTCTGGAAACACCGTAGGTGCGATAACACCATTCGGCAGCGTCCAGAATTTTCTCTCGCGTTACCAAGGCTTCGTTTTTCGTGCGTCTGACCACAAGCCCCCCGATATATAACTACCGATCAGTAGGAAACGAATAAAGGAAGAGGCACTTCCGCCAGAAGAGTTCGGCTCACACCGCCTAGGACAGCCTCGCTGATCCGGGAATGGCTGTAAGCACCGAAAACAATGAGATCGGAGTTCATCTCGAGCGCATGGGCGACAATCGTTTCCGCGACCGGCCGCCCTTGGGAGGAGGCACGCCTCAGATTCACCTGTACGCCATGACGGGATAAATAGGCTGCCATGTCGGCACCCGGATCTTCGCCGTACCGTTCCGCCCTACGTTCAGGATCGACAATTAGCAGATCGACCGCCTCGGCGGCAAGCAGCAATGGGAATGCGTCGGCAACCGCTCGGCGAGCCTGACGGCTGGCATTCCAGGCCACTGTGATCCGACGCGCAATAGCTCTTCCGTTCCAGGCTCTAGGAACAACAAGGATGGGAACGCCAGTTTGTTGAAGTGCCTTGATAGATGACCATGCAAATGGAGTACCCAATGTTTCCGGATAACCGACAATCAAAAGATCGCTGTAGAACGAATTTAGCTGCATCTCAATATCCGACCCGAAGTACGGGATCACTCGGAACTCTGCAGTGACGCCGTAGCGACTAGCCACATTTGCCAAGCTTTGGCTCGCATGGACCAAATGTGATTCTGACGACGACTTGAGTCTGTGGATGACGTCGACGATGCCCTCTCCCCGTGCAAAACCATCTTCGGGTGTGGCGTCGTCCTTCTCGTTGGAGGCAAGTCCGATCAGACGGGCATTCTGATCCCTCGCCAGATGGGCGGCTGTTTCGAGGATACTCTGCCCAAGATCACTGTCGTCAAAAAAGACAGCAATGTCCTGCATCAGATGTGACATTCTTACCTCACTGTAAACGTATGGCGAGTTTCTCGCCGTTGGGATTGCCGGAGAGCGTCCCGCCCTCCACATTGGAGCGTGACGACCAGTCGCCACCGAGCACCTTGTACAGCGTGACCAGATTGGCCTGCCGGGCCAGCCGTATGGCGATCCAGTTCTGCTGCGTCGCATGGAGGGTGCGCTGTGCATCCAGGACCTCGAGGTAGCTCGACACGCCGTTGTCGTAGCGCTGCCGGACCAACGTGTAGGCAGCGCTGGCTGCTTCGACCTGCCGTTGCTGCGCGGTCAGCCGGCCGTCCAGCCGGGCACGCACCGCCAAGGCATCCGCCACCTCGCGGAAGGCGGTCTGGATCGAACGCTCGTAGTTGGCCACCGCAATATCGCGCTCGACTTTGGCTACCTTCAGGTTGGCGGTCAGGCGACCGCCAGTGAAGATCGGAACGCTGATCTGCGGCAGGAAGCTCCAGGCGCGGTTGGCGCCGTCGAACAGCTCGGAAAGCGAGTCGCTGGCACGGCCGATACCGCCGGTCAAGGTGATGCGAGGAAAGAAGGCGGCACGCGCGGCACCGATATTGGCATGGGCCGCGATCAGCGCATGCTCGGCGGCGAGGAGATCCGGTCGCCGCTGCAACAAATCCGAAGGCAAGCCGGCGGGCAGGTCCTGGACCGCCAACATGACTTCCAACGGTACATCTGGGCGTAGCTCTGCAGAAAGCTTAGTTCCTGCAAGCAACTCCAATGCATTGCGGTCGGTCGCGACCGTGCTTTCCAGCGCCAAAGACTGATCCCGCGCCGCTTCCCGTTCGCCTTCCGCCTGGTGTAATGCCAGCTCGGAGGCATTCCCGATCTCGCACAACTGGCGCTGCAGGTCGTAAGCTTCCTGGCGAGTTCGCAAGGTGTCGCGGGCCAAGGTGAGCTGCTCGGTATCGGCCGCCAGCCTGAGGTAGGCGCCAGCCACTTCCGCGATCAGGCCGATCCGGACGGCGCGCCGTGCTTCACCGGTGGCGAGGTAGTGCTGCAAGGCCTGATCATTGAGGCTGCGTACCCGACCGAACAAATCGAGTTCGTAGGCGGTGATGCCCAGATTGGCACTGTAGACATGGCTGACGACGGCGGCGCCGGTGGGGGATACTGAGGCTGGCGTCCGGCCCGAGTTGCCGGAAACACCGGCGCCCACCTCGGGAAAGAGGGCCGAACGCTGGATACCGTACTGCGCGCGCGCCTTCTCGATGTTCAGCGTCGCCACACGCAGGTCGCGGTTGTTGTCGAGAGCCAGTTGGACAACTTGGCGCAGCCTCGGATCTGAGAACAGGGACTGCCAAGGGATGTCGATCGCCTTTTCAGCAGCCCCTCCGGCCAAATCCGGCCATTGGGCCGGGATCGGTGCAGCGGGTTGCTCGTAACGCGGTGCCATGGTGGCAACGCACCCGCTCAGAAGAGTGCCGACGCATGCCATCAGGATCACACGGGTGGATAAGGTACTCATGCTAAGGTTTCCTCCTGGGTCATAGCCGCCTCAACGTCAGGCCGTTTCTGAAACAGCGAAGACACAACAACGTAGAACAGCGGGATGAAGAAAATCGCCAGGAAGGTCGCAGTGACCATGCCGCCGACGACGCCGGTCCCGATCGCGTGCTTGCTGCCGGCGCTGGCGCCACCGGAGATTGCTAGCGGAAGTACGCCCATGCTGAAGGCCAGCGAAGTCATGATGATCGGCCTCAGACGCAGCCGCGCAGCTTCCACAGCCGCCTGCACTAACGTACGTCCCTGTCGCTCGTAAAGATCCTTGGCGAACTCAACGATCAGGATCGCGTTCTTGGCGGACAGGCCAACCGTGGTAAGCAGACCGATCTGGAAGAACACGTCATTCTCCAGACCCCGCATCAAGACAGCAATGACCGTGCCGATCACACCCAGGGGCACCACCAGCAACACCGAGAAAGGAACCGACCAACTCTCATAGAGCGCCGCCAAGCACAGGAACACGGCAATGATCGACAACGCATACAGTGCCGGCGCCTGCGAACCGGACAGACGCTCCTCGTAGGACAGGCCGGTCCAGGCCAGGCTGATACCATTTGGAAGTTTGGCGGCGATTTCCTCGACTGCACGCATGGCATCGCCCGAGCTGTAGCCCGGGGCCGGCTGCCCGAGTATCTCGATCGCCGGCACGCCGTTGTAGCGTTCCAGCTTGGGAGAACCTTTCACCCACTTACCAGTAGCGAAGGAAGCAAAGGACACCATCTTGCCGTCAGCGTTGCGCACATACCACTTGCCAAAATCCTCTTCGCTGATGCGCGCCTGCGGCACGCCCTGGATGAATACCCGCTTGATGCGTCCCCGGTCGATGAAGTTGTTGACATAGGCTGAGCCCCAGACTGCCGACATCGTGGTGTTTACGTCAACCAAACTCACGCCATGCGTACGTGCCTTTTCGTCGTCGATCAGCACCTGGTACTGCGGCTCGTCGCCCTTGCCGTTGGGACGTACCAGCGCCAGCTCCGGGTGCTTGGCTGCTTCGGACAGGAACTGGGCGCGCGCCTCCATCAGGTGTTCGTGCCCCTGCCCGCTGTAATCCTGCAGAAACAGATCGAAACCCGTGGCATTGCCGAGTTCCATGATCGCCGGTGGCGGGAAGGCCAGCACCACGCCCTCCCTGATCTTGGCGAAGCGCTGCATCGCGCGCGCCTGCAGGTCGAACACGCTGCTCTTCCGCTCCTCCCAGGGTTTGAGTTGGACGAAGGCCAGACCCGAGTTCTGGCCGCGACCGGCGAAGTTGAAGCCGCTCACCGTGAACACGGCGCTGACGCTGTCGCCCTCGTTTTCCTTGAAGTGGCTAACCACGTCACCCAACACCTCGTCAGTCTGCTCAAGGGTGGCGTTGACCGGCAGTTCTACCTGCACAAACATGGTGCCCTGGTCCTCGCCGGGAAGGAAAGACGTCGGCAAACGTGGAAAGAGCACGGCCAGCGCGGCCACGATCAGGCCGAAGGCCAACAGGTAGCGTCCGCGGCCAGCGAGCACGCGCGCGACACCACGCTCGTAGCGCTGGGTATTGCGCTCGAAGCTGCGGTTGAACCAGCCGAAGAAACCTTTCTTTGCCAGAGGATCGTGGCGCACCGGTTTGAGGAGGGTGGCGCACAGTGCGGGGGTGAAGATCAGTGCTACCAATACCGACAAGGCCATCGCGGTAACGATGGTCAGCGAAAACTGGCGATAGATCACGCCAGTGGAGCCACCAAAGAAGGCCATCGGGACGAACACTGCCGACAACACCAGGCCGATGCCGACCAATGCGCCGGAGATCTGGTCCATCGACTTGCGCGTCGCCTCCAGCGGCGACAACCCTTCCTCGACCATCAGGCGCTCGACGTTCTCCACCACCACGATGGCATCGTCGACCAGCAGGCCGATCGCTAGCACCAGTCCGAACATGGTCAGAATGTTGATGGTGAAGCCGAACGCCGCCATCACCCCGAAGGTACCCAGTAGCACCACCGGCACCGCCAGTGTGGGGATCAGCGTGGCGCGCCAGTTCTGCAGAAAAAGATACATGATCAGGAAGACCAGCACGATGGCTTCGACCAACGTGTGCACCACCCCGTTAATCGACGCGCTGACCACTGGCGCGGTGTCATAGGGATAGATGATCTTTACCCCTGGCGGCAGGGTCGGTTCCAGGCGGGTGAGGGTTTCCCGTGCGGCCTTGACCGCCTCCAGGGTGTTGCCGCCACTAGCCAAGCGTAGGGCGATGCCTGCACTGGGCCGACCATCGGCTGTGGTGTTGAAGGTATAGGTCTCGGAGCCAAGGCCGATCTCGCCGACATCCCGCAGGCGGACCTGCGAGCCGTCCGGGTTTACCTTGAGAAGGATGTTCTGAAACTGCTCTGGCGTCTGCAACAGGGTCTTGCCGATCACCGTGGCATTGAGCCCGACCTTGCTGCCAGTCGGGCGCCCACCGAGTTGTCCCGAAGACACCTGCACGTTCTGCGCTTCAATCGCAGCCATCACGTCGCTGGGCATCAGCTTGTAGTTGTTGAGCTTGAGCGGGTCGAGCCAGACGCGCATGGCATTCTGTGCCCCCAGTACCAAAAAGTCGCCGACGCCCTTGGTGCGGGTAAGGGGGTCTTGCAACTGCGAGACGATCAGGTCGCCCAGCGCGTAATTATCCAACCGGCCATCCTCGGATACCAGCGCGGCAATCAACATGAAGTTGATCTGATACTTGACCACGCGCAGGCCGAGTTGCTGCACCGCCTGTGGCAGCATCGGCGTAGCCAGTTGCAGCTTGTTCTGTACCTGCACTTGGGCGATGTTCGGGTCGATGTGCTGCTCGAAGGTGACCACAATAACCACGCTACCGTCGGCGTTACTCTCCGAGCGGATGTAACGCAAACCATCCAGGCCATTGAGTTGCTGTTCGATCACCTGTGTGACGGTGTCCTGCACGGTCTGCGCCGAGGCCCCTGGGTAGCTCGCCATGATGCCGATAGCCGGCGGTGCGACGTTGGGGTACTGGTTGACCGGCAGCGACCGTATCGACAGGGCGCCTGCCAACATGATGACGATGGCGATGACCCAAGCGAAGATCGGGCGGTCAATGAAGAATCTAGACATGAGTTCCCCTTCCCTATTTGTTCGCTTGCACCACGGTCGATTGCCCGACCACCGGAGATGCAGATGCGCCAGCTGCGGTGGCCGGTACTACCCTAACCTGCATGCCGGGCTGGACTCTTTGCAAGCCATCGATGACCACGCGGTCACCAGCCTTGAGGCCATCGCGGACCAGCCACTGGTCATCGACACTGCGCTCGGTGGTGAGCTGCCTCTGTTGCACGGTGTTCTTGGCATCAAGAACCAGCGCCACGGCCCTGCCCTGGCTGTCGCGGGTGACGCCGCGCTGGGGCACCAGTAGCGCTTGCTCGCGCACCCCTTCCTGCAACTGGGCGCGCACGAACATACCGGGAAGAAGGATGCTCTCGGGATTGGGAAACACCGCGCGCAGCGTCACAGCACCGGTACTTTCGTCGACGCTAACTTCGGAGAACTGCAGCTTACCCAAGAGCGGGTATGCTTTGCCATTCTCCAAGGTCAGCCGGATTTCAGCCTGCCCCTCCCCAGCCCCCTTCACTCGGCCATTTGCGAGGTCATCCTTGAGTTGCAGCAACGATGCCGAAGGCTGCACAATATCGACATAAATTGGATCTAGCTGTTGCACTGTCGCCAGCGCATTAACTTGATTGGCAGTAACCAGCGCCCCCTGGGTCACCGACGAGCGCCCGATGCGACCGGAGATCGGAGCGGTGATGCGAGTATATCCAAAGTCGATGCGCGCACTTTCGGCAGTAGCCTTGGCTTGCAGGAACTGCGAGCGAGCATCGTCGTATTGCTGTTGGCTGATGGCATGCGTCTGGATCAGCTTTTCATAACGCTCGGCCTGCAACCGGGCTGCTTCGAGGTTGGCCTCGGCTCGAGCGAGAATGGCGCGGTAGGGCGCGGGATCGATCTGATACAGCACCTGACCCGCCTTGACCTGACTGCCTTCGCGAAACTCGCGGACAAGCAAGATTCCTCCCACTTGGGGCCTGACTTCCGCGACCAGATAGGCGGCGGTACGCCCGGGAAGTTCAGTGGAGAGCCGGATAGCTTGAGGTTCGACCGTAAAGACGGCGACTTCCGGCAGAGGAGCGGCACTGGTTGAGGAAGGTGCCTTGTCACAGGCTACCAAAGGCAGGCAGGCAACGATCAGCACTGCAATACCGTGAGTCAAAGGGGGGCTTCTATAGTTCATAAGGACACGCTCGACAATATATAGGTTGATCGACCGACCTATTTCTTAAACAAGTTTCTAGGCCAGCCTGACATGCAGGGAACGACCCCCAGGCTCAGTTCATAATTAGGTTGAACAACCGAACTATATCTCAATTATGGGTTGGTCGTTCAACCTAATTCATAAATCAGCTACAATTCGATGATTGCAACGCGAAAAGTTTTGAGCATCTCGGCATCTTCGAAATGCCGAGAGCGGCTCCGCAGCCTTCTTAGCGAGGAAAGACTAATGATGAAGGTCACCAAAAAATCAGACGAGACCCTGATCGCCAAACGGCGCAAAGAGCAAGTGTTGGCCGCTGCGGCCGATTGTGTGCGGCGCGATGGGTTTCATCGCACGAGCATGTCGCAGATCTCGGCTGCGGCCGGAATGAGTTCCGGCCATATCTACCATTACTTCGATAGCAAAGAGGGAATCATTGCGGGCATCGTAGCGCGGGAGTACAACGAACTTGGCCAATTAATAGACGAGATTAAAGATGCAACCAAGGAATCTGACGTCATTTCGGCCATCGTTGATCAGGCAGCGAAAAGCACCTCCCGCTATATCGACCATAGCCACGCTTCTCTAGCCATGGAAATCCTTGCAGAGTCTGCGCGCAACCCGGAAGTAGCGAGTTTGGTTCAGCAAAGCGATGAGGAAGTATTTCAATCCTTTCATAACCTGCTTGGCGGAGGTACTCCGGAAGTCAAGTCACGCTGCGAAATACTGGCCGCCTTACTAGAGGGGCTCTCCATACGTGCATTGAGAAATCCGAACTTGGAAACAAGTTTGGACAAGGAAATGTTGCAGCGTGTCGTGCGACACGTACTCACCAGCTGAAGCTATCAATGCTGCTGAGTAAACAGCTCGATCGAATGGCACACCCGCATTACATTGAAGTAGGCTCTGCAAGAAAGGATGTTCTTGCCGCGATTCTGGCTGCAATTCCTTCCGCCAGCTCGCGAGGGCGGTGATTTTCTGTGGCAGCCGCGATGGCTTCTGCGGCATAAATTGCGTGTCGACAGAGATTGCTTGCGGCTACGTACAACGAGGTACGCACCTGACCGGACACCGCGCACTCCGCATCCAGAAACAAAATATGGCTAGCTACCAGATGCTCGGCGAAAACCCTGGCAATTCTCGTAATATCTGGCGGATATCCAGCAAGGATGCTTCCAATATCCCCTGCGGCAATAGCCAGTGGCGCAAGCAGCTTCTGCATGCATTGCGGTGATACGTCTGCTTGCCCCATACCAAGGTGTGCAACCTCAAGTTCTGAAACTTGGTTGACGGCGCTTGCGGCAACCGAGAGTAGGCGCATGTCGGCGCAATCGACAAGCAAGCGGAAAGCACCGCTTGTTAGGTAGTCGCCAACGAGAACAACGGCCCCGGTGCCGAGCATGGAAGCCTCTTCCCGCCCGCTCTCGATACGGGCGTGCAGCTGCTGAAGGCCGGCATAAATGATGTCCAGCGCGGCCCCTGCCTTAATAGCAGACTGATTGAAACGGAGACTACATGCCACAAGTGCACGAATCGGCGCATCCTGGCCTGACATTAGCAAAAGCAATGAACGCTTTACCGGCCATGCTTCGCAAGACAAGACTCTCGATATTGCTGCATCAACCTCAATAGAAACTGACAGCGAAAAATTCATTTACATCCCACCAATAATAAATAGCACTCCATGCCTGCCCCACGGGGCTGCCAACAAAGGCATCTCATCTAGCTACCCCCCGCTGCACGCTTAACGAACGTTCATTAATATGCTGCACGCTCTCTGACTGTGAGTCAATAAGTGACCACCTGAACGGACCTTTCCTACCGTTATCGATAGGCAGTAGTAGTAATGAGTCTCATCGACAAACAAAAAAGATGTTGCATATCTAGAAAAGCCGCCCTAATCTTAACGAACGTTCAGTAGGTTTACTTCGGGCCATAGGTGAAGCGTCATGACAAGACAAGTAGTTGCGATTATGCGAGAGGAAATCTTGGGGCGAGCAGTTCCGCTCTTCGCAAAGGTCGGATTTGAAGGGGTTTCGATGCGAGATATCGCAACAACTGTAGGTGTAACGCCAGCAGCTTTGTATCACCACTTTCCCGACAAGGATCAACTCTACCTAGCCGCCGTAGAACATGCATTCGAAGGGAAGGTTGGCCCCTTCAAATCTATCCTGGACGGCACTGGAAGTCCTTGGGAACGGCTTGAAGCCTTCATCGCAAAATTTGCGCGCGTACTTGACGAAGAAAATGATTTTAGGCGGCTGATGCAGTGGGTAATGCTGGACAGCAATGAAGAACGTCTTCAACGCTTGGCGCATTGCGTTTTCGGAAACCTGTTCAATGCATTACGAAATGTCGCCGGAGAACTTGTACCGACTGGAAGCACACATCTGCTAGCCGTTTCAACAGTAGGCCTGATCATCTACCACTTCGAAACCAAAGCAGTACGGCGCTTTCTGCCGGGTTACGAACAGAGGCGTGAAGACCCTGCTGTGATTGCAAAACATGTTGTCGGACTGTTGCGAAATGGACTCGAATCTTCTGGTCCAGCAACATGACCAATGCCCTGTTTTGGGCAAACGTTCAAAGCAGACGATCCTGCTTCCCTTTCTAAAAGAGGCAACACCATGAGATATCAAAAATGGCTAGTCATTTCGGCATTGGCACTTGGAATCAGCGCTGTACAAGCAGCTGATGAGACTGCCGCTACAGCAGTCGAGGCATCCAAAGCATACGCTCAGAAGGCAGAAGCAAGCGCCAAGAAAGCAACAGAGGAAGCCAAGGAAGCAACGCGCAAGGCTGCAGAAGCAGCAAAGTTGGCTGCGGAGAAGGCAGAACAGGTTCTGACCGATGTCTCTGCGAGCGCCCTCGAGGCAGCCAAACGTGCGGCTGAAGATGCGGACAAATTGGCAAAGCTGGCGGCACAAAAGACGGCGGAAGCTGCTCGGAAAGCGACCGCCACCAGCAAGGAGGCCGCACAGAAGGCCGAAGAGGCAGCGAAAAATGCAGCTATCGCCACCAAGGAAGCAGCGCAAAAAACTGCAGAAGCGGCCAAGAAAGCGGCCAAATCGGGAAACGAAACAGCCAGGGAAGCGATCACTGCAGCGCGTGACGCAACTGCAAGAGCGTGGGACGCCACAAAAGATGCAGCTGACAAGGCTGTCACTGCCACGAAGGAACCCACGCGAAGCGTAACCGAAGCCGTCAAGAAATGACCATTTTGTAGTGACAAGCGTTGTTTTTAAACCGTAGCCAGGCTCGGTATGTAAAGACACCGGGTAGCCACCCTAAGAACTACCTATCGCTCTATTTAATTATCAATTTCGAGGTGCATCATGTCTGATCTGAATACATCCAACACGCCAAGCAAAGAAAAGCTGATCTCCGATATCAAGCAACTAGTGGCTGATGTTGAAGAACTCTTGCACGTGACTACTGAGCAGGCCAACGAGAAGGTCGCTGGTTTGCAGGCCCGCATTCGGGAAAACCTTTCGGCAACACGACGCCAACTAACCGAAGTAGAAGCCGTTGCCTCCGATAAGGCGACGGTAGCCATCCAAGAGGCGGTAAGAAAAGTATCGGAAGCCGCCGAGGCCGCAGCCGTCGCTGCACAAAATGCAGCGCAAACCGCCGAAGAAGCTGCCAAAAAATCTGCCGAATCCGGCAAAGAAGCAGTTCAGCGTGCCGCTGAGGCCACTCGTGAAGCAACACATACTGCAGCTGCCGCAGCCAAAGAGGCTGCTGTCAAAGCACTCGATATCCTGAAAAACTGGGTGCATTGACACAGGCTCCGGTCTTGGCGGCACGAGGTTGCTGTCAAGACCTGATCTCAACTGCGGTTTCGATACCTCAGAAACTGAAAAGGCAACGGGCGATGACTTCCGATTTTCAACTACCTTCGATAGGTAAAAGACCATGTAAATCAGAATTTCGCGTCCTGCCATTTTCTGGAGTATTGAGGCCAAGCCTCAAGCCCGAAGAGAAAAATAGATGTTGTGGCAAACATTGACGGCGATGCGTGATCTAGGACGCCTGCACGAGATTGCCTCGATCCTTATTCGCTATGGTTTTGGCGACATGGTACGCCGGATCGGGCTGTCGAATACCCTAGAGCGTGCAGGACAAGTACTTCATTGGGACGATGCAGCAAATTTCGCCCACATGACGCCACCCGAGAGGGTACGGCAGGTGCTGGCGGAAATGGGACCAACCTTCGTAAAGCTAGGCCAAGTGCTCGCCACCCGCGTGGATCTGTTCGAACCAGAATGGACCGCAGAATTCTCTAAGTTGCAGGACAACGCCCCCCCTGCCCCGTGGGCTGCCATTCACCGGCAACTCACCGAAGATCTTGGAGCTCCGCCCGAAGAAATATTTGCGGCCTTTGACCCCGAACCACTAGCAGCTGCCTCAATTGCCCAAGTTCATCGGGCGCGCCTCGACAATGGCGATGAAGTCGTGGTGAAGGTGCGGCGGCCGGGCATTCGACCGATCATCGAAGCCGACCTGCGCTGGCTGACGAGGCTGGCGGAACTCGCTGAGACCACTAGCCCTGAATTGCGCGTCTTTCATCCACGTGAAATCGTGCGTCAATTTGCCCAGTCCCTGCGAAACGAGCTCGACTTCGCTAGTGAATGTCGCAACGCCGAGCGCATTGCTAAGAATTTTTCCGACTACACCGATCCGGATGCCGCCTACAGCCAGCCGGATGGCAAAGCCATGCCCGCCATCATTATTCCCCACGTTCATTGGCAATTGACCGGTGAACGGGTGTGCGTACAGGAATTCATCGACGGGATTTCCGGCCGTCGATTGCAAGCAATCGATAAGGCCGGCCTGGACCGAAAGATCCTTGCCCGGCGCGGCGCACTGGCTGTATTGAAGATGATCGTCGAAGACGGTCTATTTCACGCCGACCCACATCCAGGCAATGTCTTCTACCTGCCGGGCAATCGCATCGCTTTTGTCGACTTCGGCATGATCGGCCGCCTCACCGAAGAGCGCCGCGAGCAGTTGATGCGACTGCTGTTTGGGCTAGTCAGAAATGAAGCCCAGGATGTCGCCGACGTCATTCTCGACTGGACCTCCAATGAGGTAGTGGACGAGCAAGTCCTATTGCTGGAAATCCAGTCATTTGTTGATCGATACCATGGCGTGCCCTTAAAGCAGCTGCGCCTCAGCGCGATGCTCTCGGACCTAGTGGCGATTCCACGCCGGCATCAGATCGCCCTGCCAAGAGATCTCTCGTTGCTGGTCAAGGCGTTTATCACACTGGAGGGGCTGGGCCGTGAACTGGATCCTGAATTCGATATGGCAGGTCAGGCCCTACCTTTGCTGGAACGGGCCATGCGTGATCGGTTTACACCGACGGCCATCTTAAAACGGGGCTGGCGGACGGTAGGTGACTCCTTGGCCCTTCTCGCAGGCCTCCCCCGGGACATATCCCAACTGTTGCGCGCTGCTCGACGCGGCAGGCTGGAGATACATATTGATGTCACCCACCTGAAACAGGTAGGTGACCAACTTGACAGCGCGGCAAACCGCTTGGTCATCGGCATCGTCGTAGCCGCACTTATCATCGGCTCATCCATCGTCATGACAGTGCCCGGAGGTCCCACCCTGTTCGGGCTGCCTTTCTTCGGCCTCTTGGGATTCCTCGGAGCGGTGGCCGGCAGCATCTGGGTACTGCTCTCCATTTGGCACGCTGAAAAGAAAGGCTAAGCGGCAACATGATATCGCCATTACCGATATTCTCCTCATCCTTGTCCGACCATGTCGGTGAGTTTGCCATAGCGATCTCATTTGTCCTCGTCGCATCTCTTTCATCATTGGTCATGACGAGAAGAGGCTTGCGGCCGCCTCGGGTAGCCGAGACTCCACCGGCTCATACGCCCCAACCACTTGTTTCCAAGAAAGTCCTCATCTTCTACTCCTCTATCGGCTATGGGCACATCAGCGCCGCCCAATCCATTCGAGATGAGATCAACCAGCAATCCCCGGCAACCCAAGTACTCCTTCAGGACATTCGCATCTTTATGCACCCGGTCTGGCGAAAAATTGACGAACGACTGTACTGGTTCATCGCTAGCAATCTACCGGAGTGCTTCGAAAGCCTATTTCACTCGATGCAGGCCCGTGGCAACCGCGTCCCTTCTCTATCCTTGTTGCCCAATGACTACCCGGAAGAAAAAGTACTCGCTTATCTGTTAGAGCAAGCGCCGGATGCCATCCTTGCTACCCATTATGGAGCGGCCCAAGTACTCGGAAATTTGCGCGAACATGGACACCTGAGAAAAGCAAGAATCGGGTGGCTGCATACGGATTATTTTGAAGGCTATTTCCCCCGCATCTCCCAGCGGATCGACAAGAGCTTCCTTGCTCACCCGGAGTTGGAGTCGCACTGGCTGGCTGCCGGGGTTCCTGCAGACAAGGTGGCCACCAGCGGAATGCCTGTGCAGATTGCATCGGCCACCAATCTGTCTCGCGAGGATGCACGTGCTCATCTTGGACTATCGCAGGAGATACCAACAATAATGCTCACTGGGGGCAAGGCCGGTGCGGGAGATTATCAGACCGTCGTCGAGAGTGTCGCCCATCATTGCCCTTGCCGCATGCAAATCATTGCCGTATGTGGGACCAATGACGCTCTGTACGCCAGGCTCGCAGCGCTACAGGACAAGCTGCCAACACGAATCGTACTCAAAGTCATGGGACTGGTGCCCCGGCGCGACATGGGGGTCGCCATGCGATCCGCCGACATCCTGATCACCAAGGCCGGAGGAATGACGCCAGCGGAAGCGTTTACCCTAGGATTGCCGACTATCCTACTAGATGCAATCAGCGGCCACGAGCGCGAAAACGCTGCCCTGTTTCTTCGTCAGGGATTGGCAAAGCTCGCTACATCTCCGGACAAGGCGGGTGAAGTCATAGCAGAGCTTCTCTCGGACCCGGAAAAGAGAGACAGTATGCTTGATGCCCAGCTCGCATTCCGGGAAAGCGCCAACATAGCCAGCATTGTCCAATTTGCTCTGGACGATAAGTTTGCCCCGACAGAGCCGCCACCCAATTATGGTGTCGAAAACGGAGTACCCGTTCTCGATATCGACGAGGCACTGAAGCATTTGGATAGCGAAGCCCCTGCGGAAGTCGAATTACTTCTCTCCTACGCAACCTCGAAGACGCCACAGCGAGTCATCCTCGAAAACCCCTTCGGGCATCTCGCCATCCGCGTCGATGACACAGTCTACAGCGCCAACTACGTCGCCACCCCCACCATCGACTCGAACCTCCTGCAGCACATGAGCCTAGCCGACTATCTTTACGGTACACGGCGCCCCTCCCCTTCGCAGGTACACACCAACACCTATGGCATGGCCTATGGCCGCGAGACATTGGGGCTACGCGTAAAAGGCATTCCCCCTGAGCGCCGGGCTGCGATGGCCGCCGAAGCGCAGCGCATGGAAGCTGCTTTTTTGGACGGGAGCCTGCGCTGGGATAGAAGCGAGTTCAATTGCGTTGATACGGTAACGCAGATTCTCGAAGCCGGCAACTATAGTGACCGCTCATGGTACGACTGGGCGGGACTGCCAAGCATGCCGCTAGACCTCTTTGAGCGAATGCAGATTTTGTTTGAGGAAGACACATCCTTGCAGCAAGATTTGGTTGCCTACCGGTTGCTGCCGGGAACTCAGGCGAGTTACCGTTTCTCACGTTTTCCGCTCTCACTGGGGCAACCGCTGCGCTCGGTGACGCAGATACTTAGCAACGCGCCGCAGGAGGCCCTCGAACGGGCGGTAACCAAACAGGTCACCAGCTATTTTTGCGACCGGCGCCTCTACGTCGAGAACCTGAGGACAGATTGGACAAGCTCTGAAGCGGCAGCCGCCTCCCCCGCCGGACGCCCTAAAATAGCGCTGGAAAAAGCTATCCTCGCTGACCTTCGGCACCTGCTAGCTGAGTACGCGAGGCTACCGATCAAGAGTATCCAACGTCTGGACATTCTCCCCGCCACTCAAGATTTCCTCTGCCTGGTAGATCGCGGCCTAGAGCTAGCCCGGCTCGCTACTGAGCACGTCGAGGACAAGTGCATTCATCCGGGTGCCCGCCATTTGCGTACGCGGTACTCCGAACTGGTGATGGCATACGGACGGATCAAACCACAGCGCCCGGAATCGCGTTATGTAAGGGCTTATCTCTCGCGGCTAAAGGCTTTTAGTTCAGCGCTAGAACAAGAGTTTTCGTTCATCGACGTCGTGCGACCAAGAAGAGCATGGACGCATCTGCACACATGGTTCGACCGAATTAATAAAAATCAAGATCGATGAAAATCTCTCATGCAGCATTGTCTTTTTCGCAGACTTTTAGCCTGCTTCCGAAAGCTAGCTCTTCCATTTTCTGCGATGCATTAGGAGCTCAATGGCTCCAGTCCTTCAACGGCAATGATCGGCATCAACAAACACTCTCTTCAGAACCGAACAACTCACTATGTCACCATATACATCACTCCGCTCTATACCGACCGAAAATCTGTTCCGTCCCGGTGACGTCCTTGTCCTATTCGGTGAATTGTTCAGTGGCGGTTATGCAAATGGCATAGTCGAAGAAGCCCGTAAAGCAGGCATGACAATCCTAGGTATTACAGTTGGGCGTCGAGACGAATTCCAACGGCTTCGCCCTCTCACTGAGGCTGAGTTGACTTCAGCCGAGAGCAACTTAGGCGGTCGCATCATAAACATACCGCTGGCGGCCGGCTTTCATCTCGACGCCCCAGAAAAGACGCCGACACCAACCGATTTGCTCACAGAACTAAAGCTCCACAACTGGCAGGAGACACAGTTCAACTGGATGCACATTGAGCGCTGTAGGGATATCAGTGTGCAACGTTTCCGTTCGGCCTTGGCACAGGTAATGGCCGAACTGGACAAGCTGATCCCCGATGGCGCTAACGTGCTGTTCGCGCACATCATGGCCGGAGGCATCCCCAAGACGAAAGTTTTCCTTGCTATCGCCAACCGTATCTACAAAGGCCGAGGGGATCGCTTCCTCTCATCCAGAGCATTGCTCAACAGTAATCTTGGGCAGATGGTCCTTATGAATTTCGATGAGGTCACCGCCAACACTTTTGGCCACCTCATCGAAGACAGCACAGCCCTCCGCGAACGCATCGAGAAAAGCGGTGGCAGCACTCGCTATATTGCCTACGGCTACCACGGTACTGAGATTCTGATTGATGGGCAGTATCAGTGGCAAACCTACACTAACTATACGCAGGGCTATGCAAAGATGCTCCTGGAGGAACACGCTCAAGCAGCATGGAGGCGTGGCATTCGGGCTACCGTATTTAATTGCCCCGAGATCCGCACAAATTCCAGCGACATTTTTGTAGGCCTAGAACTTTCGCTTTTCCCATTATTGCAGGCGCTGAAAAGGGAAGGCGACAGTGCGTGGGTAGCTAAGCAGTGGGCGCTCTGCCAATCCCTGCTTAGAGAAAATGTGCAATTACAGGAAATCCTACAAAAGATTGAACAATATCATTCAGATACGTCCATTGTTCCCTTTCGTAACTTTGCAGCTTGGCCAATGGACAACACGCCTAAACTTGCAGAAAAGATGGTAGGCACCTCTGAAGAGATTATCAAATTACACAAGAATCGGAATGTTCTCATCAGCAACTACCTCAGCACACTGGTGCTTGAAAGCACTGGGCAACTGATCTTCCGTGAAGCCTCTGCTCCGCGCGGTCCGACAATCTGGATTAACCACGACATCATTGCCCGCCAACTCACACAGTCAAACTAAGCAAATGCCATCACCAAGTACTTTTGCGTCCAGTCATTTGCGAGAGAGGGTGCAACCAGAACCTTCCACCACATCAAGTATTAGATTAAGGTCGTATCCGGTCTCACTGCAATTTATCCGCCGAGACCAATCCGCCATATTCGGATTACACCCGGAACCAGTTGCGGCGTCGCAGTCGATACCTGCATCCTGCACTACAGCCTGCCGCGTTTCTATAAGGCGATCAAGGCAGATCAAGCAATACCCTCCACAAAGCTACCCGTCGCATCCCATTGTGGACGCTCTCATTGCGAACCTTCTGCCGCGTCACTGGGACGCCCGCGGCGCTGTATCGAGTTCTGCGTTCCCTATCGGTTTGCCCACTTCCCTGACCAAAGGCAACCGCAACAGAGCAGGTCATGTCTCTTGCCGGCATCAGCTGAGAAAAGGCCCGATCATGCCCAATATTCGCTCCCTTACCACTGCCACCAAAGCCTCCCATAAATCTGGCACTAAGGATGATGTTACCCTTCGACTGCCAGAAACTGGTTTTTTACGTCAGCCCCAGGTCCTCTGTTTCGTTCCTTTTTCCAAATCGACGTTGTGGCGACGTATCCAGGCCAAGACATTTCCCCATCCGATCAAGCTCTCGGCGCGAATGACTGTATGGCGAGCTGAAGACATCCATCGTTGGATCGTCGATCAGGGCACTTGAAATGTCTCAAAAATTTATAGGACCCACTTTCGATATTCCTTTCCCTCTGAGCCCGCCATCAGCGGTGTCGCGCAGCCCTAGCCACCTGATAACGAAATCCCACGTACTTCCCGGCGATATCCTCTGGCGGATAACGACCTAGGCTCGGACTATTAGGCATCATGGTAATTGCATGAGCACTGGAGAAATTGCATGGAAGATTTTCTGGATACTTGCTCGCATCAGGAAAGCACTCAGCAATCCATCGCAATGCTGCGCGCCGTCGTTAGTGGTGAAACCTATGAAGCTGTAGCAGACCAATTCGGCCTCTCACGCACTGCCGTCGAACGACGCATCAAGGCGATCGCGGTCCAACTCACCAAGGTGGTTGGTATTGACGGCTTAAAAGAAGAAGGTGCCGCTTTCGTGCGAAGGCTGCGTCTACACCGAGATGGCATCGTCGCAGCGCTAGCCCAATTCAATCCTCCACCATCTCCTGCCAACCGCCCGGCACGGATACTAACTCTCGACGAAATTGCCCAAGGGGCTTTGCGCATTAAGGGACGCAGCAACCGGACCTGGCACGATTTGGCTCTCTATTACCTACTCTTCGCTACCGGCCTGCGTCCTCTTGAGATTGCACGTCTTGAAATACAGGACTACCTAGAATCCGATGGCAACATTCGGCGCAAGTCCGTGTTGCGCGCAGAGGCAGCAATCAACAGCAAGTCTCGCCCGCTGTATTTCAGCAGTACCCGACTCAACGAAGTACTGATGGCCTATCTCAACGAGCGTACCAAGATGGGGCATGGACTTGGAGAGTACGCAACCTACTGCGGCTTGGCTCCAAAAAGTCGGATATTCCTCTCGCCAAACGGAGAACCCTATCCGATCACCCCCAACGGAGAGCCGGACCAACGCCGTTCCGTCTGTCGTGCTCTGCTCGAAATATACCGAAAACTCTTCCGTTATGCAGAACTCAAAGAATTGAGTGCTCAATCGGCAAGGCTCACGGTCATGTCCCGGATGTACCAACGCGGCGCCGACGAAGATCAAGTGGGCACAATTCTGGGCATCGCAGAACGCAGTGCCGTCAGGGAGCGAATGCCGCGTCCCAAGCCCACGCTCGACGATCTACTCGAAGAGTTGATTTAACGGCCACATGGACATTCAACGTTTTTCGATCCGTGGGCAAGAGTTCGGTGCCGACGACCTGCGTCTTCAAGAGGCACTGGCCTGCATCTATGACACACAGGAACGGCCCCGCTGTCTCTGCCAGCCCAACGGGATCGAAATGTACGTGGCGCGACACCGAAAATTCGCGATCAAACGCATGCCGGACAGCGGCAGCACCCATCATCCATGCTGCACGTCCTACGAACCCGAAAGCCGGCATTCCGGCTTGGGCGAACTGCTCGGTGAAGCCGTACTGGAGCGGGAGCACGGACAAATAGAACTACGCGTAGATTTTCCTTGGTCGCGTCGGCAGGGAAACTGCATTCCCTGCGGCGAACCTGAGACCGCCCCGGAAGTGGCAATTCCATCCCAGCGAATGACCTTACACGCACTACTTCACTTTCTGTTTGAACGTGCGGGCTTCAATCGCTGGACCCCTGCCATGGCCGGCAAGCGCAACCAAGGCGTCCTGCGCAAGTACCTTTTGGATGCTGCGGACGGGGTAACTGTGAAAGGCATTCTGTTGTCCGAGCGCCTCTACATCCCAGAACCTTTCAATGAAAATGACAAGGCCAAGGCCGCAGGTCGCCGTCGCGAAAAGCTCGCTGTTCTAAGTTCTCGTACAAGACCCACGCCCCTCGCTCTCATCATCGGCGAATTCAAGGCGAGCGAAGCCACAGCCCAGGGCCATCGGGTATGGGTCAAACACATGCCGGACGTCCCTTTGCTAATAAAGACAAAGGCTTGGACCCGAGTGGAGCGGGTATTCGCTTCTTTGTTCGAGGCCCGAGATGCCGACATAGGCCATCGAGTACGGCTCGTCATCGCCGCGCTGATCGGTGCCCGCCGGGAGTACACCTACGAGATTGACACGGTGAGCCTGATGCTGGCTAGCGAACACTGGATACCGGTTGAGGGAGTTCACGAACTGCCACTGATCAATGGACTGATCAGCCAGCAGCGCAGTTTTATCAAACCACTGCGCTATGACGCGAAAAGTGCAGCATCTTTTCCCAATGCTCTTCTCCTGGATGTTGGCCCTCAGCCCATGCCGCTACACATCTTGAGCACCTTCATGAATGCCAAAGAACTCGCCGCTAAGGAAAAGACCATGACGAAGCTTCAGGAAAAATCCTGGGTCTGGTGGACAGACCAGCCTTTACCGCCATTCCCCGCACGTGAAAACAAAACCATTTCAATAGATTTCTAGGCTTTGCAGCCTTCAGCAAGATCCTTTGGCAATACCATCCAGTATTTTCCCCTGCCGCGCCCAGATAAATCAATTCCCAACAGCCCCATCAAGAGCAAGACAAAGTCTGTTCAATGATCAGTTGCCGACACATCCCTCCCTTCGGCGGGAAATATCATTTCCTCCAAGCCATCGCTTCCGTGCAACGTCCCACTGACATCCCCCTCGATTTCGCCCCCCTGCGGCTTTGCCAGGCTTTCCCTAACATTCCCTGCCACCCCCCGAGTTTCCTCCACCCGTTCGGTCATTGCGTTCATCCGTCTCCGTAGCCCCATCGCAAAGCTGCGTGCTCCATTCGCGATATCGCGTACCTTTCGCTTGAGCTGTGCACGCTGGATGTCGACTTCCTGAGTCGATAGAACCTCGTGGATTTCCAGCGTCTGAAGGAGTGGCATCAACTGATCAAGCTTGCCAAGCACCTCCAGATAACGCCGCCCAATAGACGAAAGCACATGCACGTCGATGTCCAACGGTACCGTGTCGTAGGTTGCTGTGCTGGTAATCCCATGCGTGTTGAACAAGGCTTCCGCACCGTCAATAGCCTGATTGAGAGTTGTTGTCGCGGTCTCCATCTGAACGCGAATGGCCTCTTCGACCTTGGCCACGTCGCCATGGTCGAGCCGCGTGCGTGCAATCACCGAAATGAAATGGGCGTTGAGCTGCAGGGTATTGAACAGTCTGGCAAAGAAGCGCTTACCCTCGGCACTCGTGAAGCGGGTTGGTATCTTCAGGCTTGCCGCCTCAACCCTACGGAAGTCTGCCTTGGCTTCCTTGGCGAGAATACGGGCATTCACGGCCCCCAGGTCCACTTTGACGATCTCAATCTCCGACATGTCTGACTCCTCGAAATCCTGCATGCGATGCGATTTTCCGTGGGTTCTTGAGCATTCGCCACCTGGAATGGCCAATGCTTGAGGGGGCTTTCGGTATTTGGATGATTTTGTGGATTGACCCGGGCATTCATGGAGACTACTTTGTAGTCATGCAGTAGCTGGCCCTGTAAAAAAAACGGCAAGCCTTGGAGCTTTTTCGCGCGAGCCTTTCTTCTGGCTCGTCAGCATGGATTCTTTAGTCACGACCGCATGTCCGAGTCCGTCCATATTTATTGAGGTGGGTTATCGCGGCAAGGGTAGCGTGTTGTCGCTCCCGCCTTGGGAACGCCCTTCCCCCGATAGCTTTCCTCGATCGGTTGCTGGCATACCGATCAAGGTGGTTCGCGCCATCTATCCAAGCCAGCCCTAGAGTTTTCGTTTTTATAGCCCGGCCGATCCATCACGGAACAGCTGTTTCTCACCCCATGGGGGCATACGCCCCCGCTCGTGGTGCGCGTTGCCTCCTTCTTTTTTGGAGTCAACGATGTTGAATCAGAGCATCTCCCCAAGGGATGTGCCTCCCACGCCAAGGAGCACCGCATACCCGCCAGTGTTTTCCTCTTGGAATATGCCTTCGCAGCCCACCGCAAAGCAGCCCAACGACGCGACCGTTACGCATCTTCTCGACGATGACACTCCCGAGGAATGGAGCGAGGAGGACATTGTCTTCCTGCACTGGCGACTGCTGAAGGAAGTCGACCAGTTGGCCGACCCGACAGCGCCCCTCGATGAGAAAATTGACATCCTGCGCTGGGTTTTTTCCGAGCCCGAGAAGGACGTCAAGCCTTTTTCCTTCGCGAGTTGTCTGCGTGTAGTCAGCAGCAGTCCGCTCTCTCCCTTGGCCTATTGCGGCCTTGTTGATACCGAAGAAGTCCGCGATTACATCCGGCATAGCTGGCGGGCCTGGTTCCAGCTTTCGCTCAAGCGCTATCCAGATTGGGTACGCGATACCGTGATCCGCAACCCCCAGTGGATCGAAACCCGGCTCGCCAAGAACCCTCAGTGGATCAATGAGCAGATCAAGCGCATGTCGGCGACCGGTGACCTGTTCGCCTGAAGCCGTTTCGAAATCCCTGTCATTGCCGGCAAATTGACTTTCGATTCACCGCCCTTTCAAGGAGTCGTCATGATCACTCTCAAGGACATCCTGTGCCTTCTCGCGATACTCGTTGCCTACGGGATTGCTGAGCGCATGGACTACGAGGATGCGATCGCGCTCGAGCAAATCCTCAAAGAACGAGACCGGCTGGTCGCCAACTGTACGGCCGTAGTGCCGAACGGAAACGCAGCCAAGGGACGAACCGCCGATGGGCGGCTTTTCCCCGCAAGCCAATCCGGGCCCCACCAGCTTTGCTTCCGGCCTGAACAGTAGTTCCGCCTCAATCTTTTTTGCGACGGCCATCTCACATGCCGTCTCGTCATTTCCCCTACCGGTCGCCCATCGCGGGCGACCGTCCGATCTTCCCCTTGGCAGGCCCGTCCCGCCGGGACCGGTGCCGCTAGCCTTCATGGAGCACATCATGCAGATACAGGTTCGAATCAACGAGGAAGGTGCTTTGCGCAACCAACGCTACGCCTTCACTGACCGCTTCACGCTCGTCTCCGAGTTGTTGCAGAACGCCCGCCGTGCTGGGGCGACGCACATCGAAGTCGACTACGACGCCGGCACGCAGATCCTGCTGGTACAGGACGATGGACATGGTCTCGACGACTTCCAGAAACTACTGAGTTTCCATGAGTCGGGCTGGGATACAGCCACCAGCGCAGAGGAGCGCCCTTTCGGGGTCGGCTTCTCGAAGTGCCTGTACGCCGCGACACGCTGTCTCGTCGCCTCGGGTCATCAGCAGGTCGACATCGACACCGCGGCGGCCCTGGCCAAGGCATCCATCGACGTCATGTTCATCGACGAAGCCATCTCCGGGACCCGAATAGTACTTCACGGCGTTGACCTGCCCGACTTGAGCGATCGCATCGAGACCTTGTGCCTGGGTTTTCCGGTGGATGTGCTGTTCAATGGGAAGCCGCTGACACGGCGCTTTGCCGTCGCACATCTGGATAGCATGGACAGCCCGATCGGGCCCGTCCATCTCACCGGGATGCAGGACGGCAGGTTCAGCTACAACACCCTGGTCTTCCTGCAGGGCTTCTGCGTCATGAAGCCTAATTATTGCCCGTATGACGAGGTCAATGTCGTGCATCTGGATTCGCGCCAATTCATGGCGCGCCTGCCGGATCGCGACAAATTGATCGATGAGGATGTGCAGAGCAAGCGCATCAAAGCCGCGTTGACTGCCTGTTGGCGGCAAATCCTGGAATCGGCCAAGGCTCGTCTATTGCCTGAGCAATTCGTCCCAATCTACTACGAGGTGATGCGTGCTTGGGGGCATTGGGATCTGCTCAACGACCTCGATGTGTTACCGGCTGAGTTGTTCGACGAGATCGTCGACTACCCGATCCAGGACGACGACCATTGCTATGTCCGGCAAGTCGCCACTGCTCCGACCCGAGAGGCCATCGAGAGCGGCGCCGTGACCCTGGTTTCCCTCGACTGGTTGGGTGACGACAACGCGGCGCGATGGATGCTGGCCAGGGCCAAGGGCTTTCTGATCTTCGACTGGATCGGCCTGAGCTCCGAGCACTGGGCATGGCGCCACGTGCGTTTCCTGGACGATGAAACGGTACGGGTCGAAGCGGTTTCCGAACAGATCCGCGTCCAGTTGGAAGGACGCTGGGTATGGCTCACGGTAATCCTGTGCGACTCGGTGATCCTGCGTAGCGCCAAGGACATGGTCGAAATCACCGACGCGGGCGTCTGCCACGAGGATGTGATCTACATCCCGACCGGTGAGACATCCGGCCAGCCGGTACGGCAGGCCTCGTCCTTCATCGACGAGAACGATCAATTCATGTCCTCGGACCTGGAGGCCGACCGCGACGCTCTGGCCGACCTGATCCGTCGCCTGCGTTCGGTCGATCCGGTACAGACGCTGGATTCGCTGTTGCAGGACCTGAGGCTGGGCAAATATCCCTTGCTGCACGGCAAGACTTTCGAGGTCACCGTCGGCAATGGCGCGACACCCGGCCATTCGGTGGCGTTACTGGCTGGAACTGGAGACTGCCATGCAGTCGGCTGATTACGCTGCCCGCGTCGAATCGGTCAAACAACGGGCCCATGGTCATTGGACGGATATCCTGGCCAGCCTGGGCGTAGATCAACGCATCCTCAAGCGGCGCAACCTGCCCTGCCCTTTCTGCGGCGGCATAGACCGATTCCAGTACACCGACAAGTTTGGCGAAGGCAACTACTTCTGCCGCAGCTGCGGTCCTGGTGGCGGCTTCAAACTGCTGCAAGGGGCCTTGGGCATGGACTTCAATACGGCTCTATGTGAGGTTGAACGCTGGCTGGGTGTGATGCCCAACCTACCGCAGGCGCGAATCGGCGAGCCATCGGCAGAGCGCATGCAGAAGCTGGCGCAGCGGATATGGAACGAAGCGTTGCCGGTCACTGCAGGCGATGAAGTCGACCACTACCTGACTGGCCGTGGCGTGGCATTACCTGTCTATCCGAAAGTACTGCGCTTCCATCCGGCGCTGGGCTACTACCAGAAGGATTCCGACGGCAAGTCGCACAAGGTCGCCGAGCATCCGGCCATGCTGGCCTGCATTCAGGGCGAGGATGGTCATGCGGTCACCTTGCACCGGACCTACCTCCAGGACGGCGCCAAGCTGGCCGTACCGGATGCGAAGAAGGTGCTGTCCTCCGGAATCAACGGGGCCTCGGTTCGTCTCTTCGAGGCAACCGAGGACCTGGGGATCAGCGAAGGCATCGAGAAGAGCATCGCGCTGTATCTCGCGACGGGACGGCCCTTCTGGGCCGGCTTGAACGCCGGCAATCTGGAGAAGTTGTGGATTCCCGACTCGGTGCGCCGGGTCTGGATCTACGCCGACAACGATTCCGACGCCGACTTCGCCGGCCAGGCCGGTGCCTTCGTACTGGCCCGGCGCCTGAAGCGCGAAGCGCATCGCTCAGGCAACCGCGACGTACAGGTGTTTGTGCCCAAGGATGCTGGCGTGGACTGGAGCGATCTGTGGCTACGCCGCGTACAGGCCTTGTCCGCACAGGCCGCTTGAGCAACCCGGGTGTGCGTCGCCGCAAGGCGCGCGCACCCATCTTTTCAGCGGCACTGCAGTGACATGCGGTGCCGCTGAAAAGGTTTCGTTCCACTGGTAGTTGTCACACCAGGCGATGCCCGACGGTATCGCGAAGACAGCCCTGGAATTCCGGCGCGACTCACCTCGTGCCTTGTCCGGACCGGCATACGCCAGTTCGTCATCGACCCTGGCGGGGATGCGCATCCCCGCCAGCGGGTGGTGCCGTCTCCGCTTTTTTTCCGACAAGGAGATTGCTATGAAAAACGGACGTTCTCTCGTCAGCCTGGCCCAGGAACTGGAACGCCAGCTGCATTCGAAGAAGGACCTGATCGTGCCCTCGGCACTGGTACGCCATGCCACCGACGAGCAGGGCGAGACCCGCCTCGTCATCGAGGAAGGTGACAATCCGGTGCAGTATGGCGTGACGCCCCTGGCGCGCCGCCAGTTGGCGGACAAGCTGAAAATCCCGTACGCCTATTTCGAGCGCATGCGTGAAGACCAGCCTTCCCTGCTCGACCGCAACGTGAACACCTGGCTGCAGAACGAGGAAGACCGGCGCATGCTGCGCACCCTGGATGGCCAGGTGCGCGCCGTGCTATCGGATCGCTACCGCCGCTTGGACAACTTCGACCTGGCCGAGAGCGTGTTGCCCATCCTGCAGCACTTGCCCGAGGTGCGTTTCGAGTCGGTCGAATTGACTGAAACAAAAATGTATCTCAAGTGCATCACACCGCGTCTGAAAGTCGAGATGGCCCCCGGCGATGTGGTCCAGGCCGGGGTCGTCATCTCGAACTCGGAGGTCGGCCAGGGCACGCTGTCGGTGCAGCCGCTGCTGTTCCGGTTGGTGTGCAGCAATGGCCTGATCGTTCCCGATCGCTCTTTGCGCAAGACGCATGTCGGTCGCGCGCTCGGCGGCGAGGATGAACGCATCCAGGTCTACCAGGACGACACACTACTTGCCGACGACAAGGCCTTCTTCCTGAAGGTCCGCGACGTCGTGCAGGCAGCGGTATCGGAAGCGACCTTCCGCCAGACGGCGCAGAAACTGCAGAAGACGCTCAACATCCCGTTGGTGGGCGACCCGGTGAAGACAGTCGAGGTGCTGGCCCAGCGCTATACCCTGAACGATGGCGAACGGGCCGGCGTGCTGCGCCATCTGATCGCCGAGGGTCAGTTGTCTGGCTATGGCCTGGTCAATGCCGTGACGCACTACAGCCAGGAAGTCGAAGACTATGACCGCGCGACGGAGTTCGAGGCCTTGGGTGGCCGGCTGATCGAGTTGTCGGCCAATGAGTGGAAAGGGCTGGCGGAAGCGGCCTGATCCACAGGTTCGTTGAAAGCTGGCCGGGGTGGTTTTCCCGGCCAGGCTTTCAACTGTTCCAGAACACGGTGACGCCGACGGCGGCGTGGACCTTGCCGAGGACACGCAACCCGATGCGTTTGACGGCATCCACGTCGGCGACCGGGTAATCGTCATAAGCCGGGTTGTCGCACTTGAAGACGATCCCGGTACCCATGCGACTCTCGACCCGGCGCACCAAGACGCGGCCGTTGATTTCCAGCGCATAGACGCCGTTCCCACCCAGCCTGTCGTAACGGCGATCAACGAACAGCATATCCCCATCGCGGATCGACGGCGCCATCTCATCCCCGACCATCGACATCGGCTCACTGTCGCGATGCATCCGGCGCAAGCGTTCGAGTACCTCGCCGACCCACTGCAACTCCGTTGCCGAGGCATGCTGGAGCGCGGGGTTTCCACCCATCGTGGGCGTCAGGCCCAGGATCCAATCCGAACTGCACTGCAGGCCATCGCACAGCCGCGCCAGCGACTCCACGTCCGGCAGACCGGGGCGTTCGAGTTCGAACCATCGACTCACCGTCTGAACCGCGCGGTAGGTCAGCGCCGCCACGTAGGTCAATCGGCCGCGGTGTGGAATGCCGACATGGTCGAGCCGTTCATTCAGCCGAGCACGCACGCCGGGCAGCAAATCGAGCGCAGGCGGCGCATCCACATCAGGCATCGCACCGTTATCGCTCTGAGTAGCCACTTGGGCGTTGCCTTCGTGTTCTGTTTGGTGCCTTGAAATCATTGCTTTCTCCTGCCGTCACTGTGACGTGCCGACGTGACTCGACAGTCCCCCCGGCGAGCGCACCATTCGCCAAGCAATGCCATGAATCGGGCCTTGCGTGTGGCAAGAAGGCCGCCTCTCAAGCTTTTCAGCAAATGCTATTGCCATGCCGGTTAGTCCATACATATGCTGACATCCTTACCCTGGCTGTAAAGTCGTGCTGGAATGTTTATCAAGCTCTCAGGCATCACAGCCGGTGGTCCCATCTCACTGGAAGGACAGGACCATGAGTCATGTGACGCTTACCGATGTCGAGTGGATCAACTTGAACGTGCTCGCCGTCATTCACGCCGGTTTACAGCATGACCGGGCTTCGACCTGTTGCAAGTTCGCGCTCGACACGACGCAGGCCGACTACCTGCGCGGCTTGAGCCTGGAGGAGTTGTGGTCCCTGGTAATCCACATTGGCAACACGACTCTGTTCCCGCCGCGCGCCGACCTGGTGACCTTGTTGAGTACGCCACGGCCGCTGGCCGGACCATTGGCGCTCGTCCATCCGCCGACCCCGAACAACATTGGCCGGTAGTCCCCGATGTCCACCCGCGGCGACCGCCACCTGCTTGCCATCCAGCTTGCCAAGCAATTGGCAGGGCTGGGGGCTCGCCTGAAGACCATTCATTGCATCACCGGAATCCCGCCACGCGAACTCCAACGCCTGTTCTTCGCCGACCCTCGGACCATCCCGCGTGGGCGCGCACCTGATTCGACCGAGTGGTATCACAGTGCCAATCTCATCCTGCGCACCGATGCCTGCCTCATCGGCGCCAAGTATCACCAGTTGCGCGGGCAGGGACTCACTGCCGGCGAAGCTCTGGTCCTTGCCTACCGCGCCTACCAGGCCGCCACGCTACCGCCTTACCGCATCAGCCTGGACCGAGCCTTCAACCTCGTCTCTTACATCGATGGCATTTGGCTGGCCCGTACCCCCACCCTGTCGATACTGACCTGTCCGGGCTGTGGCTGCGAACTAATCGCTGCGATCGGCACCGTGGCACGTAGGGGAGAAGCCTGTCCCTTCTGCAAACTGATCGAGCGCTTCCCCATGGACCATCGCATCCAGGCCTCCTACCCAACCCACCCAGCCATCGAGAGCATCGAGCGCCAACAGGGTTTGCTGGCGCTTTTTCATAAGTTGAGCCTGGATGCCGAGGGCGAAACCCCAGCCAAATAGAGGCTGTTTCAGCGGGACAAGCGAAGTCGCAAATCGAAAAATCGGGCATGTCGTTCTCCTAGCCTGGACGCTGTACCGTCATGCCTACGCCAATCAACTCCTACTCCGCCTCCGACCCCGGTTTCTCCGCGCTACCGATTGATGAGTTGCTCGCCGGCGAAGCGGACCTGATTGCGCGCATCAAGCTGTGCTACGGCACCGACCGGGACAGCTTCGAACGCGATGTTCTGACCCTGATTCGTCGTTACGCAGCCTGCGTGCATCTGCTGCCGGCAACCGCCGACAACTACTTCAGCAAGCCAGGCGGGTTGCTGCGGCTTGGCCTGGAAAGCGCTTTTTTCAGTCTGCAAGGCACTGATGCGCATATTTTCTCGGGGCGGATGAGCATCTCGGCTCGCCGCCAACTTGAACCGCGCTGGCGTCATGCAACATTCATCGCCGGCCTGTGCTGCGAATTGCATCGCCTGATGAGCCATGTCATCGTCACCGATGCCGCCGGCGAAGCATGGCCACCCTTCCTGACTCCCCTGGCCGACTGGCTGGCCGTCCAGCGCGCCGAACGCTATTTCCTGCGCTGGCGACCGCAGGTGATCGAGGCCCGCGGCCTGGGACTGTACGCGCTCCCCCTGGTCGTACCGCCGGCCGTCATGGCCGATCTTTCTGAAGACAATACTGTCATCGTCCCGCATCTGCTAGCCAGTATCAGCGGCATCCCGATCTATCGCGAGCACAACGTCCTGGATGAACTTGTCCGCCGCTCACTGGCCTTGGTCATTGACCGCAACCTTGCGACCAGCGCCGACCGCTACGGGTCGCCGCAGTACGGCTCGCACCTGGAGCGCTATCTGGTTGATGCCCTGCGCCGGCTCGCCAGCAGCCATCCGGCCTGGATCCCCAATCGCGAGAAGGCGCGCCTCTGGCTGGGCCAAGACGGCCTGTTCCTGGTCTGGCCCGGCGGCGCCGAGGATGTCCACCAACTGCTCGAATCCGACCAGTTGGCCGGCATTCCCAAGGCGCCGGAAACCATGCTGGAACTCCTGCTGGCCGCCGGCGTCTTCGAAGCGGCCGGCGCAGAGCGCTCGACCTGGTCCATCCTCCCGCCGGGCGCCAGGGCTCCGTTGGAAGCCGCCAAATTCTCGACGCCGGCCATCATCCTTGGCGGGATCGATTCGCCACCGGAAATCTTGCCCCAAGCGCTGGAATTCAAGCTGCAGCAGGCACCTGCCTCGGCAGGCTCGCCACCAACACCATCCGCCCCAACGTCGGCACCGGGGAGTCCCCAGTTATCGCTGATTCCGCCGCCCACCGGCGACGACGCCAATGTGGCGCCGGTTGTAGAAGGCTCCGGCTCGTCCTCGCAGGCGTCGGCCCAAAGTACATTCGCCTTGCAAGCACCCATGCGCCTGAATCCCCTAGTGCGGGACGCTCTGGCCAATGCCATTCGCACACTGAACGAAGGCATGGGGCCGCCCATCGTGTGTATCGTTGCTCAAGGGCTTTTCGTGCCACTTGATGAATTCGTGCACCGTGGTGTTCAACCCTCCCAAGCCATGCGCGCCCTCAGCGAAACCAACATGCTGCTGAAGCAGACCCCAAACGGCCCGCCGACGCAGTCCCACGAGTTCAATGGCCACCCGGCCATCGGCATCGTGCTCGATCCGCGCTACGTGAGCGGACTCGATCCGGCCGCCTTTGCCGTTTTACCTGAAGAGAACAACTGAAATGCTGATCCGCCGCTACGAGATGCCTTGGCGCCGGGCCTACGAAGCTTATGCCGGCATCAGTTGGGGACTGGCGCTAGTCTATTTCGTCGGGATCGGCATCTCCGGCCTCCTTCCGCGGCAACTGGCACTGCCGCTCATCCTCACCTGCTTCACCATGGGTGTATGGCGGGTGACCCAGGCGCTGCGCATACTGGTCTTGCGCGCCTCCCTTTGCGGACGCGCCATCGAGGTCATCGGCACCGATGACCTGGCCCGCTGTTGCCCTGACCCGGCCGCAGTGTTTCTGGGCTTCGGGTTCGAATGGCAGCCCGTGCATTCGCAGCGGCTCTATGAACTGGCCAAGATCGACTACCGGGAGTTCGCGGTGTCGCCGCGCTGGCTGCAACTGCTCGGTTACGACCCCAAGCCCCAACTGGATGCGGAAATCGGCCTGCCCTACATCCACGGTGTCGAGCCGCAGGAAGTCCCGTTACATCGGCCGCTGCAAAACTTCGAGGGCGGCACACTGCTGGTCGGCACCACCCAGTCCGGCAAGGGCGTCGCCTTGGCCAATCTGATCACCCAAGCGATCCGGCGCGGCGATGTCGTGATCGTCATTGACCCGAAGAACAGCCGGCGCCTGAAACGCGTGGTCGAGCGGGCCTGCGCCGACTACCGCGAGCCGGATACGTTTTTGGAATTCCACCCGGCGTTCCCAGAGCGCGGCGTACGGCTGGACTTTACCTTCAACTGGCAGAAGCCCACCGAAATCGCCTCGCGCATCCAGTCCATCATGCCGCCAGACACCGCCGGCGCCTTCTCGGCCTTCGGCTGGGATGCCGTCAACGTCGTGGTGCAAGGTCTCGTCGAAATCGAAGAGCGGCCCAACCTGGTGAAACTCACCAAGTACATCGAGGGCGGCATCGAACCGGTGCTGGAAGGATCACTACGCCGCTACTACGACCAGACCCTGGGTGCCGGCTGGCATGACCTACCCGCCATGAAGAAGCTGCTGAACGAGGCGCAGCGCGGCAATCTGAAACGGCCGTCGGAAGCCGCCAGCGCCGATATAATGGCTTTTGTCGCCTACTACGAGCACCACATCGCCCAAAATCAGCGCAACAAGGTGATTGACGCGCAGGTACGCACCTTCCGCCATAACCGGGAACACTACCAGAAGATCACCGCCAACCTGCTGCCCATCCTGTCCATGCTGACCTCGGGGGACCTGGGGCGCAGCCTGTCGCCGGACCCGTTCGATGCCGACGACACCCGGCCGATCATGAATTTCGAGAAGATCGAGCGCGCCGGCCACGTGCTCTACATGTGCCTGGACTCCCTGCCCGATCCGTCGGTCGCCTCGGCCATCGGTGCCCTGGCCTTGGCCGACCAGGCTGCCCGAGCAGGCATGCGCTACAACCTGGGCATTTACCGGCGCATTGCGCTGTTCGTCGATGAAGTAGCCAATGTCATCAACCAGCCGTTGATCGAGATCCTCAACAAGGGCGCCGAGGGCGGCATCTTCACGACCTGCGCGATGCAGACCCTCGCCGACCTGGCCAAGCGGCTGGGCAGCGAAGACGCGGCGCGCATGGCGCTGGGCAACCTCAACAACCTGATCGCGCTACGCACCAAGGACCGGCCGACCCAGGACTTCGTGGTCGAGACTTTCGGCAAGACCGCGATCCATACGGTACGCGTCGGCCTCAGCCATGGTTCGGATGCCCACTTGGGGGACTTCTCGTCGAGCTATTCCACACAACTTACCGAGAGTCTCGAGGAGATGGTCCCGGCCGAGGTGTTGGGCAAGCTGCCCAATCTCCAGTATTTTGCGTCGGTCTCGGGCGGCCGGATCATCAAGGGACGATTTCCGATCCTTGACCCCGAGGCGGACAAACCACACCTCGCCGCAAAGGCCGCTTCATGATCCGCGCCGTCGCCATACTGTCCCTGGTGATCCTGCTGACCCTGGTGCTATACGTGCCGTCAGCCCATCCGCCGGAACGCTTCCTCGAACAGTTGCGCGCTGAACACGAGTTGGCCGCCGCATACTGGGGCCCGGAATCCGCCTTGCGCATGCTCGACCGGGCAGTGCGCATGCAAGAAGCGACGGCTAACGCCACCCCGATCCCGGCCGCAAAGGATGCGCCGACGACAACTGGCGTCAATGGAGCGGTATCCCAGGAGATGTCCGCAGTTAACCAGCGCCTATTCAATAATCCCTATTTCCGCTCGGTCGACGCGCTGCTCCTGCTCGCCGGCTATCGGCTGGCCACCCTACTCGAATGGCTTCCCTGGTTGACCACGTTTGTTCTCGCAGCCTTTGTCGATGGCGGATTGGCACGACTCATCAAGGCCAAGGAGTTTTTGCAGCACGATCCAGAAATGTTCGCGCTCTATGCCAGCCTGGGGATCGTAAGTCTCTGCTTGATGGTCATCGGCTTCGTGCTGCCAGTGACGCTACCACCACTATTGCTGCCGTGCGTACCGTTGGTGGTCGGTGTGCTGACGTCGCTGGCGCTGGGTTGTTTTCATCGGCGGGCATAGCCAGGAAGATTCTTAGGGAATCCGTCGCCGCGCAGTCTCCGTTGGGCCTCAATGGCTTCCATCCAGATGCTCCACCCAGGTGGCACCCGAATACGGATTCCATATCCAGTGCAGCCAGGATTTCGCCCGCGATCGAATACCCGCACATATCCCATCCATCAACACCACCCCACCGCCGATTCACCTGCGGGCAGACGCCATCATTTCATTCCAATTCCGGCGCTCTCGGGCTTGAGCCGTCCCCAACTGCGGAATATAGATCATAGATTTATCTGCAGGATTCCCGGCCCACCGACAGTCAGTCGATTCAGGTAATACAGCGTCCGTTCAACCCCGTCTAGACCTACCGGCCCCAGGTTCCAGCATGTTTCCGGATCGTTTGAAACTTGATCAACACTCAACGAATAGGGCGTAGAGAGCAATTCGTAGTCATTGCCGGTTTTGCTCCCTTGATCCCCGACGCACAAAATCGGACCCAAGAAACGATAAGTTTTGCGCATGTATCCCAGCATGCCGGCTTTGGAGACACCTGGGGCGAGAATATCTACTGAACGACAAGAACGAACAGTTCTTATATTGGGAGGAGAATTGCGCTCTAACAAAACGGATGTTTGTTGCCAAAGGTCCGAAACGTTCATCCCTGAGCGCGGCTCTACAATAATCTGGCGCCTTCGAAGGGTAATCTGAGCAATTAATCTGAGATGATCAAGTTCCGGCAGCAGTGGTCGCAACTCCTCGCAGACAGAGCCATCTTGATCAGGACAATCGGTCTGCGTCAGATCGCCCACCTGATCCCCGCTGTAGTATCCGATCAGCACTCTGGAATACAGCCTTGATGGTATGTACTTTCGCATTTGGTGGCGCACAGAAGGGCCTCGACCGGTAGCAATCCCGATTGGAATTCCGGCATCGAGTAAGCGGAGCATGTGCTGAATCAGCTCCGACCTCATGCCGTCATTGGCCTCGCCGGATTTAACCAAAGTTCCGTCGTAATCAAAAATCACTCCCCGAAGAGCAGCACTATTAAGCCTCTGACAAAAAAACCGCAACTTTTGCAGCCATGCCGCAGATGACCCGGCGTCTAGCAAATTTCTATACGAGCAACCAGCTTTGCACTCAATTGCGTAGCGCTCAACGAGGCTAATGTCTTGCTCGGTCATGAGCATCGATCGACGTTCAGTCCTGCAAAGGACTGACAGTTGGGCATCAAGGTGATTTGATTGATGGTGACATGATTCGGGCGCTCTACAGCCCACGCCACTGCATCAACAATGTCCTGCGGGCTCAGTGGACGGACACCACGATATGGTGCGGCAGCCTTTCCCACATCGCCCTTAAAACGGACTTCAGAGAACTCTGTGCCGCCACAAAGGCCTGGCTCAATCGAGGTAGCCATGACTCCCGTGCCAATCAAATCAGCATTGAGATTGTTGGTGAACTGATGGACAAAGGCTTTCGTTGCCCCATAGACGTTACCGCCGGGGTAAGGAACCTCACCGGCTATGGAACCGATATTGATAATCCTGCCTTTCTTCCGGCGCACCATTGACGGGAGGATTGCGTGTGTGACTGATGCCAAGCCGAGGCAGTTGGTCATGATCATCGTTTCCCAGTCCTCGAAATTAGCTTGATGAGCCGGTTCGATTCCCAGCGCAAGGCCCGCATTGTTGATAAGGACATCAATATCGCGCAGATGGGGAGGCAACCCATTGAGTGCGTTGACTACAGCACTCCTGTTGCGCACGTCGAGTATCAAAGGAAGCACTTGGTGAGGAAATTCTTCTGCCAGTGCAGCAAGGGGTTCCGGACGCCGAGCACAGGCAATGACCTGATGCTGCCGTACAGCAAAGTGCCGTACCAGCGCTTTCCCGAAACCGGCACTGGCTCCTGTAATAAGGATTGTCATTATTGCTTTAGCCTATTCATTCCGCTTACGGAGTGCTGCTTGCTGATTCAGGGAGTAAGCCGATTCAGCAAGCAGCATTGATCATGCTTTGGTCAGCATTGTCTTTTTGGTGGTATTAGCGACGAGTTGAGTCATACCCCCCCAAACCACATAGAGGATGGCCCCTGTCTCGCTTCGCCAGCTATGGCGGCTTCCCGGCTGGTAGACGACCAGATCGCCGGCAACGTGATGGCCGTATTCATCCTCATAACCTCCTTCGATAACGAAAATTGACTCGTGGCCAAGATGCTCGTGAGTCGGAGCCGAAGATCGTGGCTGGAAGCGTACCAGCGCCACTGACTGACCTGATTGCTGGCTGCCGTAGAGGTAATTAATCTGGGCACCTTGTCGCCCTTGGGACGAGTGGTCCTGCCAATCCACTGCACCAAGCAGAAGCGACACATCAGATAAGTTTACTTTTCGAGGAAGGGAATTCATTAATTGCCTTTCGGACTCGAGTTGACGAAATACACGCCAATAGCGACCACGGATACGCCGACGAGGACTTGGGCATCAAAGGTTTCGCCATATAGGAAATAAGACGCAACGGCGGCTGAAACCGGAACCAGATAGAAGATGCTAGCTACCCTGCTTACGTCGCCACGACGAATCATGATGTAAAGCAGACTCAGTGCACCGATCGATACCCCGACCGACATGTAGGTGAGTGCCATGACAAATTCAGGATGCCAGACGACCTCCATGCGCTCAAAAACAATGGCGAACGGCAGAAGCAGCAAGGCGGAGGTGGCCGATTGAATAGCCCCACCTGGAAAAACGCTCATGCCTGTGCAGAAGCGTTTCTGGTAGAGATTGCCCAGCGTGACCCCGAGCAGGCCGATGATCGACATGCCCACCCCGAAAAGTTGGAAGGTACTAAAGTCGATCTTGTGCCAGACGACGAATGTAACGCCAATCAAGCCCATCCCCAGGCCAACCCATTGTCGCCACGACAAGTGCTCTCCCAGTACCCGGCGCGCGAACACTGCGACAAGAATCGGCTGAAGGGCAATGATCAGTGCTGAGATTGCTGGTGACAGGCCGACCGATATGGCCACAAATACCCCGGCAGAGAATGTCCCAACCGTAAGCGCGCCAGCGACTGCAATGTGCAGAACTTCACGCAGTGACTTTGGCCACTGTGCCCGAACGAGCATAGCCAAAAGAACAATTAACGCCGCCGCAATTGAGAAACGAAGGAGTAGAAAAGTTAGCGGAGGGCAGTAGGGTAAGCCATATTTCGCGCCAACGAATCCACTACCGTACAACACCACAAACATTAGCGGAAGCAGCAAATGGCTTATCCGTGAAACTGCTTCTGGCTGTGCCACAGGCAGCCCGGCGACTGCAACATTTGATCTGACATTCATTACAAATCCCTTCTCGTTTTACACGAACACCGCCCCATTTCTCAAGCAGCAGAAAGAGAACCAAGTGCTATAATGATATATTACATACTAGTAGGTACATGTTTTATGTCCAAGCCATCTCCTTTGATCGACATCTCTCTTAGTAAGTCATCCCCAAAGCGGGTAGGTGGACGAGAAAAGCTACTTAACGCAGCCCGTGAACTGTTCTGGGACAATGGCTTTGAATCGACCAGCCCACATGATCTCTACGCCTTCAGCGGTGTCGGCCAAGGAAGTTTCTACCATCACTTCACCGGAAAGCTGGACTTGCTTCATGCGGTTCTTGAGGATATTTCTTCCGGCGAAATTGCTGTACTTGAAGACATAGCTGCGACCGAACCCTCCTCGCTCAAACGCCTCTACAAGTACCTTGCGCTCAAACGGGACGGTCGCCGGGGGTGCAAAATCGGACGATTTGTTTACGAATCGTCCATTGAGAAGCCTGAAGTTTATGAGCCGATTCGCCGCTATTTCGCAGCCGTAGAGCAGTTCATCAAAAGCAATGTTCAAGCTGCTCAAGAGCAGGAAGCGCTGTCTACAATGCTCGACGCCACGGTGATAACCCACCTTCTGCTTTCCTCTGTCCAAGGCGGGTACATCTTTGCAAGAGCCCACGGCGCCCCCAACTGCCTCGACGACTCCCTCACTGCATCGAAAAAGTTGCTTGATAGCCTCGCCCCAGCCACCACGGTTTAGTTGATTGTCCGGAAATAGACAATAACTAGGCATGGCATACCACCTTGGCGGTTGAAGGTACTTTCAGAACATCCGATCGCCACAGGAACTCGCCCGACTTAAGTTCGCCAGTCACTCGACCTATTTCGGGCTCTCGCAAAGCACGACGTAGCGTTTTCCCAGATTGGGTTTTGGGGATGGCATCGATGAACTGAATGCGGTGAATGCGAAAATCCGGCGAGATACGGACTTCGAGATATGCAAACAAGTCGCATGCGATAGCGGACGTTGCGGGTATTTCAGGGGCCAGCCTTATAAATGCTTTCGGAACTGTTCCTGCATTCTGGTCCGAGAATGGAACGATGACAGCCTCGGCCACTTTGGGGTGTTGCAGCAGGATTTTTTCGAGTTCAAATGGAGATACCCTGTGGTCTCGGCATTTGAACAGGTCGTCGATACGGCCCTGCAGCACAATGTAGCCCTCCGAGTCACGGTAGGCCAAATCCCCGGTTCGATAGAAGGAACCCTCGGGACGATTCAAGCCACCGCCCTGACCCGATTCGTAACCAAGCATTAAGCCCACCGGTTCGGTGTTGAGTGGAATACTTATTTCCCCCTCGTCCCCGCATTTGCCGGTCTGCGGATCAATGAGAACGATTTCATATCCAGGCAGTGGCTTGCCGAGTGTCCCGAGTTTGGGGACTGTGCCAGGGGGATGCCCAATTTGAGCGGTGGTTTCCGTCTGCCCGTATCCATCACGAAGCCAGAGCCCCCACGATCGATAAATAGCCTCCACCAAGCTAAAATCCAACGCCTCCCCCGCCGTCGTTATCTCCCGTAGCGCTGATGGTCGTTCTCCAAGTCCCCCTCGAACCAAAGACCGCCATGTGGAAGGAGGCGCACAGAATGAAGTTGTCAGCGGCGGATGTAAATTGATACAGGCCAGCGATTGAAAGTTGATACACCGAGTTGAGGGAAGATCGGCGGATTTGAGGCGCCGGTGATCACGAACGAGGTGTATATGGAAATCGAAGTATTAA